>Cebus_capucinus_imitator_PRJNA485217_SSR049__coassemble_1209_pt1 | contig 45569 bp, 38 predicted proteins | sample Cebus_capucinus_imitator_PRJNA485217_SSR049__metabat2_low_PE_019 | metagenome-assembled genome bin Cebus_capucinus_imitator_PRJNA485217_SSR049
AGCGGGGATGGATTGGTGCTTTCCGGTGCTTCCACGCTGTTTTGGGGCTCGTTTGGGGAAAATGGACCAGAGGGGCAGTGCACCGCGCTCCAGGCAGTGAATCTTGACGCGCCGCGCTACGATTATGCGGCGGGAAATTGGGAGAAGGGAGAGATGGAAGGCGCGGGCGAGACGGGATACCGCTACTTTGAGAGCGTGCCGGAGAGCGAACCTGCGAAGGTATGCCGTGGCGGAACATTTTCCAAAAATCAGATGGAAGGAGCGGTTGTCTGCCAGAATACGGCGGCGGACGAGACGGTGACGACTTGGACAATTCAGGTGGAACATGGAGTGGTTGTGACGGATGAGCGGTGGACGCGCTCCGAGGAGACGGGGGCGTTGCAGCTGATTGCCGATGACAATCCGATGTATGCTTATGAGATCGCGCCGGGCGAAGAGGGAGAGGAAAAATTTTCCAATTTCCTGATCTGGAATTAGAAAACAGAATCCTACTCGCAGGATTCTCCACTTGCGGCGGGTCGCTACAGCGACATCCTTCCAATGAAATGAAACAGGGCTGAAACATTTCCGTAATGTTTCAGCCCTTTGACTACTTATTCGTTGTCTTCTTCGATGGTAACTTGACCGGAAGACGCGTGCTTGACTTCGGGGGCAGGCTCCTCATCAGAAACCAATTCCTCCGGGACGATCTCCTCGTCCTGTGCGGGTTCTTCCTTGGCGGGCTCCTCGGCAGGAGCGTTCTCGTCTGCCTCGCCTTCACTGCGCGCGTAATCGTACAGATCGTCCGCGTCCACATAGTCGTCGTCTAAAAACTCATCGTCCTCGAACAGATCGGAGTCGTCCGCGTCTGCCGCCTCCTCAAACTCTGCTTTCTTTGTCTGGAAGGCGTTCTTTGCGATGTGGTAAGTGTCCACTGCAACGGAAGCTGCCTCGTGAGCCGTATCGGAGAGGACTGCCTTTGCGTCTTTTAAGACATTCTTGGTTGCCTGCGCCATATCTTTTGCGGCAACTTTGAATTCATCGCTGCTTGCGTGCAGTGCGATGTAGCTGCGGTTTGGAGTTTTTTCCGTCGCTTCCTCTTCCTCGGAATCCGATGATTCGTCTACAAACTTCGATTCGTCCGCTTCCTCATCGTCATTGTCCTCAAATTCCTGAAAATCGTTCTCCAGCTCTTTGTGAAATACCTTGTAGCGCAGCAAATAGGAGACGCTTCCGGCAACGGCTCCGGTGATGGCCGCAAGTGCGATCGTTTTTCCCAAACTTTTCTTTGCCATATGATAACCCCTTTCTGAAAAGATCGGCATTTTGCCTCATATGCGATCGGACAGCTGCGCGTATCGCGCCTCAGCGATCTTCAAAATGACCTTGGTAACATTGTAATACGAAAATAGGAAAAAAGAAAGGGAATTGTGGCGAAAATGTTTGAAAAAAATTAGCACTCAGCACTTGACAGTGCTAACAAACCGTGTTATAACATATCTTGTGAGTGAAAGAAGAATTTTCCAAAGTTCCAAGAGATAGAATTGATGTGAGGAGGATTTCATCATGAAGTTAGTTCCCTTATTTGACAGAGTTGTACTCAAGCAGCTGGTTGCTGAGGAGACCACCAAGTCCGGTATCGTTCTTCCCGGCGCGGCGAAGGAGAAACCCCAGCAGGCAGAGGTAATCGCAGTTGGCCCCGGCGGCGTGGTTGACGGTAAGGAGATCACGATGCAGGTAAAGCCCGGCGACAAGGTGATTTACTCCAAGTACTCCGGTACCGAGGTTGAGATCGAGGACGAGAAGTACGTTGTTGTAAAGCAGAATGATATTCTGGCTGTTGTAGAGTAAGAATTTTGGAGGTAATCAATCATGGCTAAGAAGATTAAATATGGCGTAGAGGCCCGTAAGGCTTTAGAGGCAGGCGTTAATCAGCTGGCAGATACCGTTCGTGTAACCTTAGGACCCAAGGGACGCAACGTTGTTCTGGATAAGTCCTTTGGTGCTCCCTTAATCACCAACGATGGCGTGACCATCGCAAAGGAGATTGAGCTGGAAGATCCCTTTGAGAACATGGGCGCGCAGCTGATCAAGGAAGTTGCCGCAAAGACCAACGACGTTGCCGGTGACGGTACGACCACCGCAACCGTTCTGGCTCAGGCGATGGTTCACGAGGGAATGAAGAACCTGGCTGCTGGTGCGAATCCCATCATCCTGAGAAAGGGTATGAAGAAGGCAACCGACATCGCCGTTGAGGCGATCCGCGAGATGAGCAGCCCCATCACCGGAAAGGATCAGATCGCAAGAGTTGCTGCAATCTCCGCAGCAGACGACGAGGTCGGCAACATGGTTGCTGACGCAATGGAGAAGGTTTCCAAGGATGGCGTCATCACCATCGAGGAGTCCAAGACCATGAAGACCGAGCTGGATCTGGTAGAAGGTATGCAATTTGACCGTGGATACGTTTCTGCTTATATGTGCACCGACATGGATAAGATGGAAGCAAACCTGGATGATCCCTACATCCTGATCACCGACAAGAAGATCTCCAACATTCAGGAGATTCTGCCTCTGCTGGAGCAGGTGGTAAAGATGGGCGCGAGACTCTTAATCATCGCTGAGGATGTTGAGGGCGAGGCTCTGACCACCTTGATCGTCAACAAGCTGAGAGGAACCTTCAACGTAGTTGCTGTCAAGGCTCCTGGCTATGGCGATAGAAGAAAAGAGATGCTGCGCGACATCGCAATCCTGACTGGCGGTACGGTAATCTCCGAGGAAGTTGGTCTGGATCTGAAGGATGCCACCATGGATCAGCTGGGACGCGCAAAGTCCGTAAAGGTTCAGAAAGAGAACACCATCATCGTGGATGGCTGCGGCGACAAGGACGAGATCGCTGCAAGAGTGGCTCAGATCCGCAAGCAGATCGCTGAGACCACCTCTGACTTTGACCGCGAGAAGTTACAGGAGAGACTGGCGAAGCTGGCTGGCGGCGTTGCGGTAATTCGCGTTGGTGCTGCCACCGAGACCGAGATGAAGGAAGCAAAGCTGCGTATGGAGGATGCTCTGAATGCGACCAGAGCAGCTGTTGAGGAGGGCATTGTTGCCGGCGGCGGCTCTGCTTACATCCATGCGGCTGAGAAGGTTGCTGCTGCGGTTGCAGAGCTTGAGGGCGATGAGAAGACCGGTGCAAAGCTGGTTGAGAAGGCTCTGGAAGCTCCTCTGTTCCACATCGCTGCAAATGCTGGTCTGGAAGGCTCCGTGATCGTAAACAAGGTAAAAGAGTCTCCTGTTGGAACTGGATTTGACGCATACAATGAAGTGTACGTTGACATGATCGAGGCAGGCATTCTGGATCCCGCAAAGGTAACCAGAAGCGCGCTTCAGAACGCAACCAGCGTTGCCTCCACACTGTTGACAACCGAGTCCGTAGTTGCTAATATTAAGGAAGCAGCACCTGCACCCGCAGGCGCACCGGACATGGGTGGAATGTACTAAATCGTTTGAATGGGCAGTCCGGGAGCCGAAAGGCTTTCCGGGCTGCCTTTTTTCCATTTCATAGGAAATTGCGTTCTATGAAATGAAAAACGCTCCGCTGTAGATCGCACTGCGGCGGATTGGAAGGATGTCGCTGTGGCGACCCGCCGCAGGCGGAGAATCCTGCTTGCAGGATTCTATTTTAGATTATAAGCAAACCCGCCGCAGGCGGATGATCCCATGTAACAAGAACGCTCTGCGAGGTTTGTAATGCGTTCCACTTTGTCTGGGAATATTTTACAAAAAGGAGATAGGGAAATGAATGAGGATGCATATGCAGAGTGGCTGGTCAAGCGAAAGGATCCGGCTTACGCGGTTCCGGTAAAAGTCTTATTGGTGCTTGTCTGTGTGGGAACAGGAATGTTCGCGCTGGGGAATCTTTTGGGAATCATCGTATTTTTCGCAGCCTTGGCGGCAACGTACTTTGTCTGGATCAACCTGAGCATTGAGTTTGAGTATCTTGTGGTGGAGGGCGAATTTTCTGTGGACCGCGTGCTGGCAAAATCTCGCCGTAAGAAGTATTTTTCCTGTAAAAAAGAAGAAATTCAGGTCGTTGCTCCCTCAGACTCGTATGTGTTAAAGGATCACGAGAAATCCAATATGAAGGTGATGGACTGCTCTTCCGGCAAGGCGGGACAAAAGACCTACACGATGATCTGCCAGCAGGGATCGGACGCGGTAAAGGTGATTTTTGAGCCGAACGAGAAGATCATCAAGTCGCTTCGTTACAGCATCCCAAACAAGGTGATGCGCTGATTAGAAGTGCCGCTCATGAACGGTATTAGGAATTACAATGAATGAGTGGGGGAATTTGGTTTGACAAGCGGTTGGAAGTTTGTTAAGATATGGAACTAATAACATACACGCAGAAAGAGAGGAGTTTTCCATGGGCAGAATTATCGGTGAGGGCATTACCTTTGACGATGTGCTTCTGGTACCGTCTTACTCAGAAGTGATTCCCAACCAGGTAGATTTGACGACCTGGCTGACGAAGAAGATCAAGCTGAACATTCCCCTGATGAGTGCGGGAATGGACACGGTGACGGAGCACCGGATGGCAATCGCGATGGCGAGACAGGGCGGAATCGGTATCATCCACAAGAACATGAGCATCGCAGAGCAGGCAGAAGAGGTGGATCGTGTCAAGCGGTCTGAGAATGGTGTCATCACGGATCCCATTTTCCTCTCCCCGAAGCACACACTCAGAGACGCCAACGAGTTGATGGGCAAGTACCGCATCTCCGGCGTTCCGATCACAGAGGGCAAGAGCAGAAAGCTTGTCGGAATCATCACCAACCGCGACTTAAAGTTCGAGGAGGATTTTGACCGCCCGATCAAGGAGTGCATGACCTCCGAGCATCTGGTGACGGCGCGTGAGGGCGTGACGCTCAAGGACGCAAAGGCAATCTTGGCAAAAGCGCGAGTGGAGAAGCTGCCGATTGTGGATGAGAATTTCAACTTAAAGGGACTGATCACGATCAAGGACATCGAGAAGCAGATCAAGTACCCGCTGTCCGCCAAGGACGAACAGGGACGCCTTCTGTGCGGCGCGGCAGTCGGTATTACGGCAAACGTTTTAGAGCGCGTGGAAGCGTTGCGGGCGGCAAAGGTTGACGTGGTGGTCTTAGACTCCGCACACGGTCACTCCGCAAACGTACTTCGCTGTGTGAAGATGATTAAGGAAGCCTTCCCCGATGTTCAGGTCATCGCGGGCAACGTGGCGACCGGCGAGGCGACGGCTGCTCTGATCGAGGCAGGTGCTGACGCAGTGAAGGTTGGAATCGGACCCGGCTCCATCTGTACGACCCGTGTGGTTGCAGGAATCGGCGTTCCTCAGATCTCTGCGGTGATGGATTGCTACGCAGTCGCCAAGGAGAAGGGCGTTCCAATCATCGCGGACGGTGGTATTAAGTATTCCGGTGACATCACCAAGGCAATCGCGGCCGGCGGCAGCGTGTGCATGATGGGAAGTATGTTCGCGGGATGCGACGAGAGTCCGGGAACGTTCGAGCTCTATCAGGGCAGAAAGTACAAGGTATACCGCGGCATGGGCTCCATCGCGGCGATGGAGAACGGAAGTAAGGATCGTTACTTCCAGACCGACGCCAAGAAGCTCGTTCCCGAAGGCGTCGAGGGACGCGTGTCTTACAAGGGTATGGTGGAAGACACCGTATTCCAGCTGCTCGGCGGTCTGCGTGCCGGCATGGGATATTGCGGCGCACAGGACATCCCGACACTTCAGGAGACGGGACGTTTCGTGAAGATCTCCGCAGCTTCCTTAAAGGAGAGCCACCCGCACGACATTCACATCACAAAAGAAGCTCCCAATTACTCCATCGACCAGTAATTCGGGATTGCAGACCCCTGCCAACTGCGGTTGGTGGGGGTTTTTCTTTCATAGGAAATTGCACCTTATGAAAGAAAGAACGCTCCGCTGTGGATCGCATTGCGGCGGATTGGAAGAGAGGAGAAAACTTATGAAATTATCAACCCTTTGTTACCTGGAAAAGGACGACGCCTACCTGATGCTTCATCGGGTGAGCAAGAAACATGACGTCAACAAAGATAAGTGGATCGGCGTTGGCGGGCACTTTGAGGCGGGGGAGAGCCCAGAGGAATGCTTGCTGCGCGAAGTCTGGGAGGAGACCGGCTTTACGCTCACCTCCTGGAAGTTTCGCGGTCTGATCACATTTTCCTCCAAAGGATGGGAGGATGAGTACATCTGTCTGTACACGGCGGACAGTTGGACGGGAGAGCAGAGAGAATGCGACGAGGGCGTTTTGGAGTGGGTGAGAAAGGACGCGATCGAGAACTTAAATCTCTGGGAGGGAGATAAGATCTTCTTTCGGCTCTTAAACGAAGGGAGAGAATTCTTCTCCTTAAAGTGCAGCTACGAGGGCGATACGCTCACCTATGCGGCTGTGGACGGAAAGAGACTTGTTTAGTAAGAATTTCTTAATAAGTTTTTTCGGAAAAAGGATACCGCTTTTTCACGCTGATGTGCTATACTGAAACTATTATAGAGAAAACGGAGAGAGTGGATGAAGAAATATCGGTTATTGGCAAGTTTGGGATTGAGTGCGGCGTTGGCGTTTGGAACAATGGGGAATGCGTTTGCGGCGCAGAGCGTGATCGCGCCCTTAAAGCTCGGTCAGGTGACGGAGCTTGGAAGCAAGAGCGCGGACCATTCGCAGGCAAGCCAGGCAACGCAGGCAGGCCCCGGATCAGCGGGCACATCGGACAGTGCTCCGGCTGCGGGAAGTACAACAAGTGGTCCGATTGCCGGGAATTCCAATTCGTCCACCCAGATCAAACCTGCTCCGAATACAGGAAGCACGACGACAAACACGCCGGTCTTTAACACCTCGGTGGCAAAGCCGACTGTGGCGTCTCAGGGTGCGGTCTTGTTGGACGCTTCCACGGGAAATGTCCTCTTTGCGAAAAATGCGGACACGCAATACTACCCGGCAAGCATCACGAAACTCATGACGGCACTTCTTGTGGCAGAGAATTGCAACCTCGATGAGGTGGTGACGTTCTCAACCACGGCGACGACGAACCTGGAAGCCGGATCCACCTCCCTTGGTCTGGTGGCGGGCGATCAGCTGACGGTGAAGGATTGCCTGTACGCGCTCCTCTTAAAATCAGCGAATGAGGTGGGAAATGCACTTGCCGAACACGTTGCGGGGAGCAATGTCAAGTTTGCGGACATGATGAACGCGAAGGCAAAGGCACTTGGCTGCACGGGGTCGCATTTTACAAACCCGCACGGCTTAAACGACACGCAGCACTATACCACGCCGCGCGACATGGCGTTGATTGCGCGGGCGGCATTTGCAAACAGCACCGTAAAGACCGTCGCTTCCACGCTCAACTATACGCTTCCGGCGACGAAAAAGAGTGCGGCGCGGACGCTTACCATGGGACATAAGATGCTCAATCCGAGTGATTCCAGATATTACCAGGGAATTATTGGAGGAAAGACGGGCTACACCTCCAAGGCGGGCAATACGCTGGTGACGGTGGCGGAGCGAAACGGTGTGCGCCTTGTCGCCGTCGTGATGAAGAGCAGCTCCACGCATTACACGGACACCAAGGCATTGCTCGACTACGGATTCGCGGCACTCAAGTAAGGTCTTTTGGCTCGGAGAGCTTTCGGATGGAGGAGGCGTACTCGGACGGCGACATGGTGGTTAGGTGCTTGAATTGGCGGGAAAAGTAGTGGACGGAGCTGTATCCAAGCCGCTCGGCAATCTGCGAATAGTTCATCTGCCCGTCACGGATCAACTCGCTTGCCGCCTCGATCTTGAGGCGGGAAAAGTAGTCGATCACACCGCCGCCCGTGGTGTTCTGGAAGAGTTTTTGGAGGCGGGACGGACTCATCAAGTTGTCCTGACAGATCTGTCGTACGCTCAGATGTTCGGTGACGTGCTCCTGTAAGTAGTGCATGATGCGGCGGAACGTCGGATTCTTGCTGTCGGAATCGGGAAGCGGAAGGTGCGTGGGCTTGACTGCAAGTGCATCGGAGTGAATGCTTCTTGCAAGACTGATGAGAAGCTGTTCCAGACACAGGCGGATCATCTGCGCGCTTGCGAACAAATTTGCGGATTTTTGAAAAAGTAATTGTTTCTGGTAGGGGTCGTTAAACGGCTCTTCAAAGGTGCTTCTGGCTTCGAGAATGATGCGGGCCAGAAGCTCTTTTTCGTTTTCCGAGACTTTGAGCGGGTGTTCGCCAAAAAGTTGCATGGCGCGGGAATTGCACACAAAGCCGAGCACGACAAGGCTGGGGGAAGTCTTCTGGTCGGTGAGTACGTTGTGGAAGGTATTGGGCTTGTGAAAGAAGAGCTCGCCTTTTTTGAGGGAGAGCGTCTGGTCGCCGTTTACGATCGCAACTTGTCCGCGATCCACACAGATGAGTTCCCAGAAATCATGGCTCTCGCCCGGAAACGTAAAATCGCTTCGATATTGAAAATAGTGGATGGAGACGATCCGGTGCACGCAGAAGGTGTCTCTCAAAAGAACGCTCTGATATTCCATACCGATTCCTCGCTTGTCTTTGATACCGTAAGTATAACGCTGCCATTTTCCCGGCGCAAGAGTGTGGGAGAAAAAGATAAACAAACGGCTTGATTGTGCAAAGAAGTTTTGTGAGAACTTTGTATAATGAAGACAGAGCAAACAAAAGCGGGAGGTAGCAAGATGAGCGAAAAACCAATACTTGTGATTATGGCGGCAGGCATGGGAAGCCGCTACGGGGGATGCAAGCAGATGGATCCGGTAGATCCGTTCGGAAACTTGATTATTGACTTTTCTCTCTACGACGCGAAGGAGGCGGGGTTTGAGAAAGTCATCTTTTTGATTAAGCACGCGATCGAGACGGATTTTAAGGAGCGGATCGGAAACCGCATCAGCCAATTTCTGGAAGTGGAGTACGCCTATCAGGAGTTGGACGCTTTGCCGGAAGGATTCGCGGTTCCGGAGGGAAGGGAAAAGCCGTGGGGAACGGCACACGCGATTCTGTGCTGTAAGGACAAGATTCACGGACCGTTTGCGGTAATCAATGCGGACGATTACTACGGAAAGCGCGCGTTTCGCCTGCTCTACGAGCATTTGAGCACGATGAAGGATGGGGAACGATTCCAGTATGCGATGGTGGGATACGAGCTTTCCAACACGCTGACAGAGAACGGCTCTGTGGCGCGCGGCGTCTGCGAGATCACGGACAATCACCTGACAAATATCACGGAGCGAACCTGCATCGAAAAGCACGGCGATCAGGCGCAGTTTTCCGAGGATCAGGGAGAGACTTGGACGGATCTTCCGAAAAACACCACGGTCTCGATGAATATGTGGGGATTTACCGAGAGTATTCTTACCGAGATTGAGGCTGGATTTGGAACATTTTTACAGGAAAATCTTGCCAAAAATCCGAAAAAGTGCGAGTATTTCCTGCCTTCTGTGGTGGACGGTCTCTTAAAGGCAGACCGCGCAGAGGTGACGGTCTTAAAGAGCCCGGATCGCTGGTACGGTATGACTTACAAGGAGGACAAAGAGACGGTCGTCTTGGCGATGCAAGAGATGAAGGATCAGGGACTCTACCCGCAAAAACTCTGGGTAAGTTCGCTTGAGGAGGCAAAGGAGGCATTTGCCACAAAGGGACAGGCGATTTCGTGTGAGCGTCACGGAAGCGGTCACATCAACGATACTTACCGCCTCAGATGCGAGGGTGGGGAGTATATTCTCCAGCGCATGAACACGAAGGTATTCACAGACCCGGTGAGCTTGATGAAGAACGTTCAGGGAGTGACCGCGTTTTTGCGGGAGAAGATTCTGGAAAATGGCGGTGATCCGGAGCGGGAGACGCTCAACTTGGTTTCCACAACAAGCGGAGAGCCGTTCTTTGTGGACCATGAGGGCGATTATTGGAGAATGTATCGCTTTATTGAGCACGCGACTTGTTACAATCTCGTGGAGAAGCCGGAGGACTTTTACCAGAGTGGGCGGGCGTTCGGGCGGTTTCAGGGACTGCTTGCAGGCTACCCGGCAGAGGAGCTTGTGGAGACGATCCCGGATTTTCACAACACGCCAAAACGCTATGAGGCATTCTTAAAAGCAGTGGAGGAGGATGTCTGCGGGCGCGCAGGAGAAGTTGCACCGGAGATTGCGTTTGTGAAGGAGAGAGCTGAGCAAATGGGAGAGGCGATGCGGATGTTAAAGGCAGGGGAACTTCCGCTTCGCGTCACGCACAACGACACAAAGCTCAACAACGTGATGATTGACGATGCCACGGGTCAGGCGATCTGTGTGATTGATCTGGACACGGTGATGCCAGGTCTTTCGATCTTTGACTTTGGCGATTCGATCCGTTTTGGCGCGAACACCGCGCTTGAGGATGAACAGGATCTCGACCAGGTGAGCTTGTCGCTGGAATTATTTTCCATATATGTGAAAGGATTTCTGGAAGGGTGCGGCAATCGGTTGACGCAGACGGAAGTAAAGATGCTGCCGCTTGGCGCGTGGACGATGACGATGGAGTGCGGGATGCGTTTCCTGACCGATTACCTTCAGGGCGATACCTACTTTCACGTTGCGAGAGAGAAGCACAACCTCGACCGCTGCCGGACGCAGTTTTGTCTAGTCGCGGACATGGAGCACAAGTGGGGAGCAATGGAAGAAATTGTAAATCAAATCGCACAGTAAGAGCTGCGTGAGAAAATAGGAGAGGGAAGTCAAATCTGCATTGACTTCCCTCTTTTTGCGTGATAGGATATTATAAGCGCGAAATCGCACATCATGTGTTTTTGAATAAAGTGATATACAAGATATAGTATTTAGGAGGTCAATCCATGGATTGCAGACAGATCAAGGTAATTAAGAAAGACGGGACGAGGGAAGAGTTCAATGTCCAGAAAGTAGTGGCGGCGGTCAGCAAGTCAGCGGAGCGCGCGATGGTTCATTTTTCCAGAGCAGAGATCAACTTTATCTGTGAGTTCGTGGAGGAGAAGGCAAGAGAGCTGGAGATTGAGGAGCTGGAGATCGCACAGATGCACAACATCGTGGAGGGCGCGCTCGAGCGTGTCAATCCATTGGTTGCAAAGAGCTACCGCGATTACCGCAACTACAAACAGGACTTTGTGCGGATGCTTGACGATGTATACAAGAAGAGCCAGTCGATCATGTACATCGGCGACAAGGAGAACAGCAACACCGACAGCGCGCTCGTATCCACCAAGAGAAGTCTGATCTTTAATGAGCTGAACAAGTCGCTCTACCAGAAGTTTTTTATGACCGTGGAGGAGCTTCAGGCGTGCAGAGAGGGATATATCTACATTCACGATATGTCGGCGCGCCGCGACACCATGAACTGCTGTCTGTTTGACGTGAAAAATGTGCTGACGGGCGGATTTGAGATGGGAAATCTCTGGTACAACGAGCCCAAGACGCTGGACGTTGCCTTTGACGTGATCGGAGACATTGTCCTAAGCGCGGCAAGCCAGCAATACGGCGGATTTACTGTGCCGAGCGTGGAGGAGATCCTTGCCCCTTATGCGGAAAAGTCGTATGAGAAGTACATTCAGAAGTATGAGGATCTGGGGCTGAGCGAGGAAAAGGCGGCGGAGGTTGCCTGGAAGGACGTGGAGCGCGAGATGGAGCAGGGATTCCAGGGATGGGAGTACAAGTTTAACTCCGTCTCCTCCAGCCGCGGCGATTACCCCTTTATCACGATGACTGCTGGAACGGGAACGAGCCGCTTTGCAAAGATGGCGACCATCACCATGCTCAAGGTGCGCGGCGGCGGTGAGGGAAAGAAGGGGCACAAAAAGCCGGTGCTTTTCCCGAAACTCGTATTTTTGTACGATGAGAAATTACACGGACCGGGCGGAATCTTAGAGGACGTGTTTGAGGCGGGACTGGAGTGTTCCAGCAAGACGATGTACCCGGATTGGTTGTCGTTAAGCGGCAAGGGATATATCGCAAGTATGTACAAGCAGTATGGAAAGATCATCTCCCCGATGGGATGCAGAGCCTTCCTCTCTCCCTGGTATGAGCGCGGCGGAATGCACCCGGCGGATGAGAACGACTCCCCGGTGTTTGTCGGACGCTTCAACATCGGTGTTGTGAGTTTGCATTTGCCCATGATTCTGGCAAAGGCGCGCCAGGAAAACCGCGACTTTTACGAGGTGCTTGATTACTATCTGGAGCTGATCCGAAAGATCCACATTCGCACCTACGCTTATCTTGGCGAGATGAAGGCGACGACGAACCCGCTTGCTTACTGTGAAGGCGGTTTCTACGGCGGAAACCTGCGTCCCGGTCAGAAGATCAAGCCGCTCTTAAAGACGGCGACGGCTTCCTTTGGAATCACGGCGTTCAACGAGCTTCAGAGACTCTATAACGGAAAGTCTCTTGTCGAGGACGGAGCATTTGCCCTGGAAGTCTTAGAGCACATCAACAAAAAGGTGGAGGAGTTTAAGGAAGAGGACGGAAACTTGTACGCGATCTATGCGACGCCCGCCGAGAGTCTGTGTGGACTTCAGGTCAAGCAGTTCCGAAATAAGTACGGTATTATTGAAAATGTTTCGGATCGCGAGTACGTCAGCAACGGCTTTCACTGCCATGTGACCGAGGACATTACCCCGATCGAGAAGCAGGATCTGGAGTACCGCTTCTGGGAGCTGTGCAACGGCGGAAAGATCCAATACGTCAAGTACCCGATCAGCTACAACAAGGAGGCGATTCGCACCTTGATTCGCCGCGCGATGGGGATGGGATTTTACGAGGGCGTCAACCTCTCGCTTGCCTACTGCGACGATTGCGGACATCAGGAGCTTGAGATGGACGTTTGCCCCAAGTGCGGCAGTAAGAACCTGACAAAGATTGACCGTATGAACGGTTATCTGAGTTATTCCCGCGTCAAGGGAGATACCAGACTCAATGAGGCGAAGATGGCGGAGATCGCAGAGAGAAAGAGTATGTGATGGAAGAGACAATCGCAAAGCAGCTGGAGACGGAGGAGATTGCCGCTTACAAGAAAGAACTTGCGGTTTACTTAGAGGAACTTCCGGACACCTGCTTTTATGAGTATTTTGGACTGCGCCCCATGAACGGGGAGGCGTTTTTTGCGATTCGAGATGGTTTGCGAAGCGGGGGGCATTTTACGCTCCTCGCCCGTTTTCTGGAACGCTTTGGCCCGGCGTCCCGCTGGGCATAGACAACCGGGACCGCGCATGGTATACTGTGTGGGATGAGAAAATACGGGAGATAGACAAATACAATGCGTTATCACAATATCACAAAAGACGATATGCTCAACGGGGAAGGATTGCGTGTGGTGCTGTGGGTGGCAGGATGCAACCACAACTGCCCGGAATGTCACAACCCCGTGACCTGGGATATTCGGGGAGGTCTCCCCTTCGACGAGGCTGCCGAGCGTGAGCTGTTTGAGGAGCTTGCAAAGGATTACATTTCCGGCGTAACCTTGAGCGGGGGAGACCCTTTGCATCCGCAAAACAGAGAGGACATCGCGAAATTGATCGAGAAGATCAGCAACCGCTTCCCCACAAAGACGATTTGGCTCTATACGGGGTATGACTGGGAGGCAATTTGTTCTCTGCCATGTCTTCGCGGGGTGGATGTGGTGGTGGACGGAGAATTTCAGGTTCGCCTAAAAGATAACAACCTCCACTGGAAGGGAAGTTCCAACCAGCGGGTGATTGACGTGCAGCGTTCGCTTCTGACGGGGACGGCTGTCTTATATGAAAATGCGTAGAGGAGTATGGAAAATGCAAAGAATTGCAAAGTTTGACAAAGTGAGCTGGGAGCAGTTTCTCGGCGACTGGAACGACACCTTTGGGGTTTGTCCCGACGAGAAGGTGCGCGCAATCTATGAGGAGATCCGTCTTCCACAGCGCGCAACGGCGGGAAGCGCGGGATACGACTTTTTTGCTCCGGTGGAATTTACCATCAAACCCGGTGAGACGGTGAAAATTCCGACCGGAATCCGCGCACAGATGGAGGAAGGCTGGGTGCTTCAGATCTTTCCGAGAAGCAGCCTTGGATTTAAGTACCGCTTGCAATTAAACAACACCGTCGGAATCATCGACAGCGACTATTTCTACTCGGACAACGAGGGACACCTCTTTATCAAGGTGACGAATGATTCCAGAGAGGATAAGACCGTGGAGCTGTTTGCGGGAATGGCGTTTGCACAGGGCGTTTTCCTTCCCTTCGGAATTACGGAGGACGATGCGTGCACGCAGCAGAGAAACGGCGGTCTGGGAAGCACGGACGCGAGGTAGCAGATGAGCAGGACGCAGACGAGAGGAAGAAGGAGACGGCGCAGGAGAAGAAATCCCGCGCTAAGGGGAGCGATTGTGGCGGTTCTTTGCCTGGCACTTGCCGGGGGCGGCGCGTTTGGCGCGGTTCGTGCGGTTGGGATGGTGAAGACTTCACAGCAGAGAAAATTGCGTACAGAGGGCGAAAAAAAGCTCGAATCCGGCGATTACAGCGGCGCGCTCACAGACTTTGAGACGGCGATTGAGTCGCTCAACAAGGATACCGGCGCACTCGCGCTCGACCTTCTGTGCTGGAGAGCGGAGGCAGAGTACCGGCTGGAAGATTACGAGGCCGCGCTTCACACCTATGAGCTTTTGATGGAGCGGGACGAGAAGGAGACCGATTACGTTTATCTTGCCGCGTTGACGAATGCCGCACTTGGAAATGATGACGAAGCACTCGCACTTTACAACCAGGCAAAACAGAGCGATGGCAAGAAGAAGGAGGACACCGTGCAGGAGCGCGCGCTCGATGCGGTCACGGCAATTCTTGCAAAGGCAGGGCGCGCCGATGAGGCGGTCGCATTGTATCAGGAGTCGATGGGGGAGAATCCGGATGGCAAAAAGTATCTTCAGATGGCTGTATATCAGATGGATGGCGAGAATTATGACAGTGCTAGCCTGCTTCTTGACCAGGCAGAATCCTTTGCGGGGGAGGACGAGGAGCTGAAAAAGGAGGTCGCCTACACGCGGGCAGTCCTTAGCGAGTATCGGCTTAATTTTTCCGGCGCGCTGGAACAGTTTCGCTCTTACGTCGCAACCTACGGCGAGGACGAGCGGGCACAACATGAGATCACGTTTTTGGAGAGTCGTTAGAGGAGTATATGGCAGAATTATTTGATCTGAGAGAACAACAGGAGCGGGTGATCCTGATTGCGGTGAGCACGCAGGACGGGGAGGATACAGAAGGATCGCTTGACGAGTTAAATGAGCTGGTAAAGACAGCCGGTGCGGTTGCGGTCGGACGGTTGATCCAGAACCGTGAGCAGGTTCACCCCGGAACGTACCTTGGAAAGGGAAAGCTGGACGAGGTGCGCCAGATGCTCTTTGAGCAATCAGCAACAGGCGTGGTCTGCGACGACGAGCTCAGCCCCGCACAGTTAAAAAACATGGAAGAGGCACTCGAAACCAAGGTGATGGATCGCACCATGGTGATCCTTGACATTTTCGCGGCGAGAGCGCGCACGAGAGAGGGAAAGATTCAGGTAGAGCTTGCACAGTTAAAGTACCGGGCGGCGCGTCTTGTCGGAATGCGCGCTTCTCTCTCAAGATTGGGCGGCGGAATCGGAACGAGAGGCCCCGGAGAGAAGAAATTGGAGGTGGATCGGCGTCTGATTCATCAGCGTATCGGACAGCTCAAGGCAGAACTTGAGGACGTAAAACGCCACCGCGAAGTGACCAGACAGCAGAGAGAGCGCAACTTTACACTCACCGCCGCGCTGGTGGGATACACGAACGCGGGAAAATCCACGCTCTTAAACCGCCTGACCGGGGCGGGAATCCTGGCAGAAGATAAGCTCTTTGCCACCCTTGACCCGACGACGCGCAGCTTTACACTTCCCGGCGGGGAGGACGTGCTCTTGACGGACACGGTCGGATTCATCCGAAAACTCCCCCACCACTTGATTGACGCGTTTAAGAGTACGCTTGAGGAGGCGCGTTACAGCGATGTGCTCCTCCATGTGGTGGACTGCTCCAGCCCGCAGATGGATATTCAGATGCACGTCGTCAAGGAGACGCTTCGCGAACTTGGCGTGGTGGACAAGACGATTGTGACGGTCTTTAACAAGGTAGATCAGATGGACGCGCAGGAGATTCCGAGAGACTTCTCGGCAGATTACCATGTGCGAATCTCGGCAAAGACTGGAGAAGGGATCGACAATCTGGTCGATGTTTTGGGGCAAATTCTTAGGAGCCGGAGAGTGTACTTAGAGCGCGTCTTCCCCTACAACCAGGCAGGGCGCATTCAGACGATTCGGGCAAACGGTCAGCTGCTGTCTGAGGAGTATCGGGAAGACGGAATCGCGGTGACGGCTTACGTCCCGGCAGAGATCTTTGGAAATCTGATTCGCGATTAGATGGTCAGAGACATACGAAAGGCATGGCGGACTTGCATGGCAAATCTGCGATGCCTTTTGTCGTTTCATAGGAAATTGCGTCCTATGAAACAAAAACGCTCCGCGCATCAATGGGCGGCGGCTTTGTCTAAGGCGCGCGTGATGGCGTTTAAGAGGGCAGAGGCCGTGTAGTGGGATTGGCTTTGGTAAGAGAGATTTTCCAGAGATTGGGTACTCACGATCTGATCTGCAAGTTCTTTCAGAGTTGGCTGCATCAGCGGATACATGGTCGTGACTGCCTCGTCAAGCGGAGTGAGGGCGATGGCGTTGATCTTGTCGGCGTCCACCGTCACCTGGACGTTTAAGGACTGACCGGAGAGCGTGACCGGGCAGCTGTAAACGCCGGGTATGTAGCTTGCTGCCTGAGATTCGCTTTTATCTTTTGAGGGACGAAACATGACGAGAAAGAGGAGGAGAAGAAGCAGGGCAAGCCCCAGGAAAATGCCGGTGTAGATGATTTCTTTCATTTTCAAAACGACGATCTTTGTCTTGGCACTCATCAGAGAGAACCTCCGTGTTTTTGATACAGCTTATGTGGGAAAATGGATGGTTATGAAAGGAGACGCAAAATGGCGTTACAGTTTGTGTTTGGCGGCTCTGGAGCAGGAAAGACGCGCTATCTCTATGAAGAGGTAATCCGCGTCTCGCTCGCAGAACCGGGAAAAAAGGTACTTGTAGTCGTACCGGAGCAGTTCACCATGCAGGTGCAAAAGGAGCTGATCGCACTCCACCCCCAAAAGGGAATCATGGACATTGACGTGCTCAGCTTTAAGCGGCTCGCCTACCGTGTGTTTGACGAGCTCGGCGTGGCCTTGCCTGCGGTGCTCGACGATATGGGAAAATCCATGGTGCTTCGCAGAGTCTGTGCCAGAATGCAGGGCGGATTGGAGCTCTACGGGGGGCATCTGGGGCAGGCTGGGTTTATCAGCCAATTAAAGTCGCAGATCTCAGAGCTGCGCCAATACGGGATTGAGCCGGATGCCCTGCGCGAGATTCGCGGGGAGGCGGGGGAACTCTTATCCGCCAAGTTAAAAGACCTTGGAACAATCTATCAGGAGTTTCAGGATTATATCGAAAACCACTACATCACGGCGGAGGATATTTTGGACATTCTTTGCAAACGACTGCCAGAATCAAAATTCCTCGATGGGAGCGTGATCTATCTGGACGGCTACACGGGATTTACCCCGGTGCAGCACCGTTTGGTGGAGCTGTTTCTTGAGAAGGCGCAGAAAGTCGTTTGCGCTTTGACGATTGATCCAAAGGCAGATCCTTACAAGGAGAGCGGGATTCAGAACCTCTTCTACATGAGTAAGCACGCGGTAAGCCGACTGGCCTCAGTGTGCCGCGAGAAAAAGATTCCGATTCTTGACGCCGTAATCTTGGAAAAGAGACCGGGACCGCGCTACGAGAACAGTCCGTCGCTTGGATTTTTGGAGCAGGAGTTGTATCGGTACGGGCGAAACTTTTGGGAAGGAACTCCCGGCGAGGTAGAACTCTTTGCAGGGCAGACGCCTGCGGATGAGATCCGATACGTCAAGAGCCGGATGCAGGAATTGACGCGCTCCGGAAAGCTGCGCTACCGGGACATGGCGGTGGTGACAGGAGATCTGGAAAATTATGGCAGAGAGATTGCGCGCCAATTTGACAAGGCACAGATTCCCTGGTTCATGGACAACAAAAAGAGCATTCTGGAAAATCCCATGGTGGAGCTGATTCGGGCAGTGACAGAGGCGATGGGAGATTTCTCCTACGAGAACGTGTTTCGCTACTTAAAGACGGGGCTGGTCTATGATCTGGAAAATGAGGAAGCCCGCTACTCGCTTGGCGAGGCAAAACTTCTCACCAGCCGATTGGAAAATTACGTCCGCGCGCTCGGAATCGTGGGCTGGAAATCGTGGGAGCGCGAGTGGGAGCGAGTACCCAAGGGCTTTGAGACGCTCAATCTCGCAGAACTCAATGCGTTTCGGGAGTGGGTACTTACGCCGTTAAAAAAATTGCGGGTCGCATTTTCGCAAAAAGGGGCGACTATCGCCCAGGTGACGGAGGCTTTGCGCGAGTTTCTTGTGGAGCTTCGCATCGAGGAAAAGCTCACCGTGATGAGCGAGAACTTTTCCACTCAGGGGGACGAGGCGATGGCGCGGGAGTATGCTCAGGTCTACGGGCTGGTCGATGAACTTTTGGAGCAGCTTTCGGGACTTCTTGGGGAGGAAACGGCGCAGCGCAAGGTGTATGCCCAGATTTTGGAAGCCGGATTTTCGGAGATCCGTGTCGGTGTGCTTCCGGCAACGCTTGACCAGGTGCTGGTCGGAGATTTGACGAGAACGCGTCTGGAAGGGATTCAGGTACTCTTTTTTGTTGGGGTCAATGATGGAATTGTGCCACAAAAAAAGAGCGGGGGAAGTCTTTTGACGGATCGTGACCGCGAATTTTTCAAGGCGCGGCGGATGGAGCTTGCGCCGACGGCAAGGGAGGATGGCTGTATGCAAAAGTTCTACCTCTACCGGATGCTCACAAAGCCCTCTGCCCGCCTGGTTCTCACCTACGCCGGGCAGGATGCGGCAGGAAAGGCTCTTCGCCCATCCACGCTCTTGACGGAAGTGCGCCGCTTATTTCCAGACTTAAAAGAGATTCGCGGCGAACATTACGCGTGGCCGCTTCAGACAAGACAGGACGCCAAAGAGGCGTTGATCGGAGGACTGTCCGCGTGCAGGCATGACCAGGAAAACGGAAAAGAAGCAATCGTGGAGGAGTTTTTGGAGCTTTACCGCTGGTTTTTGCGCCAGGATGAGGAGAGCGAACAGGCACGCGCTCTGGTTCGGGCAGCGTGCTACTACTACGAGGAGAAGGGAATCGGAAAGGCGGCGGCAAGAGCTCTCTACGGCGACGTTCTTCAGGGAAGCGTCACGCGTCTGGAGCAATACGCATCCTGCGCCTACGCACATTTTTTAAGATACGGACTGGAGTTGTTGGAGCGGCGCGAATACGAGTTGGAAGCCGTGGATCTTGGAAATCTCTTTCACCAATCCATTGACCGCTGCTTTGAGACGATGAAGGAGCAGGGACGCGACTGGCGCGCGCTCACCGAGGAGAGCCGAAAAGAGCTGGTGAAGGAGTGCGTGGGGAAGGTTGTGGAGGAGTACGGCAGCTCGATCATGACGAGCAATGCCCGCTACGCCTATCTTGCGGGGCGCGTGGAGCGTATGACGGATCGAACGATCTGGGCACTCGCCGAGCAGGTCAAGCGCGGCGACTTTACCCCGGTGGGATTTGAAGTGTCCTTTTCTGCCTCCGATAACTTAAAAGCAATGCGGATCGGTCTTGACGACGGGGCGCAGCTTCGCTTGAAAGGGCGGATCGACCGGATGGATCTGTGTGAGGACGAGGAGAAGCTCTACGTCAAGATCATCGACTACAAGTCCGGCGGGACGCGTTTTGACCTCTCCGCACTCTACTACGGGCTTCAGCTTCAGCTGGTCGTCTACTTAGATGCGGCGATGGAGCTTGTGGGAAGAAGCAATCCGGGAAAGAAGCTCGAACCAGCAGGCATTTTCTACTACAACATTCAAGACCCGCTCGTCGAAAAGACCGGAGAGATGAGCGAGGATGAGATTCAGGGCGAGATCTTAAAAAAGTTAAAGATGAACGGGTTGGTCAACAGCAAGATGGAGGTCATCAGCCACTTAGACCGCGATATCAAGACGCAGTCGGATGTGATTCCGGTCGCAATCAAGGCCGGTTTGATTCAGGAAAGCCGCTCCTCGGTGGCGAGTGCCGAGCGGTTTGATCTGCTTCGCGGGTATGTCAACCGAAAGCTGCGGGCGGCGGGAAATGAGATCTTGTCGGGCGAGGCGCGGATGGCTCCGTACAAAGAGACGAACCGGACGTCCTGCGATTACTGCCCGTACCACGCGGTTTGCGGGTTTGACACAAAGACGGCAGGTTACGCTTACCGCAGGTTGAAATCGTTGGATACAGACAAAATCTGGGAAGAACTGGAAAAACAGGGAGGAAACGACGATGGCAGTGACATGGACAAGCCAGCAAATGAAAGTCATTGAGAGCAGAAACCGCAACCTGCTCGTCTCGGCGGCAGCTGGTTCGGGAAAGACGGCGGTATTGGTGGAGCGAATTATCCGTATGATCAGCGACCCGAAAAAGCCGCTCAGCATTGACCAGCTTCTGGTGATGACCTTCACAAACGCGGCGGCGTCGGAGATGCGCGAGCGAATCGGTGCGGCGGTTGACAACTTGATCTTGACGCAGCCCATGAACGAGCACCTGTGGCTTCAGGCGGCACTCGTCCCGCAGGCGCAGATCGGCACGATCGACGGATTTTGTCTTCAGCTGATCCGCAATCATTACAGCACGTTGGAGATTGACCCGGCGTTTCGCATCGGGGATGAGGGCGAGCTCTCGCTACTTCAGGCGGACGTGATGGGGGAACTTTTGGAGGAGCGATACCAAAGTGGGGAGGAGCAATTTGGCGCGTTTGTGGAGCAGTTTGGGCGCGGAAAATCGGACGCCGGGATTGAGCAGGTGATCTTGCAGGCGTGGCAGTTTGCACAGAGCCATCCCTGGCCGATGGAGTGGCTGGCATCGTGCAAAGAAGGCTTAAAAAACGAGGCAGAGGGAAATGTCAACACGAGTGCGTGGATGGATTTTGTCTTTTCGGATGTGCAAATGCAGATGGAGGAACTTTTGGAGCTCCTGGAGCAGGCACTCGACATTTGCAGGCAGGATGAGGGCGCGCTCTGTTATGAGCCCATGCTCTTAAACGACTGTCGCCGCATCCGGGCGATTCAAAAGGCGGCGCGGGATGCGGACTACGAAAAACTTTGGAGTGCGCTCAACGAGCTGACGTTTGACCGGTTGGCGGCGGCGCGCGGCTCAAAGAACCAAGACCCGGACGCAAAGGCGTATGCCGCGGATCTTCGCGCGCAGGCAAAGGCACTGAGGGATCGCGTCAAAAAAGTGGCTGGGAAATGCCAGGATCGCTACGCCGCGCAGAACCCCGATGAGATGGCGCAGACACTGGAGGCGACGGCTCCGATACTCACCGAGCTGTTTGAGTTGACAGAAGCATTTGACGAGAAATACACACAGAAAAAGCGGGAGAGAAACGTTCTGGACTTTAACGACCTGGAACACCTGGCACTGGAAGTGCTCTATGAGAAGGACGAGACGGGAAAACGCCGTTTTTCAAAGGTTTCAGACGAACTTGCGGCGCAATATGAGGAGATTCTCGTCGATGAGTATCAGGACAGCAACCTCGTGCAGGAAGCCCTGCTTGCCGGAATCTCCAGGGAGCGGTTTGGATCGCCGAACGTCTTTATGGTGGGAGATGTCAAGCAGAGTATCTACCGCTTCCGTCTGGCAAGACCGGAACTGTTCCTGGAAAAGTACGGACAGTACACTGAGGAGGAGAGCGCGCACCAAAAGATTGAGCTGAGACAGAATTTCCGCAGCCGTGCGACGGTGCTTGAGAGCGTCAATGACGTGTTCTTTCGGCTCATGACAAAAAAGCTCGGAGGAATCCGCTACACGCAGGAGACGGCACTTCACTCCGGGGCATCATTTCCGGAAGGGGAGCGAACGGGAGAAGCCACGGAACTTCTCCTTGCCGACAGCGCGGTACAGACGCTCAAACAGCTGGATGAGGACGCGATGGATTACACGGCAAAGGAGCTGGAAGCGCGCATGATCGCAGGAAAGATTCGCCAGATGCTTGACCCCGAAAAGGGACTTTGCGTGCTCGATAAAAAGACGGGGCAGTACCGCCCGGCGCGTCTTGGAGATATGGTGATCCTGCTTCGCAGCATGACCGGCTGGTCAGAGATCTTTGTCAACGTCCTGATGAACGAGGGAATCGCGGCAAAGGCACAGACAAAGACGGGTTACTTTAACGCTGTGGAGGTTGAGACCATGCTCAGCTTGCTTGCGGTGACGGACAACCCGATTCAGGACATTCCGCTTGCCGCCGTCTTGCGCTCGCCGATCGGGCAGATGACGGATGAAGAACTTGCGTGGCTGAGCGCGGCGCAGAAAAACCGCCCGGAAAAAGGGCAGGATCGGGGCATCTTCGGGGCACTTGAGAGCTGGAAGAAACTGGGAAAAGGAAATCTTGAAATTGCGGACGATGCGGTGCGTGCGATGGATGAGAAGATTGCGCGTTTTTGCGCGCTTCTTGAGCAGCTTCAGAGGGAGGCGGCGTATCTTCCGGTGCACCAACTGATTGAGCGGGCGATGGATCTGAGCGGGTATTACGACTATGTGAGTGCCATGCCTGCCGGAAATACGAGACGGGCAAACCTTGATATGCTGGTGGAGAAGGCAGTGGCATACGAGGCGACAAGCTACAAGGGACTCTTCCATTTTATCCGCTACATTGAAAAGCTCAAAAAGTACAACACGGACTTTGGCGAAGCCGGGGGACTTGACGAGGGCGAGGACGTGGTGCAGATCATGAGTATCCATAAGAGCAAGGGATTGGAGTTTCCGGTGGTCTTTCTTGCAGGACTTGGCAAGCGATTCAACCGTCAGGACATCAATGGACCATTGCTTCTTGACGCAGACCTTGGGGCCGCGGCGGACTGGATCGACCAGAAGCGGCGTCTCAAGGTTTCGACCTTAAAAAAGCAGGTTTTTGCGCGGCGCATGGAGCTTGAAAGTCTGGGCGAGGAACTTCGCGTATTGTATGTGGCAATGACGCGCGCCAAGGAAAAGCTCGTTCTCACGGCGACTGTCTCAAACCTGGAGGCGCGTCTGGAAAATTGGGCGATTCCCGCAGATTGGGAGGAGGGCGCGCCGAGCACGGTTTTGACTGCTGCGACGTGTCCGCTTGACTGGCTGCTTTTGTGCGCGCAGGCGGCAAGCATTCAGGTAAAACAGGTGAATACGGACGGGCTGGTCGGAGAGGAAGTGCTTCGCCAGGCGGTGCGCCACAACCTGCGGGAGACCTTGCTCTCGATGGACGGCGAGAGCAAAGACAATGCGATCCGGCAGAAGTTGGAGAATGCGCTGAGTTATGAGTACCCGTATCAGAGCGAGACCGGGCTTTACGCCATGCTCTCTGTGTCGGAGTTAAAGAAGCAAGGACAGGTTGGACAGGACGAGGAGGCGATCGGGACAAGTTCGCGCCTTCAGGCAGCTTCCATCCGTGGAACGGCGTACCACCGCGCGCTGGAATTGCTTGATTTGGGGAAAATTTCCAAAAGAGCCGACATCGCGGCGCAGCTTCAAGCATTTCTTGCGTCGGGACATCTGGAGGAAGAGGCATTTGCCCAAATTGACCCCGGTCTTTTATGGAACATGATCCTGACGCCGCTTGGCGCGCGGATGGTGCAGGCGTATCGGGAAGGGCAACTCTTTCGGGAACGCCAATTCATCATCGGAATCCCGGCAAAGGAGCTGGGAAAAGGCAGTTCTGACGAGCTTGTGATGGTGCAGGGCGTGATCGACGCCTGGATTGAGGAGGCGGACGGCTTGATTCTCATCGACTATAAGACCGACCGCGTCCCCAGGGGAACAGCTGGAAGAGAGATTCTCGTAAACCGCTATCGCACACAGCTTGCCTGCTATAAAAAAGCATTGGAGCAGGTGACGGGAAAGAAAGTAAAGGAGAGTGTTCTCTTTTCTCTTGCTCTATTGGAGGCGATTCCTGTATAAGTTTATTGCATTTTCCAAAGAGCAAAGGTATAATGAAAAACGGAGTGCGCCTGCGAAAGCAGGGGGATATTATCAACAAAGGAGTTTTCACGGAATGATTTTATTAGAGAGAACCAGCGTGATGAACCTGGATAACGCCATGCGGGGAGCCAGAAATCCCATGAACAGCTGGGAAAGAATGGACAGCCACATGGGGGAGGACGGATACGAACTTGGCCCTAACGACCTGGACTTGGCAAAACGCCTGCGCCGTGCCGGAAGCGACCACAGAAAGTTTCTGCGCCAGGTGTTTGTCAGCGTGGACATCACTGCGCCGCTGTATTGGTGGAAGGAGTATGACACCTACAAAGTAGGAACCGTCGCAAACTCCACAAGCACCATGCACAAGATTCACGCAAAGGCGTTTGAGCTGGATGATTTTAGCCACGATCATCTGAGCGAGGAGGGGCTGGCATTTTTACAAGTGATTGTAGAGACGCTGGAAAAGACCCGTCTGCGCTTTGTGAACGAGGGAAAGAGCAAGGCGGATTGGTATGATTTGATTCAGCTTTTGCCTTCCAGTTATAACCAGATGCGTACCTGCACGATGAGCTACGAGACGCTGATCAATATCTATCACTCCAGAAAAAATCATAAGCTCGCCGAGTGGCACACCTTCTGCGACTGGATTTTAGAGCTTCCCTATGGCAGGGAGCTGATCGCGATGGAGGAGGATGAGAGATGAACTTGATTGTGGCAGCGGATAAGAACTGGGCAATCGGAAAGAACGGCAATCTGCTGGTGAATATCCCGGCAGACCGTCAGCTTTTTGTGAAGGAGACCACGGGAAAGGTGATTATCATGGGGCGAAAGACCCTGGAGAGCCTTCCTGGTGGAGTTCCCCTTGCAAAGCGCAGAAATCTGGTTCTATCCGAGAATCCCGATTATAAGGTAAAAGGAGCAGAGGTTTGCGGCAGCATCGAGGAGGCACTCGCACTTGTCGCGGACTGTGCGGACGAGGACATCTTCGTGATTGGCGGGGACAGCATTTACCGCCAGTTTCTGCCGTATTGTTCCACCGCCCATGTGACTTGGGTGGATTATGCCTATGATGGGGACACCTTTTTCCCGAATCTTGAGAAAGACCCGGAGTGGAGGCTTGCCGAGGAGAGCGACGAGCAGACTTACTTTGATCTCTGCTATTGCTTCCGGCGTTACGAGCGTATCGGAGCACCGAGAGAGCGATAGGGAAAGGAAGAACGATGAAGACAGAGCCAACAGTGTTTACCCTGGAAAATGACGATCTGATTGTGAAAGTGGAACGCCACGGCGCGCAGCTTGCCAGCATTTTCGATAAGAAGGCAAACCGGGAAGTTCTCTGGGGCGCAGACCCTGCGGTCTGGAATCGCCACGCGCCGCTTCTCTTTCCGTTTGTGGGAAAGTCGTTTGACGGCAAGTACCATATGGACGGCAAAGAGTACGCGATGACAGCGCACGGCTTTGCGCGCGATCTGGACTTTGAGCCGGTGATGTGTGACATGGACGAGTGCTGGTTTCGGCTGACGGACAGCGAGGCGACAAAAAACGTGTACCCGTTTGCGTTTGAGCTTGAGGTAGGACACCGTTTAAACGGGCGCAGCGTGGAGGTCTTGTGGAAGGTGACAAATCGCGAGTCCAAAGAGATGCTGTTTATGATCGGCGGACATCCGGCGTTTCAGGTTCCGCAGGGCAAGACGATCTACGATTACAGCCTGGAGTTTTCGCCAAAACGCAAGAGCGTCCACTATCAAGCACCGAATGCGGACGGATTTGTGGAGGAGGAACTTTCCGGAAATCTTGCGCTCACAGACGGGCGCGTAAAGATTACAAAGGGATTCTTTGACACCGCGCTGACTTACATTTTCGATCAGGGACAGATTGACCAGATCTCGCTTCTGGTTGACGAGAAGCCATACGTTACTGTGGCGTGTCCGGGATTTCCTATGGTTGGCGTCTGGACCATCGAGGCCACGCACCCGTTCGTCTGCTTAGAGCCTTGGTACGGTCGCTGCGACAAGCAGGGATGGAACGGAGAGCTTGTGAATCGGGATGGCGTGGAAAAACTGGAAGCATTTTCCGAATGGGAAAAGAGCTATCAGATTATTATACACTAGGAGGGGAATTATGTACAAGATTGTTAAGGCAGAATGTCTGGCAGATAAGATCTATCTGATGGACGTAGAAGCTCCGAGAGTGGCAAAGTATTGCCAACCCGGAGAATTTGTCATCGTAAAAATCGACGAGGAGGGCGAGAGAATCCCCCTGACCATCTGCGATTTTGACCGCGAGAAAGGTCTTGTGACCATCGTATTCCAGACCGTTGGCGCGTCCACCGAGCGCATGGCAGGTTTGAAGGAAGGAGATTTCTTCCAGGATGTGGTTGGACCTCTGGGTCAGCCTTCTGAGTTTGTTCACGACGACCTTGAAGAAGTGAAAAAGCGTAAGTACCTCTTTGTTGCCGGCGGTGTTGGATCTGCGCCCGTTTATCCTCAGGTAAAATGGATGAGAGAACACGGCATTGACGTGGATGTAATTGAGGGTTCCAAGACAAAGGATCTGCTGATTCTGGAGAACGAGCTGCGTGAAGTGGCTGGAAACCTGTATGTGACCACAGACGACGGCTCTTACGGAAACAAAGGAATGGTTACTTCCGTGATTGAGGACTTGGTGAAGAACCAGGGCAAGCACTACGATGTCTGTGTCGCGATCGGTCCCATGATCATGATGAAGTTTGTCTGCAAGATGACGAAGGAACTGGGAATCCCCACCATCGTCAGCTTAAACCCCATCATGGTGGACGGAACCGGAATGTGCGGCGCCTGCCGTGTGACGGTTGGCGGTAAGGTGAAGTTTGCCTGCGTGGACGGCCCGGAGTTTGATGGTCATGAGGTCAACTTTGACGAGGCGATGAAGCGTCAGCAGATGTACAAGACAGAGGAAGGGCGCGCGTTGCTGCGCCAGAGAGAAGGAGCTACCCATCACGGCGGCTGCGGACAGTGCGGAGGTGACAAATAATGGACGTATTACATAGAGTACCGGTAAGAGAGCAGGACGCAAAGGAGCGCGCCACAAACTTTGGCGAGGTTTGTTTGGGATATGACCAGGAGGAGGCGCAGGCAGAGGCGCAGCGTTGCTTAAATTGCAAGAACGCACGCTGCGTGCAGGGATGTCCCGTGTCCATCAACATTCCCAAGTTCATCCAGGAAGTAAAGGAAGGACAGTTTGAGGAGGCTGCAAAGACCATCGCCCTCTCCAGTGCGCTGCCCGCAATCTGCGGTCGTGTCTGCCCACAGGAGACTCAGTGCGAAGGCAAGTGCGTTCGCGGCATCAAGGGAGATTCCGTATCCATCGGTAAGCTGGAGCGTTTCGTCGCAGACTGGTCCAGAGAGCACGGCATTGTCCCCGAAAAGCCGGAACATACAAACGGCAAGAAAGTGGCTGTCGTTGGTTCCGGTCCTTCCGGTCTGACCTGTGCCGGAGATCTGGCAAAGCTGGGCTATGAGGTGACAATCTTTGAGGCGTTGCATGAGCCGGGCGGCGTTTTGACTTACGGTATCCCGGAGTTTCGTCTGCCAAAGTCCAAGGTCGTTCTGCCTGAGATCGAGAACGTCAAGAAGCTGGGCGTCAAGATTGAGACAAACGTTATCATCGGCAAATCCGTGACCATTGACCGTTTGATGGAGGACGAGGGATTCGAGGCAGTCTTTGTTGGCTCTGGTGCAGGACTTCCCAAGTTTATGGGAATTCCTGGGGAAAATGCCAACGGCGTGTTCTCTGCGAACGAGTATCTGACCAGAAGCAACCTGATGAAGGCGTTCCGTGACGACTACGACACCCCGATCTTCCGCGGCAAGAAAGTTGCGGTTGTCGGCGGCGGAAACGTGGCGATGGATGCAGCGAGAACGGCTCTGCGCCTCGGTGCGGAGGTTCATGTCGTTTACCGCAGAAGTGAGGCAGAGCTTCCCGCCCGTGTGGAGGAAGTGCACCACGCAAAGCAGGAAGGCGTGATCTTTGACCTGTTGACCAACCCGGTTGAGATTCTCACCGATGAGAACGATTGGGTTAAGGGCATGGTTGTGCGTAAGATGGAGCTTGGTGAGCCGGATGCTTCCGGTCGCCGCCGCCCCGTGGAGGTTGAAGGTTCCGACTACACCATGGACGTGGACACCGTCATCATGTCCCTGGGAACCTCTCCCAACCCGCTGATTTCCTCCACCACCGAGGGACTTGAGATCAACAAGTGGAAGTGCATCGTTGCAGACGAGACGAACGGAAAGACCACCAAGGAAGGCGTGTACGCCGGAGGCGACGCCGTGACCGGAGCGGCCACCGTAATCCTTGCAATGGAGGCCGGAAAGGCTGGCGCGCGTGGAATCCACGAGTACCTGTCTGCAAAATAATAGAGAGTAATAGAGAAAAAGGACGCCCCAAATCGGGACGTCCTTTTTGAATAGATTTTATTTCTCAATTACTTTCCAAGAATCGCTGCCAGATCCTCTTCTGGAGTGGTGATGGGAGCGATGTTGAAGTTCTCCACCAGGAAGTTTAACACGTTGGGGGAGACGAAGGCGGGAAGCGTCGGTCCGAGCTTGATGTTCTTGATTCCCAGGTGAAGCAGCGTCAGCAGAATGCAGACTGCCTTCTGCTCGTACCAGGAGAGAATCATGGACAGAGGAAGGTCGTTTACGCCGCAGCCAAATGCCTCGGCGAGCGCAACCGCCACCTTGATAGCGCTGTAAGCGTCATTGCACTGACCCATATCCATCAGACGAGGCAGACCGCCGATGGTGCCAAGATCCAGGTCGTTGAAGCGGTACTTTCCGCAGGCAAGGGTCAGGATGACACTGTCCTTTGGCGTCTGCTTAACAAACTCCGTGTAGTAGTTACGTCCGGGACGTGCGCCGTCACAGCCGCCAACCAGGAAGAAGTGGGAGATCGCGCCGGACTTGACTGCCTCGATCACGGTGTCAGCCACACTTAAAACCGTACCGTGTCCGAAACCGGTCAGCACCTTGTCGCCGCCGTTGATTCCGGTGAAATGCTGATCCTCGGCAAATCCGCCCAGAGCCAGAGCCTTCTCAATCACAGGCGTAAAGTCCTTCTTGTCGTCGATGTGCACCATCTCCGGGTAGGAAACGGCTGCGGTGGTGAACACGCGGTCTGCGTAGCTGGGCTTTACGGGCATCAGGCAGTTGGTGGTGTAGAGAATCGCGCCGGGCAGGTTTGCAAACTCCTTCTGCTGATTTTGCCAAGCCGTTCCAAAGTTGCCCTTTAAGTGAGAATACTGCTTGAGCAGGGGGTAAGCGTGTGCCGGAAGCATCTCTCCATGTGTGTAGATATTGATTCCCTTGCTCTCGGTCTGTTCTAAGAGAAGCTTTAAGTCATGCAGGTCGTGACCGGTTACTACGATGAAGGGGCCTTTCTCCACATTTAACGTCACCTCGGTGGGAACGGGCGTGCCGTAAGTCTCGGTGTTTGCGCGGTCAAGCAGCTCCATACAGACGAGGTTGACTCTTCCGACTTCCATCACCGTGGGAAGCAGCTCTTCCATGCCCCAGTCTTCCGCGAGAACGAACAGAGCGGTGCAGAAGAAGTTGTTGACTTCCTCGCTCGTGTAGCCCAAAACAGCAGCGTGGTAAGCGTAAGCAGCCATGCCGCGGATTCCGAACAGAATCAGGGATTTTAAAGAACGAACGTCCTCGTCTGCATTCCACAGTCTCTCCAGATCGTAGTTTTCGGTATTGCCGCAGTGGGAGGTACAGATGGAACATCCGGGGGAGATGGCTGCTTTTTCCTGGTTGACACGGTCAATCAGATCACGCAGAGTCTCGTCGTTAAAGTTTACATTTGTGATGGTCGCAAACAGACCTTCCATGATGAGCAGGTCGGTCTTCTCGGTCTTGGGATTATTTAAGGCGGTGCGTCCCAGTCCGATCAGCGCGCCGGTCAGCTCATCCTGTAACTTTGCGGTTGCCGCAGACTTTCCACAGACACCGGCATTTCCCGTACATCCGGAACATCCTGCCGTCTGCTCACACTGAAAGCAAAACATCTTCTTTTCCATAGTGATCTCCTTTTGATGAATTTTCTTGCGTTTCTGAGCCTAGTATAATACAATTACTGCAACAAGTCTGTTGTTATTACAACAAAACAAAAAAAGAAGGAGGATTGAATGGATTACCAGTTTTTAACAAAAACCACACTCTTTCGTGGGATCACGCCGGAGGAGGCGCGAAAGATGATGCACTGTCTGGACGGGGAGGAGCGGTCATTTTCGCGGGGGGAGACGGTGTGCCGGGCGGGAGACGCTGTGGCGCAGATGGGACTTGTGCTTTCGGGGAGCGTCAATGTGGAACACGACGATCTCTGGGGCAATAAAAGTATCATCAACCACGTCTCATCCGGGCAGATCTTTGCGGAGGCATATGCCTGTGTGCCAGGGGAACTTCTCGTCGTGAACGTGGTTGCGGCGGAAGCATGCGAGATTCTCTTTTTGAATGTCGGGCGGATTCTGCAAATCTGTTCCGGGGCGTGTGGATTCCACACGAAACTCGTGAGAAACCTGCTCTCAGTGATGGCGCAGCGAAATTTGGAACTGTCGCAGCGAATCCTGCACACCTCACCAAAGACGATTCGCGGGCGGCTGATTTCGTATCTTTCCTACCAGGCCGCAAAGAGTGGAACTTCTCAAGTCACCGTTCCGTTTAACCGCCAGCAACTTGCCGACTACCTGGGGGTAGATCGCAGCGCGCTCTCAAACGAGCTTGGGAAAATGCAGCGGGATGGGATTTTGGAGGTCAACCGCAGTACGTTTCGTCTGTTGGGAATTTAAGGCGCGGATTCCCACGCTGGGCTACTTGAAGTTGTGTGAAAGGTCTGCTATACTTTTGCGAATACGGAGGTGTTTACGATGAGAAGAGTGATTATAGATTGCGATCCGGGGATTGATGATACCCTGGCATTGATGCTTGCTCTGGCAAGTCCGGAGCTTGAGGTGGTGGCGATCACCACGGTGGCGGGCAATGTCCCGGCAAAGATGGGCGCGCAGAACGCGCGAAAGGTGCTGCACATGATGGAGCGGATGGACATTCCGGTCTATATTGGCGAGGAAGCTCCCTTAAAGATTCCCTATCAGGACGCGATGGATACGCACGGAGCGGACGGCATGGGTGAGATCAACCTGGCAAACGTGCCTGGAGAGTTTCCAAAGCAGGGCGCGGTCGCGTACTTAGAAGAACTTTTGGAGCGGGAAAATGTCAGCGTCATTGCGCTGGGGCCTTTGACAAACCTTGCCCGCGTGTTTGAGAAAAAGCCGCATCTTGCAAAAAAGATCGACGAGATGGTTTGCATGGGCGGAACGTTTAAAAGCCATGGAAATTGCTCCCCGGTGGCAGAGTACAACTTCTGGTGCGATCCGCACGGGGCGGCACTCTGCTTTGAGACATTTGAGCAAGTTGGGAAGCAGATCCATATGATCGGTCTTGACGTGACGAGAAAGATTGTTTTGAGTCTGGATTTGACGGAACTTATGTGTCGGATCAACCCGCAGATCGGCGGATTTATCCGCGACATGACGCGCTTTTATGTGGATTTCCACTGGGAGCAGGAAGGGATCATCGGCTGCGTCATCAACGACCCGCTTGCCGTGGCGTACTTTATCGACCGCAGTCTGTGCGGCGGTTTTGACAGCTACACGCAGGTGGCAACGGACGGCATTTGCCGGGGACAGAGCGTGGTGGACGCAGAGCATTTTTATCGGAAACCTGCCAACAGCCACATTCTGACAACAACGGATTCCGAGAAGTTTTGGCTGTTCTTTATGGAGCGTGTGCTCTTAAAGACAGATTCAAAACCGGAATAAATACAATTTGACGCTTTGCGGGAAACACAGTATAATGATAGCTGTAACATTTTGGAAAATGGTGGGGGAAAATGGTAGCACTGAGGATTGAAGATGTAAAAGGGTTTACCAGCCGATTGTTTGTGAAGGAAGATTTTGATTCCTTTCTGCTTCGAGAGGCGAAACTGGTCACATTTGCCGGCTTTTCTATGGATGGCAGCCTGCGGAAGGGTTACTTTACCGAGGATGAACTGGGAAAAATTGGCAATGAACAGTACGCGCCGTGGTGTCTGGTTCGCCCGTTTGCGTTTGAATTGATAAAAGGACAGCGTCTTCCGGAGAGTTTTCAGATCGTTTTGCAGCTTCCGGCGCGCCAGATTGCACGGTTTGCGGCGGAAAATGGAATCGAACCCGAAAAAATCCAGGGGATGTATCTGAATATCCGCTACGAAGATCGCACACTTTATGTGGTGACCGGATTTTCGCTCGGATATTTTACGCTGGATCGGACGCTGGAGTCAATCTGGGATCAGAAAGCAGAGGACTTCCTTCGCAAATTGGGGATCGCCTGTCAGAGAGAGTGAGCGGTACCGCCCAGGATAAGGGGGCAGAAAGGATCACGCTTATGGAAAAACAGATACTGAGGGATAAACTGAAATTGCTGCGGGAAAAGGCGGCAGATCAGGAAAATGCCCTGGAACTTACGGATGTGTTGGACTGCCTGAAAGGGTTGGAAGTGACGCCGGAAGAGTTGGAAGATATTTACACTTCTCTGGAGCGAAAAGGAATCCGCGTCGGCGACGGGGAGGAATCGGAGCTGACGCAGAGCATGGAAGATTCTGAGGAAGAGCCACAGGAGGCGCTGTCTGTCCCAGAATATATGCGAAGAGAGTCGCTTGGCGATGAGGACGAGGAGGACGACGCTGGAAATGATGACGGCGGTGCGGACTACGAGGAAGAACACGCGGGAAAGCTGTTAGAAGGCGTGAGCACCGGAGACCCGATTCGGGAGTATTTGAAAGAGATCGGAGCGATCGCGCTTTTGTCGCCGAATGAGGAAACCGAGCTTGCCAAAAGGAGCGCGCAGGGCGATGAGGCGGCAAAACGCCAGCTGGTGGAGGCAAATCTGCGTCTGGTGGTGAGTATTGCCAAGCGTTATGTGGGACGCGGAATGAGCTTTCTTGACCTCGTACAGGAAGGAAACATCGGTCTGATGAAGGCGGTCGAGAAGTTTGACTATGAGAAGGGGTATCGCTTGAGCACCTATGCGACGTGGTGGGTCAAGCAGGCGATCACGAGAGCTCTTGCCGACCAGGGGCGCACGATCCGCCTTCCCGTGCACATGGTTGAGGCGGTCAACCGCCTGCGCCGCACACAGCGCGATTTGGCGGTGAAGTTGGGAAGAGATCCTTCTAATAAGGAACTTGGCGAGGCGGCGGGAATCTCCGAAAAGCGCGTGGAGGAGCTGCTTGCGACTTCCGGCGACACGGTTTCTCTGGAAACTCCGGTCGGCGATGAGGACGGGTCAAGCCTTGGCGACTTTGTGGCGGACAGCGACCGGGAGTCTACCGAGGATCAGGCGGAGAGTGTGCTGCTTCGTGAGGAGATCGACAGTATGCTTCAGGGGCTTTCGGAGCGTGAGCGGGAAGTGATTCGCCTGCGCTTTGGTCTGGAGACGGGAAAGCCGATGACGCTGGAAGAAGTTGGAAAAAAGTTTAACGTTACGAGAGAGCGCATCCGCCAGATTGAGACGGCTGCCCTCAGAAAATTGCGGAATCCGACGCGCAGCAAGAAAGTGCGCGATTTCCTGCCATAGAGAATCGAATCCAATTACTTTGTTAGCACTCGATAAATTCGAGTGCTAATTTTTTGTTGACTTTTTGGAAAAGCCGTACTAGAATAAGGGTAATGATTCAGAGATTTTACAGGAAAGAGGTATGTGATATATGAGCAAGAAAGGTAGCTTATCCATTACAAGCGAGAACATTTTCCCGGTCATCAAAAAGTGGCTGTATTCCGACCATGACATTTTCTATCGTGAACTGGTCAGCAATGGCTGCGACGCCATCACCAAGTTAAAGAAATTGGCTCTGATGGGCGAGTACGAAGAACCCGATGACGTGGAGTACAAGATTCAGGTGAGCGTCAACCCCAACGAGAAGACCATCACCATCACCGACAACGGTCTGGGAATGACGGAGGAGGAGATCGACCGCTACATCAACCAGATCGCTTTCTCCGGCGTGCAGGACTTTATGGAGAAGTACAAGGATAAGGCGAACGAGGATCAGATCATCGGTCACTTTGGTCTGGGATTCTACTCTGCGTTCATGGTTGCCGATAAGGTGACGATTGATTCCCTTTCTTATAAGAAGGATGCAAAGCCCGTGCATTGGGAGTCCGAGGGCGGAATCAACTTTGAGATGAACGAGGGCGAGCGTGCTGAGGTTGGAACGAGCATCAAGCTGTATCTGAACGAGGACAGCACGGAGTTTTCCAACGAGTACCGCGCAAGAGAGGTACTCGAAAAGTATTGTGCATTTATGCCCGTGTCCATTTTCCTCTCAAACGAGACAGCAGAGCCGCAATACGAGACGATCGACAAGGATGAGCTGACCGAGAAGGACGCCATTATCGAGACTGTTGTGGAGCCCGCCAAGACCGAGGAGAAGGAAAATGAGGACGGCACGAAGGAGACGGTTGAGGTCGCACCTGCAAAGGAGCGTTACAAGATCGCAAAGCGTCCGGTGGCGTTAAACGATGTCAATCCGCTCTGGAACAAGCACCCCAACGAGTGCACCGAGGAGGAGTACAAGGACTTCTATCGCAAAGTATTCCACGACTACAAAGAGCCGCTGTTCTGGATTCACCTGAACATGGATTATCCCTTCAACTTAAAGGGTATTCTGTACTTCCCCAAGATCAACATGGAGTACGACAGCCTGGAAGGAACGATCAAGCTCTACAACAACCAGGTATTTATCGCGGACAACATCAAGGAAGTGATTCCGGAGTTCTTGATGCTGTTAAAGGGCGTGATCGACTGCCCGGATCTGCCGTTAAACGTTTCCAGAAGCGCGCTGCAAAACGACGGATTCGTCAAGAAGATCTCCGACTACATCACGAAGAAGGTTGCGGACAAGCTCTCCGGTATGTGTAAGACCGACCGTGAAAACTACGAGAAGTATTGGGACGACATCGCTCCCTTCATCAAGTTTGGCTGCATCAAGGATGAGAAGTTTGCCGAGAAGATGGGTGATTACATCCTGTTTAAGAACCTGGAAGGAAAGTACCTGACCTTTACGGACTGCCTGGAAGAGAACAAGGAGAAGCACGAGAACACCATCTTCTATGTGACGAACGAGAAGGAGCAGAGCCAGTACATCAATCTCTTTCAGGAGCAGGGAATCGACGCGGTGATTCTGCCTCACAACATCGACAGCCCCTTCATCAGCCGTATGGAGCAGAAGCACGAAGGCGTGAAGTTCCTGCGCATTGATACGGACTTAAACGAGGCATTTAAGGAAGAAGTCAAAGAGGACGACGAGAGCTTTAAGAAGGAGTCTGAGGAGCTTACGGCTCTGTTTAAGAAGGCATTAAACAACGAGACGCTTGACATCAAGGTGGAGAAGATGAAGAGTGAGAGCGTTGCGGCGATGATCACGGTCAGCGAGGAAAACCGCCGGATGCAGGAAATGATGAAGATGTACAACATGGGCGGCATGGATCCGGCAATGTTCGGCGGCATGGGCGAGACGCTGGTATTAAACGCAAATCATCCGCTGGTACAGTATGTGCTTGCAAACAAAGAGGGCGAGAATACCGCAAAGATCTGCGAACAGCTCTACGACTTGGCAAGTTTAAGCCACGGCGCACTCTCTCCGGAACGCATGACGAAGTTTGTGGCGCGCAGCAATGAGATCATGATGTTGCTGGCAAAATAAGTGGTTTTGACGGATTCGTTCGTCCTTGTGATATGTCATTGACATACAGACTTGGTATGATATAATAAGTAGTAATGAATACTATGTGATAGCAGGTTTGGAGGATTTGACATGACCTATAAAATCATTGGAGACAGCTGTCTGGATCTGACGGCGCAGATGAAGCAGGATTCCCGCTTCCAGATGGTGCCCCTGACGCTTCAGGTTGGAGAGGCTCAGGTAGTGGATGATGAAACGTTTGATCAGAAGAATTTCCTGGCAATGGTGAAGACCTGCCCGGAGTGCCCCAAGACGGCGTGCCCGTCCCCAGAAGTCTTCAAAGAAGCGATTGAGCAGAGTGAGGCGCAGATGGTCTTTATCGTCACGCTTTCCTGCCACTTGAGCGGTTCGTATAACTCCGCGGTGCTGGGCAAAAACCTCTTTGAAGAGGAGCAGGCAGAGCGCGGTGGAGAGAAAAAGCAGGTGGAGGTTATTGATTCGCTGTCAGCCTCCGCAGGGCAATTAAATATCGCGCTTCATATCCAAGAGTGGTGTGAGGCGGGACTTGGCTTTGAGCAGATCGTGGCTAATACTTACGCGTTTCGCGATCAGATGGACACCTACTTTGTCCTGGAGACGCTTGATACCTTGCGAAAGAACGGTCGTCTGTCCGGTCTTCAGGCGTTCTTTGCGACGGCACTCAACATCAAGCCGGTGATGGGCGCGGACAAGGGAACGATCATCAAGCTCGATCAGGCAAGAGGCATCCAGAAGGGGCTTCAGCGGATGTGCGACATCGCGGTGAAAAACGCGGGCGATACGGCGGGAAAAGTTGCCGTGATCGCACAGTGCAACAACGCGCAGAGAGCCGAGTACGTCAAGGAAGAGTTAAGCCGCAGAGCAACGTTTCGAGATATTGTCATCACGCAGACGGCGGGCGTCGCAACGGTGTACGCCGGGGACGGCGGTATTGTGCTTGCCATTGGCTAAGAAGAGGAAATGAATATGAAAAGAGGGCTGATTGCCCTGACAACGCTGCTGGGAGTATTCCTGGCAGCGTTTCTGGGTTTTATGATCACAAACACGGCACACCTGGAACCGGTGGAGACGCAGGGGATGGAGACGAGCGCGCAGTCGCTTCCCGCAAGTGAGGTGAGCATTGTACCGTCGAGCGCGCCGCAGGAAGAGAGCGAGAGTTCTGCCGAAGAGGAATCACTGCTGCAGGAGGAACACTCCTCGATTCGCTTGGCGTTTGTCGGGGACGTGCTTCTCTCCGACCATGTGCTTGCCGCCTACCAGAAAGGCGGCGGGATTTCAGGCGTGCTCGATGCCGGGTTTCAAAACCACATCGCAGAGAGCGACTTTTTTATCGCAAACGAGGAATTTCCCTTTAGTGAGAGAGGAAGTGCGGCAGCAGATAAGCAATTTACCTTCCGTCTGCCGCCAAAGAACGTGTCGATCTTAAAAGAAATGCAAATTGATCTTGTGACGCTTGCAAACAACCACACGCTCGACTTTGGAACGGACGCATTGGTGGACACGCTCGATACGCTCGATGCGGTAGGAATCCTTAGGATGGGAGCTGGGCGCACGCTCGCAGAGGCAAAACAGCCGGTGATTGTGGAGCTTTCCGGCAAAAAGGTCGGGTTTCTTGCGGCGTCGCGCGTGATTCCGGAGGTGTCCTGGAACGCCTCCTCCACAAAGCCGGGACTGTTTACGACGTATGATCCAACATCGCTTTTGGAAGAGATTGGAAAACTTCGTTCCCAGTGCGACTATCTCGTCGTCTATGTGCATTGGGGGATTGAGCGGGATGAGCGTCCGCAGGAGTACCAGAGAAGCCTCGGAAAGCAATACATTGATGCGGGGGCGGATCTCGTGGTGGGAAGCCATCCCCATGTGCTTCAGGGACTGGAGTACTACAAGGGAAAACCCATCGTGTACAGTTTGGGAAATTTTGTATTCGGAAGCAGCATCCCTCGCACCGCGCTTCTTGAGGTGGACTGGGACGGGACGGATGCGTCGTTGCGGCTGATTCCCGGAACCTCCGGCGCGGGCTACACGAGGATGCTCTCAGAGGGAAGCTGGGACGAGTTTGCCGAATATATGACGGGGATCTCCTACGGGGTGACGGTCGGCTCTGACGGCTCGGTGAGTCTCCCCTGATACGCGCCGCGCTCCCTGAAACGCTTGGCGAGCGTGTTGAGGACGCGCCGCTTGTCGCCGCTCCAAGTCGGGGCGATGAGCAAGTTTTTTGGGCCGTCTCCGGTCAGGCGGTGGATCACAAGCTGCGGCGGGAGAAGTTCCACGCAGTCAATCACAAAGTCAATATATTCCTCCATGGAAAATACTGGAAAGGGATGGATTTTGGCATACTCTGCCAGGTCCGTCGCTTTCAAAATGTGCAAAAGCTGGAGTTTGATGCCGTCAATCAGACCAAGATTGGAAAATTCTGCCATTTTCCGGACGGTCGCAAGCATTTTCTCGCGATCCTCTCCGGGCAGACCGAGGATGACGTGGACGATCACGGTCAGACCGGCTGCTTTTAAGCGGCGGCAGGCGTCGACAAAGACGGGAAATTCATAGCCGCGCCGGATGAACGTTGCCGTGTCTTCGTGGATCGTTTGCAGACCGAGTTCCACCCAGACCGGCTTTTCTTTGTTCAGGCGGGAGAGGAGGGCAATGGTCTTATCCGGCAGGCAGTCGGGGCGGGTGGCAACGGAGAGCACGGCGACTTGCGGGTGTGAGACGGCGCGGGAAAAAATCCTCTCAAGTCTGGAAAACGGAGCGTAGGTGGCGGTATAAGACTGAAAGTAGGCGATGTATGAGGGAAGATCCTGCGCCGGAGGCATTTTCCTCATCACACGTTCCTTTGCAAGTTCGATCTGATCCCAGACATCGGGGCAGGCTTTGGCGGCAAAGTCTCCGGAACCGCCTTCGCTGCAAAAGATACAGCCGCCTGTTGCGATCGTCCCATCCCGGTTCGGGCAGGTCGCGCCGGAGTCGAGGGAGAGCTTGTAGAGTTTTCGCCCGAACGTCTCGCGCAGTTCCCAGTCTAGGGAGTGGTAAGGTTTGTCGTTCCAATGAGTCATGGCTGTTTTTCTCCAATCGTAAGAATGTATATGATACTATCACAAAATCAAAGAATATTCTATTGAAATGCGGGTTTTGAATGTGATAAACTGGCGATGATGGATTTTGACAATTCCAAAAAAGGAGAGGGAGAATCATGAAAATGAATGATCTGAAACAGACAGTGGAGAGCGCGAAGGGACAGGAGTTTCTGGCAACGCTCTACGGGGAAGCGGATCTCGCGCTTCAAAATACACGCTATCAGGGGATTTTAGCCGGATTTGAGCAGACGTTTGGCGAGAATGAGGACGCGCACCTGTTCTCTTCGCCGGGACGCACCGAGATCAGCGGAAACCATACCGATCACAACCACGGCAAGGTGCTGGCAGGAAGCATTAACTTAGACTGCATCGGCGTTGCCGCAAAGAACAACAGCAATTTCGTCCACATTGTCAGCGAGACGTACAATCAGGACTTTACCATTGACTTAAACGACTTGACGCCAAGTTCCAAGATGGCGGGAACCGTGGATCTGGTCAAGGGATTGATTCAGGGATTCCAGGAGCACGGCTATCAGGTTGGGGGATTCGATGCTTATATCAGCAGCAACGTCATCAGCGCGGCAGGCGTGAGTTCCTCCGCTTCGTTTGAGATGTTGCTTTGCTCCATCTTAAACGAGTTTTTCAACGACGGGAAGATGGATACGGTTGCTTACGCGCATATCGGAAAGTATGCGGAGAACAAGTATTGGAACAAGGCGTCGGGACTGCTTGATCAGATGGCGTGCGCGGTTGGCGGACTGATCACGATCGACTTTGTGGAGCCGACAAGCCCCAAAGTAGAAAAGCTCGACTTTGACTTTGGTGCGCAGGATCACAGCCTGATTATCGTCCAGACCGGAAAGGGACACGCGGATCTGAGCGCGGACTATTCCTCGGTTCCGGAGGAGATGAAGAAGGTTGCGGCATTCTTTGGAAAAGAAGTGCTTGCTCAGGTGAGCGAGAGCGACGTGATCGACCACATCCCGGAGATTCGAGAGGCTGCCGGAGACCGCGCTGTATTGCGCGCCCTGCACTTCTTTGAGGAGAACAAGCGCGTGGACGCAGAGGTAGCCGCACTCAAGGAGAACCGTTTTGGGGATTTCCTGGAAAATGTCACCACCTCCGGAAATTCATCCTGGAAGTGGCTTCAGAACTGCTATACCAACGTCGCGCCCCAGGAACAGGGAATCACGGTTGCTTTGGCAATGACGGAGCTGTTCATCCAGAACAAGCAGCGCGGAGCCTGCCGCGTACATGGCGGCGGATTTGCCGGCGTAATCATGGCACTGCTTCCAAATGATCTGGTGGACGAGTACATTGCCTGGGTTGAGAAGGCAACCGGAGAGGGCAGCGCGTACCGCATGAGCATCCGCCCATACGGCGCGATCTGCGTGGACAAGATGATCTAGTTAATTGTCACGGGCATTTTGGGCAAATGTCGTGTTGACGAGAGTTTCATAGGGAACGCGAGAGGGCAGCTGTCCGGCTTCTTCCAGGATATTCTGGAGGAGGTCGAAGCTGCCTTTTTCAAAGACTGCATCCGCCTTCCAGGTATCCTGTGCCAGATACCGCTCCACGATCCGGGTGATCTGCTCAATGGAAGTTTCTGGAAATTGCGGCGCGATCGTCTCGGCAATCTCAGCGGCACTGTGTGTGTTGACATACGTTAAGCCGCGCTGGATAGCGTTTGTAAAACCTTGAATCAGCTCTGGGCGGCTTTCCAAGTCGCTCTTTTTGGCGCAATAAGCTGTGTAGGGGACGTAGCCAGACTCCGTTCCGAGGGAGGCGACGACGTATCCTTTTCCTTCCAGTTCCAGCGTGGTGGCGTATGGCTCAAACTCGACCGTGTAGTCTGCATCAGAGCTTGGAAATGCTGCTGCGGTCAGACCGAAGCTGATGCTCTGGTCAATCGTAAGATCCGTCTTTGGGTCAAGCCTGTGCTTTTTCAAGATATATTCCAACACCATCTGCGGCATTCCTGCCGCTCTTCCTCCGAGTACCTTTTTGGAGCGAAGCGAGTTCCAGGTAAAGTCCGGTTGTGGTGTGCGGCTGACGAGGAAATTGCCGGCGCGCTGCGTCAGTTGTGCGAAGTTGACTGCATAGTCTTCCTGTCCCTGAAGGTAGGTGTAGATACTCGCCTCAGATCCCATAAACCCGATGTCTGCATCGCCACAGATCATTGCCGTCATCACTTTATCGGCTCCCGCGCCGTTTACAAGCGTCAGATCAATCCCTTCCTGCGAGAAATATCCCAGTTCAATCGCCGCGTATTGGGGCGCGTAAAAGATGGAATGCGCCACCTCGCTGAGCGTGAGTGGGGTAAGCCCTGCCTTGTCAGCGGCTGGTTTTGGCGAGCAGGCAGTGAGCGTTGCCGCGCCAAGCAATGTGAAAACGAAGCATTTGCCCCAAGAGCCCCAAGATTTCATATTTCGTTTCTCCATGAAAAATCAAACATCATCGTTACAATATATGGGAAAATCAGGTAAGAAGTGATACAATGAAAGACAGTACAAAAAGGGGAGGTTCATCCATGAAAAAATACATGATCGCACTTGACCAGGGGACGACGAGTTCCCGCTGTCTGCTGTTTGACGAGAAGGGGCGGATTTGCAGCAGCGCGCAGAAAGAGTTTCCACAGATTTTTCCAAAACCCGGTTGGGTGGAGCATGATCCAAGAGAAATCTGGTCGTCTCAGCTTGCCGTTGCGATGGAGGCAATGGGAAAGATCGGCGCGTACCACAGCGACATTGCGGCGATCGGAATCACAAACCAGAGAGAGACGACGATTGTCTGGGATAAGAATACGGGGGAGCCGGTCTACCACGCAATTGTCTGGCAGTGCAGGCGGACGGCTGACCGCATCGAGGAGCTAAAAGCGGATGGGAGCGACAAGTGGATTGCCGAGCGCACGGGACTGATTCCCGACGCGTACTTTTCTGCGAGCAAGATTGAGTGGATTCTTGACCATGTAGAAGGGGCGAGAGAGCGCGCCGAGCGGGGAGAATTGCTCTTTGGAACGGTCGATACCTGGTTGATCTGGAACTTGACTGGCGGAAGCGTTCATGTGACGGATTACACGAACGCGGCGCGCACCATGCTCTTTGACATTCACAAAAAATGCTGGGATGAGGACATTTTACGGCTGTTTCGGATTCCGCGCAGTATGTTGCCGCAGGTGAAGCCCTCATCGTGCATCTACGGTTACACATCTCCCGATGTGATGGGCGGAAAAATCGCTATCGCCGGGGCGGCGGGAGACCAGCAGGCGGCGTTGTTTGGACAGTGCTGTTTCGCGCCGGGCGAGATGAAGAACACCTACGGGACGGGATGCTTTCTCCTCATGAACACGGGTGAGCAGGCAGTCGCTTCGCGCCACGGGCTTTTGACCACGATTGCGGCGAGCACACCGGACGAGACGCAATACGCGCTGGAGGGAAGCGTGTTCGTGGCTGGGGCTGCGATTCAATGGCTCAGAGACGAGATGCGCCTGGTGCGCTCAGCTCCAAAAACAGAGGAAGCCTGTACGGCAGTGGCGGACACAGGCGGCGTGTATGTGGTTCCGGCATTTGCAGGGCTTGGCGCGCCGCATTGGAACCCGTATGCAAGGGGGATGGTGGTTGGCCTTACGCGCGGAACGAGCAGAGAGCAGTTTATCCGCGCCGTGGTTGAGTCCATGGCATATCAGGTCAGTGACTTGATTGAGGCGATGCGCCAGGATTCGGGGATCGCTCTGGAAGTGTTGAAAGTGGACGGTGGGGCGAGCGCGAACAACTTTTTGATGCAGTTTCAGGCAGATCTTCTCGGAATGAAGATCGTGCGCCCGGAGAGCGTGGAGTCAACGGCACTCGGAGCTGCGTTTCTTGCGGGGCTTGCAGTCGGATATTGGAAGGATAAAGAGGAGATTCGCGCGATTTTGCAGACCTCTCAAGTCTTTGAGAGCCGGATGGAAAATGCGGTTCGCGCCAATCTCTTAAAGGGCTGGAAGCGGGCAGTTCGCTGCGCGCTTGTATGGGCAGAGGATGAAACCGTAAGTTGACGGGCGGCGCGGATTGTGCTATCGTAGAAAAATATTGCCAAAGATAAGGGGAGAACGAAGATGAACGACTATCAGATGATTGTGCTTGATCTGGACGGCACATTGACTAACCGGGATAAGGTGATTACGCCCCGGACAAAAGAAGCTCTGATGGAGGCACAGCGCAGAGGAAAGATCGTGGTGCTGGCGTCCGGACGCCCGACTGCCGGAGTGGAGCCGCTGGCGCGGGAGCTGGAACTGGAAAAATACGGAAGCTACATCTTGTCTTTCAACGGCGGAATGATCACCAACTGCGCGACCGGGGAGATCGTGTTTGCGGCGCAGATTCCGGTGGAAGCAAACCGAAAGATCGTGGGACTGGCAGAGGAACACCGCGTCGATATTCTGACTTACGAGGGAGAGGAGATTCTTACAAACAACGTGGAGTGCCCCTACGCGCTGTGCGAGTCTAAGATCAATCATCTGCCGCTTCGCCAGGTGGAAAATCTTGCGGACTATCTGGATTTTGAGGTTCCAAAGTTTATCATGCTCGACGACGGCGATTATCTGGCGACGGTGGAGCCGCGGGTGAAGGCTGCGATGGGAAGAGACTTTTCTGTGTATCGCTCGGAGGAATTTTTCTTAGAGATCATGCCAAAGGGAATCGACAAGGCGCAGTCTCTGGCGCGTCTTTTGGAGCGGCTTGGAATGAAGAAAGAGCAGATGATCGCCTGCGGGGATGGTTACAACGATTTGACGATGGTCAAGTATGCTGGACTGGGTGTTGCGATGGAAAATGCCGTTCTTCCGCTAAAAAATGCCGCCGATTACATAACCGCCTCCAACAACGAGGACGGAGTAGGGCTTGTGGTGGAAAAGTTCATGCTCGCATAAGTTCAGAAAAGCAAAAAAATGTCCGCACAGGGTGGACTTTCAGACTTTACTATGTTAAAATGAATGAGTCTGATACTAGAAATGGAGAGTAAGCTGACTATGAACAAAAAGATTAAGACAGATGCAGTGGATCACCTGTTTGATGCGGTTTTGACGCTGAAAACACCGGAGGAATGTTACAAGTTTTTTGAGGACGTCTGCACGATCAACGAGCTTCTTTCTTTGTCACAGCGTTATGAAGTTGCGAAAATGCTGCGCGAAGGAAGAACGTATCTGGAGATCGCACAGAGCACGGGGGCTTCCACCGCAACCATCAGCCGCGTCAACCGTTCCCTGAACTACGGAAGCGACGGCTACGATATGGTATTTACGCGATTGGGGTATGAATGTGAAAAAAACGAGGAGCAGTGATTTTACTGCTCCTATTTTCGTTTGCGATCAGCAGGCGGATTCTCGGCGCGAAGCTGGTCGGAGATCGCCTCGATCATCTGCTTTTTTAAGTACACATCAAAGGACAGCTCGCAGATAAAGGCAAAGAGCTGAAGGTACTCGCGCTCTTCGTCGGAGACGGCGGCATTTGCAAAGGTCTGCGAAGCCTTCTCAAACTTCTGCTTGACGTCGTCTTTTAAGTGCTCCATCTGGTCGTCTGCCAAGGCAAACACTTCATTGTAAACCGTTTCCAGGTTCACAGTGGAATTGGGGTTGGAAAAATGTGCCTGCGTCAGCGGACGGAAGATTTCCTCAATATCCGCAAACGAGAGCAGGTTCTTAAAATAGTAGATAAAGATCAACAAAAGCATATGATCCTTGGAGTATTTCTTCTTCACGGGCGGGGGAAGGAGGTTGTTCTTGGCATAATTGTTAATCATGGTCTTTGTCAGAACTTTGTCGTCCGGGTAACGCCGGGTGTCCTTCAAGTGCTCGTCCATAAATGTCGTCACCTGATCCATGTACAGATCAATTCCGGGAATCTCACCGGAGTCTACATGGGAGATGGAACTCAAATATTGCAAGATATTCTTTAGACGCTCGTCATTTGTTTTCATCATGTTATCACCTCGTTCTCTCTATTATATAGTATTCATAACTATGTGGCAAGTGTAAGTTTGCATTTTGCCGGGAAATCGGCTATGATAGAGGAATGAATTTTGGAAAGGCGGAAGAGAAAGCTATGAGCAATTACGATACATTAAATCCCCGGCAGAGAGAGGCGGTTTTTGCAACGGAAGGCCCGCTTCTTGTGCTTGCCGGTGCGGGATCGGGAAAGACGCGGGTGCTGACGCATCGCATCGCCTATCTGATCGAGGAGCTGGGAGTCAATCCCTGGCATATTTTGGCAATTACCTTCACAAACAAGGCGGCGGCTGAGATGCGAGAGCGCGTGGACAATCTGGTCAGCTTTGGGGCGGAGGAGATCTGGGTGAGCACCTTTCACTCGATGTGTGTGCGGATCTTGAGAAGATACGGGGAACATCAGGGCTACGCGTCCGGGTTTACGATCTACGACGGCGATGACCAGAAGACCTTGATGCGCCAGATCTTAAAGACGATGAATTTAGATCCCAAGCAATACCGGGAACGCGCCGCGCTTGGTGTCATTTCCTCCCTGAAAGATAAGCTCATCACGCCGGAA
>Cebus_capucinus_imitator_PRJNA485217_SSR049__coassemble_1227_pt1 | contig 37911 bp, 22 predicted proteins | sample Cebus_capucinus_imitator_PRJNA485217_SSR049__metabat2_low_PE_019 | metagenome-assembled genome bin Cebus_capucinus_imitator_PRJNA485217_SSR049
TGCCGTTCAGGGCATTATGATGCTTAGGCTCACCCCCACGCATGTGGGGAATACTCGTCAGCGGGAACAGAACCTGTTAAGGAAACAGGCTCACCCCCACGCATGTGGAGAATACAGTTGATTTTAAGCCCTTTTTCAGCCACTCTAAACCCTTTTTTGTCAAGTTCGATACCGATTGGAAATCGCGCGTTCTCCCTTTAGCTGCATATAAATCTCATTGCACAGATAACAATCTGGTAATGCCCGGTGACAATTTTCAAAGTCAATTCCTAGATACTCTGCCACCGCTTCCATCCGAAACGACGCCAACCCTTGTACAACACGCCTTGAAATGTCCATGACATCCACTATCTTTTTGAGCGGATAACCCACTCCATGTCTGATACATTCCTGCTTCAAGATTCTTGCATCAAACATTCTAACATTATACCCGATAACCGTTCGTCCTGCAATAAATTCTGACAAATCTTTGATCGCTTCTTCAATTTTTACGCCCTGATCTGCCATTTCCTGTGTAATTCCTGTCAAAGTACAAATTTCATCCGGAACCGATACGCATATCATTCTATTGAATTTCTCGATACATATGCCATCCACAACACGGATCGCCCCGATTTCAAGAATCCTATCGCTTTCTGTATGAAGCCCTGTCGTTTCCAAGTCAAGCACAATGTACTCATTTCCCGATTCTTTTCGCAATGCTGTATTCGGTAACACATTTTGGGATCCACCCAAAATCTGCTCTGACGGACGCATAATCAGCCTAAGTCCCTCCGAATCAATCGGCTGCCAGGCAGAACCGACGATGTCAAAGTCAAATCCCTGTTCATTGTCCGATGGAAAAACAATCAATGCTCTTCCATCATTTCCAATATTTTCCTTAATTCGTTTCCATATCGCCTCTCGAATCCGCACATTGACATTTCCAACATACGTTCCTGTGCTAATCTCCCACAGATATTTTGTCAGAAAACCACGCAGCTTTGGAGGCGCGTTGCTCATCGTTACAACAATCATTTCTTTCCGTACCGGACCGCCCCATCTACATTTTGCTGAAAGCCCGCCCAAAGTTTATTTCTTCCATCGATTGTTTCTATATCATTGTCATCCAAAACGGTCATAATATCTGAAACAATACATTTCAAGAAACGCTTATCTTTGATGATGTCCCTCATTTTCTTGCGGATTCTGCGCTCCAAATCTACCGTTCCTGCCGCAGTCTCACTGAATGCAACCGGAAAAGAGATACTTTCTTTATAGATGTCTGCAACATCCAGCACAAATGATTTTGACAATCCATTATGCACGATCCCAAGCCCCGGAGATAAGCCCAGTGCAAAAATCACCGCATAGCAGATGCCGTACAGACAAGCATTCGCTATTGAGAGCGCGTTCTGCAAAGGTGCATTGCTCTCAAACTCCTTGCTGTTATATCGCCGTCCGCCCCACTCAATTCCATATTCCTTGGAAAGCTCAACATACCGTCGTCCGACTCTTGTTCCCTCTCGCCCCAGAAGTTGTCTCATACTAAGACCGGTCAAATTCTCCTCTGGATACCGAATATGATACATTCTCTTGGCAGCAGCAATCCGCAGCTTTTCGTTTGACACTATTTTAGCCTGTTTTGTCAGCAGTTTGACATCGCCGGAAAGCGGCGAACCACCTGCGTAAAATCGAACGCCTTCTTCTCCGACCCAAACAAGACACATTCCCGCCTCTGATGCAATTTGCACCATTCTATGCGTAACAACGCTTCCGGGACCAAGCATCAAAACTAGGATCTGAGCAGCTGGCAAGTCTATCGTTCCGGTATTCCCAATCATCCGGACTGCCCCATCATCTTTCTCTAATCTACAATTTTCCGTATAGACAAAAGAAATCCGATTATCAATACGAGGTAATTCCATGCGGCTCACAGGCTCCATTCCATTCATCATATTCTCTATCTCCCAAAACCTTGCCTTAAACGTGCATAACCGAAATCATCCCGCATCCATACGCTTTTTCGTGTCCAATCCCCTTAGCAAGTGCAAGTGCAAACTCGTTCTTATCAATCACCCGCAAAATACCATCATACTCCGCCATCACATAGTACATTTTTCTCCCATTTCCTGTTGCAGTTTTCTCTTTATAGGAAGAAAGCTGCACCTCCACAACCTCTGCCCCATGCTTTTTCAATCGGTCTTTCGCCCAGTCAACCGCACTGTATGGATATTTATCTGTCCCTTTTTTGTTTAATGGAATTCGTTTTCCCGCAATCTTAATCGTCGGATTTGCAGCCAGATGAAAGCGCAAAATATCCCCATCACGAAATCCTTTTTCCAAAAATGTTTCGTAATCTTTTGTGATGGCAGGTCTGTCATCATATCCAAATGCTTCCTGAAATGCAGAAAAATCCGGAATATCTCGGCTTACAACCAGCATAAAGTTCCGTATTCCATCTCCATCAATGCGCCATAATGGATGCTGACGTTCTCCACGAAAACAATTCTCCAGAGCCCCGTGGAAAATCTGCGGATTATAAAATGCCCGTGCCGTCTCCCGTTTTCCTCTGTTTAAGTATATTTTGCTTAAATACATAAACGCTCTCCTATAATTCCTTTATAAACCGATACTCGTACAGACGTTTATATGGAGAAAATGACACCGGAACATCACGAACAGCCTTATCTGACGGATCCGTAGAATCAAGAATTATCCGACAGTCCTTTTTTGCTCCATTTTCTGTCAATGTATCTTCCAGTGAGCAATCCGATATTTTCCCTACCAGATTTATCGTAGGCGGACAGCTCCTTCGTCCAAGGTACAAGGCATTTTCCGGATGCAAAAGTGATGCGCGAATCTCCTCCAAACGTTCTCTTGACGCCTCAAGTCCGCAGAGAAAACACGCATCTGATAGATAATAACGGCTTCCAATCTTCTTCCCTTTTTCAAATTCGCTGACCTGAAAATCCCGTATCAACTCACCCGGTCTGTCAATCCGAACACCAAAACGAAGTTCTGCTGCAAGTCTGCGAATCGACGCATCATCATCTCGTCGAATGCCCATCGCTGAAGCGATCATCCCAATCACACCGCTTTTCGATGGATACGCATCGGTCTCATGATCTGTCAATTTCAGGGTTGTTCCCCAGGACTGCATAGGCGCGTCAAAATGCAGTATCAATGTTGCCAAAGTTATAATCTCCTTTCAATCTCTTCAGAAACGAGATTCAACATTTCTGTAAATGACCGTTCTCCAAGCTCAACCATGACAACTGGTGCTTGATAATTGTTGGAAACCCAATTCGCATAATCCTTTAATTTTTTTCTGGACTCCTGCATATAATTTTCGCCTTTGACTACCTCAATAAATGCAGGCGCGAACGAGACGGGTCTGTCCTCTCGCAATGTAATCATAATATAATCCGGAAGTGTTGTATTTGCATATGCGTTCTGGCTTCCAGACGGCATAGAAAGAATAAACGCACGCATAAATTCTTTGACAATCTCCAGAACATGATCACGATCAAAACGAATCAATTCCGAGTTATCTGATAAATTTACATTTGCATAGCGATACAATATCGGATCCGTATATCTCTTAGTATCCAGATACGCAGAACCACTGTGATCAACATCCGGAATATCATCCACAGCTGTAAAATAATCGTATTCTGTTCTGGCTTCATTGACCGAAATTGCGTGAGCCACCTGAGAAGCCGCATCATAATCAAGAGAAGGATTTCCTGCAAACATTCTGCCAAAAAGCAGCATATCTGCTGAGGGCTGATTTTTGATTGCCTCTCCCAATGCCTTTTTATATTCTTTATCGTTTGATTTTTTCAAGGCAATCTCTTTGTTTTCTGCTATCACTGCTGCAAAAGCATCCATCTGGGCATTTGAGAAAAATGCAATGGTCTCCTTTGCTTCATCCTTACTTGAAACAATCTCCAGCGTCTTTGCAGCTCCAGCAGCAGCTTCATCCGCATCACTTTCAGAAAATCCGTACATTTCAACCAATCGTTTGGCTGTCTCAGACTTGATTTTCTTGGTGCGAACACCTGCCAGCTCTGGTGCTTGCTCCTTAAAAAACATACGCATCGCTCTTTTCCAGCTCTGCGAGCTGACTCTCGCCCTTGTCTTGCCGCCATATACACAGGTTTTAGGTGTATTTGTATCGTCTCGGTTGACGCAGGAAGGCGGAAGAACCTGAATTGCATGAATGTCCAGATACAATCTTTTACTACTCATTTGTTTTCTCCTTTCGCGCATAATCGCGCTCCCATTTTCTCGCTGTTTTGATTTTATCCCACTGCCAAGCATACAAATCCGATGCAAGCACTGCATAATTGATGCTCTGCCCCTTTGCGCGCAGCAGTTGCAGCAATGCTCTCAGTGGTTGCCTTGCCATTTCAAGGTTATCTGCGATTTCAATTAGCACCAATTTTTCTCGTGTGATACCAGCCAACGCTGCCGCGTCTGCAATGCTGATATTCGACGAACTGTGCGCTGTTCCACCAGGATATAAAGTAAGTGCTGTAAAAATCGCCCATTCCGCCTTGCTGACTTCCCCGCCATAAGCCTGCAACTCCTCCGGAATATTTTCCATAAGCCATCCAAACAACTCCGGATCTTCCCCCGGCATCTGGTCAGCACTATGTCGCAAAAATGCCGAAATTTTCCTCGCATAAGCATTGTCAGTAGAAATAGTTCCCAGCATTTTATAGACTGAGTTTTTGATCTGGCTCTGTTTGTCATCCATTGCTGTCTCCCCCTCCTTTACTCATCTGTACGTTTCATCATATCACGTTTCATACCGTATGTCGATATTTCTAATTTTTTCATCATCGCAAAAAACATATTCTCCGCTTTTCCTACGGTATTTTCCCCGTGTCCGCCTATCGCTGTGATATTGAGCGCGTCGAGTACATCATTTGCCGTCTGATAAGCAAGCCGGAATTCCTCATTTTGTAACGTGCAGCGATCAATCTTCGCACTTAAATACAGGCAAAAATTGTTTCCAATCAAGTTTTCATACTTGTCTTTTAGTGCAGACGCCAACAATGCTCCAGAACGCTCATCTTTTCCTTGTGACATATCAATCTGCTTTCCCAATGTCTCAAGTGCCCGTGCAATTTGATTGATACGTTCAATCTCCCTCGCCGCACACTGCGTTTCCTCCGAATCAACAAAGAAACGACGGTTGATTGTCACACCGCTGGTCAATACACGTTTCACTCCGCAGGACATTGCACCATACTCAATATCCGTGATAAAATAAGGGATATTGACATCATCGGAAAGAATCTCTCTGTCAAACAGCACATTGATCCATCTCGCCGGATTGCTCTTTGATACGGCGAATATATTCCGAAACTCTTTCCACGCGCTTCCTCCATAGATATGATTCGGAAGCAAAGTCTGTCCACTTTTATCTTTTTTGTCCTCATGAAAAGCAAACATCGGCTCAACGAGCAAGTTTACTGTCCCGTAACGATCTCCGGCAGCGACAAACGCACCATTTACTCTCCCATCTTCCATATGCAATACAATTTTTCTGCTCTGCTGCGTATAAAGCTCCGGCAAGTTTGTCGGAAATCCGTCATCTCCGTATGGCGATGCGTTGATTTCCGTATAAGATTCATTTTCCCATGCTGGACAAACGTCAGTATATACACCTTTGTTCTGATTCAAAAGCGCGCTACACAACATAATCGTCTGGAAAAGATTTTCACCGCTTGGATAAATATTTGCACCGCCGCTTGCCGCCGTCTTTCCTGCGTTCCATTTGCCCGGAATTTTTGCGCTGCAATCAACAAACGACATGTAATACAAAAGCCATCTTGCGGCTTCATCCAGCTCCATTGAGTTTTTGTCTTTTCCCATGCGATTTGTGAACGGAGACGGTGAGTTTGCCGACTCTAGTACTTCTCCGTTCATGGCAGCCGCACTCACCCAGCCAAGTTTATCGCTATCTTTGTACGGCTCTACCGACCACGTTTTTCCATTTGGACTCTTTTTATCGCCTGTTATTTCTCTTCTTCTGTTTTCCGGCACTTGATAAAAGGGACGCTCTCCGCCACTCAAATAAAACCGGTCATGCCATTTTGACAAATATTTTGTAAATGCCTTTTCTGGAAATTCCCCAGCCTCCCACACTGCCTCAAAACGGCGAAGTGCCTCTCTTCTATCTGAAATCATCGCCTCATTTCCATTTTCATCATACCGATAAAGCAATGTTACATTGAGCGCGATAAGGAAACGCAAAACTGCCGTATTCTGTAGCTCCGTCTCTCCCGTCAAACTTTTCAATTCATGTGCAGTCTCCAGCAATTCTTTTATACTCGTCTTGCATTCTTCCCCTTGCATAGAAATACATTTTATCCACGATTCATCAATCAAATTAAATCTCGGTTCACTCATTTTCTCTCCTCCATCCATATTGCTGAGAATAATGATACTTTTTTTTCCAAAAATCAACCGTTCCATCTTGGCTCATAATAATGATATTATAATATCGAAACATCGCATCCTGCAACCACTTAGTATCTGAGTGTTCCTTTTTTTCTTGTATGCCTTCCAATAACGCTTTTTCATAACGCAAGGAAAGGCGTTGTCGCAAAATTTCTTTTATTTTTATATTGCTTGGAAACTGACTTTTGGAAAATCGTATTCCGGAAAACGTCTCCAGATGCGTCCCCATATCTTTCAAAAGGTAGACCTCCATATTATGGATCCCATATCGAACACCGCCTTCTCCATCACTGGCATTGTCAAGCATACCGCGAAACTCAGAATCATTTGCAGGCGGGATACAAAACTGCTCCGCTTGATTTTTTAAGCCGCGCAGTCCAGCTATATAAATATCTTTATCCTGTGCCTGTGTACCCTGCTGCAAATCATACACCGATTCTGTTAATGCTCGTATGTCATCCGGTATCACCAATTCAGATACTCCTTCCAAAACCGCTCTTGTTCTGCGTATGATATACGAACCAATCTCCTCTTTGTATTCTTTCGTAGGTCCGCAATAGACACGATTTACTCTTTTGCGCGCTTCTTCATTATCAAAAATATAACAAACTGCCTCTTCCAGCCCTTTCGGTCGTTTACGCGTATGTCGATGCAACCTTCCCATCCGCTGAAACAGCAAGTCGATTGGACACCAATCTGTAAACAATATATCAAAATCAATGTCCAATGACTGTTCGAGTACCTGTGTTCCCACAACAATGATCTTATCTCTCTCGACACTTTTCGCCCCGACCAATTTTGATACAAGATTTTCAAGTTTTCCCCGATCTTCCGGCAAAAAACGTGAGTGCAACAAAATAATACGGTACTCTTCTGATAAAGTTTCCTTTAATCGTTTACTGATCTCTTGTGCTGCTTTGACGGTATCCAGTACAACTCCCGCACAGCCACCATTTTGAAGCATCATTTCTAAGCGTTCAGGAAGTTCATCTTCCTTTATCCCATGCAATGTCGCCTTTGTTTTTCGAGCGGAATCATCCAGTTTTACTTCTCTCGCATAAGTAGTTCCATCCGCTCCAGCCCAGGAAATCAACGGATAAGCGTCTGAAGAAATTTTTATTGTTTTTCCTGCATAAGCACTCAAAAATGCGTTGCGTTTTTCCATTGTGAGTGTCGCTGACAACAAAACCACCGGTAAGCGGTATACGCCAAGCCACGACAACAATGTTTCCATAAAAACAGACATATAGGAATCATAAGCATGAACTTCATCAATAATGATTGCCTTTCCTGAAAGCCCCAGATGAAGCAGCATAATAAATTTTTTCTTGAATGCCGCCATAAGTGCTTGATCCACCGTACCGGTAACAAAATCCGGAAGCAAGGTCCTGTGTCTTCCCGCCATCCATGCGTTTACCTGTATGCCATCCTCGTCATAGACACGAGATCGGTATGATGTAAACAATTCATTCTCCCACGCTTGTCCATGTGCAAGATTGACAGACAACGCCATCCCTTCTGATACACTCTCTGCCCAAGCCAGCATACGCGGAAACATTCCGTTTGCAGTTCCCTGTGTCGGCAATCCAAAGAAAATACCACCGCAGCCCGATTGGAACGATAATAATTCCGCAACAGCCAAGGCTGCCTCCGTCTTTCCAACTCCCATCGGTGCTTCTATGATCATAATTCCTGAAGTACCAACCCCTTCTGCCACTGCGATTACTTCTCTTTGCAGATAATTGGGTCTAAATCCTTCGCCAAAGCGTTCTGCGAATAATTCGTCATCCATCACAGCATAACTAGGACGCCATACTTCCGGCAAATCGAAACGGCGCATTGCAAGCTCCGCACGCCCGTCTGAGATTTCCACAATTCCAGCAGAAAAAAGCGGAAAGAACTCCTCATTTGAGGCAATCCAGTCCGCCATAATCACAAGCCCGGTTAGCAGCATTTGCCCGTAAACGGTTACTTCTGGGAATTGTGTGATACCCGAAATACTTTTTGCCCACGCAAAAATCTCCTCCCATTCCTGTTTGTATCTTACTTCGCCTTCATTACCATAATAGTTCGATGCGTAACGCTTTAACTGATAAGAGAACTTTCCTTCTTTTCCATCTGCTCTTGGGATTCCATGATGTGCCGCAACAATATCGCAAACGCTTTCCTCTACATCAAAAAAACGATTCAGAATGGTTGCGCCTGCCAGTGCGTGCGGCGAACATTTTATCTCTTCTCCATCTACCAGCGAAAAGCCTTCTTCTAAGAGCACTGTCCGGTAAAAAGGTTCTCGCATCGTAATCTTCCCCTGAAAAGCCGCGCTCGCTTTCCCGATATCATGCACTGCCGCACAAAAAATGGCAAGTTGGACAAATGTATCAAAATCCAGGCTAGAAGCATTTACCATCGATTCTGTCACATACGCACTGCACAAATACCGCATGGTTTCTGCTGTATCCTTGAGATGCTGCGACAGCGGAAGCCACCTTCCATTTTCTCCCAATTTTGCAATAAATATATTTTTCATTTCTCTAATAGTTCCAGCTGCTAGATAAGCAGCTGAAGTAATTTCCTTCCAGTCTCGCTTCCTGTAACTGCCACAGTTTCATGTCTGTGATATCCATGTAGTTGAATTCACCGATTGGCTGCTGTACTTCACCGTATTTTCAATCGCTCTTTATTTAGTTTATACAACAACAGCTCAAAACTCAAGTGATTTGGCAGAGTTTTTCGTTATTTTATCCACCAAAAAGTGCTTTTCTTTCCTTTTATTGTATCATTTTATAATTACGCGCCTTTCACCTGAATCTCCAATCTATATATACTTTATAAATTCGAGCAAAACATCATCTCTTAATCGCGCGCACCGATTCCCCTTCCACCAATTTCGCTGGGAAAATGCAATGCCGATTTGACGCCTGTTCTTCCATCAATTCAAACAATACCTCTACCGACTCTTTTGCCATCTCATCACACGGTTGGCATATGGTTGAGAGAGATGGATTGTAATATCGCCCCATCTCAATTCCATCAAATCCAGCCACGGAATAATCATCCGGCACACATTTTCCAAAGTCTGTGATTGCCTTACAGACACCAAATGCCGTATTATCGGAAATCACGAAAAACGCGGTAGCCTCTCCGTTGGACTCTAAAAATTGACGCGCTACCTGATACCCACTCTCCATCGAGTAAGGATTGGCTCCTTTCTGGGGATACAAAATCAATTCCTTGCAAAACGGGATTTGATGATCTTTCAATGCCCGCTCATACCCTTCCAAACGCATCCGCCCAATTGCCACATCGTCCTCTCGCGCAGCAACCAACGCGATTCGTCTATGTCCCAGTTCGATCAAGTGACTGACCATCCGATACGCCTCTTTCACATCATCAATCGAGACCGAAGAATATAGCTGTTCGTCTACCTCTTCCCCCAAGCGAATCGTGGAGAATACAAACGGACTCTTGAGCTGCTTTAAGCGCTGAGCGGTATGCCCCATCGCGCCGCCTAAAAAAATAATTCCACATAATTTTTTCTCTTTTTCCAACTCCAGCGCAACCCCAATCTCATCTTCCCCTTCATCGACATGATGCAGCAGAAAACTATAACGTCTGTGTTCAATTTCATGCTCCAAAATCTTAATCATTCCATGAAAAAACGGATTGGAAATCCCCTTCATCAAAACTGCCACGGTTTTTGATTCTTGGCGTTTGAGATTGCGCGCGCTGTTGTTTGGAATATAATTGTGTTCTGAGATCACTTTCAGAATCTTCTCTCTGGTCTCCGGATTGATATCCGGATGGTTATTGATTGCACGCGATACGGTACTGACTCCGACCCCGCACATTTTTGCAACATCTTTGATTGTAATCGACTCCATCCAGATCCACCTCGCATTTCTTTTGTTCGGATGCACAATGACCAGGACAGCCATTTGCTCATCCTGGTCAATGTTCTTTTTCGTGATAATTATAACAAAGTTCATGAATTTGTGCAACCATTACAATCGACAGCTGATCCGAGTTATTCTTTGAATTTCTTTCAATAATTCTTGTGTGATTTCGCCTTTTTTCAGTCTCCACTTCCAATTACATCCCTGTGTGGAAGGAGTATTGATTCTTGCACGGTTGTCAAGCCCCAGATAATCCTGTATCGGAATCACACAAAGATCTGCCACACTCAACATTGCAAGGCGGATAAAATCCCAATGGTACTGCCTTCCCGGCACTCTGCGAATGTTCATATATTCTTCACACCGTTTCAAATCCTGTGCCTTTAAGCCAGCAAACCAGCCTGAGATCGTCTCATTATCATGTGTTCCTGTATACACGACACAGTTATGTGTATATGTGTGAGGCAAATAATCGGACTCTTCTCTGGAATCAAAAGCAAACTCCAAAACTTTCATGCCTGGAAATCCACTCTCCTCCACCAGTTTTTTGACACTGTCGGTAATATATCCCAGATCTTCCGCAATAATATTTAACTTGCCAAGCTTGGCTTGAACTGCCCGGAAAAGTTCCATGCCCGGTCCTTGCTCCCAATGTCCTCCTCGTGCTGTTTTTGATCCATAAGGAATAGAAAAATAGGCGTCAAATCCCCGAAAATGATCAATGCGTACTACGTCATACAACTTCCTACAATATGCAATTCGTTGAATCCACCACGCATACCCCGTTTGTCTGTGGTAATCCCACCGATACAGTGGATTCCCCCATAATTGCCCATCTGCCGCAAATCCATCCGGCGGGCATCCTGCCACCGCAATCGGTATATTACTTTCATCAAATTGAAATAACGCAGGATTTGCCCAGGCATCCGCACTATCAAATGCCACATAGATTGGAATGTCACCGATCACCTGGATTCCATTCGCATTCGCATATGCCTTTAGTCTTGACCATTGTTTCATAAAAATGTACTGAATCCAAGAGTAACATTCGATCTCAAAATATAATTCTCGCCGGTAATAGTCCATTGCATTTCCCCAGCGTAGTCGAATATCTTCTGCCCACTCGTTCCAGGCTTTTGTCTCAAACCGATCTTTTAATGCCATAAAAAGCGCGTAATCGGAAAGCCAATACGCATTTTCTCGGCAATATTTTAAAAACTCTGTATCTTCCCCCACATTCGCACGTTCATATGCCTTGCGAAGCAATGAAAATCGGCTCTGATACAATGCCCCATAATCAATCTCCGTATCTTTTTCGCCAAATAGGCACGCATCGCATTCTCTCTGCGTCAAAAATCCCTCTTCGATCAAGGAATCCAAATCAATAAAGTATGGATTTCCTGCAAATGTAGAAAATGACTGATACGGAGAATCTCCATAGCTGGTTGGCCCAAGTGGCAAAATCTGCCAATATTTCTGACCTGCCGCTTTCAGTTGATCAATCCATTCATATGCTTCTTTTGAAAATGCGCCGATTCCATACTTTGACGGCAGGCTAGAAACCGGAAGCAGTATTCCACTTGCTCGCATTTGCCTCTCCCTCCCTTATCCCTTGACTGCGCCTGCCACAACGCCTTCAATGATATATCTTTGACAAATCAAATAAAAAATGATAATCGGGATGATGGCAAGCACCAATACACCCATCATTGCTCCCATATCTATCGAGCCATATCCACCTTTTAGGTATTGTACGGCAATCGAGACAGTCTTATATTTTTTCATATTTAAAGTCAAATATGGAAGCAAATAATCATTCCAAATCCACATCGTTTGAAGAATTGCGACCGTAACGCACGTCGGCTGCATAATCGGTAATACCACATCAAAAAACGTATGAATCGGAGTACAGCCGTCAATCATGGATGCCTCCTCAATCTCTAGTGGAATGGATTTTACAAATCCAGTAAACATAAACACCGCAAGACCCGCACCAAATCCCAAGTACACGACGATCAATCCCCAGGGGGTGGTTAATCCCAATAAATTAGCAATCTTAGATAATGGAAACATTACCATCTGGAACGGAACAATCATCGAAAACAGGCACAAATAATATAAGGTCGTCGTGAGCATATTTTTGACTCGGCAGATATACCACGCGCACATGGAAGTGCATAAGATGATCACAAGGACTGAACAAACTGTGATAAATACGGTCCAACCAAATGCCTCAAAAAATCCAGTTTTCTCGATGCCATTGATATAATTCTCCAACCCAACAAACATTTTCCCGCTTGGAATCGTAAAGGGGCGTTTGCTGATATACGCCTTTTTCTTAAAAGAGTTGATGACTACCAATGCGATTGGAAAGAGATAGGCAATGGATAGCATGGAAAAAAGGATTGTAAGCAACGTATTTGTTTTCTGTGTTTTTTCTCCCATTATTGCTGAATCTCCTTTCTTCTAGTCAGAATATTCTGAGCCAATGCAATCGCTGCTACCAGAATAAAGAAGACGACTGCTTTCGCCTGACCAACGCCCTCCCATCCAGTTCTTCCGTAAAATGTATTGGTGATATTCAATGCCAACATTTCCGATAGATTTGAGGGTTCACCATTTGTCAGCGCGAGGTTCTGATCGTACAACTTAAATCCATTCGTCAATGTCAAAAATGTACAGATAGTAATGGATGGCATTACCATAGGAAGCGTCACATTTTTTAAAATTTGCCAATTATTTGCCCCATCAATCTTGGCTGCCTCCATCAGATCCCCCGGAATGCTTTGAATCCCAGCGATGTAGATAATCATCATATAGCCAATCTGCTGCCAGCACATCAAGATAACCAATCCCCAAAATCCATACACGGAAGAATACGTCAACGTCTTTCCAAATTGAAGTAAAATTCCGTTTAAAAGCAAATTCCATACATATCCAAGAATAATGCCTCCAATTAAGTTTGGCATAAAAAAAACAGTACGAAACAAATTCGTTCCTTTGAGATGCTTTCTTGTCAGCATCAATGCCGCTGCAAAAGCAAAAAAGTTAATCAACACAACGCTGACAATGGTAAACAATGCCGTATACCAAAGAGCATGCACAAACGTTGCATCCGTAAAAACCTTCGTATAATTGATCCATCCCACAAATTTTGCATCATTGATTGTCGTAAATTTACAGAACGATAAATACACGCCTACGACAAATGGAGCAATAAATCCCAATGTAAATGCTAAAAGTGTAGGAAGAACAAATACCGGAAAATATCGTTTGATCGCCTTATCCATGTTTTTTCTCCCTTATAAAAAATCACCGCAAAATTCAGAAATCTGCTCATGCTCTCTTCCTCCTTTTGCGGCGTTTTCCTTTCTTATTTGGTCACAAATGCTACATTAGATTTTGACAGCACTCTGCCGTATGATCTTACTGGTTTGCCGCCTGATACTCGGCTGCCCAACCATCTACAAACGCTGTTTCAACCGCTGCCCAATCTCCTGTTCCCTGCGCATATTCAAGCATCGCACTTCCAAGCTGATTCTTCCACTCTTCGGAAGGCATGGTTGTGAAATTCCAGCTGACCGAGGTTTTCTTGTTCTTTACATATTCATCTGCCGCTGCAACCAATGGATTGGCTGGCAGATATTCCTCGGTAAAGGTTGTAAATGGTGTAACAAATCCCATATTCTCCGCCAAAGCAGTCTTTCCTTCATCACTCTCTACCACCCACTGCAAGAACTCAAGCGTCGCCTGAATATCTTCCTCCGATGCCTTACTGTTTACGCACCAATAATTCTCAGATCCCGTGCATAATCCCTGATTTTCTTCTCCCTCAGCACCAATATAGATCGGAAGCATTCCCAGGTCTTCATCTGCAACCTCGTTATCTTTAATATCACCGTAAGCCCAGGTACCATTTTGGTAAAATACAGCCTCACCCAGTGCAAACTCTGCTGCCGCGTCGCTTCCAGTCTTACCAGAAAGCAACGTCGGATCGCAGACAGAATCTGTAATATATAAATCAAAAATATTCTTAAAGTTATCCAGATACGTTCCCTTTACCGCATCCGTTGAAGTAATTCCATCCGCCTTGTATTCGTAATACAGCGGAAGATTTGCCAAATGCGTCTTAAATCTCCAATCGGAGGAAGAGTCAAAGCCAGCGGAAGTAAATGCACCTTCAATTCCTAGCTCGTCCTTCTTTGCCTGAATATCATCCGCTACTGCTTTGAGTTTTTCAAAGCTATTAATCTCGTCTACGGACTGAACCACTGCGCCATCCATTGCCATGTATTCATTTAAAAGTGCCTTATTGTAGATAATTCCATACGTTTCGATCACATATGCAATTCCCTTGACCGAACCGTCCTCGCCAAATAGCGCGAAATCATCACTGGAAAGATCTTTGTAAATTGCACTATTCTTCAAATCGTAGCAATAGTCTTTCCAAGATGCCAAACCAACCGGACCATTGACTTGAAACAGCGTCGGTGCTTCCGACTTTGCCATCTCAGACTTTAATGTCTGCTCATACGTTCCACTTGCAGCTGTTACAACCGTCACCGGAACTCCCGTCGCCTCTGTATATTCCTCTGCTACTTCCTTCCACTGATCCGCCTGCTCTGGTTTAAAGTTCAAGTAATAAACTGCACCTTCCTTGGAGCTTGCTACACTCTCATTGGAAGACTCTGCCTGAGCGCTTTCCTGAACATTTGCTGCATCGCTTGTCTGCTTCTCCTGTCCACTCCCGCATCCGGTTAAAATCCCAGACGCTACCAGCGCTGCCATTGACATTGCCATCCATGTTCTTCGTTTCATAATAACCTCTCCTTTTCTCGCACTTCTGTGCGTTCCTGTTGCTTGCCTTCCCTGCTCCATCTACCTTGTGTCTTTTGTCCCCTTTGGAATTCGTTCTGGTAATGTTACCGGTAACGTTTCCGATGCCTTATGATGTCAATATAGCACATTCATTCTGCAATGTCAATGATTTTTTTGTATATTTTGACTTTTTTAGATAAATAGACAATTTTTATTGTGTAGTTTGCATAAATCCATCGCATTCTTTGCCGAACGAACATGACAAAAGAGACTTCTTGTGAAATCTCTTCTATCCGCATCGAATACGTTATCTATTGTCTCTGGTTCATAAAACCTGTCCATACAAATCCGTTGTCACTCGAATATGATTTTGATCTTTAACTGTAAAAATTTGTTTTCCATTGATATATCCCCGGCTTTCTTTTCTGCTATGCTCTAAGCGGTAAGCATTTCCGTTCCATTCCTGTTCATAGACAGCTTCTGTTCCATCGTTCGGACAACCCCAAAATATCGTCTCCCCCTCTATATGGACGCCGTAAATTCTGGAAATATATTCCAATACAGCAAGAATCGCTGGACCGTAGCCTTCCCGCCCCGTCACAGACGGAGTCCCTGTAAAGGGATCAAATTGTTGAACAAAGATACACTGTTCGCTGACTGCATCCAGGAATTTCTGTCCCAAAATCCGGAGCAGTCCGTGATATCCATAATTTTCCAATGCCCGGATGGCTCGCTGATAAGTCAATGCCTCTACCTGACCGCTCCAATTATTTTGTCGGATGTTCCGGAACAGGGGATCATTGACCGCCACCGAAGGTAGCGGCAATTTTGTCCAGAACTCTTCGGGGTTCACCAAATGACGTTCCACAAAGATCTGCGCTTGTCGATTTGTAAAACTATGCCAGTACATACATCGCAGGTTATTATGTATCATTACTTTCATAGACTGTCCGTGCTTGTCCCGATCGAAACAGGCTCCAGCGCGCTCATTCCAGAGATAACTTCCGATCTTTTCTCGAATTTGCTGGGCTTTCTGTGTCCATGCAAGCTCAGACCGATCGTCTCCACAAATATAGCATATCTTTGCCAGCGTCTCCCTGGATGCGTAGGAATAGCTCATGATATCCATAGACGCCATGGGAACCACCTTACAGGACGGCGGCGGATATTCCTTCTCCCAGGGTCCCGGCGCGTCTCCGTAGCGGAGGGCGTTGTCTTCTCCCGTATCATATTGACACCAGGACTCTAAGCATCCGTCCCCGTTGGAATCCCGTACCCGCCACAGATAGGCATCAAATCGTTCCAGCGTGCGCCCCAAAAGGTTTAAATATTCCCTGTCCTTTCCGCCTAGATAATACATATTCAGAGCCGGCGCCGGAAAACAAAATCCTTGAAATTTATCAAATTGCGGAACGATTTTCCCGTCAATCAGCGCGATACTACCTGGAATTCGCCCGTCTTCCCGCTGAAATTCCATGAACAGCAGCTGATTATTCATGCCGATCTCCATATCCCGCTTGGCATACATCTCGCCTCCCATGGGCTGAGTCTCCAGCCAAATCTTCTGATACCCGCCTCCCTCGATCATAACCCGTCTGCCGTCAAAATTGCGGATGTTCTTTCGCGCCTGGGTCTCTGCTCCGTCAAAAATCTTCTGCAATTTTTCATCTGATGTCTGAAAATGAACTCGCTGCTTATCCATACCGTATCCTCTCTCACCCCTTAATACCGCTTGCACTGACGCCCTCCACAAGATACCTGTTGAAGAATAGAAATATCAAAAATACCGGGATCAGGGATAACGTTGACATGGCAAACATCGCTCCATAATCTGTGGTCGAGCTGGAATCCGCAAAATTCTTAATGGCCACAGAAGCCGTATACATGGCAGGCTTGCTCAGATAGATCATAGGGGACATAAAATCATCCCATTTCCAGTAAAACTGGATAATGATGGTGGTCACGATGCTTGGCTTCAGTAAAGGCAGGAAAATCTTCGTAAAGATGGTGTATTTGCTGCATCCGTCGATGGTAGCCGCCTCGTCCAGATCTCTGGGAATTCCTGCGCCGAACTGCATCATCTGGTAGATGAAGAATGCCTGACCGATGCGCTGGACATTGATGAATTCATTCACCGTAAAGTTGGTGACCTCCTTGAAGATCCGGCTCAGATAGCTTTTATCCAGATAGAAGATACCCGCCAGCTCGTCTAAGCTGTTGATCTTCCGGCAGTGCTCTATGATATAGACAACGATCTCCCTGACCTTGATGTAGCGGAGCATCTTATTCTTGGGCATGCGAAGCTCTCCCGGCCGTTCTCCCGCTCCCTCCATCAGGAAAATAAACAGGGCGATCAGGCTGCTCTTTACACGGACAGAGGTCAGCTCCGTATCCGCGTTCATGGCCTCCTCCATCTCCATAAGCCGGGCTTCTATATAGTCTCTTTCCTGGTTCGTAAACTCCATGACACCGTGCCAGCGCTCCAGGCAGGCGATCAGATCGACTCCCAGCACCTCTCCCGCCTCCCGCAGCCACTTCTCATGGATCTGGATCAGAAAACGGTTATGAAAATGTCCCCCAATAATGTTGGTAAAGGGAATCTTTTTCTTATCTACAAAGGCCATCGTGCCCTCAGGCATGGCAAAGCTAGCCATCTCCGAATAGAAGATGCGCTCCCCGCCGAACATATAGTGGATCTGGTATTCATTTCTGAAAAAGCTAACAGCCTTTGTAAAATCGCAATCTCTCACCACATGGTTAATGGCTACTCCATCGCACTCCCCAGAACACCGAATTTGAATCATAATTCCAATTTCCGGCTTACTCTAAGACCGCCCTCTTCTTTTAATTCATAAAAGACCGGATGCTCCTCCAAATGCGTATTCGGCGTGTGAAGCGTCAACAAAAGACGCCCCCGAAAATCCCTGAAAATCATTCCATGACCGCCATCCTTTGAAAAGAGTAAGGTCTCTTCCTGTCTCCACTTTCCGCAGATACGCCCATCCTCTGATACAGCCACAGCCTCTGCATAGCCCTCCGCCCCGAAGCCGGACCAGATCATCATCAGCTGACCGGACTGACTGCGGTGCAGGAAGGGACCGTCTGTGACGTAATTATACCCCGGCCGTTTGGAATCCAGACGGTACCTGGCCCACGGCGCCTCAGAGCCGCGAAAAAGCAGGACTGGACTGCCGGCTGCCGCCTTTAGGTCCTCTGTCAGTGGGAGAGCGCAGATCTCCCCATCTGTGGTCTGTACCCACTCATGGACAAAGATCATATAAGGTCTTCCGTCCTGATCCACGCCGAATGTTCCGTCAATGCATTCCCACTCCAGAGGCGTAACCTGGCGCAGACTATACTCTTTAAATGGTCCCAACGGACTGTCCGCCTTTAAAATCGCCGTTCCACCATGGCAAGTCGAGGACTTGAACGTGGCAAACAGATAATAGCTTCCCCGGTATCGATGAACCTCCGGCGCCCAGCAGTTTCGATCTGCCCAAAATCCCTCCGGTTTATGAAATACCTCGATCGGACCTTCCCAATTTCCCAGATCCGCGCTCACATAGCAGTCAAATCCAGTACCTTCCATCCAGCAAGTCTCACCCCGGGTGCCATATAGGTAATACGTCCCGTCCTCTGCCAGAACAAAGGGATCCCTGATATTGATTTCTGTCGCCTTCATTCCATCTACCCCCTTTTCTATTTCTGAGTATAATCCCCTATGGATTCTCTTGTCAATATAGGGGATTTTTCATTCAATACCGAATATTTTTCGAGCGAATCAGGCTAAATTTAATAATTGACGGATTGAAATACTCGTTTGCATAGATAAGTGGGCGGTCTTTGTCGCTGTAATTGAGTGTTTTCAAAAATAAATATGGCTGATCGCCCAGTTCTTTTGCACCAACGTAACGATTTAGCCCCGGAATCTTTGTCGGCATCACGGTGTCGATCTCCACCTTATCCCACTGCGCCTCCTGCCCGGACGCATCGTGAATGTAGCGGTAGATTGAGTCCTCGTACTTGGAGAATCGGTCAAATGCCTCCTCCCCGCCGATCAGATCCATCCCAAAATAATCCCGGCAGAAGGCACAGATGCGCCCGTCTGCCAAAAACAGTTTTTCCGCCACGACCAGCTGCTCTTCCTCTCTCATCTGAAGAAGAGAGCAGATCTCCTCATCCCGCGAAATGCTGCAAATGTTGAGCAGACGCACACTCGGCTCAAATCCGCTGTTTCGGATCATTTGCGTCAACTCCATACAAGGGCTAAACGATACCTTAATATTGAGAGAATCGACATTGACAAATGTTCCTCTTCCCTGACGGCGAAAAACTACTCCCTCTGCCGCCAGCGCGTTTAATGCCTGTCGAATCGTGATCCGGCTGACGCCAATCATCTCTGCCAACAGTTCTTCCCGTGGCAATTTATTGTCTTTTTTCAAGTCCATCTCGTCAATATAATGCAGAATCTCTTTCTTTGCCTGCTCGGATAAGGGCTGTGCATTTAACTTTCTGGCTCCCATTTTCTTCCTCCTAAGATTTCTCTTCTATTGAAAATCTTAGAAGAGCCAGGAGTATTTGTCAAGCAAATGCCTTGCGTCCATTGAGCAAAAGATTGAGAAGAATCGCACTGACACTGACCATAAACAGTCCATTGCTCAGTACCATGGAAAGCGACTGTGGAACACCTACAAACGCATCCGAGGCAAAGCAGGCTCCCACACCGATCGCAATGCTCGTTCCGACAATCTTAAAGTTATTGTCCTTAGAAAAATCAAGGCGCGAGAGCATGGAAATTCCAGAAGAAGTAATCACGCCAAAGAGAGCCAGTGTCGCGCCTCCCATCACACATTTTGGCACTGCCGTGATGATTGCGGAAAGTTTCGGACAAACACCTGCCAGAATCATCATAATTCCCGCTGCTACAATTACCGAGCGATTCTTGACCTTCGTAAGCCCAATCAAGCTGACATTTTCGTTAAACATCGTAGACGGCACAGAGTTAAATGTCCCGGCAAGCACCTGCGCCAATGCCTGACCGCGGATTCCCCGTTCCTTTGCCTGTGCATCTGTGTGAATTCCCACAATCTCGTCCATCACGGAAAATACGCCGATACATTGGATCATGTTGATGATACAAAAGAGCGTCATAATCAAGATCGGTCCCAGGCGAAATTCTGGAAGCCCATAGGCAAACGGCAATACGGGACGGAATGTTTCTGCCTGTACAATCGGCGTAATATCCACCATATGACAGACCACGCCGACAGCTGTTCCCACAATAATTCCGATTAAGAGCGACATACTCTGCCAGATTCCCTTTGCATATTTTTCAATGAAAATGATGAGTAAAAGAACTGCAAGTCCCAAAAGCAGGTTGGATGGTGCACCAAACGTCGCGCTTCCCTCTCCGCCTGCCAAATCCCGCAATGCTGTGGGAGCCAGACTGACGCCAATCAGCGTGACAAATGTGCCCACCACCACGGGCGGAAATAATTTTAGAATGTGATCCATGAAAAAAGACAAAAAGAAAATGATGATACCGGACGCAATTATCGCGCCAAATAAAGTGGCAAGCCCATATTGCTGCCCAATCAAAATCATCGGACTCAGCGGGGCAAAAGACGATCCCAGAATAATCGGGTACTTAGAACCTGCCAATTTTCCGACTCCCAAAGTCTGAATCAAAATTGCGATTCCACTGGTAAAGAAATTAGCGGAAATAAAGAATGCCGTGTCCTTCGCGCTCAGCCCCAGAGCAGCAGCTAAGATTAAGGGCACCGCAATGGTGCCCGGACACATGGTCAATACGTGCTGAAATCCAATTATGATGGTTCGGCTCCAGCCGATTTTTTCGCGAAAACCCGTTTCGTTCATAATGCGTCCCTCTCTGTTTGCTTAATCCCAGTATCCTTCGTGTACCTTTGCTGCCTCCACTTCCACTTCCGGAACTGGACCAATGACCTGAATGTCTTTCTGTCCTCTTGCAAATACCTCACGACAGGGAAGATCAAAAGTCGGGTTCTGCTCGTTGCTTCCAGTCAGTTCCAGCAAGCGACGCTCCGTCATGCCATATACCACGCGACCGATGTTAGCCCAGTAAATCGCTCCGGCGCACATCGCACAGGGCTCTGCGGTGGTATATAAGGTGCAGTTCCACAGAAATTCTCTGGAGTATGCATGAGACGCTCTGGCAGCCAAGGTTGCCTCCGCGTGTCCGGTGCAGATCTTTTCCGTGACCTCAATGTTGCCCTGCTCCATGATAATCTCTCCGTCTTTATTGACTAAAAGCGCGCCAAACGGGGTATTGCCGTTTGCTCTCGCCTCTTTGGAGATTTCAATGGCTCTTCTCAGGTAAAACTCATGGCTTTGGTACATAACCGTTCCTCCTTGATCCTTTGTTTGGTAATATGTAATAGGTATTACCTTTTATCTTGTTGTGTTTATCCTAACATAATTTCTTGAAGTTGTAAAGGGATTTTTGGGAAAATAGAATCCTGCTCATAGGATTCTTCCCCTACGGCGGGGTGCCATAGCGACGCCATTCCAAGCTGCCGCAGTGTGCTCCACAGTGGAGCGTTTTTTATTTCATATGGCGCAATTTCTTATAAATAAAAAAGGAGACCGGCACTCAGCCGATCCCCTTCTCTGGCTCTCTTATAATTTACGGTTTCCAAGCTCCATTCTCGTCAACGAAGTATCCGTCTGATGTGGCGGTGTTTTGATACATTGCCCCGTATGGGATCAAGGATTTCTTTTCATACACCCAATGACCGGAAGTCATATCGTAATACCAACTTGCCTCTGTTGCCGTCGGATTCAAGTAATACCATTGTCCTGCAACCTGCTGCCAGCCGGAGCGCATCGCCCCGTCTGACGGACTGAAGTAATACCAGAATCCATCCGTCGGATCAAGAAGCCAACCGGAACGCATCGCTCCGCTTTGCGGATTCAAGTAATACCACTGATTATTCGTATGCAGCCACTCCGTCGCCATGTATCCGCTTGGCAGAAAATAATACCATTCATTTTTGATCCGCTCCCAGCGATTGGTTGCATAGCTTCCGTCGCTGTATTGGTAACGCCATCCGCGCTCATCCCGACTCCATGTCCCGGACACCGATGCCGTCACACTGGAGGAACCGGTGTTTCCATCTGCTTCCTCCGAATCGTTATTCGCACTGGAACGGACACTCACGCTCACATGAGCTTTGTACTTTCGCTCCTCCTCATTCTTGTCAAGACCATAGTAGATGATCTGTACCTGTTTTCTTCCGGGCTTTGTAAAGTCGTATTGGAAATCCAGCTCATCTAAGTCAATCTCAACCTCTCTTGTCGCCTCGCTGGGACTTGCCTTCTGGCGGACATAGACCTGCATTCCTTCCGGTTCAAAAGTATCGCCCACCTCATACGTCCGTTTATCCGGCTGTTTTTTGACCTTGATCGCTGTCGTGTAGTAGAAGGCATTCTCGTCAATGATCGCATCCGCAACCACGACGTCAATTTGCGCCGTAAATTGCTCTTCTTCCTGTTGTGCATTGCAATCCGTGTAGATCACCGTTACCTGCGTTTCTCCGGGTTCGCTAAAGTCGTACTCAAATTCCAACTCATCCAGATCCAGTTCCACGACTCGCTGCGCGTTTGAGGATGTTGCCGTCCGTTCGTCCGCCATCTGTGCATTGCTCGAACTTGCCACAATCTGCTCCGCCGCGCTCTGGTGTGCAACCACCTTCATTCCCTTGGGATTAAACACATCGTCTACCAGGTAATCGCGCTGATCCGGTTTTCTCGTCACTTCGATGGATGTCGTATTGTAGTTCGGATCTTCGATTTCCTGGTGATCCTGCTTTGCGGTGTACACAAAGGTATGGTCTTTTACGTCTGTCACAACCAATTTACTGCCGTCTGTAAATGCATCTGCCCAGTCAAGCCGGTTGCCATTTGCATCCGTAAACTCCACCTTGCAATTTCCAAGGATTTCCAGGCTATTTCTCACCTCTGCCACGGTGACTGCTTCTGTTCCGATGGCGATCGTCTTGTTTCCTTCGTCAATCGGATACTCATGTCCTTTGATCCGCCATGCAAAGACCTGGAGTTCATGGGCGGAAGCCGCCGCGTAAGACTGCTTGTTGCTGCATTTTTGCACGTTCAAGGTCAGGTTCTTGATCTCGTTCGTTCCATTTTCCGTCCAGTGCTCTACCCAACCCGATGTCGTATTGTTCTGTGCATCCACGACAAATCCGGTCGGGATTCCCACAATGTTGTCTGCGGTGATGCTATAGCCGTAGTAACGTTTGTCTGAGCCTTCGTAGAACTTGATCTTCACACCCGTCAGATAATAATAATCGTCCGTGCTCTTGGGATCGGTCATCGAGATGGTTACGGATGCCGGATAATAGCACTTGGAGTGCGCAGAGTCAAACGCGCCTGTCCAGCGGGTATTCAGATCCCCGTCGTTGATGTTGGAGGCATAATCGCCCTTGGATGCGTCCTCGTTCGGGACAACTCCCTCATCCGTCTCCACATCGTGGGCAGATACCTCCATGCCCTCCGATACGGGAACATTTTCCGCTTCATCTTCTGCAAATGTAATCGCATACTCCACGGTCTGTCCGCCACCCAGATTACTCAAGCACAGCTTCGCGCCCTCCGTAACTCGACTTTCGTCATCCAACACGCGATCTCCGAGAACCACCTGCGCGGAGTAATTGCCGCTCAGATTCAAGCTCTTTAAGAAGGTTTCCACCGTGCTCTGCGCCTCTACCTCAGAAATCACCCGATTTTCCCGGTCTACCAGATAATCGCTGTCGCCAAAACGGTATCCGAACACGCTCAACTCATACACCGAAGCTGCCCGGTACGCGCTGGCGTTCGTACAACCTTCTACGCTTAACAGTACATACCGGCCTCTGCCCGATACTTCCTTTGTTCCCTTTCCAAACGCCTTGTTGTCGCGCATATCAAGGATCAAATGCTCCCCGTTCTTTAAGGTCTCCGGATCATTTCCCGCGTACACGGCAAATCGGTAGATTCGGGTAGACGGATCGTACAGACTCAAGGCGAGCTGATTCAGCTCATATTCCTCTTCGAGGTCAATGAGAACCTCTGCCGGGTAGGAATTTGCTGGAATGGTATGCCCGCTTCCCGCCAACGCACCCGTCCATCGGGTACTCATGTCGCCGTCATTGATGTTAGACGCCGCGTCTTTGTCGCGGTTTAAGGAGCAGCCGTCCCCACTGTCCTCGTTGGGGATTTCCTTGTCTCCCACACGGATTGCAAGAGCCGTCGCCTCTTTTCCCAGCGAGATCGGTCGCTGATCCGGGCCATCAAACACCAAGCGATACTCTGCCTGCCGATCTTCCCCGTAATTGACCACAAGAATCATATCGTCTGTTACCAGTTTCTCATCGTCTACCGGTTCCCCATCTCTTACCACAGTCAGGGAATTGTAATCTCCATCCACGGACAGGGCTTTTATGAGTTCTTCTGCGGTCATCTTTGCGTCAAGACCCGCGATCGCGCGCCCCACATTGTCCACAGACAGCGTATCGCTATTTAGCGCAAATCCGATTGCCTGAATCTCATAGATGGACGGAGATCCGGAGTTTACGCTGTTTTTGTAAACGTTGATCTTTAAGTAGCGCGCAATCGTATCGTCTGCAAATTCGCGCGGCGTCCAGGTCGGCTCTTCCTTTCCCTGCTCGCTGTCCGATGCTGCAAGTAAGGTCATGTACGTTACGCCGTCCAGACTTCCCTCCACGTCAAAGTTGTACTTACGTCCGCTTGAGGCAAACCACAGGGTGTCGAGCTTGCTCAGCGTATATGCCTGTCCCAGATCGACCTGAATCCAGCCCGGGAAACTCCCACCGGAACCCCATCTCGTTGTGCTGTCGCCATCCACCGCATTCTTTGACGGGTAGCCGCTCTGATTCGCGCTGGCAGTCGTCGTCTTGCCCTGAGAAACGGGAGCAGAGCTTACCAAATAATCCGCAATCGTCACGCCGTCCTCTGCCGTCACGCGAATCTTCATTCCCAAGGTCACTGGTGTCTTTGGATCTTCCACCAATGCACCGTCTTGCGTGTAAAGTGCAAAGGTCGAATGATACAGGGGTTTGATGTTCTCCAGCACTTCTCTTGCCCTAGTTCCGCCCGGAATCCCACTGATCGTAAGGTTTGCGGTGTTCACCTGATACTTCGTCGAAGAAATCTCCGGTTTGCTGTACAGCTTGTACGTCCATTTCACGGTATCTGTGTAAACTTTTCCATCCGCATCCGTGCCAACTGCAACAACCATGTTCTCCCCCGGTACCAATTTCACATCCCAGACAAACTTACCCATCTGTGTGTTCGCCACCAAGGTATCATCCGGCTTGCCCTCGTTATTAAGCTCCGGTTCCTGATTCTCATTCTTGCGTAAAATGCCTTGACTTATGCCATTTACAAACAGTTCCACCTGCTCCAAATTCGAGTACGCTTTCACCTTGATCTCGCTCTGGTAGCGTTCCTTGAACCGCTCACTTGTGATCTGAAGCGTCGGATCGTCCGACCAGTTCGCGCGATAGAAATAGAACATATCTTTCTTGATCGTCCGGTCATAAGTCACAACGCCCTTTGTGTTGATTCCCAGGCGATCCGGCGTGGTGGTTCGGGAGTCGGAACCAAACTCAAACATATTCCAGATATAGCTTCCCCACATCCATTTTGCCTCGTCAATCGCCTTATAATAAATCTCATGCCACTGCGTGCTAAACTCCTCGCTCTGGCTGCCTGCCCAGTATCCGGGCTCTTCCTCGTGCGTGAAGGGACTGCAATCTGCGCCGTACTCGCTCATACCCACATTTCCGTGCACTTTAACTGGAATGTTTTGAGTCTTTCCGTCGGGGTCTTTGATGGTCGCCTCACGTCCATAGATTGTTTTGTGCTTCTTTCCATAGTCATGAACCTGGTTGATCCAATTTCCAAAGTGGCGCACATCCTTACCCTGATAGATGCCAAAGTATTTGTTCCAAGCAGACACATCCGACTGCCAGCTGAGCGGAATCGTGTCCCACTTGCTCTCATCCACGTTATCTCCCGGTTCCTGCGCGCTCGCAAGCGTCACCAAGCGGGACGGATCTTCTTCCTTACACGTCTTATAGAGCTTGTCAAGAAGTACAGTCAAACCTGCGTTCGTCGGCCATTGCTCGTTGTGAATGCCCCACATCAGAACAGAGGGAATGTTGTATGCCTGATAGATCAGTTCCTTCATGTTGTTGACGGTGCTGTCATAAAATTCCCAGGAATTTACGATACTGTTGACCATCGGAATCTCCGCCCAGACCGTGATTCCGCGCTCTGCCGCCAGTTCGTAGACATAAGGATCGTGCTGGTAATGGGCAAAACGAATCGCGTTCGCTCCCATGTTATCTATCAATGCCATGTCCTGTTCCCGGTCTTGGTGGCTCGCCGCATATCCTTTCTGGTAGCGATCCTGATGGCTGTTGACGCCGCGCAGCAGATACGATCTTCCGTTTAAGAAAAATCCTTCTTCCGGATCCGCGCAATAGAATCGAAAGCCGATGCGGTCGCGTTCCCGGTCAATGATTGTTCCTTCTTCATCTTTGACCTCAAACACCACGTTATATTGGTAGGGATTTTCCACACCATCCCATAAGATTGGATCTGCTACCACCACCTCCTGCTCGAATTGATGGACATCTCCCGCTTCCACCTCCACGGGATCAAAGGAAATGTTTGCCACCTCTGCCCAGTCTGCGTCATACACCGTCGCCTCGGCACTCACACACTCCGTCTCGTCAGAGCTGTTCTTTACCGCGCCCACAACTTCCAGATGTCCGCCATCGCCGAACACGTCCTCAATGGTAGTGTCCTTTGTCACGTTCTGTGTGCCCTGCTGAGTCACATACAGACCGCGCCCACCAAAGGATGTTCCTTGATCCAGATCCATGTGAAGATCCCCCGTCGCAATCAGGCTGATGTCTCGATATAATCCGCCAAACACCGTAAAATCTCCGGACATCGGAGTCAATTTATTGACATTGTTGTCCACGCTGATTGCGATGGTATTTTCCTCGCCCAGCTTGATCGCATCCGTCAGATCCGCACGAATCCGGGAATATCCGCCTTCGTGGCGGGCAACCTGCTCCCCATTTACATAGATTTCACTGTTCTTGCAGGCAGCTCCTAACTCCAGATACAGCTGTTTTGTGCCATATATTTCCTCGGATAGCTCCCCTGCCGGAAATGTTTTCACATACCAGCCGGTTCCTTTGTGGTAGTTGCCGCCTCCGTCTGCCCCGTCCTCGGCATTCCAGCAATGCGGAATGGAGACTTTCTCCCAACCATCATCCACGGTCGGAACGCTTCCATCTGCCGGTTTTTCGTCCATATCCCGCTCCAGCCGAAAACTCCAATCTTCCGACAGATCCGTGACCAGCCGCTCGGTTCCTTCGTATTCAGGCGAGATGACCTGAACTTCAAAACTCTCGGATGTGGTATTTCCCCCGTTCGTGTCCTTCACCGTGACTGTCACTGTGGCAGTTCCGGCTTTTATGGCGTCTAACTTTACATAATTGTAATTGCTGTTATTTGGGCTCTCATCGTCTGCCCCGGCTCCGGGGCTGTTGTTGCCGTGACTGACTGCAACAATCCCCTCATCGCTGCTTGTCACCTCGGTAATCTCGGTTCCCTCTTCCGGGTAAGTGTTGATGTAAAGATATTTGCTGCTTCCTGCTTCCAAGTTCTTTACGTCAAACAACCCATTTAGCACCAACGTGCTCTGCGCCGCTTTCCACCCGGCATCTGCCGCCACAACTGCGTCATTTGTATCATTTCCCGTATCCGCCATGACTGGCGTTGTCGTACCGGCAATCATGGAGATCGCAAGTGATGCGGCGATCAGCTGTCGAAGCCTCTCCCTTCTTCGTTTTTCTCTCATCTGTGTTCCTCCTCCTTTGTATTATAAAAATCTCTGGATAAATGCAGCAATCTGTCGGTCATACTCCTCCAAAATCTCTCGTTGTTGTGGCGTCACAGACTCCAAAAGACTGACGGCAGACTCCTTTTTCTCCAGCAAATTTTTCAAATTTTCCTTTCCGCGCACCTCGTAGGATTGCGTATCCAACGGATTTAAGTACTCCAAAATCGGACGATCATCCGTGTTTACGGAAAGATTTTCCTCAAAGTCCTCCGGTTTGATCAAGCAGACAAAGTGGCTTAAAAACATATATGGATCATCCAGTGCCGTCTCGGTCAGCTCCATTTCACTATCCCGCCCGTATTGCGTTTCCAGTCGATCAAGCGAGAGTGTTTGCGGTGTTTTGCTCCCCACAAGCCCTGCCGCCGGCACCGAATCTCCCAACATTCCAAACCACACGGTCGTGTATGGAAAAACCTCGGAAAATGTCTTCATCGTAATATCCAGCTCTTCGGAGGAAAATTGATGCAATGGGATCCATTGAACCATGTATCCTCCATCCGCCAGGTGGTCTTTGCACGTCTCGTAATATTCCCGACTGAACATACTCCCGGAACCGGAGCTCATCGGGAAAAAGAGATCCGCAAGAATCACATCGTAGCTTTTTTTCGTCTGCGCGAGGTAATTTCTGGCATCGTCAATCACAAGATGCACCTCTTTTGCCTCAAGGACGCGATCATTTTCCTCAGAAAAATGCGTCGCAGCCTCTGCCACTGCCTGAGAGATCTCCACACAGTCGATCGCAAGTTTCCCGTACTCCCGAACACCTCTGAGTGTGATTCCTGCCCCCAGCCCTTCCACCAACACGTTTTTTGGCGATGGGTGCATCAGCAGAGGCATATAGCCTAGGCGGCGGTGATCCTGCGGTCCGTTCATATCGGAAGTATTCTGGCAATACAGGCGGTTCGTCGTCAGATACGTCTGGTCATATGGTAAAAAGTCCACCACACTGGTGATTCCGTAAGCGTCCTCTCGATAATAGCGAATGTCAACAGCATCCGTCACGTCCTGACCGGGAACGAGAAATGAAGTAGACATCTCAAACCGGTTCCACGCCGGAGCGGCAAGACCCGCAGCGAGGCTGACAAGCAGGCACACACCATAGCGCGCGCGAAAAATAGCTTTTCGCTTTGTCTTTCCAGTATTTACCAACAATAATCCCGCCACCAAGTTCAGACAGGCGTTGAGCAAGATTGCGTGTTGAATCCCCAAAAGAGAAATCAATACAAACGACGCCCCCAGAGAACCTGCGGTGGAGCCAATCGTATTCCACCCCATCACTGTGCCGCAAATTCGCCCTTTTTGACTGCTGTCCCTGACGCAAAGCCGGTATACCAGAGGATACGCCATCCCCCAGAGAATTGCCGGAAGCAGCAAAACAGCCGCCGTACAGCCTACCTTGATAAGAATCCCTGCAAGAAATGCCTGCCCGCCGTAGCGCGCCACCAAATCGCTCTGTAAGTGCGATCCCTCCGTCCAAAACGGAAGCCTTGCAATGACAAAAAGACTCGCAATCGAGGCAATTCCCAATAAAAATTGCGTCAATCCAAACAGACCGAGCGGATCATCTGCCCGATCTGCCAGACGCGATGAGAGTGCATTTCCAATCCAAAGTCCCGACAAGTACACGGCTAAAATAATCGCAAAATCATAGACGCTGTCCAGGAAAAAGAGCGTCAGCACACGCGTTTGATACACTTGAAACGCCATTCCGGTAAATCCGCTTATGCTATACGCAATCAAGATTCTCGTCTGGTTTGGGTGGGGCGCGTCGCAAGTCTGTGTTGTTACAGTCGGCTTTTTGCAATCCGGCTCTTCCTGCTGCGGGCGTAAACGAAACGAGATTCCAAGCGCGATCGCACTCAAAATTGCCCCAACCGCAGTCGTTTTGGTCAGTCCCAGGTACTTGATCAAGAAAAATCCAGTGACTACCGCCCCGATGATTGCCCCAAGAGAATGCACGGTGTAGATCTTCTGACCGCCGACGCACTCCATCGCAGTCAGAGTCGGAAGAACCGCGCCCATGCAAAACGTTGGGACAAATAATGCGATCAGACTCAGAGCGATTCTCCAGAGTGTGCGCGCGGACAACGCCCATTCCGACGTTGATGGCAACTGGGCAATCGCCAAAAGTCCATGGTACAAAACGGGCGATGCAAGCAAGCTCACACTCAGTCCTGCCAGAAGAATCCGTTGACAAAGGAGTGGTCTTTTTTGCGCCCATTTCCCTAAGAAAAATTCTCCAGCCGCCATCCCTGCCATGTAGCAGCCCGTCACCGTTCCCACCGCATAGACAGACGTTCCCATCAAAAGCCCCAGATAGCGTGTCCACACGAGTTCGTAAAGAATCGACACGACTCCACAAATCCATGCAATCTTTTTCATCTTGTTCTCCTAAAAAAGAACTCCCTGCCCAAACCGCGGACAGGGAGTCTGATGATTAGAAAACGTCCCCCTCAGTTGTTTCCGTCTCAATCACTGCTTCTTCGGATTCCAAAGTCTCTGACGATTCCGGCTCAGTCGGCTCTTCTTGTGGCTCATCCGTCTCTTCCATGCGCGTGGTATCTTCGGTTTCTTTTGAAACTTCCGGCTCAGTCGTCTCTGGAATCGGGTCGGTTTCTGCCTTCTCGGTCTCTTCCGATTGCGTGATGTCTTCCGGCTTCTGTATCGGTTCCGGCTCCACGGGCAGTTCGATCTCTTCTTTCTCTTCCTCTGCCTCTTCTTTTGTCACCACAATGGTGTAAACTGCCTCGTCCCCGTCTTTTGTCTGTACGCAAACCGTAATCTCGGTAACATCCTCTCCCAGTTCCACGATCGCACTATTTTTCTTGCACTCAGTCTCATTGATTGCGATCACACGAACTGCTTCGGAAGCAGTCGCCACGCTCACCTCGACTTCCTGCGTATCGGCATCGACTTGTACCTCGTAAGTATCCTGCTCGCAGTCAAAGTCCGGGATCGACTCTCCGTCAACCTGAATATCATCCACCAAAGGTTGCTGCGTCTCAAAGACGTCCACCTCTGCATCCTTGCCATAGATCCGAATATCGTCTAACAGCACATCTCCCAGGTAAATAGCTCCCGTCGCAAACGTGATGTGGTCGATGGTGTCTAAATCATTCCGGAACCGTAAACCGGATTTTTTGAGCTGTCCATTCAGGTAAACGTCAAATGTATGCTCCTCAATATCAATCATGTACTTGACAGTGTACCAGGTATTCTTGGAAATCGCTGTGATCTCCTTGTTTTTATCAGTACTGTCACGGTAATACAGCGATCCCTTGTGTAAGTAGCTCTCCAAAGCAAAGTTGCTCTTGTTGGTTGGGCTTGCATCCGGCTCTCCATCGTGAAGAATGATCCGGAAATACTCATACCCGCCAAGATCTTTCACCCGAAACTCTACTGCCATCTTGCCGCTCTGCGGCGCAAACGCTGCAATCGCAGTCGCCATGTTGGTATAATCCGTGGTCTTTTTCTGATCACTGTCCTTTAATTGCAAAGCATTTCCCGTCTCATCGGCAACAATCTTGGCGGTTACACTCTCCTTCTCGTTTGCCAATACGTTCCAAGAATCCTGCAAGAAATTCTCCCCGGCATCAAAGCCTTCAAAAGTTTCTTCCAAAATCAGATCCAGCTCTTCTTCCTGCGGAGCATCCTGTTCAAATCCCACGGTGTAGGTCACTGCGTCGCCAAAGAGCGGTGTCACCCGAATCATTGCCGTATCCTGTGCATTTTCCGGAAGTTTTTCCACCTCTGCCTGCGCGTAGTAGTCGCTCGCCTTCGCACTCATCTCCACATTCTGCGTCCAGTCAAACGCGTCCGAAAGCCGCAAAGTAATCGCATTGTCATCCGTAATCGTAAAGTCGAAGTACACTTCTCCATTGATTTGGATGCTCTCCAGACGGTCTTCCAACACCTCAATCTTTACATCATCGACCATAATATCCGAGCCTTTGCTCACACCCGTTCCGATAATCAGGCAGCTGATCGACTCTGCGTCCGGATTGCGGAAGGTGCAGCCCGCCTTCGCCAATTCGCCGTCAATGTAGACGTCAAAGGTCTTCTCCCTCATATCCACGACGTACTTGATGGTATACCATTCTTTTTCGGGCAAATTCTTGGCAATGGAGACGTTGCTTGCCGAGCTGTTCTTGTAAATCAGCGCGCCGCCGGTATTCAGATACGTCTCCGCGACAAAATGTTTGCTGTTTGTGGGATCGCTGTCAGCCGCCCCGTCATTCAAGATAAAGCGGACGTAATTTTGACCACTCATCCGATTGTCGTACACTTTCCACTCCACGGAGAACTTTCCGGTCTGCGGTAAAAATTCCTTCGTGATATACGCCAAACCATCTTCTGCGTTTGTGTTCGTGTCATAGAGCGATACTGCGATGCCATCCTCAGATTCCACGGTCGTCACGCTCGTGTTTTCAGCAGTCACCACGTTCCAGCCAGACAGTGAACCATTTGCCGCATTTTTCTCAAAATCATCCACAAAGAACGCGTCTTCCTCGCCAGCCACAGTCACGAATACAACGTACATATTGCCGTCCTTTTTCTCGCCGGCCACGGCATTGCCTGACAAGGTTACGGACTCTCCCTTTGCCACATTTGCGACAAACAAGGAGTACGTCTCCTCACCGATGGTGATGTCCTCACCCGAATCGCCAAAGGAAATGCCCTGAATCTCTCCATTTAGCCACTCCGGTACATCCAGCCGATCATCATGTGCCACATAGACCGTGATGTCTTGCAACGCTCCGAAGGATACCATATCTTCTGCCTGGTATTTTGCGTCCACATTCGGCAGCTGGAAATAGTCCTCATTGACCAAGTACAGCGGCAGATCACCAAACTTCAGCTTCTCATCCGTGTAAACGCTCTTACCTTTTGCCGCCGGGTTGACCACACCTGCCTTCACGTTTGTTCCCGTTCCGCTGTAACTGAAGTTATCGACCAAAAGCGATGTGTATCCCTTCTTTACGCTGCTGACCTCTTCCGGCTTCGTTCCATCTCCCATTCCGGGATAAGTAAGCGCGTCCAGATCATACTCTGCCGTCTCGTTGAATACCGTGGACAAACCGTTCTCATTATCCACAGCTTCACTCTCCACACAAATGCTGTCCGCCTCCAGTCCGTCAATCGAGGCAGTCACGGTAATCGTTCCAGGACGAGTGGTCGTTCGCACCGCCACACGGGTGATACCAGCCTCAATGTAGAGCGACTTTTCATTTGTGGAATGTTCCACGCCGCTGTTGTATCCGCCTCTCCAGATCGAGCAGCCATTTTCATCATTGATCGTAAAGGTGATCTTCTTACCCAAGTTCTGACCGTCGTAGTTTAAGCAGCGATTTCCTTCGCTGTCCACAACCTCCGCATCAATCAACAATACGTCCGATCCGTTTGCCAAAAGTCCCTGTGGTCCTTCAATCGGGGTCAGGCGAATCGCTGCCGGTTCTCCGTGTGTAGTTTTAGACACGCGGCATACTTCTTTGCCGTCTGCATCGTAGCCAACAGCTTCCAGCGTACCCGGCTCATAGGCAACATCGTTGAAGGTAAAGAGGTAAGTATTGCTCTTTACGCCGTTTCCTAAGGATCTTCCATTTAAGAACAGCTCCACACGATCCGCGTCCGATGCCACATAGACGGGCTTGACCGTTCCTGCCGCGTAGTTCCAATGACCGATGATATGCGCGTCCACCTCATCCGTCTGAACAGTCTTTAAGGCATAATAGGCTTCCTTCTCCAGCATAACTGCATCGACCTCACCACTGGCTCTCGTCACTTCAGAGTACACACGCCCATGACTGGTGGAATCCGAGAAGATCCAGTTCGCGCCGCCGTTGTGGCTGACCTTGGAAATTTTCTTGTAATTTTCAATCTGATTCACCGCAAACTGCTCGGAGGTCAGATTGTAGTAATCGGAATCCGCTTTAAAGTCCTCAAATCCTTCCGTGTAGCGATCCCACACGCCTCTGCGGGCTTCCTCACGGTTGTACTCGCCTTCCACCTCCGGCTTATTGCCCATAGCCGCCGTATTCATGCCGCCGGAACCTTCCGTGGTGATGCCAACATCCACATACTTTGCCATCGTGGAATTGCCGCGCCGAACAGCGGTCACACGCTGAGAAGACGGGGTCGTCTCGTCGTAAGAGCCAGCATTTTCCCGCGGCTCATTGCCCTTGCCGTGGTGATCGTATTGTGCCACCAGATCGCTCAACGCCTTGGCTTCCTTGTCCGGCATGGACTGATTGCCCAGCTCCCACATAAAAATCGAAGGGCTGTTGCGGTAATAGATCAGCATATCACGGAACGCATTTTTTCGCACCTCATACGCCGTATCGCTGTACACGCCGCCCACGGTGCTTCCCTCACCGTCCACGCCGGGCTGTTCCACAATCAGTCCCAGCTTATCCGACAGCTCAATCTGCGTCGGAGATCCCGCGGTATGTCCCCACCGAATGAAGTTTCCGCCGCCATCCTTCATCAGCTGGATGACAAACTCGTGCATCCAGTCGGGATAAGCAGCACCCAGTCCCGCCCATTCGTTCGTGGACTTTTGCCCCCATCCGTGGAGCTTGGTGTAATTTTCATTCAAGTACATTCCAAAATCGTTCGTAAAGCGGAATACTCGGATGCCAAACGTGGTCTCTTCCTCGTCCACTTTCTCTCCATCCACCAGAATCTGGGACATCAGAGAGTACAGATACGGATACTCATCCGACCACAGCAAAGGATCTTCCACCTCGGCAGTCAACTTCACCTGCGTCGTCTCACCCGGAGCCAGTGTCACGTTCTCACTTTGAACAAGCGTCACTTCGCTCTCATCCATATCAAGGATCTGCGCCGCATATTGGAAGGTTTTCGGCTCATCGTATTCGTTTTGGATCTCCGTCTCAATGTGAACCGTCGCCGACTCCTCGCTCTCGTCCGAGGTATAGACGTAGACGCCCTGCGTTTCCAGGAAACTGTATAGTGGCAAGGTCACATGGAGTTTATCCGTCACATAAAGGTTGGCATTGCGGTACAGACCGCCGTGCGTTGGATGCCAATGCGAATCGTGCCAGCTCAAAGCATCCGTCGTCCCCTCTGCATAGTACGGGAAAGAGTTGTCCACCATCACTGTGATCTGATTCTCCTGCCCAAACTTTAAGTACGGCGTCAAATCGTATCCGAACGGGATGAATCCGTTTTCTGACACGCCTTCCAAAAGCTGTCCATTGATGTATATGTGCGCTGCCTGTCTTGCCGCCTCAAACTCAAGAAATACTTTCTTGTCGCGGTATTCTTCTGGAACGGTAAAATTCTTCTTGTACCAGGCTGTGCCCGTGTACATACTGCGCTCGCCGTGGTGACTTCCTTCTTCTTCCATGAAATTGTCAAAGGTGTCTATGTCGTTATAAGTATGGGGAAGGCTCACATCACTCCAGTTTTCTCCCATCTCATAATCGACCTCGTAGGGCTTCTCCGTCTCTGGAATCACTACCACGTCTTTTGAGGCAACTTCGGATTCATTGTTATCTTTTCCAACGCCTTTTGAGAATTTCCATCCTGTATTGAAGTTAAATACCTCTCTCACTGCATCGCTTTCAGACGGTTCGGAAGGCTGATCGGGCTTTTCCTCTGGTTTTTCTTCCGGCTTCTGTGCGGGCTTTTGGTCATTTCCCGTCTCATCGCTCGTTATGCCAGAAGTTCCAGCTGTCTGTGTGGAAATCGGCTGTCCATTTCCGTGCCACTTGTTGGCAGTTGCGGGGCGTCCATTTTCCGCGCCATATTGACCAAAAACGTAATTCTTACCTTCAAGTGTCATCTGACCGGTAAACATCTCACCGGAAGACTGAAAATAGTAAACGTTTCCGTCAATCTCATGCAGTCCAGTCTGCATCGCACCGCTTGAAGCAAAGAAATACCATCTGCCATTTCCATCCTGAAGCCATCCGGTCTTCATACTTCCGCTTTGATCCAGATAGTACCAGCTTGCGTTCTTGTCCTGAAACCACCCCGTTTTCATGCTTCCGTCCGGGTTCAGATAATACCACCTATCCTGTGAGCCCCCATTGCTCACCGATACGGTTTCCTTGATCCAGCCCGTGTCCATGACTCCTTTTTCGTTGAAATGATACCACTTTCCGTCGGTATCCTGGAACCATTGGCTCGTCTTCACGCTCTGGTCTTCCGTCTGGTACTGCCATCCCCCAGGTCCAGACTGATACCAACCCGCAAACGCCGTCGTCACGTTTCCCACCGCCAGCGTCACAGCCAGCGCGGTTGCCGCAGCACGTTTCCTCTGTCTGTTCATAAATCCCCCTCCATCTTTCGTTCCTCGCTTTGCCTTTCAACGAATTGCCCCGTAAAAAAACAAACGATCGTATCTTCATGGTAGCACAGAAGAATGTCAGTATCAGCCGTATTTTTTTCATATTTGTAGTAGTTTTTTCACTTATATTGGGATTTTCGTTAGTTTTTGTTGGTTATATATCTTATGTATCCGTGTGTTTCTCATGATTATTTGGTATATTTGTCCAAATAACAGCAAAAAGCAGCCCTCAGGACTGCTTTTCTGTATGTCAATACTCCGCACTAAGCAGGAAATCCGCTATGTGCATGGTCTTAATCCCCTCATAGTTCCCACCAGCAAATTCGTCCGTTGTAAGGACAAATTTCGGGTAATTATCGGGTATCTCAAGCAAGCGGTTATATTCTCGCTTTTCCGTTTTTTCCGAGTTGACCTCCTGCGTAACCTGAACATAAATTTTTTCGTTTTGTCTGACTGCTACAAAATCAATCTCGCTATCTCCGGTTTTTCCTACATTGACCGTGTATCCCCGCCGACAAAGCTCCAAATATACAATATTTTCCAAGCTGGAGGCAACGCTGTCTATGTTATAGCCAAGAACACTGTATCGTAGGGCAACATCGGCCAGATAGAATTTTTCTTGTGTTTTTAAGATTTCTTTTCCCCGCAAATCGTATCTCGAACAGCGATGAAGCAGATATGCCTTTTCCAACTTGTCTAAATAATTGTAAACTGTTTCGTTGTCGAGAGATCGCCGTTCTGATTTCAGGTAATCCGCAATGGACTTTGCGGAAAAGGTATTACCGACATTATTGAACGTGTACTTTACAACGCGCTCCAACTGGTCGATCTTACGAATCTGATTTCGTTTTACAATGTCCGAAAAAATCGTGGAATTGTATATGTCCCAGACAATCGTATAGATTTCATCCTGAGAATACGCCTGCAAATGAGTCGCCGGGAATCCTCCTAAGCGAACATAATTGACCAACTCTGTTTTCGGATCTCCAACATGAGCGAATTTGCTTTTGAACATCAGATATTCGCTAAAGGATAGCGTGAAAATGCGAAAAGAGATATATCGGCCAGTAAGATAAGTAGCTATTTCAGAGGACATCATTCTGGAGTTGGAGCCTGTAATATACAAGTCAACATCAAAATCAGAAACCAATGAATTAACAACCTTTTCCCGATCTTTGATTTCCTGAACCTCATCTAAAAACAGATAAGTTTTTTCTGTGGTGGAAAGTTGATTCTTGAGCAGCGTGTAAATCTGTTTCGCTGTCATATCCTCATATTCCATAGAGTCAAAGCGAAAGCTTATAATACGTTCTTCCGGGATGCCTCGTTGTGTTTTTAACCTTTCCATAATCATTTTTAATATGGTAGATTTTCCGCAACGGCGTACCCCTGTAAGAATTTTAACATGATTTAGCAAGAAGTCCCCCGCTTCTAAAGCGGTGGGATGAATT
>Cebus_capucinus_imitator_PRJNA485217_SSR049__coassemble_1228_pt1 | contig 37863 bp, 40 predicted proteins | sample Cebus_capucinus_imitator_PRJNA485217_SSR049__metabat2_low_PE_019 | metagenome-assembled genome bin Cebus_capucinus_imitator_PRJNA485217_SSR049
ACAAGTACTTGGAGAGGTGCGTAGTTAGGAGAAAGATGGAAAGAATACGAATGAAGGATCTGCCTGAGGGGGAACGTCCTTACGAGAAGTGTCTGCGCTGCGGGCCGGAGTGTCTGTCGGACGCAGAGCTTCTCGCCGCGATTATTCGCACCGGAAGCAGGGGAGAGAGTTCCCTTGCACTCTCAGAGCGTCTTCTCGCACTCGGTCGCCCAGGGGACGGTCTTGTCGCCCTGCTGCACCATTCCTTAACCGATCTTACCAAGATTCGCGGAATCGGGCCGGTCAAGGGCGTGCAGCTTGCCTGTGTGGGCGAGCTCTCCAAGCGCGCCTGGAAGCGGCAGGCATTGGAAGAGCGGCAAACATTTCACAGCCCGGAAGAGATCGCCGCCTATTGTATGGAAGATATGCGCCATCTGGAGACGGAGGAAGTTCGGGCATTGTTTCTTGACACCAGGCAAACGCTCTTAAAGGAGACTGTGCTCTCACGGGGGACGGTCAATGCTTCGGTGCTCTCCCCAAGAGAAGTTCTCATCGAGGCATTGCGCTGCCGCGCCGTCTCTTTGGTGCTGGTTCACAACCATCCAAGCGGCGATCCGACGCCAAGTCGCGACGACAAGCTCCTCACACAGCGGATCCGGGAAGCCGCCAACGTGATTGGCATCCCGCTCATCGACCACATTGTGATCGGGGATCTGCGATTTTTCAGCTTTCGTCAGGAGAACCTTCTCATAAAAAGTTAGTTAAAGGAAGAAACGCAATGGAATCAAAGTACAGCAAATACATCTTGACATTCCTCACCATTCTGTGCGTGCTGCTTGTGGGAATCACGTCTTTGCGCGACGGAATCCTCGACCCGCTGCGGACAGGGGTGGGGTATTTTCTGATTCCCATCCAATCCGGCGTCAACCGGGTCGGCACCGGAATCTACAATGAGCTGACCAACATTGCAAAACTCAATGAGACGCTGGAAGAAAATGGCAAACTCAAAGAGGAGATCGCGCAGCTGACAGAGGACAACACCAGACTTCAGGCAGAGCGTGCGGAGCTAGAGCGGCTGAGAGGACTCTATCAGCTCGATCAGAAGTATATGCAGTACGAAAAGATCGGGGCGCGCGTGATTGCCCGCGATTCCGAGAAGTGGTTTCAGGTCTTTCGGATTGACAAGGGATCCAATGACGGAATTGCCGTTGACATGAACGTGGTGGCGGACGGCGGTCTGGTCGGAATCGTTACCGACGTGGGCGCGAACTATGCGACGGTTCGCTCCATCATCGACGATTCCAGCCGCGTCTCCGCAATGTCCGCCTCCTCACAGTACACCTGTATTGTGGCGGGCGATTTGACGGAGTACCAGAACGGTCGCCTTCGCATCACGGACTTTTCCATGGACGGGGCAGCCAAGGACTCGGACGAGATCATCACCTCCAACATCAGCTCCAAGTTTCTGCCGGGTCTGTTGATCGGTTATGCGGTGGACGTGACGGTGGATTCGGAACATTTGACGCAGTCCGGCTACCTGGTTCCGGTCGTCAACTTTGACAATCTTCAGGAAGTATTGGTCATCACGCAAATCAAGGATACGATGGAGGAGAACACAGGAGAGGAGCAGGCGGCGCAATGAACACAAACACGAGTGCAATGATTCGCAAGTTCCTGCTCAACGTGATTTTCATTGTTCTGGCATTTACCATTCAGAACTGTGTCTTTCCGCTGCTGCCGTTTCTGTCCGCCACCCCGAATCTGTTGTTGATTTTGACCTTTTCTTTTGGATTCATCCACGGTCAGCTTGCCGGGATGCTCTACGGTCTGCTGTGCGGTCTGCTTCTAGACCTGTTTTACAGCGGTCCCTTTGCATTTTACACGCTGATCTACATCTGGATCGGCTACTTGAACGGAATGTTCACCCGCTATTACTACGAAGACTACATCACCCTGCCTTTGATTTTAAGCGTGGTCAATGAACTGGTTTACAGCCTTTACGTCTATGTGCTGCGCTTTCTGATTCGCGGACGCTTAAATGTTCCATACTATTTTCGGAACATCATCCTGCCGGAGATTATCTTCACCGTGGTGACGACGCTTGTAATCTACCGGCTGTTTTTGTCCGCCAGCCGCAGGCTGGAACGCATGGGAAAAAGGAGAGACAAAACGATTGTTTAACGAATTACTGGAAGTTGCCTGGGAATGGATTAAGAAAGTAATGACCTCCAGGCTGGTTATTCTGGGGGCTGTTTTTACCGCCATGTTCTTTGGATTGATTGTCAAGTTATTCCGGATGCAGATTCTGGACGGCGCGTCCTACCAGAGCAGCTATATGCAGCGCACGGAACAGGAGACGACTACGCCGGGAACGCGCGGCATCATCTACGATCGAAACGGTTATGCCCTCGCATACAACAAGCTCGCCTATAATGTCGTGATCCGCGATGTAGGTGCGTATCCGAACACAAAAGACCGAAATGCCATGCTTGTTCGCCTGGTGACGATCTTACAGGAGCGCGGGGAGAATGTCGAGGGAAAGTTTGAGATCGCGCAAAATGCCGACGGTCAGATGGTCTTTACCTCGGCCTCGGATGCGGCAAAACGGCGGTTTTTCTTAAACTTCTACGGCAGATCCACGACAAAGGAGCTGGACGATAACGGCAAATATTCCACAAAGATCACTGCCCGTGAAGCATTTGAACTCAAGAAGAAAGAGTACAAGCTCGACGAAGATCTCCCGGATCAGACGGCTCTGTCCGTGATCAACATCATTTTCACGATGGGACTGACGCGCTACCAGAAATACGAGGCGACCACCGTTGCCTCCAACGTTAGTCTGGAAACCATGGCGCAGATCAATGAAAACATTGCCGATCTTCAGGGCGTGGAAGTGGAACGCTCCTCCATCCGCGAGTACAGCGACAGCCTGTATTTTGCCCCCATCATCGGTTACACAGGAAAGATTCAGGAAGACCAGATGGCGGATCTGAACAACCAATGGAGAGAGGCGGAGCACATTGCGTCCGATTCCGAGGCAGCAAAATACAATTTAAACGACGTCGTGGGACGAACGGGAATCGAGCAATCCATGGAGCTGGAGCTTCAGGGCGAGAAGGGCTACACCAAGATGTATGTGGACAGCATGGGACGCCCGCGCGAAGTCATCGAAAAGACGGATCCGCAGGCCGGTCATGACGTGTATTTGACGATTGACCACGACCTGCAAGTTGGAATCTACAACCTGATCGAGCAGCAGCTTGCCGGAATCCTGGCACAGAAATTGCGAAACGAGGAGCCGCAGCCCAATCAGCGTGTGGACGCTTCCAAGCGTACCATCCCCATCAAGGACGCGTACTACCAGCTCATCAACAACAACGTACTCTCGCTCGACGACATGGGGGCAGAGGACGCAGATCCGATTGAGCAGCAGATTTACTCGATCTATCAATCCTCGAAAAACCAGATTCTGGAAAATATTCGCATGCAGCTTGCAAGCGACCATGCGACGCCGATGAATCAGCTCTCCGATGACATGAACACCTACATGACGTACATTTACACCTGGCTTCGCAGCGCGGAGATTGTCCAGCGCGACAAGATTGACCAGTCCACGGACGTCTACAAACAGTGGGCGGCAGGAACGATCAGCCTGCGCGACTATCTTTACAGCGGAATCGCGGACAACTGGGTGGACACGACAAAACTCGATGTGACGAGCAAGTATTCTGACGCCGACGACATTTTCACGACAATGACGGACTACATCATTGAGAATCTGACCACGGATCAGGAGTTTACGAAAAAGATCTTCCGCTATCTGATCAACAACAACACGATCACCGGGCGGCAGCTCTGCCTTGCTCTCTACGCGCAGGGCGTGCTCGCCAACGATCCGGCTGAGATCGCGATGCTGAACAGTTCGGGAGAGGAGTACGCCTTCCGTTTTATGGTGCGAAAGGTCTCCAACATCGAGATCACTCCGGCGCAGCTGGCACTCGATCCGTGTACGGCAGGAGTGACGGTGACGGATGTGCGAACGGGCGAGGTGTTGGCGCTTGTGACCTACCCAAGTTACGACAACAACCAGATGAGCGGATATGTGGACGCGACGTACTACGCACAGCTGACCTCCGATCAGTCCAACCCGCTCTACAACAACGTGACGCAGGCGCGAAAAGCACCCGGTTCCACGTTTAAGCCCATCACAGCGATCGCAGGACTGGAGACGGGCGTATTAAAGCCGGATGATGTGATCACGGAGTCCGGCCCGTTCGATAAGGTCGATCCGCCGATTCGATGCTGGATCTATCCGGGACATCACGGTCCGGAGACGGTGCTTGAGGGAATCCAGAACTCCTGCAACTATTTCTTTGCGGAGATCGCGCACCGGCTCAGCACGCGCCTGGACGGAAGTTACAACCAGGAACAGGGCTTAAAGGCAATCCGCGAGTATGCGACGATGTTTGGACTCGATCACACCTCCGGTGTGGAGCTTCCGGAAAATGCTCCGCAGCTGACGGATACGGACCCGGAGCGTTCTGCCATCGGTCAGGGAACACATCAATACACAAACGCGCAGCTGGCGCGCTATGTGACGGCACTCGCAAACCGCGGAACGGTCTATGAGCTGAGCCTGCTTGACAAAATCACGGATTCGGACGGCGGTCTGATTGAGGACTGTACGCCGCAGGTTCACTCCCAGATCAACATTCAGGACAGCACCTGGAATCTGGTGCAGGAAGGAATGCACCGCGTAATCACGCAGGGATCGGCAAGATCGGTATTCTCAGATCTGTCGCTGTCCATCGCCGGTAAGACGGGAACGGCGCAGGAGAACGCGTACCGCGCAAACCATGCGTTTTTCATCTCGTTTGCTCCGTATGAGAACCCGGAGATCGCTGTGACCGTGAACATTCCTTACGGATATGCGGGAACGAATGCCGCGCTTCTTGGAAAGCGTGTCTATGAATTTTATTACGGCTACCGGACACTCGATGACGTTATGGGTTCCGGCGCGCTGGGAACATCCAATGTTGTGATTGGAGATTAAGGAAATAAGATGAGGTGATGGCATATGCAGAGCGCAGTGGTAATCAAGAGCAGCAAAGCCGGAATGACGGTGATTCTCAATTCACAGATCCCGTTTGACGAGCTGCTGCTTGCAGTCGCAGAAAAGTTTCGGGGGAGTGCCAAATTTTGGGGCTCTGTGCAGATGACGCTGACGCTGGAGGGAAGGACGCTCACACCAGAGGAAGAGTTTCAGATCGTCGATGCAATCAGCAGCAACTCTGAGATTGAGGTGCTTTGCCTGCTCGACACGGATGGTTCGCGCGCGCTTCGCTGCGAGAAAGCGTTGAATGAAAAGTTGATGGAGCTCAACTCCCGAACCGGGCAATTTCACCGCGGAACCTTAAAGCGGGGGGACTGCCTGGAGTCCGAGGCGAGCATCGTGGTGATCGGCGATGTGGAGCGCGGGGCGAAAGTCACATCCAAGGGCAATATCATTGTCCTTGGAACTTTAAAGGGCTCGGCTTCTGCCGGAGTGACGGGAGATACCAACGCCGTGGTCGCTGCGATGAAGATGGCTCCGTTTCAGGTTCGCATTGATTCCTACTCCAGCCACTTCAACGAGAAGAACAAGAAACTTGGCTGGGGACCGATGGTAGCGTGTGTAGAGAAGGAGGAGGTAGTGTTTCACTCATTGAAAAACCCATTCTTCTAAAAAACACTGGTAATTTTTCCGAATTTAATGTACAATAATAAGACAGTAGGGCATTTGTGCCATACTGCATCTTATATTTTTTCAGGAGGTCGCATCATGAGCGAAGTGATCGTGATTACTTCTGGAAAAGGCGGGGTAGGCAAGACGACAACCTCTGCCAATGTGGGAACCGGACTCGCCATCTTAGGCAAACGGGTCGTGCTGATTGATACAGATATCGGTCTGCGTAACCTGGATGTCGTGATGGGACTGGAAAACCGCATCGTCTACAACCTGGTAGACGTGGTGGAAGGCAACTGCCGGATCAAGCAAGCCCTGATAAGAGACAAAAGATATCCGAACCTTTCCCTTCTTCCCTCTGCCCAGACGCGCGATAAGACAAGCGTCAATCCGGAGCAGATGGTGAAGCTGGTGGACGAGCTTCGAGCAGACTTTGACTACATATTGCTGGACTGCCCGGCGGGGATTGAACAGGGATTCAAAAACGCCATTGCCGGGGCGGATCGGGCGATTGTGGTGACGACTCCGGAGGTCTCTGCCATCCGGGACGCTGACCGCATCATCGGTCTTTTGGAAAATGCTCAAATGGGCGCGATTGACCTGGTTGTCAACCGCATCCGAACCGATATGGTGCGCCGAGGCGACATGATGTCCCTCTCCGATGTGGCGGACATTCTCGCAGTCAACATCATCGGTGCGATTCCGGACGACGAAAACATCGTCATCTCGACCAACCAGGGAGAACCGCTTGTGGGCATGGGGTCTGCGGCCGGAGCCGCATACCTGGATGTGTGTCGGCGTGTGCTCGGAGACAGCATTCCGCTCTTGCAGGAAGAACCACCTAAGAATCTCTTCACCCGGCTGTGCGGGATTCTCAGGCGTGCATAGAGGGGAGGGAATCCCGGCTATGAACATTTTCACGCAGCTTTGCAAAGCGGGTTCCGGACAGATCGCTAAACGCAGACTGACGCTTCTTCTTGCCTCGGACTGTGCGGGCTGTTCCCCGGAGCTGATACAGATGATTCAAACAGATCTGTTTCGAGTCGTCTCAAAGTACATGGAAGTGGAAAAGGATCACATTCAGATTCAGGTGGACGATCAATCGGCGCGCGCTGTCTTTCATGTCAGCCTGCCAGTTCGCTCCATCTCGAACAAAGGATTATATTGACTATGCTTTTTGACTATCATTGGAGAAACTACAACGTTCGTCTGGTGTTGTATGTGCTTGCTCTGAGTATCCTTGGGGTGCTCGTAGTCCGGAGCGCGACCAATCTGGACGAGGCCATGGTAAACAAGCAGATCTTTGGCGTGGTTGTGGGGGTGACGATTGCGGGAATCTTATCCGTCGTTGACTACCACCGGATCTTGAATCTGAGCACGCTCGTCTATCTGCTGTGTCTCTTTGGCCTTGTCGCAGTTTTGATCTGGGGCAAGCAGGTCAACAACGCCAAGCGATGGATCGATGTGCCGGTGATCGGCCAGATCCAACCGTCAGAATTTGTTAAAATCGGTCTTATCATCTTCTTTGCGTGGTTTTTTGCACGTTACGAGGAGAAGCTCGATAAGCCGCAGGTGATCGGGGTGGCAGCGTTACTTTTCGCGCTGCCCTTCTACCTGGTATTTGATCAGCCCAATCTGTCCACCAGCCTTGTGATGGTCGTGATTGTTGCCGGGATCGTATTTGCCAGCGGAGTAGACCGCCGCTGGATCATCGGGACTCTGGCAGTGGTGATTCCGACCGTGGCAGTGTTTTTGTTTCTGCTGCTGCACGGCATGATCCCCTTTATCCGGGAATATCAAGCCGGACGTATTCTTGCCTGGTTTAACCCCGAAAAGTACGGTCAGGCTTACTATCAGCAGGCAAATTCCATCACGGCGATTGGCTCCGGTCAGCTTTACGGCAAGGGGCTCTTTAATACGACAATCGCATCCGTTAAGAGCGGTAATTTTCTATCAGAGGAACAGACGGACTTCATCTTTGCCGTCATCGGCGAGGAACTTGGATTTCGGGGTGCTCTGATCGTAATTATACTATTCCTGCTGATTGTCTACGAATGCCTGATGATGGCTTCCCGCGCAAAGGACCTTGGCGGGCGGTTGCTCTGTGTGGGAATGGCCACATTGATCGCTTTCCAGGGATTTGCAAATATTGCCGTTGCAACGGGAATCTTTCCAAACACGGGACTTCCGCTTCCCTTTATCAGTTTCGGAAGCAGTTCTCTCATCAGTATTTTCATTGGCATGGGGCTTGCCCTCAATGTCGGACTTCAGCGGGAGAATAAACATGAGAAAGAACAATACTACATTCATACAAGGAGGGTGTCAAGATGAATATCGGACTGGTAGCTCATGACGCGAAGAAAAAACTCATGCAGAATTTCTGCATTGCTTACCGAGGCATTTTGAACAAACACACATTATACGCAACGGGAACAACGGGACGGCTGATCGAGGAGGTCGCTAACTTGAATGTTCACAAGTACCTTGCCGGACACCTTGGCGGAATGCAGCAGCTGGCGGCTCAGATCGAGCATAACCAGATGGATCTTGTGATCTTTTTGCGCGATCCGTTCAATCCCAAGACGCACGAGCCGGATGTCAACAACGTAATCCGTCTGTGTGACAGCTACAACATCCCCCTCGCCTCCAACCTGGCGACTGCCGAGCTCTTAATCAAGGCCTTAGACCGCGGCGATTTGGAGTGGAGAGAGGCTTATAAATAATGGGTAGATTTCAAAAAGCAGCGGCAGCCTTCCTTCTGTGTACGACACTTTTGGTCGGCTGTGCACCGGCTTCCACTTACTCCGTCTCGGAGCGGGCGCAGGAATTTGTACTTCCCGAAAGTCTGAGTGAGGAGAACCTCCCACAGGCATTTGCCCAGGATCTGTGCGTGGTCGCAGATGAGTCCGCCTACGCGGATTCCACGGTCAGCGCAGAGGCTGCCGCTGTCTTTGATCGTTCAGACGCCACAACCATTTACAGTAAGAATGCTTTTGAGCGGCTTTACCCGGCAAGCATCACGAAAGTGATGACTGCCCTTGTCGCAATCAAGTATGGCAATCTCTCCGATGAGGTGGTTGTGACGAGTGACGCCGTGATCACGGAGTCCGGTGCGACGCTTGCAGACATCAAACCAGGCGATGTGCTGACCTTGGAGCAGCTTCTCTACGGATTGCTTTTACCCTCCGGAAATGACGCCGGAGCTGCGATCGCCGTCCACATGGCGGGAAGCATCGACAAGTTTGCGGACTTGATGAACGAGGAGGCAAAGAAACTTGGCGCGACAGGCACGCACTTTGTCAACCCGCACGGTTTGAGCGATCCCAACCACTACACCACGGCCTACGATCTTTATCTGATCTTTAATGAGGCGTTGAAGAATCCGACGTTTCGTCAGATCACGGGAACGACTGCATACACCGCCAACTACAAGGACAAGAACGGCAACTCCGTTTCCAAAACCTGGAAAGGCGGCAACTGGTATATGGTTGGAGAGCGGAAAGCCCCCGACGGATTGACGGTATTTGGCGGAAAGACAGGCACGACGAAAGCCGCCGGATATTGTCTGATTATGGCAAGCCGCGATGAGAACGACAAGGAATACATCTCCGTTGTACTCAAAGCAGGTTCCAGACCCGGACTTTATGACAACATGACAAATATCATTTCAAAAATAGTCAATAAGTGATTGCGTTTTCTCCCTATTTAGACTATAATTGGTTTAATAGCAACAGATTTTTTATACAAATTTTCTAACTCAAGGAGGAGATCGATATGGTTCAGGTTATCGCAGGCACAAAGGGTAAGGGCAAGACAAAGCATCTGCTGGATATGGCGAATGCAGCGATCAAGGGGGCAAATGGTACCGTTGTCTATCTGGACAAGAGCTCTCAGCATATGTACGAACTGAACAACAAGATTCGTCTGATCAACGTCAACGAACTTCCGGTTAAAAGCAGTGAAGGTTTCTTAGGCTTCATCTGCGGCATCATCTCCCAGGATCATGATCTTGAGACCATGTATCTGGACAGCTTCTTAAAGCTCGCTGCCCTGGAAGGCGAAGATATTACCGAGACCTATACGACTCTGAAACAGATCGGAGAGAAGTATCACATCACCTTTGTGGTGAGCATCTCCCTGGATGCCGATGAGCTTCCGGAGTGCGCCAAGGGCGACGTGGTAATCTCCCTGTAAGAGGAGAGAAAACGACTACAAAAGAGGGGCTGCCTGCCGTGCGAAGATGCATTGGCAGGCAGCCTTTCCTGTGAATGATACAAAAGGAGGAAACTTACGAACCGATGTCAAAAAAACACCACACTTCATCGCGTTCTATCTTAAACATTGGAAACGTCATCTTTTTCGTGATCTTTCTCTATCTGACGATCTGTGTCGTGTCCTACCTTGGGAAAGAGAAGATCCAATTCTACGAGGTGGCGGAAGGTGGAATTGTAAACGATAAGACGTATAAGGGACTGATTCTTCGCGATGAGCAGGTAAAGACCACCGACCAGGCCGGGTACATCAATTACTATCTCCCGGAAGGAAGAAGAGCGTCCGTCGGAACCCGCGTCTACTCGATTGACGAGACCGGAAACTTAAAATCGCTCCTCGACGATGCTTCCGAGGAGAGTGGTTCTCTCACGGAGGAGAATTACTCCGATCTGCGAAAGCAGATTTCCTCCTTTGTGCTGGCATTTGACAACGACAACTTCTCCACAGTCTATGACAGCCGGTATAGTCTGGAATCCGCGGTGATGGAGTACGCCAACTTCTCGACGCTTGACAAGATCGACGAGCTCGCAAATCAGGCAGGCGTTGTGATCAAGCAGGTTTCCTCCGATGCGGCTGGTGTAGTTTCCTTCCACTACGATTCCTACGAGGCGATGCAGCCAGAGGATGTCACCCAGGAAATGTTTCAGCAAACCGCATACTCCAAGCAGATCAACCAGGCCGGAACGCGAATCGACTCCGGAAGTTTCGCCTACAAGGTGATCCCAAGTTCCAAATGGTCGATTCTCTTTCCACTCACCGAGGAAGATCAATCACTCTACGCAGACAAAAAGCGCTTGAGCGTACATTTCCCCGATTATAACCTGACTCTGACCGGAGATTACTCCACGCTTACCGGGGCAGACGGCAACACCTTTGGAAAGCTCGACTTTCCAAAGTACATGGAAGAATTTCTCTCCGATCGCTTCATCAACTTTGAGGTCATCATCAACCAGACGTCGGGCTTAAAGATTCCCGTCAGCTCCGTGACAGAAAAGGAGTTCTATCTGCTTCCACTTTCTTACAAGAAGCAGGATGAGGAGACGGGAACGGTCAGCTTTTATAAGGAAGTTTACACGGAAAACGGGACGAGCACGGAGGCGTTTACGCCGGAGATTTACGCCGAGGACGAGGAGGATGCACCGACACAGTATGCCTATATCGAGATCAGTGAAGACTCTGTGGTTCAAAAAGGCGACTATATCGTCAATCCGGACACAAACGAACGCTATCAAGTCGGCGCGACCGGAAACTTAAAAGGCGTCTACAACATCAATAAGGGATACACCGTCTTTAAGCGGATTGAGATTCTCGACTCCAACAGCGAGTATTACACCGTGAAGAAGGGAACGCCTTACGGACTGACGGTCTACGACCACATTGTGCTGGATGCGTCGCTGGTGACGGACGATCAGATTCTCTACCAATAGGAGGCATTATGATAAAAGAGCAATTACAGACCATACAAAGAGAGATTGAGGAAGCGTGCAAACATGCGGGGCGCGATGCGAGCGAGGTGACGCTCATCGCCGTGAGTAAGACAAAGCCCGCCGAGCTGGTACGGGAAGCCTACGATGCGGGGGCAAGGGATTTTGGCGAGAACAAGGTACAGGAAATTCTTGCAAAAGCTCCGCTCTTTCCGGAAGATACCCGCTGGCACATGATCGGGCACTTGCAGCGAAACAAAGTACATCAGGTACTCTCAAAAGTCGTGCTGATTCACTCCGTGGATTCGGTTCGGCTGGCACAGGAGATCCAGAAAGAAGCCGAAAAACAAGATTTGGACGTGGATATTTTGCTGGAAATCAACGTGGCGAGAGAGGAGAGCAAACACGGATTTTTCCTGGAAGAGGCAGAGGAGGCAATCCGAACCATTAGCCAATTTTCCCGCGTTCACATCAAAGGATTGATGACGATTGCGCCATTTGTGGAGGATGCAGAGGATAATCGAGAAATTTTTCAGAAATTATATCAATTTTCTGTTGACATAGTAGGCAAAAACATTGATAATGTCTCTATGGGCGTGCTTTCCATGGGTATGAGCGGAGATTTCCGTGTCGCCGTGGAGGAGGGAGCAACGATGGTTCGCGTCGGCACGAGTATTTTTGGTGCGCGCTGAGAGCCTTTGTGACACGCCAACTAAGATTGGAGAGTGTGAATTGGAATGAATATAAGTGATGTATTGAATCGCTTTTTTCCGCGTAGAGAAAATGAAGGGTATATTGACGAAGATTACGATGAGAACGGTGATTTCGCGGACGATTACGAGGAGGAGCCGACATCGGAACGCTATCCTCAGAGAGCGCAGGATGATGAGGAGGAACCTGCTCCCAGACAGCGGATGTTTGGAAGACCAAAGGTTGTCTCTATGCCAGATCGAAGTGGTGCTTCCATTGAGGTAGAGGCGATTCGCCCCCAGAGCGTCAATGATGCGGAGACGATTATTCAGATGCTGTTAGACGGCCATCTGGTTCTGATTGACACCTCCGAGACAACGAGTATGTCTTCCCAGCGTGTGATTGATATGGTTGGCGGAGCGGTTTGTGCAATCAAGGGAGAGATCCGGGCAGTGAATGAGCGCAGCTGCATTTTCATTGCAGTGCCCAAAAATGTCAACCTCTCCGGTGAATTCGTGCAGGACATCATGAATCGAAACGATATGCAGACCAGCATCCATCAGAGCATGAACCGGCGTTATCCCAGAACCGTAGCAAACTAAAACGACAAGGCCATCTTGGAATGTAAAATCCAAGATGGTCTATTTGTATGAGCAAAAAGGAGGAATGGTTATGGTAGTACATCAAGATGGAGATCCAATCTATGAGATTATTCTGGAAACAGACTTTGGGAAACTTGGGGCAGAGGTCGAAAAGCTCCAAAAGCAGGATCATCGCATCTGCATTGTGGCGGATTCCAACGTGGCAGAATGGTACCTGGACGAAGTGACCGAGATCTTAAAGACACAGGCGCGCGAAGTGACGGCGTTTGTATTCCCGGCAGGAGAGGAGCACAAGACGCTCAACGTGGTGCGTGATCTGTATGAATTTCTGATTGAAAATCACTTTGACCGCAAAGACTTGCTGGCTGCTCTCGGCGGCGGCGTCACCGGAGATCTGTGCGGCTTTGTGGCGGCAACGTACCTGCGCGGCATTGATTTTATCCAGATTCCGACCACCTTGCTCTCCCAGGTTGATTCCAGCATCGGCGGAAAGACGGGCGTGGATTTTGACTCCTACAAAAATATGATCGGCGCGTTCCATATGCCAAAGCTCGTCTACACGAACCTTTCCACCTTAAAGACGCTCGACGAGACGCAATTTTCTTCCGGCATGGGCGAGGTGATCAAGCACGGACTCATAAAAAATGCTTCCTACTACCACTGGTTGCTGGAAAATCGGGATTCCATCTTAAAAAGAGATCCCGAAATCTGCCGCCAGATGGTGCTTGAGAGCAACCGCATCAAGCGTGACGTGGTGGAAAACGATCCGAAGGAGCAGGGCGAACGCGCACTCTTAAACTTTGGTCATACCTTGGGACACGCCATCGAAAAGCTGGAACACTTTTCGCTCACCCACGGTCACTGCGTGGGACTTGGCTGCATCGCAGCAGCAAAGATCAGTGCTATGCGCGGTCTCATTTCCATGGAGGAAGTGAGAGAGATCCGCGCCACGATGAAATCATTTTCCATCCCAACCACCATCTGCAACCTCTCGCCGGATGAGGTGGTAAAAACCACAAAGAGTGATAAAAAAATGGACGCAGGCAAAGTCAAATTCATCCTTCTTCGCACGGTCGGAGACGCGTTTGTCGATCGCACAGTGACGGACGAGGAGATGAAGGAAGCCGTTGCGTACCTTATGGAAACCGAGGAGTAAAACGAATTTATGAAAAACAGAGGTATACTGACCGTTGGCTTTTTGATCGGCGCAGCTGTTCTGGTCTGGTTTGATCAATGGACCAAGCAACTGGCAAAACTTTACCTGGAAAACCAACCGCCAAAAGTGCTTTTGGATTCTATTTTTGAATTGCAATATCTGGAAAACCGCGGTGCGGCTTTTGGAATGCTTCAGGGAAAACAGTTCTTCTTTCTGGTGATCGCAGCAGTCGTACTGTGCGCCAGTGCCTTATTGCTTGCCCGCGTTCCGCTGACCCGCCGTTTTCTTCCGCTTACTGGATGCGCCATGCTGATCTGCTCCGGCGCGATCGGAAACATGATTGACCGCGTCAGCCGCGGATATGTGGTGGACTTTTTCTACTTTAAACTCATCAACTTTCCGATCTTTAATGTGGCGGATTGCTATGTGACGGTGGCGGCGTTCCTTTTGATTGTTCTGATCTTTTTCTATTACAAAGAAGAGGAACTTGGCTGGTTTACCTTAAAGAAAGGAGCGGGCAAATGACGCAGCAATTTCAGGTGGCGGAGGAGGACGCAGGCGTTCGCCTGGATAAGTTTCTCGCATCATCCTTTGAAAATCTGAGCCGTTCCTACTTGCAAAAACTCCTGAAATCCGGTCAGGTGCTGGTCGGAGAGAAGCCTGCAAAGGCGAGTTATTGCGTGAGTGAGGGAGAGGTGATCCAGATCGAGGTTCCGGAGGCGACGGAGCTTGAGATTGAGGCAGAGGATCTGCATCTGGATATTCTCTATGAGGACGAAGATTTGATCCTCATCAATAAGCCAAAAGGCATGGTCGTACACCCAGCAGCCGGTCATTACAGCGGCACACTCGTCAACGGGCTTTTATGGCACTGTAAGGGCGAGCTCTCCGGCATCAACGGCGTGCTGCGCCCCGGAATCGTCCACCGCATCGACATGGACACCACCGGAGTGCTCGTCGCCTGCAAGACGGACTTTGCCCACAAAAGCCTTGCCGAGCAGTTAAAAGTGCACTCCATCACCCGCCGCTACCAGGCGATCGTCCACGGCGTGATCAAAGAGGACGAGGGAACGATTGACGCTCCCATCGGCCGTCACCCGGTGGAGCGAAAGAAGATGAGCATCAACTACAACAACGGAAGATCCGCCGTGACACATTACCGTGTGCTCAGGCGATTCCGCCAATACACCCATGTCGAGTGCCAGCTGGAGACTGGTCGCACCCATCAGATTCGCGTCCACATGGCAGGCATTCACCATCCTCTGCTTGGCGATACCGTCTATGGCCCGGCAAAATGCCCGATTGCAAACCTCACCGGGCAAACGCTTCACGCCGAAGTTTTAGGCTTTGTGCACCCCAGAACCGGTCAATATCTGGAGGTTCACGCACCGCTTCCCGAATATTTTGCCCAACTTTTGAAGATTTTGCCGGAATAATTGCTTTTGAACTATACTTTTCTGATTTTTTGAGTTATAATAACGACATAGACTAAAAGATTGTCTGACATTATTGTGGGGAAAGGGGATTACATTATGAGTGGAAACCTGATTATTACGATTGGACGACAGAGCGGAAGCGGCGGTAAGTTGATCGGTCAGAAAGTAGCAGAGAAGTTAGGAGTGCAATGTTACGACAAGGAGCTGCTGTCATTGGCGGCAAAGCAGAGCGGTCTATGCCAGGAACTCTTTGAAAAGCACGACGAACGCCCGACCAGCAGCTTTTTATACTCGCTGGTGATGGATTCGTATTCCATGGGATATACCTCATCCGGCTACTCCGATATGCCCATCAACCACAAAGTATTCCTGGCTCAATTTGACACCATCAAGAAACTGGCAGATAACGAGTCCTGTGTGATTGTTGGTCGCTGTGCGGATTACGCATTGGCAGATTACCCCAAGGTGGTATCCGTATTCATCGCAGGAGACGAGGCGGATAAGTTAAAACGCATCCAGGAACTCTATCAGGTGGACGCAGCCAAGGCAAAAGACATCATGGTAAAGTCGGATAAGAAGCGTTCCAGCTACTACAACTATTACTCCAATAAGAAATGGGGAGATCCCAGAAGTTACGATCTGTGCTTAAACAGCAGCTCCGTCGGAATCGAGGGCGCGGCCGATCTGATCCTGGAATTTGCCAAGATCAAGACCCAGCACAAGAGAGGAATCTAAGAGGAAACAAACCCAAAGCGGCTCAAAAAATGAGCCGCTTTTTTATTTCATAGGAAACTGCGCCCTATGAAATAAAAAACGCTCCGCTGTGGATCGCACTGCGGCGGATTGGAAGATGCCGCTTACGCGACCCGCCGCAGGCGGAGAATCCTGCTCGCAGGATTCTATTTTATACTTTTTCTTCTTACTCCACGGTCACAGATTTTGCCAAGTTTCTCGGCTGATCCACGTCCAGTCCCTTTCCTACACTTGCGTAGTAGGCAATCAACTGAAGCACTGCCGCGATCGGGAATACCGTGAACGTATCCGCCACATCCGGGATGCAGATATGTTCCTGTGCAATCGCATCGTCCACGTTCGCGCTCTCCTTTGTGAGCAGGATTACAAACGCGCCTCTTGCCCGCACTTCACGCACATTGGAGATGGTCTTTGCAAAAATGCGATCCTGCGTCGCAATGGCGATCACCGGGACATCCTGCGTGATCAGGGCGATCGTTCCGTGCTTTAACTCGCCTGCCGCATACGCCTCTGCATGAATGTAGGAGATCTCCTTGAGCTTTAACGCGCCTTCCAGGGAAAATGCGTAATCCAGTCCTCGCCCGATAAAGAAGGTATCGGGCTTCTGGATCAGGTGATCGGTGAGAAGGCGAATCGTATCTTTCTGGCGAATCATCTGCTCCATCGCCGGAATCGCGTCAAGAAGTCCCGTCATAAACGATTCTGCCTGCTCGTGCGTATACTTTCCGCGCACATATGCCATCCGACAGCAAACCATGTAGAGAGCCGCAAGCTGTACGGAGTATGCTTTGGTGCTTGCCACCGCAATCTCCGGACCTGCGTGTGTGTAGAGCACATAGTCGCTCTCTCTGGCGATCGTGGAGCCCTTCACATTGACGATTGCAAGCGTCTTAGAACCAAGACTCTGCGCCAGACGAAGTGCGGCCAGCGTGTCGATCGTCTCGCCGGACTGGGAGATCACAATCGTCAATGTATGCTCATCGACCAGCGGATCGCCGTAACGAAACTCAGACGCAATACTCACCGTCACCGGGATGCGAAGAAGCGGTTCCATCAACGCCCGCGCCGTCATTCCCGCGTGCATCGCCGTTCCGCATGCCACGATCTGTACATTCGTGCAATCGGAGAACAAGGTATCCGGGATCTTATCGTCGGAAAAGTCCGGAAGTCCTTTCGCAAAGCGCGGCAGAATCGTGTTCTTGAGTGCTTCCGGCTGTTCATGAATCTCCTTTAACATAAAGTGGGGATAGCCGTTCTTCATTGCCGCCTCCGTATCCCAGCTCACCTGCATCATTTCCGGTTCCACACGATCCCCGTTCAGCTCATACACGCGGATCTTGTAGGGTGTTAGGCGAATGATGTGATCTTCCGGGACGACAAAGTATTCGCGGGTGTAGGGGATGAGTGCCGTCAGATCCGAGGCAATCATCGCGCCGGAAGGCGTGTACGCAGCAACGAGCGGGCTGACATTTCTCAGGGCATAGATCTCACCGGGGCGGTCTGCAAAGAGAATGCAAAAGCCATAGGAGCCTTCCAACTTCTCGGAGAGAGCGCGCAGTGCGGGAAATGGATCGCCCGCCGCTTCTTTGTAAAGTGCGTCCAGCACACCTGCCGCAACCTCCGTGTCGGTCTGGGAGCGAAGTTTCCCTTCTAAGTGAAACTCCTCCGTCAGCTGGTGATAATTCTCAATAATTCCGTTATGAATCAGCGTCACCACACCAAATTGATGGGGGTGCGCGTTGACGTCCGTCACGCCGCCGTGGGTTGCCCAGCGTGTGTGACCGATGCCGCAATGCGCCGTGTCATGCTTTTCTTTGACCAATTCGCGCAGTGCCGCGACTTTTCCAACTTCCTTGATTAACTGTAACTGGGAATCTCCGTCAAAGTAGGCGATTCCCGCGCTGTCATATCCTCGGTACTCCAGACCGGCAAGACCGTCTAAGAGTACTTTTTTTGCCTCCAATGGGCCGGTATATCCGATAATTCCGCACATCGCGTGTTCCTCTTTTCATTCAGTTTTTGAACGCGGTTATTATAGCGCATTCTAAAATATGCGTCAACATTTCAAAATTATTAAGATTTTTATTAAGATTTTCACTCTGTTCTTATGTCGCTTCCTGTGTTATAATTGCTTGCGGCAAAAATGCCAAAAAGGATCGGATTACAACAGATGAAAAATAGAATCAATCATTGTCAACTGACCGCCGCAATCGTTCTGACTGCGGCAGGCTGTCTGGTGAGCACGGTCGCCGCATTGCGCCCGGTGCATTTGCCAAAATATCAAACCATGCCGCTTGCCGCCACCCCGGCAACTGCCGCATTTGCCACTCCCGATGAGGCGACTTTAGCACAGATTGAGACAATGAAAGAAACACAGACAGTCGAAGAGGAGACGCAGGCAGAGGAAGCTCCCTTATCGCCAGATCAGCTCAATCTTGCCGCCATTTTCCCGGAAAATTCCGAGACAAGTTACGCACAGCTTCTTGCGGACGCGCTGACCAGCCGAGAGTCGCAGTGGAACAGCGAGATTTATAGCCTGTATTCCTCGCCCACGGTGACGGGAATTAAGGCGCGGTACTTGGACGGAGATGGAAAAGTTTCCCAGTGGCGTTCCAACATCAAGGAAATTCTCGCATTGACGAATGTCTATTATACGGCGCATCCACAGATGAGTCTTGATGAGCTTAATCAATACGCGCTCTCGCTCTGGGAAGGTTCTCACAGCTATACTTCCAGCCAGAGTGACGTCTATTATTGTGAGGGATGCGAGGACGTTGCATCGGAGAGCACGCAGTCCACTGCCGCGTCGTTAGAAACTTCAGAGACGGTTGCTGATGAAGAAAGCAGTGCAGAGAATCTTGCCACTCCGGCAGAGGCGATCGTGGAAGGGATGGACGGAGGTCCCGGTGTTTCGGCTGCCTCTGCCGAGCAATCGCTGATTTCTGAGGAAAATGCCGAGACCGAGACGCTTGCGGATGTCTCTAGCGGCGCGCAGGAGAACCAAACGGAGCGTTTTTGTCCCGGTCACACGGATCTTGAGGTCTCGATGCAGGCGGCTGGTTTGAGTGAGAAGAACAGTCTTTATGTTCTTGATTCTCTGGGAAATGTTTCCGATGAGAACTGGAGAGGCTGGACGCAGGAAATGCGCGATGCAGTCACGTCTTTGCTCTCGCAAGACTGGTACGAGTCGTATGGGCTGACCGTGGAGAGTGCCGTGGTGCGAAATCCCCTGACAAGTGCAGAGATCTCGCTTTATATGAAGCTGCTTCCGGAATCCATCAGTGAATCGCGCCGGACGCTTGTGCGGTACGCGCTTTCTTCCGTGGGACGGATTCCCTATTACTGGGGTGGAAAGCCATATGCTGCCGGGTATGAGAGAAATCATTTTGGAACGGTGATCTCGCCGGATGTGGACGGAAGGCGGTTTCGCGGGCTGGATTGTTCGGGTTGGATCAGCTGGCTTTACTGGTCGGCGTTGGGGCAGAGGTTGGGAGCGGAGAGCACCAGCAATCTTGCGGGGATCGGAACGGCGATCACCAAGGCAGACCTTCAGCCGGGCGATATTTGCATTCGTCCGGGAAGCAACGCCCATGTCGTTATGTTTCTTGGATGGACGGCAGAAGGACAGATGTTATGTATTCAGGAGACGAGCGGAAACATCAACAACGTGGAAGTTGGGATTGTGACCCCGGACTGGGGATATTACCGGAAGATTTTGGATTAAGGATGGGAGAGGAGTTTGTATGAGAGACGATGAGTTGGAGCGGATGCGCGCAAGACGCACCCGAACACCGAAAAGACGACAAGATGAGGACTGGCTGGATGAAGATTACGATGAGGATTATTATTACGATGACGAGGAAGAAGACGACTACGATGCGTACGAGGAAGCTCTGCGGCGGCAGACGAGAAGTGCGATGAATCGCGAGCGAAACGCCAGACAGCAGTCTCGTCCGAGTGCTTCCCGGACAAGCCGTACCTCTCGTTCCAATTCGAGTGCGTCGCGATCTTCCTCTGGCAATGCGAGAAGAACGGGGACGTCGCAGAGAAGTTCTCAAAGATCTGCCGCTTCTTCTCAGCGGAGCAGTTCGCCCAATCGAGCGCGCAGTGCAAATGGCGGCGCGGGAAACGGAAGAGGAAATGCAAACACGAGCGGGCAGAGGAGAGCAAACTCCAGACCGCAGGGACAGCAGCAATATAAGCACAAGAAGAAAAAGAAGCGTTCCTGGCTTCGCATGATCTTCACCATTTTCTTGGTTGCTCTCGTTCTCTGGGTGGGAAATCTTGCCTGGGCATTCGTCAACCGCCAGACGGGAATGTGGACGATCGCAGTCTTTGGTGTGGACTCCAGAGACGGAGGTGTGGAGAAGAACGCACTTGCCGATGTGCAGATGATTTGTGTGATTGACCGGGAGACGGGAGATATTAAGTTATCAAGTGTATTCCGTGACACTTACTTAAAGATCAATTCCGAGGGAACGTACCACAAGATTAACGAGGCGTATTTTAAGGGCGGTCACAAGCAGGCGGTACACGCGCTGGAGGAGAATCTCGACTTAAAGGTGGATAATTATGCGACATTTAACTGGAAGGCGGTTGCGGATGCGATTAACATCTTAGGCGGTGTGGACCTGGAGATCACGGACGCGGAATTTAAGTACATCAACGCATTTATCACGGAGACGGTCAATTCCACGGGGATCGGATCGCATCAATTAAAGCAGGCGGGCATGAACCATCTGGACGGTGTGCAGGCCGTGGCATATTGCAGATTGCGTTTGATGGATACGGATTTCCAGCGCACGGAGCGGCAGAGGAAGGTGGTTTCTCTGGCACTGGAGAAGGCAAAGCAGGCAGACAACAAGACGCTGGTCAGCCTCGTATCTGCGGTTCTTCCGCAGCTTTCCACGGATATTGGCATGGATGACGTGCTTCCGATGGCAAAGAATGTGAGCAAGTACCATCTGGGAGAGACACAGGGCTTCCCGACGTCGCGTCAGACAAAGAAGGTGGGACGCATGGACTGTGTCATCCCGACGACTCTGGAGAGCAATGTTATTCAGCTGCATCAATTCTTATATGGCGTGGAAAATTATCAGCCTTCCAGCGCGGTGAAGAAGATCAGCCAGCATATCTCGGAGGAGACGGGACTTTACGAGGAGGGAAAACCAGCTCCGACCAGTTCCGGCAGCGGTTCTTCCAAAAAGCAGTCGGCAAAGCCGGCGCAGACGACGGCGGCGAGTACGGAAGCTGCGACAGAAGAGGATCTTCTGAAAAATGGAGAGAGCGCGGATGATACGGCAGATAGCGATGCCATTGGCGCGGATGACGAGAGTAGTACCGACGCAGACGATGCCAATGCCAATGCGAACACCAATACCAACGCCAATATCAACACCAATGAGGCAGAGGATGTTTTGATTGAAGAATTGAATCCTAAGAACGATTCTACGAGTGAAGAGAAAGGACCAGGTATCGCAAATGGCTCTCAAAACGCTCAGAACGGGTCAGGAATCAATTTGAATGGTTCAGACAACCAAGATACCGGTTCTTCCAATCAAACGGATTCTGGGGCTTCTGAGAACGAAATAGGACCCGGAGTTTAAGCTCCGGGCCAGTCGGGAATATTGCCGGATACCACGGCGTGAAAAAGACAATCCTTTGCATGAGGGTTGTCTTTTTGTATTTGACGGATTAGATCTTTGATATACTGTCTGCGGGTATGCCCGTCTACCGGGCAGGGATTCTTGCAAACTGGAAGTTCATACTTATTGCGAAATCCGATCACGTCCGCCTCGCTTACCAGCATGAGAGGGCGTATGACCGTAAGATTCGTCTCATCCAAGTGTGTGACCGGAGGAAAGGCGTAAAAACGTCCCTCGTACAGAAGCGACATCATCGCCGTCTCGATCAGATCGTCCTTGTGGTGAGCATAAGCGACCTTGTTGCATCCAAGTTCCAAAATTCTGTTGTTGAGCGCGCCTTTTCGCATTTTCGCGCACAGAGAGCAGGGATTTTGCTCTTTACGCGCCTCAAAAAGAATCGAGCCGATCTGCGTTGGAATCACTTCATAGGAAACGCCCAGCTCCTCACAAAGTTTTGCAATCGGTTCGAGGTTTAAGTTTCCAAGTCCCAGATCCACGGTGACAGCCGTCAGGCGATAGGGAATCGGGTAGAAGCGTCTGAGATTTGCCAGAGCATAGAGCAGCGCGAGACTGTCCTTGCCACCGGATACTCCAACCGCAATGTGATCATTTTCCTCAATCATCTGGTAGCGGTCAATCGCCTGACGCACCAGACTTAAAAGACGTTGTAATTTCATAGTTCAGCTCCTTTGCCTCCTCATTATACACAAAGAGAGCGGTAAAGAAAAGCGCGAAAACGTTTGACAGGAAAATTTCCCCATCGTATAATCGAAAAGAAAGGAGCAATCTAACTATTCGCGAAACACAAGTTTAACGAAGAGTTGTGTTGATTTGGAAAAATATGGCAAATTTAAGCTACCACGAACAATTAGACAAAGAAAATATTCTGCGCCTGCGGGAACTTGCAAATGAACTTCCGCCGTATTGTAAAGATTTTTTCCGTGGGATTGAACCGCGCACGTCCTCACGCACACGGATTGCGTATGCGTATGACTTGAAAGTATTTTTCGAGTTTCTCTTGAAGGCAAATCCAGCTCTCAAGAATCAAACGATTCGTGACATCACGCTCGATCACCTCGATCAGCTCGTCTCCTCGGATTTTGAGGAATACACGGAATACCTCAAGTATCGTTTCAACGACAAGAATCAGGAAGTCATGAACAAGGAACTTGGCATCAAACGGAAATTGAGCACCATCAAGAGTTTTTATCGGTATTTTTATAACCGGGAACGCTTACAGAACAATCCAGCTTCCCGATTGGAGCTTCCAAAGCTCGTCACAAAGGAAATCATCCGCCTTGACGCGGACGAGGTCGCTCTCTTGCTTGACGAGATTGAGCAAGGGGAACATTTGACCGAAAAACAGAAAGCCTTTCACAAAAAGACGAAAATCCGGGACGTGGCACTCATCACTCTTTTGCTCGGCACGGGAATCCGCGTATCAGAGTGTGTGGGGTTAAATATCACAGATGTGGACTTCAAAAACAGCGGAATCCGCATTTTTAGAAAAGGCGGCAAGGAAGTGACGGTATATTTTGGCGATGAGGTGGAACAGGCACTCGGCGATTATATCGAACAGCGCGCGCAGCTGTCTGCCGAACCGGGTGATGAGGACGCACTCTTTCTCTCCCTGCAAAATCGCCGGATGAGTGTTCGCAGCGTGGAAAATCTCGTCAAAAAGTACGCGAAAATCATCACTCCTCTCAAGCCGATCACACCGCACAAATTGCGAAGCACCTACGGCACGGCTCTCTATCAGGAAACGGGCGACATCTATCTTGTTGCGGACGTGCTCGGTCACTCGGATGTGAACACGACAAAAAAGCACTACGCCGCACTGGAAGATCAGCGCAGGCGCAGTGCCCGTAATAAAGTCAAACTTCGAGAAGATTAAGCCTCGGCAAGTGCTTTTCCAAGTGCCTTGCAGGACTCCAATGCGTCATCGTCGGGAGTCTCGTTGACAATCAGTCCCTCGCCGCCAACGATTGTCGCACCAGCTGCCGCAACGCGATCCTGCCAGGTACGCATCCACTCGCCGTCGCCCCAGCCGTAAGAGCCAAACAGGGCAACTTTCTTGCCGGACAGGTCAGACTCGATCGAAGCCATAAAGGGCTCCATCTCGCTCTCTTCCAGCTCTTCCGCGCCCATTGCGGGGCATCCCAGCGCGAATACGCCTGCTGCCTTTAACTCGTCCGCAGAAGCCTGAGAAATCTCAAGAACAGCTGCCTCCTTGCCTGCGGCGGTGATTCCCTCACCGATTGCATTTGCCATCGCCTCGGTATTTCCTGTCTGAGACCAATACACCACATAAATCTTATCCATGACTTTCGTCCTCCTTATACTGCGATCTGATTTTGCCGCAGAGCACCTGCGTTCTGTTCCAGGATCTGATGAAGGTTCCAACCGGCGGACATGAGCCGCACAATCGTCTCTTTCGCCTGATCGTATCCATCAAACACAGCAAGCCGCTCCGGAAGGTTCGCATAGACCTTCCAATAGCCGGAATAGAGAAAATGCTGACCTTTGTAACGGATGAATCCTTCTACATCCTCCGGTGGGTATCCGAGCAAAAGTCCGATTTCATGGGGAAATGGATCTTTCTGCTGCATATGCGCCGCGTAGCGCGTTGCTACCCGCTCAAAGATCGCATCAAGAGTCAAACCAGGACGATAACCGAAACGACGCATCAGCGCGCTCACCTTGGGTTTTCCCAGATACGCTTCCAGCTCCTCTTTGCGGTACAGGAAAAAGTTTGCCCGATCCCCGCACTCACACAGAAGCCGGCAGGAAATCCCAGTGGAACGCAGCAAAAACAGCACTGCGGCTTTCTGTCTTCTATCCACGCCAAGGAGATTTGAAATCTTCACTCCGGTCAAAAGTGGCGCGCATTGAAGTCCGATCTGATTTTCCACTGCACGGCGATCCATCGCCGCCATAAGCTGTATTGCCTCGCTGCTCATCCGTTGCTCTCCTCTTGTCTATTCCGATAATATTGCGAAGTTAGTTATAACTAACAACACAGCTATCATAGCAAATTTGAAGATCCATTTCAAGAGGTCTATCCGAGAATAATTATCAATAAGGAATTTTCTGAAAGCGAAAAATAATCGAACAAAAGTTTGCATTTTTCTCAATTTTATGATAGGATAACCATATCATGAACGGAAAATTGTCAAATTGAGGAGGAGTACGATATGGCTCACGATAAAATCAGCGCGAAGCAGAAAGAAATTCTGGAATATATCAAAGAATGTATCCGCAAGAAAGGGTATCCGCCGGCGGTTCGCGAGATCTGCGAGGCAGTGCACCTGAAGAGCACCTCCTCCGTTCACTCGCACCTGTCCCGTTTGGAAGAACTTGGGATGATCCGCAAAGACCCGACAAAGCCGAGAGCCATCGAGATTCTCGACGACGCGTTCAACGTCAACCGCAGGGAGATGGTCTCCGTTCCTCTTGTCGGCTCTGTCGCAGCCGGGCAGCCTTTGCTGGCGCAGCAAAATATCGAGGAGTACTACCCCATCCCGGCAGATATGCTGCCCAATACCTCGACGTTTCTTCTTCGCGTCAAGGGTGAGAGTATGATCAATGCCGGAATCCTGGACGGCGATCAGATTCTGGTAGAGCAGACGAGTGCCGCGCAAAACGGCGATATTGTCGTGGCATTGCTTGGCGATTCCGCGACTGTAAAGCGTTTCTTTAAGGAGGACGGGCATTACCGCCTTCAGCCGGAGAATGACCACATGGAGCCGATTATCACGGACAGCGTGGATGTTCAGGGCAAGGTGATCGGGCTGTTTCGCCGGATGGGATAATTTAGGCAAACAAAAAGCACTCGAAACGTGAACGAGTGCTTTTTTCTATATGATAAAATTTACAGCTCGTCGATGTCTACATACGTCTTGCCGTCTCTCCAGATTCTCTCCAGATCGTAGAACAGGCGGTCTTCACGGTTGAACGCGTGAATGATGACATCGCCGTAATCGAGAAGAATCCAGTTCGCACTCTGGTATCCTTCTGTCTGCTTTAACTCATATCCGGCCTGTGCCATCTTCTCTTCTACGCTGTCCGCCATCGCCTGTACCTGGTTGGGGTTGGAACCATCTGCGATGATGAAGTAATCCGCCATCACCGTTACCTGGCGAATATCAATCACCTTGATGTCTCCGGCCTTCTTGTCGCTGAGTGCCTCCCAGGCGATCTTTGCCATCTCTTTGGAATGATCCATGTGTTACTCTCCTTTCAAAAGCTCGCGAAAATATTGGTGAGCCTGCAGAGTCATGGAATCAATGGCACTTCCCTTCTTCTCCAGGTAACTCAAAGTGCCGTTCAGAATCGCGAACATGGTTCGATCCAGATCCTCAAATGCCATCGCACGGATCGTGGGAAGGTTCTGTGCCTTGTTTCTGCGCGGCTCAATGTAATCTGCAATATAGAGGATTTTATCCAGCGTGGTCATCTGCGGCTTCCCTGTGGTATGACAGGCAATCGCGCTCAGAATCTCCGGATCATTGACTCCGTACTTGTTCTTTGCAAGCCACGCTCCGTACTTGGCGTGAAGCACGGCTTTTGCCTTTGCCTCCTCCGGCGTCACCTCAATGCCGTGTTTGAGACATTTCTTGTAAATGATGTCCTCAGGGAAACATTTCCCACAATCGTGCAAGAGTCCCGCAATCTCAGCGCGGTCCATGTCGTAACCGTAACGCATCGCCAGATTCATACAGGTGAAAGATACACTCAGCGAGTGCTCATAACGCCCGGACGCCAGACGGCGTTTCATCTTGCGGCGCAACAGTTCCACTTCTCCGAATTGGTTCTCCATGGTCTTTCCTCCGAAGTCAGTCAGCCGCGTACAAGCCGCGGCTTTTGATGTAATCCGCCACTGCCTTTGGGACAAGTGCGCGGATGTCTTTTTTGTCTCTCACCATCTGGCGAATCTCTGCGCTGGCAATGTTCATCTGACCGCAATGAAGCGGACGAATCTTTGCCCCATAACGGCTCTTTAACCAGGCGATCTGTTCCCCGAAATCCCGGTGTTCCTGATTGTATGCGCGTCCGGCAACGAGAAGCTCCGCAAGTTCCATCACAATCTCCGGGTGATACCACCGTTCCAGCTGATAGAGCGAATCCGCTCCGATGATGAAACAGAACGTATCCTCCGGATATTCCTGCTTTAGAAGCGTGAGTGTCTGCGCCGTGTAGGTATTGCCAGAGCGCGTGATCTCAAACTCCGAACACACAAAGCGGGAAAATCCCCGGATCGCCAAGCGAACCATCTCGGCGCGTGTGTTTGCATCCGTCACCGCATGGTCTTTCTTGTGGGGCGGATGTCCGGAAGGCATGAACCAGACTTCATCCAGATCATACTCTCCCATCGCCTGTTTTGCCAGCATCAGATGTCCATTGTGGATTGGGTCAAATGTTCCGCCCATGATTCCGATTCTTGCCATGAATGGTGTCCTCCGCAGACAGAAACTGCCTCTTATGCAGGCAGTACAATCTTTCTCTTTGTCTCGTCCTTTGCCGGGCGATACAGAACAATCTTTCTTCCGATCACCTGAACCACCTGAGAATGGGTGCGCTCTGCAAGCACTTCCGCGATGGAGCGGCCATCGTCCAGACAGTTCTTGAGCACCGTGATCTTAATCAGCTCTCTGGCTTCCAGAGCTTCGCTGACCGCCTGCGTGATCTCAGGAGTCAGGGAAGACTTTCCAATCTGGAAAATCGGGTCGATGTTCATCGCCAGGCCCTTCAAATAAGAACGCTGTTTGCTCGTCATGTTGTTCTCCTTATTATTTGTAATAATCAAAGGCCAGACCGTACATCCGAACCGTGTCGCCCTCCTCGATTCCGGCTTTCTCAAGCTCGTCCAGAATACCGGAGTTCTTGAGGAACTTCTGGAAGAAATCAAATCCCTTCTCGGAATCCAGATTGGTATAGCCAAGCATTTTCTCGATACGCGGTCCTTCCACCACAAAGACGTGCGGCTCTGGGTTCTCCACGGTGTAGGGAAGGTTTCTGTCTCCCTCAAACTGCGGTTCAAACTCAGGCTCAAATACCACGGTCTCCTGCTTAGCGTGCTTGAGCAGCTCGCTCACCGCGTACAAAAGCTCTTTTACGCCTTTGCCGCTTACAGCAGAGATTGGGAAAATGTCCATGTCCGGGAACTCTTTGCGGATGCGAGCCAGAGTCTCCTCGGCTTCTTCCTCGCTCAGTGCATCGAGCTTGTTCGCTGCGATGACCTGCGGGCGTGTCAGAAGGTCGGCATTGTAGGCTTCCAGCTCTTTGCGGATGGTACGGATATCCTCCACCGGATCGCGCCCCTCAACGGAAGCTGCGTCCACCACATGAATCAGCACCTTGGTGCGCTCGATGTGGCGAAGGAAGGAATGTCCCAGACCAACGCCCTCGGAAGCTCCCTCGATCAGACCGGGAATGTCCGCCATGACAAATCCGGCTCCCTCGCCCAGATCCACAACACCAAGATGCGGATTGAGCGTGGTAAAATGGTAATTTGCAATCTGCGGGCGGGCGTTGCTGACTCTGGAGATCAAGGTAGACTTTCCAACATTTGGAAATCCTACAAGACCCACGTCAGCGATCACCTTTAACTCCAGCTGAACCCAAAGCTCCTGGCTAGGCTGTCCGGGCTGCGCGTACTTGGGGGCCTGCATGGTGGAAGTGGCGTAGTGCATATTGCCCAGTCCGCCTTTTCCGCCCTTTAAGATGACCATACGACGGTTTTCACCCGACATATCGGCGATCACCTTTCCGGACTCAAAATCCTTGATGACCGTGCCTTCCGGCACTTTGATGACCAGATCAGAGCCGTTGGCTCCGTGACATTTGCGCTTTCCGCCCTCTTCTCCTGCCTGTGCCACATACTTGCGGACGTGACGGAAATCCATCAGCGTGTTCATGCCCTCGTCTATCTGGAAAATGATGTCTCCGCCCTTTCCGCCGTCTCCGCCGTCAGGACCTCCGGCCGGAACAAAAAGCTCTCTGCGGAAGCTCACATGGCCATCGCCGCCTTTTCCGGATTTGATAAAAACTTTTGCGCTGTCGGCAAACATACTGCACCTCATTTCATAGTGTAAAAAGACTCCATACAAATCTGTATGGAGTCCGTCTGTCTGTCATTATTCGTTGATCGCTCTCGGATAAACAGAAACCTGCTTTTTGTCTCTGCCCTTTCTCTCGAACTTCACAACTCCGTCTACCAATGCAAATAAGGTATCGTCGCCGCCCTTACCTACGTTGTTACCGGGATGGATCTTAGTTCCGCGCTGACGGTACAGAATGTTGCCTGCCAGAACGAACTGTCCGTCCGCTCTCTTGGCTCCAAGACGCTTGGACTCGGAATCTCTGCCGTTCTTGGTAGAACCAACACCCTTTTTATGAGCGAATAACTGAAGGTTCATCTGAAACATATTCTTACACCTCCTCAAACCGAATGATAATGTACTCTTCTCCATATTCCTTCTCAATGTTCTGAAGTCCCAGAACAAGAGAACTCATAAGGAGCTGCGATTCGGGGCTTGGATCTTCGGTGAATCGAAGGGTAAATCCTCCGTTCTCCTCATCCACCTGACCCTCAAATCCGTCTTGGGTAAACGCTTCGATGGAATTGGCGGTATTTAATACCAGTGCCGAAACAGCTGCACAGACAATGTCCTGCCCGCTCTCGGCAAACCCGGCGTGTCCTGCAAGGTCAATCCCAGCAAACACGCTGCCATTCTCAGTCGAACGCTCCCATATACTGACCTGAATCATAGATTAGGCGTTGATCTTCTCGATCTTTACCTGAGTATAAAGCTGTCTGTGACCGTTCTTCTTGTGATAGCCGGTCTTGCGCTTATACTTGTAAACGATCACCTTTTTAGCCTTGCCCTCTTTCTCAACAGTTGCGGTAACTGTTGCACCGGAAACGGTGGGGCATCCGATCTGCAGCTCGCCGTTGTTTACTGCCAGAACCTGGTCAAAAGTCACAGTCTCGCCTGCGCTTACGCCCAGTCTCTCTACCTTAATGACATCGCCTTCAGAAACCTTGTACTGCTTGCCACCTGTTGCAATAATCGCGTACATGAAAGGCACCTCCTATTATCATTACTCGCCAACTTCGGCGGTTCAAACGAGTTGAACGCTTTAGCCTCGTTGTGCGGCATACCTTTATATAATAACATTTGAAAAAACATTTGTCAACGTCTTTTTCAAATTTTTCTGCGCTATTCCAGTGGAACTCCGCGGTATCGTGTCGCAGCATCTGCCAGATTTTTTGTGCATTGACGATAGCGAAACATCATATTTTCCGGAGATCCCGTCATTGCTGCAATCTCTCGGTAAGACGCCCCCTCCGCAAGCAGGTACGCCACGCAGGCATTTCTCAATTTATTCAAGGAAACCGACTCATTGCAGACGGCTTTTGCTGCATCTGAGAGCTGCTGTTGAAGTCTTCTGAGCGAGAGCTGTCCGCCCCCGCGCTGAGACGAGAAAATGTAAGTATTTTTCGGGGAACACGCTTTTAAGAAGAGCTGAACCGTCTCGTCACGAAGCTCAATGTCTTGCTTCATCTGGTACGGCTTTTTTGGCGTCCTCAGATAAAACCGCCCGTCTGTCTGAAAGAGATCTTCTCTCGTCAGTCCGATGATTCGCGACGAACTCATCCCGTAACGCACGCTCAGCTCCACTGCAAGAAGCAACGCCCAGTCGGCATTTTCCTGCAAATACATCATCAAGTTGTGGATGTCTCCAACGAACGAGACATTTTCCTCCTGCACCTGATTTTCATATGTCTCCAGATTCACTTCATCGAGAAGCGACGCAAAGTCCGTCTGAAAATGGTACGCCTCTTTTGCCTGTTCCAGATAAGTAAAATATGCGTGAAGCATCCGCTTTTTAATCACCAGCGTATTGTTTCGGTTGCCCTTCTCCATCCGCAGATAGTCAAAAAAACGGTTCAAGTCCTCTCTCTTCATCTGTTCCGGCGATTTTTCTAGGTAATCCGCCAGTTGATTCAAGGCGTATTTGAAATTTCTTTGACTGTCGGCAGAGCTTCCTCTCTTATCCTGCATATAGCTTTCTGTGATGACGCGAATTGGCTCTGATAGATATTCGGAATATCGACGATTCTGCATAGGTAAACCTCCCAACTTGAAGATAAAGTTTTTTAGTTTTTATAATTTCCTTCACGCAATATCAGGTATTGTAATTAAGATAGAAGAGCGAACTCCTGCGAATCCGCCCTTTTTTCGTTTTTTTCTGCTTTCTTCTGCCACTTGCCGCAGGACTCCTCCCACGGCAAGCATTTTCCAGATCATCCTTAGTGTCTGCGCCACGTTCCGGGAGAAAGCAGCACAAGAACCGGGAACAGCTCCAACCTCCCTGCCAGCATATCAAAGGTCAGAACAACGGTCGAAAGCGGGGAAAGCACGCCAAAGTTTGACATGGGGCCTACTTCTCCCAGTCCGGGCCCAATGTTATTCAGACAGGACGCAACGGCGGAGAAGCTCGTCATAAAGTCAAAATTATCCAAGCTCACAATCAGCACAGAAGCAGCAAAGATCAACATATAGAGCAGGAAAAAGGCATTGATGGAACGCAGCATTCCGTGATCGAGCGGCTTGTTCTCAAACTTGATCACTTTCACGCTTCTGGGATGGATTACGCTTCTCATCTCCTTCATGATCTCCTTAAAACCGATCATGATACGGGAGACCTTGATTCCGCCGCCCGTACTTCCGGCGCACGCTCCGATGAACATCAAGAGCAACAAAATGCACTTGGAAAACTCTGGCCATTGGTTGAAGTCCGCGGAAGCGTATCCGGTCGTGGTGATGATCGAGGAAACCTGAAACAGCGCGTGGTGGAAGGTCTCGCCCCAGCTCGTAAAGAGGTGATGCGTGTTGATTGCGATTAAGACAATGGCAGCCGCCACAATCGCAAAGTATCCTCTCATCTCCTCACAGCGGAAGGCGTCCTTTACCTTGCGGATCAAAATCAAGTAGTACACGTTAAAGTTTACGCCAAACAGTAGCATAAAGATTGAGATCACGTCCTGCTGATACGGCGTATAGCCGAGCTGTCCGTTGTTTCGGCAGGAGAATCCACCCGTTCCGGCAGTGCCAAACGTCATGCACAGGTTATCAAAAACCGGCATTCCGCCGACTGCCAGCAAGACAAACATGACCACGGTCATAAACAGGTAGATCGAGTACAGCAATTTTGCCGTAAATCGAATCTTTGGAACGAGTTTTCCGACGCTCGGTCCGGGGCTCTCCGCACGCATGATGTGCATATTGTAATCTCCTGCCATCGGCAAGATGGTCAACAGGAAAACCAACACGCCCATACCGCCGATCCAGTGCGTAAAGCTGCGCCACAGGCGCGTTGCCATCGACACGTCCTCGATCACTGGGATCACGCTTGCGCCCGTCGTCGTAAAGCCGGAGACGATCTCAAACATGGCGTCCTCAAATCTCGGAACCTCACCGCTCAAAAAGAATGGCAGGCAGCCAAAGATACTTAGAACAATCCAGCTGAGAGATACGGTAACGAATCCTTCTTTTGCAAAGAAAATGTGGCTTTGCGGCTTTTTGTGCGAGAGGAAAAATCCAAGCACCGCACACAGGGCAGCCACACCCAGATAGTAAACCAGAACCGGTTCCCGGTAAATAATCGCCGTCACGCTGGGAAGCAGCAAAAGCACTGCTTCCAGCTTTAAGATCCAGCCCAGGATGTAAACTATGATGCCTTTATTCATTTCGCTCACCCCTTATCGCACAATATCGCCCAGATCCTGAAGTCCGGTATGAGTCGTCACGATGATAACCGTGTCTCCCGGCTCAATCGTATCGCGTCCTCTGGGGGTGATGATCTGTCCGCGGCGATTGATGCAAGCCACAAGCAGATGGTCTTTTAAGGGAAGCTTCTCCAGAGGAATCCCAGCAAGTGGCTCGTCCTCTCTCACGCGAAACTCCAATGCCTCTGCCTTGCCCGCCACAATCTTATACAGCGTCTCGACATTGCTTCCCATTGAGTTTTGCATACCGCGCACATATTGCAAGATCACGTCCGCCGTCACGAGCTTCGGGTAGATCACGCTTCCCAGATTTAGGGAATTGATTACATTTTCAAATGCAATCTTATTGACCTTTGTGATGAGCTTTGCTTTGGACTGGCTCGCCACATACAGGGAAAGCATGATATTTTCCTCGTCAAATCCCGTCAGCGCGGCAAATGCCTCCGTGTGCGCCACGCCCTCCTCCATGAGAAGTTTCTGATCCGAACCGTCCCCGTGAATCACCATCGCCTTAGGAAGGAGTCCAGACAGCTCTCTGCACCGCTCCTCGTTCTGCTCAATGATATGTAGCTTAATCTTCGTATCTTCCAATGCCTTTGCCAGATAATACGTCAGCTTTCCGCCGCCCACGATCATCGCATTTTTCACGGAATTGTTCTCAATTCCCGCCTTCTTAAAGAATCCCGCCGACTCACTGTGAGAAGCAATAAAGGAAATCTTATCCCCGTGCTCCATCACAAAACTACCATCCGGAATCACAACGTCATTTCCGCGCTCCACGGCGCAAATCAGCACATTGCTCTTTAAGCGGGACACGACATCCATTACCTTCATCTGGTGCAGCACCGAGCCCTGCGGAATCAAAAACTTGAGCAGCTCAATCCGTCCCTTTGCAAATGGTTCAATCTTGATGGCTGAGGGGAACAGAAGCAGGCGTGCGATCTCTCTTGCAGCCGCAAGTTCCGGGTTGATCGCCAGAGAGAGGTTTAATTCCTCTCGAATGTAATTGACCTCTGCCGAGTACTCCGGATTTCGGATTCGCGCAATCGTGTGGCAGTTACCTGCCTTCTTTGCAATCAGACAGCAGAGCATATTCAGCTCATCGGAGTTGGTGGTAGCGATCAACAGATCCGCCTCCTTGATTCCCGCCTCCATCTGCACGTCATAGATTGCTCCATTTCCCACAACGCCCATCACGTCGATCCGGTTTGTCGCCTCATCGACCGCTTCCGGATCAATGTCAATCAGTGTGATGTCATGCTGTTCCAGATTCAGCTGCTCTGCCAGTGTAATTCCCACTTTTCCGCAACCAACAATAATGATCTTCATAATCGCTCCTCTCCCCGTACTTGCTCGTACAGAGGCTTGCGTACCTTTTTGCGTGTCAGTTCCACCAGTCCCAGACGCGTGATGTCAACCACCACCGTCTTTACCGAATCCGCAGACACCGCTCGTTTTAATGTCTCAAGAAGCAATTCCTGATGTTCCTGAGACTTCATGTCAATAAAGTCTACCATGATGATTCCAGAGAGGTTTCTCAGCTTCAACTGCCTTGCAATCTCCGTAGCCGCCTCCAGATTGATCTTTAAGATCGTCTCCTCAAACGTCTTCTTGCCCGCATACTTTCCAGTGTTCACGTCAATGACCACCATCGCCTCCGTGGGGTCGATCACCAGATAGCCGCCGGACTTGAGCCAGACCTTCTTATCGAGCGCTTCCGTCATCACCCGTTCCAGACGCTTTAAGGCACTCAAACTCACCATCGGATCCTGGTAAAACGAAAGCACGCCAAGATCCTGCGGCTGATGTTCCTTTAAGTATTTGGAGATCTCCTCAAAACAGTCGCTCTGATCCGTCACAATCGCCCCGATCCGCCCCTGTCTGGCATCCCGCAGCTGCGAGACGTATCCAGGCACACCGCGCCTCAGACAGGTATAGCACGTCCGGTGCGCCGCCTGCGCGTGAATCGTCTGAATCTCACGAACCAGCTGACCAATCTCGCCCAGCAGCACGTCCTCATCGACCTTGGCACTGTTTGTCCGAAGGATCACGCCAAACGTATCCACACCAAGCTCTGTGAGGAAAGACGCCACCCGCTCTCTCATCCGCTTCTTAAACGAAGAATCTGAGATCTTGGAGGAAATGCTGACTCCGCTCGCCTTTCCCTCCGTCACCACGCAGTACCGCCCGGTAAGACTCACGCAGACCGTTGCAGCCGCCACCTTTGTCTTTAAGGCATCGCGACAGACCTGAACGACCAGTTCATCACCCGGACGAAGCGAAGTTGCGTTTGGGCGGTTTAAGACGCGCACGGGGTCAGCCGCCTCCAGCTGAAGGTATGCCTTCTGTTCCCCGTCAAGCTCCACAAAGGCAGCTCCGAGGTTTTTGACCATCGACTGTACCTTTGCGACGTAGACGTTATTTAAGATCGACTCCCCGCCATCCGGCTCAAGTGTCAGGGAGACGGCGGTATTTCCGGAAAATACGGCCGTCAATAACTTCCCCCGATACCTGGTTACGACAAATTCTTCACTCATCCGATGCGCGCTCCCAGCTCACCAAGCGGGATAAAGCGGTGTACGCCCTTCCCCTGCTCCTCACTCGACGCCTGATCCGCATACACTTCCTCTCTGCGATACATCCACGCAAAAGGCGGACGCTCCTCGCCGATGGAAGCATAGTACGCGTCAAGCACCAGCTCTGGCTTGACATTTGCCGCGCTGCCGTTGGAAACCTTTAGGAATAACACCGGGCCGTCTGCCTCCATTCGGGGGGAGAGTTCATAGATCAAGGGCTTTAAGTCCATCTCCTTCTCGCCGCGCTTTGTCTTCTTCGTGATCATGACCTGAGGCTGCTCGAAAAATGCTGCCAGATCCCGGATAAATCCTTCTGCATCCTCCGGGCCGCTTCCAACTCTCGGAATACACACATAGTCTGCCGCCGCCACGATGGACATTGCGTTTTGCGCGTCCTCCGGAAGCAGGAAGCAATCCGTCACCTCAAAACCCTCGGACATCTGTGCATTTAACCGCTCCTTTAAGTCACTCGGAGCCACATCATCCGTCAATTCAATATCCACGTATTCGCCATCACTCGTCAAACCCACGCCAAGGGGAGCTGCAAACGACATGATCTGATGCGGGCTGAAACCGCCGCTGTAACGAATGTGAATCTCCGCTCTGCGGATTGCCTTCTGAAAATAACGCATCACATCCAGATGCCCGATAAACTTCATGTTTCCGTACTTGCGAAACCGAATCCGAATCTTAATCATTTGCCCGCACCTCCTCTCGCTTCAAAACAGACGCCACCGCCAAACTTCGCCGCTCCGCATCCAGAGCACGTTTCCCGACAATTCGGCGTCACTTCCTCGCCGATCGCCCTCTGCCACTCTTTCTTGAGCCAGTTCTTGCTCACACCCGCATCAATAAAATCCCATGGGAAGAGCTCGTCCAGACTACGCTCACGAACCGTATAAAAGTCCGGGGAAATGTTGCATTGCTCAAACGCTTTCATCCAGGCATCGTTGTCAAAGTACTCTGACCAGGAATCAAAGATCGCGCCGTTTCGGTAAGCCGCCTCGATCACCGCTCCGATTTTCCGGTCGCCGCGCGCCAAAACGCCTTCAAGAACCGTAAGCTCCGCCTCATGCCAGTTGTACTTTAAGCTCTTGAAATTCTTCATCTCACGGAACTTACCGCGCACAATCGCCGCGCGCTCCAAAAACTCCTCCTTGGTGCACATTCTCGCCCACTGGAAGGGAGTAAATGGCTTGGGAACAAAGAAGGACGAGCTTGCCGTCACCTGCACCTTGCCCTGCCGCTGGTCTTTTGGAATGCCGTAGTAAGTCTCCGCCACCTTCTCGGATAAGAGCGCGATGCCTTCCATATCCTCCACGGTCTCGGTGGGCTGTCCCAACATAAAGTAGAGTTTTACGCGATTCCATCCAGCCTCGAACGCCTGTTTGGCACCGTGTAAAATCGCCTCCTCGGTCAGTCCCTTGTTGATGACGTCGCGCAGACGTTGGGAACCTGCCTCCGGTGCGAAGGTCAGGCTGCTCTTCTTAATATCCTGTACCTTGCTCATCACGTCCAGAGAGAATGCGTCGATACGCAGAGACGGCAGGGAAATGTTGACGCCCTGATCCTTAAACTCATCAATCAAAAAGTTGACCAATCCTTCCAACTGACTGTAATCGCTGGAGCTGAGCGAGCTGAGAGAAATCTCATCGTGTCCCGTGCTCTTTAACATATGTCTTGCGTAATTCTTCAAATATTCCAAGCTATGCTCTCTGAGCGGGCGGTACACATCGCCTGCCTGACAGAAACGGCAGCCGCGAATGCAGCCTCTCTGGATCTCCAACACCACGCGATCCTGTGTCACACGGATATAGGGAACGAGCGGCTTTTCAATGTAGCCCACGCTGTCCATGTTGGAGACCACCTGCTTTACGATCTTCTCCTTCGCGTTCGGGTTGTTTGGCTTGAACGAAGCAATCGTACCGTCCTCGTTGTAGGTGACATCGTAAAATGCCGGGACATAGATTCCCGGAATCTGGGCAGCCATCTCCAAAAATGCCTGACGGCTCCCGCCATTTTCCTTGTTCTTCTCGTAAGCGTCAATCAGGTCAAAGTAAACCGTCTCTCCCTCTCCGATATAGAACAGATCAAAGAAGTCTGCAAGCGGTTCCGGATTGTACGCGCAGGGGCCGCCGCCGATCACGATCGGGTCTTCCTCGGTTCGCTCCCAGGTATGAAGGGGAATCCCGGAAAGTTCCAATACCTGAAGCACGTTGGTATAGCACATCTCATACTGCAAGGTAATGCCCAGAAAATCAAAGTTTTTTACAGGTTCCTGCGTCTCCAGCGTAAACAATGGAATCTTCTGCTCACGAAGAATCGGGTCAAGATCCATCCACGGAGAGTAGACTCTCTCACAATAGATGTCCTCTCTGGCGTTAAACATCGAATACAGGATCTGAATGCCAAGGTGGGACATTCCGATCTCATACACGTCCGGGAAACACATGGCAAAACGCACCTTCACTTTGGAAGGATCCTTGACAACCATGTTGTACTCGTTTCCGATGTAGCGCGCCGGCTGCTGAATCGACAGCAGTATCTCGTCACTTAATGCTAGTTTGTTCAATTTCTCACTCCTGTATGGGGCAGGAAAACGCTCCCTTCCCCGTAGTAATATCGCCCGGCATCCTCTGCCAAACGTGGCTCTATTATACCAATACTTTAGTTGGGTTACAAGAGTGAAGTTGAAAGTCGATTCTTCAACCATCTTCCCGATAAAAAATGATTTCATCGTTTCTAAGCATCCCCTGAGCTGCTCTTGCGTGCACGCAAGAGCACTCCGGATGTTCCCGCTTCAGGCGATC
>Cebus_capucinus_imitator_PRJNA485217_SSR049__coassemble_1229_pt1 | contig 37614 bp, 32 predicted proteins | sample Cebus_capucinus_imitator_PRJNA485217_SSR049__metabat2_low_PE_019 | metagenome-assembled genome bin Cebus_capucinus_imitator_PRJNA485217_SSR049
AGGACTTCAATTTCTCGATGTGTTTGAGTATATTTCAACACATTTTGAGTGGCAGGTATTTTATGTATCTGGCAGATTTGCATATTCATTCCCGTTATTCCAGGGCAACGAGTCGTGATTTGACGCTGCCCGTTCTGGATCAATGGGCAAGGCGAAAGGGGATTGGACTGCTTGCGACTGGGGATTTTACGCATCCGACGTGGAGAAGTGAGCTTAGAGATCAGCTTGTTCCGGCAGAGGACGGGCTCTACCGTTTGCGAGAGGACTTGGCGGTGGACGATCCAGCTTGTAATGGGGGAAATGCTCCCCGATTTGTGGTGGGTGGCGAGATCAGCACTATTTATAAAAAGAAAGAAAAGACGCGAAAGGTTCACAGCGTGATTCTTCTTCCAAGTTTGGAGGCGGCGGACGCGCTCTCGGCAAGGTTGGAACGGATTGGCAATTTACATTCGGACGGGCGGCCGATTCTGGGGCTGGATTGCCGCGATCTTTTGGAGATCACGCTTGAAGTCTGCGATCAGGCGATTTTGATTCCGGCGCATATCTGGACGCCGCATTTTTCCGTGCTGGGAGCATTTTCCAACTTCTCCTCGATTGAGGAGTGTTTTGATGACATGGCGCAGTACATTCATGCGGTGGAGACCGGGCTTTCGTCTGACCCACCAATGAACTGGCGACTCTCCCAGCTTGACCGTTACCAGCTTGTTTCCAACTCCGACGCGCACTCTCCGGCAAAATTGGGGCGGGAGGCGAATATGCTCTCCGGGGAGTGTTCCTTTGCGGGGCTAAAACGGGCGATTGAGAGTGGAGAGGGACTGGAAGGCACGATTGAATTTTTCCCGGAAGAAGGAAAGTACCATCTGGACGGGCATAGAAAGTGCGGCGTCTGCCTGACTCCGGGGGAGGCGTCTCTTCTGGGAAATGTCTGCCCAGTCTGCGGTAAGAAGCTGACAGTCGGTGTGCTGCATCGCGTGGAGGAGTTGGCGGATCGCCCCGAAGGATTTCGCCCGCCCCATGCAAAGCCGTATGAGCGTCTTGTCCCGCTCACGGAGGTGATCGCCGCCTCGACGGGCTGGGCGGCGTCCGGTGTCCGCGTTCAGAGGAAATATCTGGAAATGCTTTCGCAGCTTGGTTCGGAGTTTTCCATTCTAAGGGAGCTGGATTTGGAAGAGATTTCAAGAAAAGCGGGAGAGGAGATCGCGCAGGGAATTGCGCGGATGCGAGATGGGCAGATTCTCTGTGAACCGGGCTTTGACGGGGAATATGGAAAGATTGCTTTGTTTGCCCGTTGAGGTTGTAAAATTGGAATTTTTAGGCTATACTGTTAGCAGACTGTGAATTTGTGCGGACTATATAGAGTAGAGAGAGGAACAGACAATGGCAGATATTAAGACACTGAAGAATCCAGATCTGATTCAGGCATTTCATCTGGTACAGTACGATCCGACCCCGGAGAGACAGGGAGAATTGATGCAGGAAGTGATCAAAGCGCGCTACATGGCGGCGGCAACCTTTGATCCGGAGCCGGAGAAGGATGAGAATGGCAATCTGAAGTTCTCCGAGAAGACGGCGATCCGTATGCAGGAAGTGACGAATGATAAGGGTGAGAAGTATTTGCCCGCGTTCACGGACTGGAAGACGATGCAGAAGTGGGAGCTCAAAGAGGGACAGCACGTGATTGGCATGAGCTTTAACGACTATGCGGCTCTGGTGCTGCGCGACAAGGATTGTGCTGGATTTATCATCAACCCGATGGCGGAGAAGATTCGCATTGAGCGCGCGGCGATTGCGGCGATCATCCAGCAGCAGGCGGCGTTTATGAAGCGCAAGCAGATGGAGTATGAGCGCAATCACCCCGAAGCAGCTGCGGCAAAGGCACCGATGGAGTTTCATCCGCTGACTTCCTACCCGGAAAAGATGCTTGAGGATGTAAAGAGCTTCTTAAAAGACCAGCCGGTGAAATCTGCCTACTTACAGGGCGTGATCCAGGGCGATCGTAAGGGCTGTATCTTTGTACTGGATTTCCAGGAAGGAAGAGACGCCATCTTTAACGGCATTGCCAAGATCGCACAGCCCTATATGCAGGGAATGTATCTGTACATGGCTCCTCTGTCCACGGATCTGGGACAGAAGGCGGTTCAGGGTCTGGAGCCGTTCTACGAGATCTAAGGATGTACAAGTTCGTCGAGAGAGCCAAAGCGGTAGCCCATCTCTTCGTACTTGGTGAGCAATTCATCGAGAATGGCGGCATTGGTGGAAGAGGTGCTGTGAAGCAGGATGATCGCGCCGGGGTGTACGCGCTTTAGGAGCTTTTGAAAGGCTTCCTCTCGGTTTGGCTGTTGATCCTGAATCCAGTCCACATAGGCGAGACTCCAGAAAAAGGTCTCGTATCCAAGATCTTTTGCCATCGCAAGGTTGGATTCGCTGTATTTTCCCTGCGGTGGGCGATAATATTTCTTCATCGGCTGACCGGTGGTTTGCTGATACAGAGCCTCCAGCTCTGAGAGTTCTTTGGAAAAGCTCTCAGGGGTGGAGATTTTTGACATATCGGGGTGATGGTAAGTGTGGTTTGCGACAATGTGCCCTTCTGCAACCATGCGCTTGACGAGGTCAGGACTCGTGGAAATGTAATTTCCAACCACAAAAAATGTGGCGGGCGCGCTGTGCTTTTTTAACGCGTCTAGAATGGGAGCCGTGTTGCCGTTCTCATACCCCGCGTCAAAGGTCAGATAGAGCACGGGAGCCGAAGAATCGCCGATGTAGTGAGCGCGAAAGCTCGAAAGGTAGTCTTCGGAGGCATTTCCGACAGGGGGCTGTCCTTCCTGCGGAAAGCTCAAGCCCCAGTTTCCCTCCGCGCTTGCCGCGACCGCCGCCGCATTCTGTTTTCTGGAAAATGTTCCGAGCAGAGCACCGAAAAGAAACGTGCAAAGGAAGAGGAGCATCGTTGCTCCAAGAGATTTGAGAGAAGTTTTTTGCAGCATAAAGCACCTGGGAGAGCAAGTTTCGCTCTATCCTATGGTGCTTTTTTTGATTTTATGCGCGGACAAGTCACAGACGGCTCGTGTAGATGGCTGCCGCCGCAAAGAGCAGGACGATGGCAAGCGCGATCCAGATGATTGCCCGATCGGCAAAGAGGCGGATGCGCCGCAGGCGGTTTTCCACACCGACGCTTCGCTCCTCAAAGCGCAGGAGAAGATCGTCGTAGAAGGTCTCGGTGAAGAAAGTATCTGGGAATATTTGGGAAAATGCTTCTGCGGGGAGCGTTTGCCCCTTACAAAGCCGAGAGACGTTTGCGGCGGAAGTCTTTAAAACGTCTGCCGCAACTTCTGCGGGGAATCCGAGGTTATGGCAGAGAATTTTTGCGATCTTTTGTCTTTGGGGAAGGTGCAGGAATTTCCAGACTTCCGCGCTCATCTCTTCGGTGCGGGAGAATTTGCGCGCGCTCCGAAAAAAGAAGTCGTCGCAGGTATCTTTTGCCGCGCGAAATACGGTACGGATTTCTTCGGATTCTGAGGAAAAAGATTTCCCTGCGCCCAGATACAGAAAGGTCTGAAACGTGGCGGACTGGGCAAAGTCGTGCTTGCCCGTCATCAAAAAGCAGAAGCGGTAGACCGGGTAGTACCAGTGCTCAATCAGCTGCTCAAAGTTAGAATTTGCCTTGGACATAAGATTCTAAGCTCCTTTCAGAAGAATGTAAGGAATTTACCGGGAAATGACACAATATATAGGTTGTAGAAGTTACAATATAAAACTTGTCAAACCGAATATAATTGTGCTATAATTTCAACATTATAACATTCTTTGTCAGAAATCGCAAGGCGGGGCTGTTGTAAATCAAAGATGAGGAGGAGACATTATGAAAAAGCGACTGTTATCATTGGCGATAGCGATGACCATGGCGTTCTCTCTGGCAGGCTGCGGAGGCGGACAGGGGACGACAACGAACACGACGGCGCAGGGCAGTGAGAGCGCGGGGGATACCAAGACCGATTCTTCCACCACAGCGGTGAGCTCGGAGAATCCCAACGCAGGCAAGGGACTTTATCCCGGAACCTCGAAAAGCGGCAGTATCAGTGCCTATGTGACGACACTCTCTGTGATGAATCCTCTGTTGATGACGTACAGCAACGAGTTTACGGTGGCGCGCCACATCTGGGATTGCCTGGTAAAGCTCGACGCGGACAACAACATCATCGGCGCGGCGGCAGAGACCTGGGAAGAGTCGGAGGACGGCTTAAAGTGGACGTTCCACCTTCGCAAAGGCTGTAAATGGGTGGATTCCACGGGCAAGGAAGTTGCGGACGTGACGGCGAACGATTTCGTCTTTGCCTGGAGCGAACTGTTAAACCCCGACAACGCGGCAGAGTATTATCAATTTGCAACAGTATTTAAGAACGCTCAGAAGTATTACGACTACGCTTCCGGTGCTTCCAGCGAGGCGGTGACGCTCGACGAAGTTGGATTTAAGGCAGTGGACGATTACACGCTTGAGATTGAGCTTGAGAATTACTTACCCTATTTCCTGCAATACTTAAAGTTTGAGGTTATGTCCCCGATCTACCAGCCCTTCTACGAGGAGGTTGGCGCGGATCAGTACGGAACCAGCCCGGAGATGCTTCTCTACAACGGTCCGTTCTACATGACGAAGTGGGTGACAGAGAACAGCGTATCGGTTGCAAAGAATCCGACTTGGCGCGATGCGGACAATGTGGAACTGTCTGAGATTGATTTTGTGAAGTTTACGGACACCAACACGGCTTACAATGCGTTCCTTGGCGGAGAGCTTGATATTCTCGATGTGACGGGCGAACAGCGCACGGCGTTTGAATCCGAGGGGTACGACGTCAGCTCCTATGTGGGCGGTTACAGCTACTTTGCATGGGTGAACACGACAGACACTTCGGACTTTAAGAGTAAGAATCTGCGTCTGGCATTCAGCGAGGCACTCGATCGCCAGCAGCTGATTGACACGGTATTTAAGAATGACAATGAGGTTCCGCAGTCCATGGCACTGGGAATCAGCGGCGTGAACACGCCGACATTTGCGGACGCAGTCGTTGCGGCAAACGGCGGAAAGGGACTCTACGATGCGGCGGCAAATCCGGAGAAGGCAAAAGAGTATCTGGCGGCGGCGTTGACGGATCTTGGATACACGGATGCCAGCCAGATCAAAGTGAACTTGATGACGAGCGAGGGAACGCAGAACGAACTTCTCTCCCAGGTGATTCAGGAGCAGATTCGCCAGAATCTGGGAGTTGATGTGCAGATCGAGGTTCTCACCATCACCGAGTGGAGATCCCGCAGAAATCAGCTGGAATTTGACTTCTGTGTGGGCGGCTGGGGACCCGATTACAACGATCCGATGACGGATCTGGAGCTGTTTACCAGCGGAAACGGAAACAACCACACCGGATATGCAAATCCGGAGTATGACGCATTGATCGAGTCCACAAAGACGGAGACGGATGCGGCGGCAAGAGAGCAACTGTTTGTAAAGGCAGAGCAGATGATCAAGGAAGACCAGATGGTAATCCCGATCTACTGGAAGCACGAGGACTACGTTGCGAGTGAGAAGCTGCTGAGCGGTTACGTTAGAAAGCCCTTCCAGGCATACAATCTGATCTACACGAAATTGGCAAAGTAACACGATAAAAAAGAGGGGAGTTGGAGGCCAGAACGGCGGGGAATCCTTCCGTTTCTGGTTTCCTACTTTTTGCGAAAGGGGAGATGAGAAATGCTTCGATACGCGCTCAAACGGATTGGATATGCGATTCTTACGTTGTTTGTTCTGATCTCATTGACATTTTTCATGATGCGGATGCTGCCAGGCGACCCGTTTTTGGGAGACAAAACCGTGACTGGGGCGGCACTCGCTAATATGCAGGCAAAGTACGGTCTGGATAAACCGATGATCGTCCAGTATTTCATCTATCTTGGAAATTGCATCCGGGGAGATCTTGGAACGTCGATTACTTACAACCAATCGGTCAATTCGATTATCTCGGAAGCGTTTCTCGTATCGGCGGATCTTGGAATCCGTGCCCTGATTTTTGCGGTGATCGCGGGTGTGCTTCTCGGAATCGTCGCAGCCGTAAAGCGCGGCAGTATCTGGGATTCGTTTTCCATGTTTATCGCCATGGTCGGCGTCTCGGTTCCAAGCTTTATCATGGGCGCGCTCTTTCAATATTTTTTGGCACTTCAGCTTCGAAAAGTGTTCGGCGTGATGCTCTTTCCGGTTCAGGGCTGGGGCAAATTTTCCCAGACCATTCTCCCCTCCTTTGCTCTCGGTCTTGGCTCTCTGGCAACTGTATCGCGCTTGATGCGAACGAGTATGCTTGACGTGCTCAGCCAAGACTATATTAAGACGGCAAAGGCAAAGGGACTCTCACAAAAGAAGATTATCTGGCGGCATACGGTGCGAAACGCGATCATGCCCGTTCTCACGATTCTTGGTCCGACCGTCGCATCGGTTCTGACCGGAACTTTCGTCATTGAGAGTATCTTTAACATTCCCGGACTGGGAAAATACTTCGTTATGAGCATCAAGGACCTGGACTACACGATGATTTCCGGCACAACCGTTTTCTACGGAGGACTTTTGGTGGTCTGCACGCTTGTCGTGGATCTGCTCTACGGGCTGATTGATCCGCGCGTGAAATTGGAGGACTAAGGTATGGAGCATATCGCAAAAGAACGTTTTCGCCATGTCGGGGAGAATGCAAAGGAGCGCGAAGCCATCGCAAGACCGAGCATCACGTTCATGCAGGACGCCATGCGCCGCCTTGCAAAGAATCGGGTCGCACTGGTCTGTGCCGTGATTCTTGTGATTCTGATTTTCGCCTCCGCCATTGCCCCGTTTGTCTGCCCCTTTGATTTTCGGGAACAACATTACAGCCACACGAACGCGCCGATGATGACGCTGTGTACGGAGAGCGGCAGTTCGGGTGCGGGTCATGTGCACATCTTTGGAACGGATACGCTGGGAAGAGATCTCTTCTCCCGAGTCTGGATGGGCGGACGCGTCTCGCTCACGATCGCATTTGCCAGCGCGCTGATTGACTTTTGTCTGGGCGTGATCTACGGCGGCGTCTCCGGTTACTTTGGCGGGACGACGGATATTATCATGATGCGGATTCTGGAGATCATCAACGGTATCCCGTATTTGATTATCGTGATCCTTCTCATGATGATTATGACGCCGGGAATCGGCACGATCATCGTGGCATACTCGCTGGTTGGATGGATTCCGATGGCGCGATTGGTGCGCGGGCAGGTGGTCTCGCTCAAACAACAGGAATTTGTCTCGGCGGCAGAGGCACTCGGCGCGAAGCCCGGAAGAATCATCCTGAAACATTTGCTCCCAAACACGCTCTCCGTTGTCATTGTGCGCGTGACGCTATCCATTCCGGCGGCGATCTTCTCAGAGGCGTATTTAAGCTATGTGGGGCTTGGCGTTCGCCTTCCGATGTGTTCCTGGGGATCGCTTGCACAGGCAGGAATCGAGAATTTCCGGGTATATCCATCGCAGCTGATTATCCCGGCTGTGTGCATCAGCTTGACGATGCTTGCCTTCAACTTGTTTGGAGATGGTCTGCGCGATGCGTTTGATCCGAAATTAAGGAGGTAGTCTATGGGAGAGAGAGTACTGGACATCGAGGACTTAAAAGTATCGTTTTTTACATATGCGGGAGAGGTAAAAGCCGTGCGCGGCGTGACGCTCCATGTGGACGAGGGCGAGGTCTTGGCGATTGTCGGCGAGTCCGGCTGTGGAAAGTCGGTAACGGCGCAGACGATTATGAAACTCAATCCCATGCCGCCTGCAAAGATCATGGGCGGAACGATCCGGCTGTGCGAGCACGACATTGTGGCGGCGTCTGAAAAAGAGATGCAGTCCATCCGTGGAAAAGACGTGGCGATGATCTTTCAGGATCCGATGACGTGCATGAATCCGACGATGCAGGTCGGAAAGCAGATCGTGGAGGCATTGACGCTACACAAGAAACTCTTAAAAGAGGAGGCACACGCGGAGGCGATCCGCTGTCTCAAGCAGGTCAATATTCCGAACCCCGAAGAGCGCGCCAGACAGTATCCACACGAGTTTTCTGGTGGAATGCGCCAGCGGGCGATGATTGCGATGGCACTCAGCTGCAACCCCAGGCTTTTGATTGCGGATGAGCCGACGACGGCACTCGATGTGACGATTCAGGCACAGATTATGGAGCTCTTGATTGAGCTAAAAGAGAAGATCAACACGGCGATCATCCTGATTACGCATGATCTGGGCGTGGTGGCAGGTTCCGCAGATCGCGTGGCGGTGATGTATGCCGGAAAGATCGTGGAGAGCGGAGCGTGCGACGACATTTTCTATCAAGGGGCGCATCCTTACACGCAGGCACTCTTAAAGAGCCTGCCTTCCCCGGATTCGACGAAGGCAGAGGCACTGACCTCGATTCCCGGAACACCGCCCGATCTTCTGGTTCCGCCAAAGGGCTGTGCCTTTGCGGCGCGTTGTTGTTATTGTATGCAGATCTGCCACGAGGAGGAGCCGCCGCAGTTTGATCTGGGAAATGATCACACGGCAAATTGCTGGCTCTTACACCCGGATTGTCCGTCTGCAAGTGAGAGGGGGATGAAGTGATGCAAAGAGAGAATAGAGTGGTTCCTGCTGAAACGCATACGAGTGCGGACGACGTGCTTGTTCAGGCAGAGGGAATTTGCAAATATTTTCGCGTGTCGGGCGGAAGAACGCTTCATGCGGTGGAGGATGTCAGCTTGACGGTCCGACGCGGTGAGACGCTGGGACTTGTGGGAGAGTCGGGATGCGGCAAATCGACGCTTGGGCGCACCTTGATGGGAATCTATCAGCCGACGAAGGGAAAGATCATCTATGACGGAAAAGAGCTGCATCTGGAACACCGGGCAGACCGCTTCCAGTTTGCAAAGAAGGCGCAGATCGTCTTTCAGGATCCGTATGCTTCTCTGGATTCGCGCATGACGGTCGGCTCTATCATCGAGGAAGGCATGATTATCCACAATATGTACGATGCCGCAAAGCGAAAAGAGCGTGTCGCGCAGCTCCTTGATACGGTCGGCTTAAACCGAGAGCACGCAAATCGCTTCCCGCACGAGTTTTCCGGCGGTCAGAGACAGCGAATCGGAATCGCCAGAGCACTCGCGATTGAGCCGGAGTTTATTGTCTGTGACGAGCCGATCTCCGCGCTTGACGTGTCGATTCAGGCACAGGTGATCAACTTATTGCATGATTTGCAAAAAGAGCTGAACTTGACGTATCTGTTCATCGCCCATGACTTAAATATTGTAAAGTATATCTCGGATCGAATCGCGGTGATGTATCTGGGAAGCGTGATGGAGCTTGCAGACAGCGCACAGCTTTACGCGGACACGCTTCATCCATATTCAAAGGCATTGCTCTCTGCGGTTCCGATCCCGGATCCGAAAAAAGAGCGGGAAAAGCACCGCCAGATTATCTCAGGCGATGTGCCAAGCCCGATTCATAAGCCGGTCGGCTGTCCCTTCTCCGGTCGTTGCCCGCAGGCGTGTGAGGAGTGCTCAACGACAACGCCTAAGCTGCGTGAGGTCAAGCCGGGACATTTTGTGGCGTGTCATCTTGTGGGCAACAACGATGGGGTACAGATTGCGCGGTGAGTGGTGGAGCATTTTCCATAGGACACGATGCTCTATGAAAAAAACGCTCCGCTGTGGATCGCACTGCGGCGGAGTGAAAGAATGTCGCTATGGCGCCCCACCGCAGGCGGAGAATCCTGAGAGCAGGATTCTATGAAAAAAGAGGCGATCCCGCGGGAAACGCCTCTTTGTTTTATAGGAAATTGCGTTATGTTTGGAAATGATTAGAAATCGACTTCCTCGTCATAGTAGCAGCACTTTAACAGTTTTGCCATCTGCTCCGGGTTGATGCTTCTGGGATTGGATCCGGTGCAGGCATCGCCGACAGCCAGCTCAGCAACGGTCGGGAGCTTCTCTAAGAACTCCTTCTCGTCGATGATTCCGCCCTCATAGTACTTGATGCAGGTCGGGATGTCAAGCTGCTCGTTCATCTGACGGATGCGGTCGATTAAGGACTGCACCAGCTCTTCGTTCGTCTCGCCGGGGAGCTTGATGAAGCGGGCGATCTGTGCGTAACGCTCCATTGCAGCAGGCTCAGCAGCATTGAAACGGATGACCTTGGGCAGGTACATTGCGTTTGCACAGCCGTGAACGATGTGACCGCCGGAGTAAGCCGCGCCGGTCTTGTGCGCCATGGAGTGAACGATTCCAAGTAAAGCGTTGGAGAACGCCATTCCAGCAAGGCACTGAGCGTCGTGCATCTTTGCGCGGGCGTTCTTGTCGCCGTTGTAGGAGTCAACCAGGTACTCGTTGATCATCTCGATGGCGTGCAGAGCCAGCGGATCGGTGTACTCGCAGTGCAGAGTGGAAACGTAAGCCTCGATTGCGTGAGTCATTGCGTCCATTCCGGTGTGAGCCGTCAGTTTCTTGGGCATGGTCTGAGCCAGAGCCGGGTCAACGATTGCGACGTCGGGGGTGATATTAAAGTCAGCCAGCGGGTACTTAATTCCCTTATTGTAATCGGTGATAACGGAGAATGCAGTTACCTCGGTTGCAGTTCCGGAGGTGGAAGGAATTGCACAGAACTTTGCCTTCGTTCTCAGAGTGGGGAAGCTGAAGGGAGTGATCAGATCCTCAAAATTGGTGTTGGGATACTCGTAGAATACCCACATTGCCTTTGCTGCGTCGATGGGAGATCCGCCGCCGATTGCAACGATCCAGTCGGGCTCAAACTCCTGCATAGCAGCAGCACCCTTCATAACCGTCTCAACGGAAGGATCGGGCTCAACGCCTTCAAATAACCGAACTTCCATTCCGGCTTCCTTCAGATAGTTCTCTACCTGATCCAGAAAACCGAAACGCTTCATAGAACCGCCGCCGACAACGACAATCGCCTTTTTGCCGGTCAGATTCTTTAACTCTGCAAGTGCATTTTCCCCATGGTACAGGTCTCTTGGTAATGTAAATCTCATGATGAACCTCTCCTTTAACACATGATTTGGCTGTTATTTTTTTAACAATAAAACCATATATTAATGATAACACATCTCAATAAAAAAAGCTAGAGGTTCTTTCTTTACTTTTTTTGATTGGTATACTACAATGGAGAGCGTATTATTTAACAGGCGGGAGATACTCGATTCATGTGGAAAAAAATAAAAGAAAAATGTCTCAACTACGAGACGATCAGCTACCTGGTTTGCGGAGTGCTGACGACGGCAGTTGATTTTGTGGTCTACTCGCTCGCCAGAAAGGCAGGGATCAGCGTCGAAGTCTCGCAGGCAGTCTCGTTTGTGGCGGCAGTGGCATTTGCCTATGTGGTCAACAAACTCATCGTGTTTCGCAATTTCTGCTTTCGACCGGGCTACCTGGCGCGGGAAGTTGCCTCGTTTGTTGCGGCGCGCATCGTTTCCGGGGTGCTGACCTGGGTGATGATGGTTGGGTTGGTGCACATTGGAGGCGGACGCGGATTTTTGTACGAGATCTGCTGCAAGGCAGTCGTCTCTGTGGTGAACCTGGTGCTCAACTATGTGTTCAGTAAGCTGTGGATCTTTAAGAAAGAGATGGAACAATCATGACAGAATGGCTGGATGAAGATTTTGACGAAGATTTCGATCTGGGGGTGAGTCTGGAAGAGCCGGAGTGGAGAGAGAAAGAACCGAAAAAGAAGTGCGGATTTCGCGTATTCAGACCGAATGACGGTCTTGTCGCGGCATTTCTTGTGCCGGTTGCAGTGATGCTCATTGTCTTTGCACAGCGGGGAATCTTTCCATTTGGCGATGAGAGCTTTTTGAGAACTGATATGTATCACCAATACGCGCCGTTCTTCTCGGAATTCCAATACAAGCTACGCCACGGCGGAAGTCTGCTTTACAGCTGGGACATCGGGATGGGCGTAAACTTCTCGGCATTGTACGCCTACTATCTGGCAAGTCCGTTTAACTGGCTCTTGATTCTGTGTCCCAAGGGCGCGATCATTGAGTTTATGACTTACGGGATCGTGTTAAAGACGGGACTTTGCGGGCTTTCCATGGCGTGGTATCTGAGAAAACACACGAAAACGGGCGACTTTGGCGTGGGATTTTTCGGAGCATTTTACGCGCTCTCCGGGTACATGGCGGCGTACAGCTGGAATATTATGTGGTTGGACTGCATCATCTTGTTCCCAGTGATTTTGCTGGGACTAGAGTGGCTTGTGCGAGAGGGAAAACCGTTTCTTTATTGCATCAGCCTCGGAGCTTCGATTCTCTCAAACTATTACATCTCCATCATGATTTGCATTTTCCTGGTGATGTATTTTGTGGCGCAGATGGTGCTTGATTCCTCCAACCAGAAGCGATTCTGGTGGCGGTCGCTCGGACAGTTTGCGGCGGCTTCCTTGGCGGCGGGCGGTCTTGCGGCGATGGTGCTTCTTCCGGAGATCTTCGCACTTCAGGCGACGGCGTCCGGGGACTTGAGCTTTCCGACGACGCTCAGCTCGTACTTTTCGATCTTTGACATGATTGCAAGACACATTGGAAATGTCCAGACAGAGATTGGCTTGGATCATTGGCCAAATATCTATTGCGGAGTGGCGGTATTTCTCTTCTTTTTCCTTTATCTGGGAGATAAGAAGATTCCTCTGCGCGAGAAGGCGGTCTATTGCACCTTGTTTGTGATCTTTTACGCGAGTTTTTCCACGAATGTGCTCAACTTTATCTGGCACGGTTTCCACTATCCAAATAGTCTGCCCTGCCGTCAGTCCTTTATCTACATCGCTTTGATGTTGACGGTCTGCTATCGGGCGTATGCACATCTGGATGAGACACCTTGGAAAAATGTGGCAATCGCATTTGGAGCTTCGGTCGCGTTTGTGATTCTTGCGGAAAAACTCGTGGATAACACAGAGCAGTTTCACTTTGCGGTTTTCTATGCGGCACTCTTGTTTTTGGCGTTGTATACGGGGTTAATCTGGCTCTACCAGAACCGGAAACATTTCCCAGACCTTGTGATCCTTGCAACGATGGCACTGGTGTGCATTGAGAGCGCGGTCAACCTTGGAGTGACGAGTATTCCGACGACAAACCGCACCTCGTACATCCGGGACAATCAGGAGATTGAAGACCTGGTCGCATCCATCCAGCCGACGACCTTTTACCGCGTTGAGATGGTGGATCGGAGGACGAAAAATGACGGGGCGTGGATGAATTTTCCGTCCGTATCGCTCTTTTCTTCCACGGCAGACGCCTCACTCACAGACTTTTTCAAGAAGCTGGGATGCGAGAGCTCGACAAACGCGTACAGCATCACGGGAAGTACGCCGCTGATTGACAGCCTCTTCTCCGTCAAGTACGCGCTGGACGGACATGAGCGCAAGAAAAATGTACTCATCCAAGAAGTAGGGGCGCAGGGAGAAACGTGGCTGTACGAGAACCAATTTACGCTTCCGGTTGCATTTGTCTTGCCGGACAGCGTGGAGAGCAACTGGCAGCTTGACCTTGGCAATCCTGCGGATGTGCAAAACGATCTTGCCCGTGTCTTGGATCAGAGTTCCGTCCTTGTAAATGAGGACGCGCTGGCAGAGACGAAGGCGGTGAGTTTGATCACGGAGACTCCCGGTGAGTATTATGCGTATGTGACCAGCAGCGGGACGAAAAAGGTGCAGGCGTCAATCGGAGAGGAAATTCTCACCTTTGACAACGTGGATCGCGGGTATCTTCTGGAACTTGGCAGATGCCAGGCAGGGGAGGAGATCCGGCTGACGAGCAATGATGAGAATGCGTATGGCTTTCAGGCAGAGATCTACCGCTTTGATGAGAAGAACTTTGAGTCGGTATATGAGAGCTTAAATGAGCAGCCGCTCACCGTGACGAGCTGGACGGATACCTCGATTGCGGGGACGGTTTCGCTCAAACAGGCAGGGACGCTCTTTACCAGCATTCCGTTTGATGCGGGCTGGACGGCGCGTGTGGACGGAAATCCCGTCAAAGTGCGGGAAATCTTTGATACCTTTGTCGCACTCGACCTAGAAGCGGGCGACCATACGGTGACATTTTCCTATGAACCAAGAGGTCTTCGCGTCGGCGCGCTGATCACGATTGTGAGCGTGGCGTTTGTCGGCGGATGGATCGGGTTCTATGTGAAAAAACATAAATACGAATAAAGAAAAACGGAGGATGATGATTATGAAACTGTGGGGAGGACGTTTTACGAAAGAGAATGACCAGCTGGTGTTCCAGTTCAACGAATCTCTTTCCTTTGACCGTCGGCTCTATCGCCAGGACATCCGCGGAAGCATTGCTCATGTGACGATGCTGGCAAAGCAGGGAATCTTATCGGAGGGGGACAAGATCACCATCATTGACGGATTAAACGGCATTCTGGAAGATCTGGAATCCGGCAAATTGGTGATTCCGGAGCACTCGGAGTACGAGGACATTCACTCCTTTGTCGAGGGAACTTTGACGGAGCGCGTTGGGGAGGCGGGAAAGCGTCTTCACACCGGACGCAGCCGCAACGACCAGGTCGCGCTGGACATGAAGCTATACACAAGAGATGAGGTGGAGGAGCTGGAGAGCCTGGTGAAGGATCTCTTAAAAGAGCTGCTTTCTCTGATGGAGGAGAATCTGGACACTTATATGCCCGGATTTACGCATCTTCAGAAGGCACAGCCCATCACATTGGCGCACCACCTCGGCGCGTACTTTGAGATGTTCTCCAGAGACCGTTCCAGACTTCAGGACATCCACAAGCGCATGAATTATTGCCCCCTTGGATCCGGCGCACTGGCAGGAACGACGTATCCGCTGGACCGCGAGTACACGGCAGAACTTTTGGGATTTGATGGAGCGACCTTAAACTCCATGGATTCTGTCGCAGACCGCGACTACCTCTTGGAGCTGCTCTGTGCGTTGTCGATCATTGCGATGCACCTGAGCCGCTTTAGCGAGGAGATCATCATCTGGAACACGAACGAGTACCGTTTTGTGGAGATTGATGACTCGTACAGCACCGGAAGCAGCATCATGCCCCAGAAGAAAAACCCCGACATTGCGGAGCTGATTCGCGGAAAGAGCGGACGCGTATATGGCGATCTGATCTCCCTTCTGACCACAATGAAGGGACTGCCTCTGGCATACAACAAAGATATGCAGGAAGACAAAGAGCCTGCATTTGACGCGATTGACACCGTAAAGGGCTGCCTGAGCCTGTTCACCGGCATGATCAGTTCCATGACGTTCCGAAAGGACGTGATGGAGGCGAGTGCGAAGAACGGCTTTACGAACGCAACGGATGCGGCGGACTATCTGGTAAAGAAGGGTGTTCCCTTCCGCGATGCACACGGAATCGTGGGTCAGCTTGTTCTGCTTTGCATTGAGCGGGGAATCGCGCTGGACGACCTTTCTCTGGAAGAGTACCAGAAGATCAGCCCCGTATTTACCGAGGATGTCTATGAGGCGATCAGCATGAAGACCTGCGTGGAGCGTCGCATCACCCTGGGCGCGCCCGGAGAGGCTGTCATGAAGCAGGTGGTGGAAAGATACCGCAGCCAGCTGGAAAACGAAAGATGAGATCACATACAACCCGTCAGGATCGTTTGGTCTTGGCGGGTTGTGTTGTATAAAAACAAAAGAGGAGGTTTCAACATGGGGAAGACACAAAAAATCTGGAGCGTGGGGATCTATCTGCGGATTTCCAGAGAGGACGGCGATCCGGGGGAGAGTGAGAGCATCACGAGTCAGCGCGAGATGGCGAAGGCTTACATTGCGCGTCACGCGGATCTGCGTTTTGCGGGGGAATATGTGGACGACGGTTACACGGGGACGAACTTTGAGCGTCCGGGCTTTCGGCGGATGATGGAGGACATTCGAGCGGGGAAGATTACCTGCGTAGTGGTCAAGGATCTGTCGCGCCTTGGGAGAAATTACATTGGAACGGGAACCTATCTGGAGCGATACTTTCCGGCGATGGGATTGCGTTTTATCTCCATCAACGATCACTATGACAGCAAACATCAGGACGAGGACACAGACAACGTGCTCATTCCGTTTAAGAACCTGATCAACGACGCGTACAGCAGAGACATTTCCATAAAAATCCGAAGTCAGTTGGAGGTAAAACGCCGCAACGGGGAGTTTGTCGGAAATTTTGCTGCCTATGGCTACCAGAAGGAGGAGGGAAATAAAAACCATCTGGTTCCGGATCCTTACGCTGCTGGGATTGTGCGCGCGATCTTTGACTGGAAGATGGAAGGGATGAGCTGCGGCGCGATTGCTGCGAGACTCAACGAAAATCAGGTGCTTTCTCCATCTCGGTACAAGCGGTTTTGCGGTCTGTCTTATGTTTGTGGATTTGACCGGAACGAGGAGACGCTCTGGAACGGCTCGCAGGTACGCCACATCCTGAAAAATCCCGTCTACATCGGAGATCTGGTGCAGGGAAAACGAAAGAAACTCAACTACAAACTCCGAAAAATTGTGACGGTTTGCGAAAAAGACTGGGTGAGAAGGGAAGGAATGCACAAGGCGGTGGTGGAGAGAGAACTCTTTTTTCGGGTACAGGAACTCTTGCTTTTGGATTCCAGAATTGCGGCGAGCAGGCAACTTCCAGTTTTTTCCGGTTTGGTGCGATGCGGCGGATGTGGGCAGAGCATGGTGCGAAGAACGAGCCATTATAAGGGACACGTTTACACCTACTTGCATTGCTCGACTTGCAAGGCGGGGATCGGGTGCAGTTCCCACTTGATTCGCGAAGATCGGCTGGAAGCGATGGTACTGCAAGAGATTCATACATTATCCGAACGCCTCAAAGCGGTTTGCGCGAAAATGGATGCGTTTGATACAAGGGAGGTACTTTTCGGGGAAATGCTTCAGGCTGAGGCAGAGTGCGAAAGATGCCAGAAAATCCTAGAAAAACTCTTTGCAGATCATCACAGGGGAATTGTAAGCGGGGAAGAATACGAGACGTTTTGTGAAGCATTTTCCAGAAAAATGGAGGAAGCACAGAAGAAAAGGCAAAGGACAGCGAGGCAGTTGGAACAGGGAAGAGAAGATGAGGCCCAGAACAGGGCCTTTTTTATTTGTCTGGAAATGTGTGGGGAGAAAAAAAGACTGGATCGCCTGACGGTGGCGCGCCTGATTGACTATGTGGAGGTCAAAAGCAAGCGCGAGATTGCGGTGCATTTTCGGATTCCAAGCCAAAGGGAGGTGTGAAGATGGGAAGAACGAGCAGAAGAAATCAGGAAATGAGGGCAGAAAAGGAAGATCGGCAGATTCGGACAGCGTCGTATTGCCGGCTTTCCGTGGAAAAAGGGGAGGAGAGTGACAGCATCCAGAGTCAGATCGACCTCACGCGCCGTTTTATTGAGGAACACGAAGAGCTGACATTTTCCGGTACATACATCGACAATGGCTTTACGGGGACGAGTTTTGAGCGGCCTGCTTTTCGCCGGATGATCGAAGACATTCGCAGCGGAAAGATCGCGTGTGTGGTAGTCAAAGACCTGTCGCGATTTGGAAGAAATTACCTGGAAACTGGTTACTATATTGAGAATGTGTTTCCAATTCTTGGGGCGCGCCTTTTGGCTGTGACGGATCACTTTGACAGTGCGAGGCGAGAGGACATGGAAGGACTCGCGCTCCCGATTAAAAACCTGGTCAACGAACTCTATGCCAGAGACATTTCCCGAAAAGTGTGGAGTTCCAAGCAGAGGATGAAGCGAGAGGGAAATTCCAGAGGAAATTGCGCGCCGTATGGATACATCAGAGAGGGGAATATTTTGAAAAAAGACCTTTGTACGGAGCAATACGTCCGCTTGATCTTTGCATGGGCATTGTCCGGGGTGAGCGTGCGGGAGATTGCAAGACGCTTGGAAAGAATTGGCGCGCCCTGCCCCAGACTGCGCCAACATCAGCTCGGCCACAAGTATTGCCCAAAAGAAAACCGCTGGAGAGACAGCACACTCGCAAAACTTTTGGAAAATCGCGTCTATATCGGGGATACGGTGACAGGAAAGACGGAGCAGGCATTTTTTGCAGGGAGAGAAAAATACGCGCTCAAGAGAGAAGAGTGGATTATTCGGGAGCACACGCACGAAGCGATTATTAAGAGAGAAGATTTTGAGCAGGTGCAAAAAATGATGGCAGATCGCAGGAAGAAACGGCAAAGAAGCACAAGAACGGGGGAGAGAGTATGATCGCCCTCTATTTGCGCCTGTCGGGACTGGACGGCGATTTGGGGAAAGATGAGAGCAATCGGATTGAGAATCAAAGACGCTTGGTGATGGAGTTTCTCGCCTCGAAAAAGGAATTTCGCGAGCAGGAAACCTTGGAGTATGTGGACGAGGGATTTACGGGCACAAATTTTGTCCGCCCGGCATTTGCCCGCATGATGGAGGACATACGCGCCGGGAAAATCACCTGCGTGGTCGTCAAAGACCTGTCGCGGTTTGGGCGTGACTATATTGGAGTTGGCGAGTATCTGGAGCAGATGTTTCCGATGCTTGGCGTGCGTTTTATCGCAATCAACGACCATTACGACAGCGACAATTATGAGGGGACGACCATGGGGATTGAGATGGTGCTGGGAAATCTTGTAAATACCATGTACAGCCGTGACAGCGCGAGAAAATTGTATTCTGCCAACCGCCTCAAGTGGGAGAAGGGATTGAGCACCACAGGACATATTCCGTTTGGGTATTGCAAGGATTTCCAGAAAAAGGGGCATTACGCATTAGATCCGCAGGCGGCGCAGATTGTGCGCCGGATTTTTGAGCTGGCGTTGGAGGGAAAAAATTGCCGCCAGATTGCGGACATCTTAAACGAAGAGAAAATCCCGATTCCGTCTGAGTACAATCGGCTGCACGGCGTTGCTGCAAAAGGGGAGCACTCGTTTCGCAATCCAGATAAGATCTGGGATCAGGGGAAGGCGCGCCGTATTCTCCGGGAAGAGGTTTACACCGGGAAAATGATTATGGGGCGAAGAAAGCGGCTTCCCGGAAATCGAACGCAGTGTCTGGTGGCGCGCAGTCAATGGCTTATCACGCCTGGCGCGCATGAGGCGATCGTAACAGAGGAGGAGTTTGAGCAGGCGCAGAGGGTGATCCGAAGCGCGCAGAAGACGCAGGAGCCGAAAGAGGAACATTTCCCATTAAAGGGCAAGATCCGGTGCAGTCACTGTGGCTGTCTGATGCGCCACCGGTTGGGATGCCGCGAACCGAAAGTCTGGTGTCGGAGCGGAAGGGATCACGCGCGCTATTCCGGGTGCAGTAAGGAGCGATTCGAGCTTGAGGCGATTCAGGCGGAGGTCTGGAAGCGATTGCGGGCATATCTTTTGCAGTTTGAGCAGAGGGCAGACGAGCTGGAAGCGCGGCGGGAGAAGGTACAGAAAATTCGCAGGTGCGTGGAACGGGAAACGTATGGTTTGGAGCAGATTCGAGCGGAAAAAACGCGTCTTTACGAGCAATACTTTGGCGGACAGCTCTCTCTTTGTGCATATCAGAATCAAAAGGAAAAAATCGACCAACAAATTCAGGAAAGGGAAGAACGGATTCGGGTGCTTCTGGGTCAGGAGTGTAAGAAGTTCGGAAAAGAACAGGAGATTGCAAATCAGGCAAAAGAAGCAAAACGATTCTTGAAAGAGCCGCAGCTTACCGAGGAGGCGGTTCAGATGTTTATTGACTGCGTGATTGTGGGGGAGGGGATGAAAATAGAGGTTCAGTATCGGGGGCCAGTTTCATAAGGTAGCTCGGAGGAGATTCCAAAATAGTAAGCTGTGTGCGCTGCAAATGACAAGCTGCACACAGCTTATTTTTGTTGATTTCACGTTCCGTTAAGAGCTGGTCAATTCTTTCCAACACGCTTTTTTCTCTCCAAGCGTCCTTGGCAGATCGAGAATCCTCTGATTTGCGGAGCCACGAAAGACGAGGCTGATGTCCTTTTGCTCTTCGATAAAGGGACCGTCCACCAAGACGTCGATCTGGGAGAGCATCGCGTCTGTCCATTCATTGCGAACCGAACCCTCGGACAAAAAATCTTCCTCAAGCACATATCCGGTGTAACACCAGATTGGTTTTTCGGGATAAGCGGCTTTTACGCGGGCGAGAAACGGAGCCAGCACCCGCTGATTTTCCGGCTCAAACGGATCGCCGCCAAGTACGGTCAGCCCCGCCACATAGTAGGGGCGAAGCTGCTCCAAAATCCGGTCTTCCACTTCTCTTGTAAACGGTTCTCCGAACGTAAAATCCCATGTCTTTGCGTTGAAACATCCCTTACAATGCCTCCGACAGCCGGAGACGAAGAGGGAGACGCGAACTCCCTCTCCGTTGGCAATGTCCAGAGGTTTGATTTCTCCGTAATACATTACAGATGCAGCACCCTTTCTTTGATCTCCTGCGTTCTTCCCTGATTCCAGAACTGCGTTCCGATATAGCCGCAGGTTCTTCTCGCAACGTTTAACTTATTCTGGTCGCGGTTCTTGCACTTGGGGCACTCCCAGACGAGCTTTCCGTCGTCCTCCACGATCTGAATCTCCCCGGTGTAGCCGCAGACCTGGCAATAATCGCTCTTGGTGTTCAGCTCCGCGTACATGATGTTGTCGTAGATGAATTGAATGATTGCAAGGACAGCAGGAATGTTGTGCTCCATGTTCGGAACCTCAACGTAGCTGATGGCTCCGCCCTTGGAGAGCGATTGAAATTCCGACTCAAAGCTCAGCTTTGCGAAGGCGTCGATCTGCTCCGTCACCTTGACATGGTAGCTGTTTGTGATAAATCCCTTGTCCGTCACGCCCTCGATGATGCCGAAACGTCTCTGGAGGCACTTGGCAAACTTGTACGTTGTGCTCTCGATGGGAGAGCCGTAGATGGAGAAGGCGATGTTGCTTTCTGCTGTCCACTTGTCGCAGGCGGCATTCATGTGCTTCATCACCTCGATGGCAAACGGCTTTGCGCTCGGATCGGTGTGCGACTTTCCGGTCATGTAGTAGACGCACTCGCACAGTCCGGCATAGCCAAGAGAGATCGTCGAGTAGCCGCCGTAGAGGTATTTGTCGATCGGTTCGCCCTTTTTCAGACGAGCCAGGGCACCGTACTGCCATAAAATGGGTGCTGCATCCGAGAGCGTTCCCTTCAGGCGGTTGTGGCGGTACATCAACGCCTTGTGGCACAGCTGAAGCCGCTCGTCAAAGATCTCCCAGAAACGATCCATATTTTTGTGGGAGGAGAGCGCCACGTCCACGAGATTGATGGTGACAACGCCCTGGTTGAAGCGACCGTAGAACTTGTAATTTCCGTTCTCGTCCTTCCAGGGAGTCAGCGCACTGCGGCATCCCATCACCGGGAAGCAGTTGCCCTCCTTTAATTCCATCATCTTTTTCTCGGAAATGTAGTCGGGAACGAGGCGTTTTGCCGTGCACTTTGCGGCAAGCTCCGTCAGGTAGAAGTAGGGCGTGCCGGGGCGCACATTGTCCTCCTCAAGCACATAGATCAGCTTGGGGAAGGCGGGAGTGATGTAGACGCCCTGCTCGTTCTTTACGCCCTGGATTCTCTGGCGCAGCGTCTCCTCGATCACCATCGCAAGATCGCGCTTTTCCGACTCGCTTTTTGCCTCGTTCAAATACATGAACACGGTGAGGAAGGGAGCCTGACCGTTGGTGGTCATCAAGGTAATCACCTGGTATTGAATCGTCTGCACGCCGCGCTCGATCTCTCTTCTGAGGCGTTTTTCCACAATGTCGTCGAGCACTTCGGGGGTGGGGGCGCAGCCCATCATCTCCTGTGCCTCGGCGAGTACGTCCTTGCGGATGCGCTCTCTGGAGACCTGGACAAAGGGAACCAGGTGAGCGAGGGAAATGCTCTGACCGCCGTATTGATTGCTTGCAACCTGGGCAACGATCTGCATGGCGATGTTGCAGGCGGTGGAGAAGCTGTGGGGCTTGTCAATGTAAGTTTCGCTGATGACCGTGCCGTTTTGAAGCATATCTTCGAGGTTGACGAGGTCACAGTTGTGCATATGCTGAGCAAAATAGTCGGAATCGTGGAAGTGAATGATTCCGTCCTGGTCTGCCTTTACGATGTCTTCCGGAAGCAAGAGGCGGCGTGTCAAGTCCTTGCTGACTTCTCCTGCCATGTAGTCTCGCTGAACACTGTTGATCACCGGGTCCTTGTTGGAGTTCTCCTGCATGACCTCCTCATTGTTACATTCGATCAGGGAGAGAATGCGGTCGTCCGTGGTGTTGCTCTTGCGGATCAAGGTGCGGGTGTAGCGGTACTTGACGTAAGATTTTGCTACGTCAAATGCTCCGTGCGCCATGATCTGGTTTTCCACCATATCCTGAACCTCTTCCGTGGACACTGCCCGGTTCATACGGCTGCATTTAAAGCTGATGTACTCTGCGATCTCCTTGATCTGCTCGTCGGTCAGCTCTTCCTTGATGGTTGCGTGATTTGCCTTGGACACAGCAGTGATGATTTTATTGATGTCGAAGTCAGCTTCTGCGCCGTTTCGTTTGATAAATTTCATGATCATTCCTCCGCTCTAATTGGTGCAAGAGATATTATAAAACAACAGCAAAAAAAAACTGTTGTACAGATCACATTTTTGCGATAAGATACAAGATATAGTATTATTTCAAAAAAATGAGGTCAAAATATGGATCTATATGAGAATGCGGTTTTGACGGAAAATGACATGAAAGTGCTCTTGACAGCACAGAATTGGGACGTAAAATCGTATAAAAAAGGAGAGATTGTCAAAAACATTACACCGAGAGACAACCGGATTTTTCTCGTGGTGGAGGGGGTGGTTTCACTCCAGATTGAAAATGCACTCTACGAGAAAGAAGTGATTGAGATCTACGGGAAGGGGCAATTCTTCTCCCATGCAATCCCCTACCTGCCGGGGGATGCTATCTGGTACATTTGCGCCAAGAAAAAGACGCGCCTTGCCGCGATTCGCCCCGAAGAGTTTGAGAGCACAAGGCTGACGAGCATTTGCAGCAACATCCACTTCATCTACCAGTCGCAGACCTTTTTCCTCTTAGAGCACTGCCATATTTTACAGCAAAAGACGGTGCGAAACAAGATTTTTGCATGGCTGTATTTTCAACGCGAATGTGCAAAGAGAGACACGATTGTGGTGGAAGTGCCGTATGCGGATCTTGCCGCGTACCTGATGGTTGACAGAAGTTCTCTCTTGCGGGAACTCAAAAAGCTGGAAAATGAAGGTTTTATCCGGCGGAAAGGGCGGTGCATCCACCTTCTGTTCGGGAAAAATTCCATTGACAGACCAGATATGTCCTGATATAGTAGTATACCACTTGAATTCGGAAGGAAACATGAAAGGAATTACTATATTATATGGAAACAATGAAGTTTGAAGAGTTAAACCTGGACGAGCGGATTCTTCGCGCGGTGACGGAGATGGGCTTTGAGGAGGCTTCCCCGATCCAGACTCAGGCAATCCCGGTCGCAAAAGAGGGACGGGACATGGTGGGGCAGGCTCAGACCGGAACCGGAAAGACGGCTGCTTTTGGAATCCCGCTCTTAGAGCGTGTGGATCCCAAGGTGAAAAAGCTCCAGGCAATCGTTCTTCTGCCGACCAGAGAGCTTGCAATTCAGGTTTCTGAGGAGTTAAGGCGGCTGGCAAAGTTCATGCACGGCATCAAGGTGCTGCCCATCTACGGCGGACAGGACATTGTGCGCCAGATCCGCGCACTCAAGGACGGAACGCAGATCGTGGTCGGAACGCCCGGACGCGTGATGGATCATATGCGCCGCAAGACCGTAAAGACGGATCATGTGCGGATGGTGGTGCTTGACGAGGCGGACGAGATGCTCAACATGGGATTTTTGGAGGACATGGAGACGATTTTAAGCCAGCTGCCGGAGGAGCGTCAGACCTTGATGTTCTCTGCGACTATGCCTCCTGCAATCGCGCAGATCGCCGGAAAGTTCCAGAAAGACCCGGTAACGGTTCGCGTGGTGAAGAAGGAATTGACCGTTCCCAAGATTACCCAATATTATTATGAAGTAAAGCCCAAAAACAAGGTGGAAGTGATGTGCCGCCTTTTGGATCTGTATGCGCCGAAACTCTCCGTCGTGTTTTGTAATACAAAGCGTCAGGTTGACGAGCTGGTTCAGGCACTTCAGGGCAGAGGTTACTTTGCGGACGGACTGCACGGCGACTTAAAGCAGGTACAGAGAGACCGCGTGATGGAGAGTTTCCGAAACGGACGCACTGACATTCTCGTTGCGACGGACGTGGCTGCCCGCGGAATCGACGTCGGCGATGTGGAGGCCGTATTCAACTACGACATTCCCCAGGATGAGGAGTACTATGTGCACCGCATTGGCCGTACCGGACGCGCCGGAAGAGAAGGACGCGCATTCAGTCTGGTTGTGGGACGTGAGGTCTACAAGCTGCGCGACATTCAGCGTTATTGCAAGACAAAGATCATTCCCCAGGCAATTCCTTCTCTGGATGACATCACCGAGATTAAGGTTGAGAAGGTGCTTGACCAGGCGCAGGATCTGATGAACGATGCGGATCTGTCCAAGATGATCGGAATCATTGAGAAGAAGATTCTGGAGGAGGAGTACACCACGCTCGATCTGGCCGCCGCTCTCTTAAAACTCGCGATGGGTGAGGAGAACGAGGACATCATTGAAAGCGTGCTTCCCGCCCGTTCCCTGGACGATCTGGATCGCTGGGGAAGAGATTCCAGAGGACGCGGAAGAAATCAGGGCAATGGACGCCGCCGTAGAAACAGTGTGGAGCAGGCGGCAGTGGACTATGTGGTTGAGGGCGCGGACTCCATGGCTCGCCTCTTCATCAACATCGGAAAGGCACAGCGCGTGACGCCGGGCGACATCCTGGGCGCGGTTGCCGGGGAATCCGGTATTCCGGGACGTCTCGTCGGAAGCATTGATATGTACGACGGATATACCTTTGTGGACGTTCCGATGAGCTATGCCGATGAGGTGTTAAAGGCGATGTCCCACGCGAAGATCAAGGGCAAGAACATCCGTGTGGAGAAGGCGGCTGCGCGCAGAAGTGCGGAGAGAAAGAGAAATGAAAACTGAGAAAACCAACGTGATGCGTCTTTTGGACGCGGCCGGGATCGCATATGAGACCGGCACTTACGAGGTCGATGAAAATGATCTGTCCGGGAGTCATGCGGCGGACATGATGGGTGTAGACCACGACATGATGTACAAGACGCTCGTCTTAAAGGGCGAGAAGAAGGGCTATGTGGTCTGCTGCATCCCGGTTGACGAGGAACTCGACTTAAAGGCAGTTGCAAAAGCTGCCGGGGAGAAGAAGGTGGAGATGATCCACGTTAAGGATATGCTGGCGATCACCGGCTATATCCGGGGCGGTTGCTCCCCGATCGGGATGAAGAAAAAGTTCCCTACTTTTATTGAGGAGACGGCGCAGGTATACGATCAGATCATGGTCAGCGCGGGACAAAGAGGCGTTCAGGTGACGCTCAATCCCGAAGATCTTCGTCAATATGTGGACGGAACATTTGCACCTTTGATTTTTCTGTAAAAATTGCTTGAAAAATTACAAGGGGTGCGATATAATAAGCGCATACCAATAGAGATTTGTTTTCCTGGGATGTACGAAGTTCCTACCAATTTTGAACCTACATTTCGACACAGGGATTCCAATATTTTCAGGCGGATGTCAGGCCTCCTTACATTGAGTGGAAGGCAGAAGTCTGTGTGAGGTTACCCACCTAGCTTTGCTAGGCGTCAATAAGTAGGAGACGGCATTCTGGGTTTACAGATGATAAAAAGCAGCGAGCAATCGCTGCTTTTCATGTTTCATAGGAAACTGCGTCCTATGAAACAAAAACTTTTTAGCGTTCGGGGGATTTTCTTCGGACGCTATGTGCGTTTTTGGAGGATTTGCAATGGACAGTAAAAGAAAGATGATCGTCTGGACAGGTGCGGTGATGACCGTGGTGATCGCGTTGATCGTTTTGATTGTCCGGATGGAGCCGGCTTCCCCAGGAATTACCAGAGCGCAGGCATCTAAGGCAGTGGCACTTCTAAATATTTCCAAAAAAGAATGCGAGACGCTGGCAGCGCAGCGGGAGAGTTCCCGATTCCCGGAGAAAGAGCGAAATAACTGGTTTGTCAAATACATGGAATACCTCTACGACGAAGGGTATCTGAGCGAGGAATTGACCGAGCCGACGCTAAAGAGCGCGCAGGGGCAACTGACCTACAAGGAGGCAAATCAGCTTGCAAAGCGCGCGGGTAGAACGCTCACCGCAAAAGTGGGATTGACAAGGCGAAACCGCGATCAGCCCTTTCCGCAAGACCGATGGGAGGAACTTTTTGCGGCGATGCGCGAGAAAGTTGATCCGGACGGGAACGTCAAGGAAGTCACGGCAGCACTCTTTGGCACGCCTTCCAACCTGACAAATGCCGCAAGCTGGACGGCGTACACCACAGAGGGAATGTATGGATTTGAGGGGCTGGCACTCGATCACGCGCTCGACTGTGAGATTCGTTTCTTGGAACGAGACGGGGAAATGCTTTCCTTAGAAGAGGTGGTAAGCCGCAAGGTGACGTACTCAAATCTCTGGATTACCGAGGAGGAGGACGGCAAGTTCTTGGCGCGTCTTGGGAAAGTCAGCCGCAGCTTTGACCGTCTCGACGGGCAGAATTTCTCTCAGACCATTGCCGATTTGCACTTTGAGCGCGGCAACTTAAAAAAGATCACCGTAAAACCGGATCGCATCCACGGAAAAGTGTTGGCAGTCGGGGACGGGTATATCGAGATTGAGGGATACGGGCGGTTAGAGCTTGACCCAAACTTTCAAGTTTACCGCGTTTACGGCGATTTTCAGGTGCTCTCTCCAAAAGACATTCTCGTCGGATACGATCTTCAGGAGTTTGTCCCGCAGGATGGGAAATTGTGTGCGGCTTTGATTGAGCGGGAGTTTGACGCGGACACGATTCGCGTGCTTCTCATGAACACGGGATTTGGAAGTATTTTCCATGAAAGAGTCGATCTTACAGTTACGGGTCCGGCTACCTTGCAATACGACAAGGGCGACGGCACGATGAAGAGTGAGAAGTTAAAAGACGGGGGTGAGCTGACGATTGAGGCAGATGATCCCAGACTGGAGCACGGGCGGCTTGAGATTTTGCCGGAAAACGATGAGGCGATCACGATTCGCTCGATGGAACGCGGACAGGGGAACCCGACATATGGCGGTTCGCTGGAGATCCGAAAAGAGGAGGGCGGACTCGTTCTGGTCAATGACATTTTCCTCGAAGATTACTTAAAAAAAGTCGTCTCAAGCGAGATGCCGGCTTCCTATGAGAAGGAGGCACTCAAGGCGCAGGCTGTCTGCGCGCGCACCTATGCGTACCGCCAGATTCAGGCGAACGCTTACAGCCAATACGGCGCGCACGTTGACGACAGCACGAATTACCAGGTTTACAACAATAAGGCGATGGATGAGAAAACCACGGCGGCAGTGAACGAGACTTACGGGAAAATGCTCTTTTATCAGGGAAAACCGGCACAGACCTACTACTTTTCCACCTCCTGCGGTCACACCACGGACGGAAGCATCTGGGGAAGTGCCGGGGCAAACCTCTCGTATCTTCAGGCAGTGGAGCTTCGCGACCGCAGAAAGACCTTGGATTTGACGGACAATCAGACGTTTGACGCCTTTATTCGCGATAAAACAGTGGCGTCCTATGACAGCTCGTTTGCAATGTATCGCTGGGAGACGAAATTGAGTGCGAAGACGCTGGAACAAAAGGTCAATACGATCGGTTCCATTGAAAATGTCGCCGTCACAGAGCGCGGACCGGGCGGAATCGCCACGCGCCTTGAGATCACGGGAAGCGCGGGTACGACGACGATCAGCGGTCAGGGAAATATCCGCTCCACGCTCGGTAATACGGAGCTTGTGTTCACGCGAAAGGACAAGAGCAAGATGGAAGGGCAGGCAACGCTTCCGAGCGCGTTTATCTCCATCGAGAAGCGTGCGGAGCGTGACGGAAGCATTTCCTTCTATATTTATGGCGGAGGTTACGGGCACGGCGTCGGGATGAGCCAGAACGGCGCGCAGGGCATGGCAAAGGCTGGAAAAACCTGGAAGGAAATCTTGGAATTTTTCTATCAGGGAACCGAGATTCAAGAATCGAATTAAGAGAAACAAAAAACAGGCGGGAAGCGTGAAAACTTCCTGCCTGTATTTCTTTCATAGGAAATTGCGTCCTATGAAAGAAAACGCTCCGCTTTGGATCGTTTTTTACTGAACCAAAAATACTTCCGCGCCGCCTGTGTGGTTTGCGGTCTCAGCGTGTGTGTCAAAGAAAATGTCGATGTGCTTGCCCTTGACGCCGCCTCCGCGATCCTCCGCAGTGTAGACAACGCCGTTGATCATCACCTGAGTGCCCAGGGGAATCACCTTGGGATCGACGGCAATGGTGTGGTTTGCGGTTGCGACGGCTCCGGTGCAGGTTCCGCGTCCCCATCCGGCAGAGCACTGCTTGCAGGGGCAATAGCCGGTCAGCTTGAAGTGACCGAGGGAAGTCAGCGTCGGCTGTGCGGCAGCTTTTTCCGCTTCCTGCGCGATTCGCTGCGCCTCTGCCTCCGGATCCCCGTTGGTGTATTGCATGGTGTTGGAAAATGCTTTCTCGCCGATCTGTCCCTCAATCCGGTAGTAGCCGATCGGCAGAGAGGAGAAATCCACCTCCATCGTAAATCCGTGCCAGCCATTTCCCTTGCCCTGCTGTTCGAGTTTCTCGCGATACTCCCCGGCTGTGAGCGTTTGGCGAAGCACCTCTGTCTCATCCGCCTCGTTGATCACGGCGATCTCGCAGACAACGGGGCTGTTTGGCGTATCCTCATCGTAAGCCCAACCGACGATCTGGTTTTCGCTCACGCTCTGAATCCGCCCTTTTGGCGGTGCGGCAAAAGCCGTGAAGGTCAGAGCGGCGGTGGTGGCAACAGCAAATAAGGTTCCTGTAAGAATCCTGGATAATCGCAAGATCATTCCTCCTAAAATTTTAACGTTCTTGTCATGAAATGCGTAACAAAAAACGGATACTTTTTTAAAATGTTACATTTAGCTGTAATAAAATTGTAACAAATACGCGATAACCACATTTTTACCATACTTTCTTAGGGATGTCAAGAAAAAAGTAAAAATGATGTTGACAAAACCATAAAAATGGAATATATTATGAAATGTAGATGTTAGCACTCCAACAACACGAGTGCTAACAAGGAAACACAGAAAGGCAGGAGTGATGGAGATGGAACTGGATGACCGGAAGATCAAGATTTTGAAAGCCATCATCAAGACCTATCTGGAGACCGGGGAACCGGTTGGCTCCAGGACAATTTCCAAGTACTCTGAGCTGAACCTGAGTTCCGCGACAATCCGAAACGAGATGTCTGATCTGGAAGAGATGGGCTACATTATCCAGCCACACACCTCGGCGGGGCGCATCCCCTCCGACAAGGGCTATCGGTTCTATGTAGACCAGATTCAGCTGGAGAAGGACAGCGAGGTCTCCGCTTTTAAGGATATGATGGTAGAGCGCGTGGATCGCCTGGAGCTGGTGCTTCGCCGGATGGCGCAGATGCTGGCAAAGGACACCAACTACGCCGCCATGATCAGCGGACCAAGCTACCACAAGACAAAGCTCAAGTTTATTCAGCTTTCCAGGCTCGATGAACAGCGGCTCTTGGTGGTGGTTGTGGTGGAGGGCAACATTGTTCAGAATACGATGATTGATGTGAAGGCTCGACTGACGGATGAGGAATTGCTGAATTTGAACATTCTCCTCAACAGCAGCTTAAACGGATTGACAATCGAGGAGATTAACCTCGACGTGATCAGTCAGCTGAAGTTCAAAGCAGGAGTCCACAGCGAGGTGGTGGAGCGGGTACTTGAGGAGGTTGCCGGTGCGATTCGTTCCGGTGCCGAGGAGGTTCCGATCTACACCAGCGGAGCGACCAACATTTTCAAGTATCCGGAACTTGCGGAAGGCGAGAAAGCCAGCAAGCTGATCGGAACTCTGGAACACAAGGAAGCTTTGAGGGAGTTTGTCAGCGAGGTGAGCGAGGGAAGCGGCGAAGAGTCGGCAATCCAGATCTATATCGGCGATGAGACGCCGGTTCAGACCATGAAAGACTGCAGCGTGGTGACTGCCAACTACGATTTGGGCGGCGGTTTGCGCGGAACGGTGGGAATCATCGGACCAAAGCGCATGGACTACGAGAAGGTGCTACGAACCTTACAGAGTCTGATGGGAGAGCTGGACGGGGCGTTTAACAAGAGCCAGGATGAAAGGTGATAGATAGTGAACAGCGATCCGAACAAGAAAGAAGAGATGAATCAGGAGTGCGCTGAGCCGGAACAGAACACGGCAGAGGAGGCGCAGACTTCCCAGGAGACGCAGGAAGAACAGGAAGCGTCCGGGGAAAAGAAGGGATTCTTTAAGAAAAAGAAAGATCCAAGGGATGAGAAGATCGAGGAACTCACGGATCGGGTAAAGCGTCAGATGGCGGAGTTTGACAACTTCCGCAAGCGCACCGATAAGGAGAAATCCACGATGTACGAGATGGGAGCAAGGGACATGATCGAGAAGATCCTTCCCATCGTCGATAACTTCGAGCGCGGCTTGGCGACGATTCCCGACGAGGCGAAGGGAAGCCCCTTTGCGGAGGGAATGGAGAAGATCTACAAGCAGTTTACCAAGACGCTTGAGGAAGCCGGCGTAAAGACCATCGAGGCAGTCGGAAAAGAGTTTGATCCCAACTTCCACAACGCAGTGATGCACGTCGAGGACGAGAACTTCGGCGAGAATGTTGTGGCAGAGGAGCTGTTAAAAGGATATACTTACCGCGACAGTGTTGTCAGACACAGCATGGTAAAAGTCGCAAACTAATTAGAATAATCCATAGTAATCTTAGGAGGAACAATTATGGGCAAGATTATTGGTATTGACTTAGGTACTACAAATAGCTGCGTGGCTGTAATGGAAGGTGGTAAGCCCACCGTTATCGCAAACGCAGAGGGCATGAGAACCACCCCTTCCGTGGTGGCATTTACAAAAACTGGAGAGCGTCTGATCGGTGAGCCTGCAAAGCGTCAGGCTGTTACCAATGCAGACCGTACCATCTCCTCCATCAAGCGTCACGTCGGAACCGACTACAAGGTTGACATTGACGGCAAGAAGTACACGCCTCAGGAGATCTCCGCAATGATCTTACAGAAGTTAAAGGCAGACGCTGAGAGCTATCTGGGCGAGTCGGTAACGGAGGCAGTAATTACCGTTCCCGCTTACTTTAACGACGCACAGCGTCAGGCAACCAAGGATGCAGGTAAGATCGCAGGTCTTGACGTAAAGCGTATCATCAACGAGCCGACCGCAGCTGCACTGGCTTACGGTCTGGACAACGAGAAAGAGCAGAAGATCATGGTTTACGACCTGGGCGGCGGTACGTTTGATGTCTCCATCATCGAGATCGGCGACGGCGTAATCGAGGTTCTGTCCACAAACGGCGACACTCATCTGGGCGGCGATGACTTCGATAACCGCATCACGCAGTGGATGGTTGACGAGTTCAAGGCAGCTGAGGGCGTAGACCTGTCCAAGGATAAGATGTCCTTACAGCGTCTGAAAGAGGCGGCTGAGAAGGCAAAGAAGGAGCTTTCTACCGCAACTACCACCAACATCAACCTGCCTTTCATCACGGCAACCGCAGAAGGTCCCAAGCATCTGGATATGAACCTGACCAGAGCAAAGTTTGATGAGCTGACTCATGACCTGATCGAGCGCACCGCAATCCCGGTACAGAACGCGTTAAAGGATGCCGGAATCACCGCAGCTGAGCTTGGCAAGGTGCTGCTGGTAGGCGGTTCCACCCGTATGATCGCAGCTCAGGAGAAGGTAAAGCAGCTGACTGGCAAGGAGCCCAGCAAGAGCCTGAACCCTGACGAGTGCGTGGCAGTTGGCGCAGCAATCCAGGGCGGAAAGCTGGCTGGCGATGCCGGTGCGGGCGACGTTCTGCTGCTGGATGTAACTCCTCTGTCTCTGTCCATCGAGACCATGGGCGGCGTTGCAACCAGACTGATCGAGCGTAACACCACGATCCCGACCAGAAAGAGCCAGATCTTCTCCACCGCAGCTGACAACCAGACCGCTGTTGACATTCATGTCGTACAGGGCGAGCGTCAGTTTGCGAGAGACAACAAGAGCCTTGGTCAGTTCCGTCTGGATGGAATCCCGCCAGCAAGAAGAGGCGTTCCGCAGATCGAAGTTACCTTTGACATTGACGCAAACGGCATCGTAAACGTTTCTGCAAAGGATCTGGGAACTGGCAAGGAGCAGCACATCACCATCACTTCCGGCTCCAATATGTCTGACTCCGACATCGAGAAGGCAGTGAAGGAAGCAGCTGAGTACGAGGCACAGGATAAGAAGCGCAAGGAAGGCATTGACGCAAGAAACGATGCAGATTCCCTGGTATTCCAGACCGAGAAGGCACTGGAGGAAGTTGGCGACAAGATCGACGCAAACGATAAGACCGAGGTTGAGGCTGACCTGAATGCTCTGAAGGAAGCCATCAACAAGGCACCCGTGGATCAGATGACCGACGCCCAGATCGACGAGATCAAGGCAGGCAAGGAGAAGCTGATGAACAGCGCGCAGAAACTGTTCGCAAAGGTTTACGAGCAGGCGCAGGCAGCCGGTCAGGCAGGACCTGATATGGGCGGCGCACAGAGCGCAGGTTCCAACCCCAACGACGACGTTGTTGACGCAGACTTCAAAGAGGTCTAATCCATCATACAATAAAAAAGAAAACGAAACTGATTCCATATGCCGGGCCCGAAAGAGTCCGGCATATGGTGCGGTTTGAGAAAGGGTAAAATCAACATGGCAGAGAGCAAACGAGATTATTATGAAGTCCTGGGAGTTCCCAAAACTGCGGACGCGGACGCTTTGAAGAAGGCGTATCGTGTTCTTGCAAAGAAGTATCATCCCGATGCCAACCCTGGAGACAAGGAGGCGGAGGCAAAGTTTAAGGAAGCCTCTGAGGCTTACAGTGTGCTGAGCGATCCGCAAAAGCGTCAGCAGTACGATCAGTTTGGCCATGCTGCATTTGAACAGGGCGGCGGTGGAGCAGGAGGCGGCTTTGGCGGTTTCGACTTCTCCGGCGACATGGGCGACATTTTCGGCGACATTTTCGGCGACTTCTTCGGGGGACGTTCCTCCTCAAGAAGCAATGGCCCAAGAAGAGGAAGCGACGTTCAGGTTTCGCTGCGCCTGACCTTTGAGGAAGCAGTATTCGGCTGCGAGAAGGAAGTTGAGATCAACTACAAGGAGACGTGTGCAAGCTGTAACGGAAGCGGCGCGAAAGCGGGAACCACCCCACAGACGTGTACGCGTTGCGGTGGTAAAGGTAAGATCGTCTACACCCAGCAGTCCATCTTCGGACAGGTGCAAAACGTCTCCGACTGCCCAGAGTGCGGCGGCAAGGGAACGGTCATCAAGGATCGCTGCCCGGATTGTCGCGGAACAGGGTACAAGACCGTGAGAAAGCGCGTTAAGGTGACGGTTCCTGCCGGAGTGGACAACGGAAACGCGAGAAGAGTTGCCGGTTACGGCGAACCCGGAACAAACGGCGGCACGAGAGGCGATCTGTTGGTAGTTTTTGTCGTTTCCCAGCATCCGATCTTTAAGCGTCAGGATACCAGCATTTATTCCACGGTTCCGATCAGTTTTGCAACCGCGGCACTCGGCGGTGCGATCCGCATCAAGACCATCGACGGAGAAGTCGAGTATGAGGTCAAGCCCGGAACGCAGACCGACACCAAGATCCGCTTAAAGGGCAAGGGCGTGCCCACGATCCGCAACGAGAAAGTGCGCGGCGACCACTATGTAACCTTTGTGGTTCAGGTGCCGGAGCGCATGAATCAGGAACAGAAAGAGGCACTGCGCCGCTTTGATGACCTGATGAACGGCAGAGATCCGGAGCCGGAAAAGCCCGCGAAGAAGAAAAAAGGTCTCTTTAAGTAAGAGAGCGTTCGTAAAAAAAGATATATTGCTGGAGCACTCCGGCATAACCGCTGTATTTGGCAAAATGATCCTCGACGAGCACATCGTTGAGGTGCGATTTCGCGATATGGCGGTATTTTTTTTCGTCAAAATACTCGCGAAGAAGAATTCGCTCAATCCAGGTGTCTACGGGAAATGCCCCGATGTGGTGAAGCCCGAAGAGGCAGACACAATTTGCAACCTTCTTTCCGATCCCGTAGAGGTTTGTGAGGTAGGCAAATGCTTCCGGGTAGGAGAGCGTTTTCAGGTGAGCAAGATCAATCGTTCCATCGGCTGCCTCGTCTGCGAGCCGTTTGATATACTTGGCGCGGTAGCCGAGTTTGAGTGTGAGAAGATCATCGAGAGAGGCTTTCGAGAGCTCTTTCGGCGTTGGAAAGGCAAAGCCGGAGCCGTCTGCAAGCGGCGAACCGTAAGCAGTACAGAGTGCTTCCACCAGTTTTTGAATCATGGGAATCGTCTTTTGCTGGGAAATGACGAAGGTGATGAGCATTTCCCAGAGATCCTGACGAAGAATCCGGATGCCGCCTCCAAAACGTGCCGCGCTCGTCAGATACGAGTCTTTCGGGTCAATGCTCTCGATGAAAGCGCGATAATCCGTATCGAGGTCAAAGTACGACTTCCAGAAAGAGAGGTCTTCCTGCGGGCAGTCCAGAGAAATGCAGTCGCCGTTTTGCGAGACGAGGGCACGTTTTTTGGCACTGATGACGGAGTAAGTGTTCTCCGCGATCCGATTCATGCGAAAACACTGCCCGGAGTCGGCGATCTGTGCAAGGTTAAAGTGGTTGCTGGAACAGGTAAATGTCATAAGTAAGGTCCTTTCATGAGAGAGAGTAGTGAAGTATGTAAACGGCTGTCGAAAAATTCGTTCGCCGGCTCTTTTGCGACAGAGATATTTGATCCTTCCATCACCGCAGGCTCCGGGGAAGTTGATACGCTGCGCCGTCAGGTGATCGATAACATCCACTACGGGGACATGGATGCGAATGAGGCTGCAAAGACGTTTGTGGAGGGAGCAAAGAAGCTCCTTGAGGAAGCAGAAAAGTAAAGAAGCTACTTTTTCTTCTTTTTCTTTGCCTTCTCCTTCTCGGATTTCTCTTTCTTTTTCGTTTTTTTGTTTTCTTTGGAGGACTTCTTTTTGCGCTGAGCGGGGGAGTCCTCTTTTTCTTGGGGCAATTCAGACAGAGGGGGTAATACAGCCTGCCCTTCCTCTGGAACGAATTCCATAATATCCTCCACGCCGCAGCCGATGATGCCACAGAGCACGTCGATGGTATGGGTTGAGACGTGCATATTTTTCTTCATGCGCCCGATCTGCCCGGCACTGAAGTGATATTCCTTGATTAAGCGGTACTGCGTGATCCCGCGTTCTTCTAATGTTTTCCAAAAACGATCATAACAGATCATGATTTCCTCCTTAACAACAATCCATATCTGGATTATACCAGCTCAGAGGGGAGAATACAATCTTAACGAAAATTTTATGCTGGGGGGGGGTAAAATAAAGGGTATCAAAAATCTCAAATATGAGGTATACTACATATACCTAACATCAGAATGCACGGGAGGAACCATGGGGGATTTAGAAATATTTGTAAAAACCTTCGGGGGTTTTGACTTGTATGTTGACGGAAAATTAATATATTTTTCCAATTCAAAGGCAAAAGAGTTTTTTGCCTATTTGATTGATCGAAAGGGGAACTGGGTGACGCTCTCGCAGCTTGCTGAGGTCTTATTTGACAGCGAGCAGGACAGCGATCAGGCAAAGAAACGGGTACATACCACCTTCCGGCGGCTGAAAAAGACGCTGGCCGCAAATTGTGTGTGTGTGGACGAGCTGATTATGAGAAAACGTGGAGCGTATGCGGTAAAGACGGAGCGAATCTCGTGTGACAGCTATGACTTAGAAAAGCTCCAGTCCAGCATTATGAACCTGTTTTTGGGGGAGTATATGCCAGAGTACAGCTGGGCGGAGATGACACTTTCGGTGCTCTTAGAATCTTATCAAAAGCAGCTGGAGCAAAGTGCGCAATAATGCCGATGGGGGCGAGAAACGATATCGCTTTTTGTTTTTTTGTACTTTTTTGCAAACATTTTACAAAAAATCAAAGATTCATCATAAAACATCAAGGAAGTAACGAAAGTGTAACGGTTTTGTAGCCAATCGCGTGTTATATATTATTACAGCCAAGAATTTGACATGGAGGTTGGCAGGGTTGAGTGAGGAGAGAAAAAGGGTCTATGTCAAGACGTTCAGCGGTTTTGACGTATATGTAAATGGACAGACCGTTTATTTCCCAAGCGCGAAGGCGAAGGAAATGCTGGCTGTGTTGGTGGAGAAGCAGGGGAGTAGCGTGTCTTTGGCTCAGATGACGTATCTTTTGTATGAGGATTCCGATGAGGCAAAGGCAAAGAGTACGCTGCGCGTCATTTATCTGCGTCTGCGCCGGACTCTGGAAGAATATGGAATCGAAAACATGGTCATCAAACGCCGCGGAAGCTGGGCAATCGCTCCGGACACGTTTACCTGCGACTTTTATGAGTTCATCAGTGGGAAGTCTACATACAGCACGGCGTACACCGGGCTTTATATGCCGGAGTACAGCTGGGCGGCAAATATGCTTCCCTATCTGGACAACCTGTACTGGAAACATACGAGCTTTGCCAGGAAGGAGTGAGGGGATATGAGAATCATTGACATTCACGCCCATGTGCTTCCAGGGGTAGACGACGGTTCGCGAAGCATGGCGGAGTCCATGCGACTGCTGGCAGCTGCCAACGTGCAGGGAATCCAGAAAGTGATCGCGACCCCACATTATTCCAGAAAACGGGGCAGTGAAGGGTATGAAGAGCTTGTAGAACAACTGAGAGCGCGGATCAAGAAGAGTCGCCTGGATGTGGAGCTTTATCTGGGGCAGGAGACATTTTACCACGATGGACTTGCGGAGGCATTGCTTGCGGGCAAAGCACTCACTTTGGCAGGCAGCCAATATGTGTTGGTGGAATTTCAGCCGACTGTGCCCTACCAGGTTCTGTATCAGGGACTTCGCAAGATCACTCAGGCGGGATTTACCCCGGTTGTGGCTCATGTAGAGCGATACGCCTGTCTGCGAAAACCGGATCATTTTCGCGAGATTGCAAGCTGTAAGTATTGCCTTCAGATGAACTATGACAGCTTGGCTGGACATTTTTGGAATTCCTCGGTTCGCTGGTGCAGAGAGCGAATCAAACGGGGAGAGATTCATATGCTTGCCACGGATATGCACCGAAAGGACTGGCGACGACCGGACTTGGAAAAGCCGATGAAATGGCTGGAAAAGAACGTGGACAGCAAGCTGCTTGCGGATTTGACTTACAACAACCCGCTGGCAGTCATCAACAACGAAAGAATAAGATAGGGTAAGAAGGAAAATGGAAAATCGCATGAATGACAACGACGAGATTGA
>Cebus_capucinus_imitator_PRJNA485217_SSR049__coassemble_1233_pt1 | contig 36627 bp, 25 predicted proteins | sample Cebus_capucinus_imitator_PRJNA485217_SSR049__metabat2_low_PE_019 | metagenome-assembled genome bin Cebus_capucinus_imitator_PRJNA485217_SSR049
GTTTCCAGATTGCAGAGAAACCCCACCGTAAAGTCTGAGATTCAGATGAGAAACTTTGAGACGAGCATTCCTGTGGGATTCTTCACCTATCCCATCAGCCAGGCGGCGGACATCACGGCGTTTAAGGCGACGACGGTTCCGGTCGGCGAGGATCAGGCTCCGATGATCGAGCAGACGCGCGAGATCGTACATAAGTTTAACAGCGTTTACGGTGAGACGCTCGTAGAGCCTCAGATTCAGCTTCCGGACAACAAGGCGTGCCTGCGTCTGCCCGGAATCGACGGCAAGGCGAAGATGAGCAAGTCCCTCGGAAACTGCATCTATCTGTCGGACAGCGCGGAGGAAGTCCGCAAGAAAGTAATGTCCATGTTCACGGACCCGAACCATCTGCGCGTGGAAGATCCCGGACAGGTCGAGGGAAACCCCGTATTCATCTACCTGGATGCGTTCTGCACGGACGAGCATTTTGCAAAGTTCTTGCCGGATTACAAGAATCTGGACGAGCTCAAGGCGCACTATATGCGCGGCGGACTCGGCGACGTGAAGGTAAAGAAGTTCTTAAACAACGTGCTTCAGGACGTGTTGGAGCCCATTCGCGAGCGTCGTAAGGAGATTGCCAAGGACATTCCCGCGGTTTACCGGATTTTGGAAGAGGGAAGTAAGAAGGCAGAGGCAAAGGCTGCCCAGACGCTGGCAGAGATGAAGCGGGCGATGAAGATCAACTATTTCGAGGATCGGGAGCTGATCGAGGAGCAGGCGAAGCGGTTTGCCCAGGACAATTAAGAATTTGGAGTGGACAGGCGCGGCCCAAAACGGGAGAACGCGCCTGTTTGCGTGACGGGAGAATGCGAATATGGGCACATGGAAGAGCAGAGGGCTTCGCGGTTCCACGCTGGAAGAGTGGATCAATCACACGAATGAGCAGTATCGGGAACGAAAACTGGCTCTGATCCAGAAGATTCCAACGCCCATCACCCCGATTGAGATCAACCAGGCGAGCCGCCACATCACACTCGCCTACTTTGACCAGAAAAGTACCGTGGACTACATCGGCGCGGTGCAGTCGATTCCCGTCTGTTTTGACGCAAAGGAGTGCGCCTCAGAGACCTTCCCCTTGAGAAACATTCACCTGCATCAGCTTCGATTCATGCAGGAATTTGAGGCGCAGGGCGGAATCGCGTTTATTCTCTTGATGTTTACGCAAAAGGACGAGACGTACTATGTGCCGCTTCGCGACATTGAGCGGTTCTGGGCGCGGATGGAGGCGGGTGGGCGAAAGAGCTTTACCTACGAGGAGATAGACAAGTCCTACCGCGTGCGAAGACATCAGGAAATGTTGGTACATTATCTGGAAGAAATTCAACTGGATCTGGATCAGCGGGCAGAATTGGAACATCAAAAAATTGCCGAAAGGCAGAGAGAGAAGGAAAATAAGTATGTCAGAAGTGATTGAGCGTTTTTTGCGTTACGTTGCAGTGGACACCAAGTCCGAGGATGAGGCGGGACAGATCCCAAGCACGCCCGGTCAGTTTACGCTTGCCAATATGCTGGCAGAGGAATTGCGCCAGATGGGAGCAGAGCGTGTGCGCGTGAGCGAGCATTGTTATGTGTTTGCTGAGATTCCGGCGACTCCCGGAATGGAAGGCAAGAAGGCACTGGGACTGATCTCGCACATGGATACCTCGCCTGCGTTAAGCGGGGCAAACGTCAAGCCGCAATTTGTGAAAAACTACGATGGGACAGACATTTGCCTGAACAAGGAGCTGGATCTGTGGCTTCGCGTGTCGGAGTTTCCGGAGCTTGCGACTTATGCGGGAAAGGATCTCATCACGACGGATGGAACGACGCTTCTTGGTGCGGATGACAAGGCGGGAGTTGCCGAGATTATGACGACGGCGGCGTATTTGATCGCACACCCGGAGATCGCGCATGGCAAGATCTGCATCGGATTTACGCCGGATGAGGAAGTCGGCTGCGGCGCGAATGAATTTGACGTGAAGGATTTTGGCGCGGATGTTGCCTACACCGTGGACGGCGGTGCGCTCGGCGAGCTGGAGTACGAGAACTTCAATGCGGCGTCCGGAAAGGTCAAGGTGCACGGCGCAAGTATTCATCCGGGCTCTGCAAAGGGAAAGATGAAAAACGCGCTCTTAATCGGCATGGAGTTTCAATCCCTGCTTCCCGTGTTTGACAATCCCATGTACACGGAAGGATACGAGGGATTCATTCACTTAGAAGGCATGGCGGGCGACGTGGAGAGCGCGCACTTAGATTACATCATCCGTGACCACGACAGTGAGAAGTTTGCAAAGAAAAAAGAGCTGTTTGCCCGCTGCGGCGCGTTTCTGAACGAAAAGTACGGTGAGGGAACGGTGGAAGTGATTGTAAAAGACTCCTACCGCAATATGCGCGAGGTGATTGAGGATAACATGGAGCTGATCGACATTGCGAAAAAGACCATGGAGTCGCTCGCAATCACTCCGATCATCACCCCGATTCGCGGCGGAACGGACGGCGCACGGCTTTCCTTTATGGGGCTTCCCTGCCCAAATCTGTGCACAGGCGGACACAACTTCCACGGCAAGTACGAGTACACCTGCGTGCAGAGCATGGAACAGATTGTAGAGCTCTTACTTGGGATCGTGCAGGCGTTTTCCCATGTTGATAAGACCTGACTTTTATGGTATAATGTGTAAAGTGGGTGAAGTGGGCTTGTCCTGCTTTGCCGAAACTCACGAGGGAGACAAGGACAATGAAGTGGAATCGTGTATTTTTGAAGCTCAGTGGCGAGGCGTTGGCAGGAGAGAAGCACACTGGGTTTGATGAGCAGACGGTGCGGGCAGTGGCAAAGCAGGTGAAAAGCTCCGTGGATGCGGGCGTTCAGCTGGGAATCGTGATCGGCGGCGGCAATTTCTGGAGAGGCCGCACCAGCGATGCGATGGATCGCACCAAGGCAGACCAGATCGGAATGCTGGCGACGGTGATGAATTGCATTTATGTGTCGGAGATGTTCCGCAGTGAGGGGATGAAGACAAAGATCTTAACCCCGTTTGCGTGCGGCTCAATGACGGAGCTCTTCTCCAAGGATCTGGCAAACCAGTACTTTGAGGAGGGATGCGTGGTATTCTTTGCGGGAGGAACGGGACATCCCTACTTCTCCACGGATACGGGAATCGCCCTGCGCGCAATCGAGATGGAGGCGGATTGCATTCTGCTTGCAAAGGCGATCGACGGCGTGTACGACAGCGATCCCAAGATCAATCCGCAGGCAAAGAAGTTTGACACCATCTCCATCCAGGAAGTGATCGACCGCCAGCTTGCAGTGGTGGATTTGACGGCTTCCATCATGTGCATGGAGCAGAAGATGCCGATGGCAGTGTTTAGCTTGAACGAGGAAAATGGCATCGCGAATGCCTTAACCGGCAAGATCAACGGCACGATCGTGACCGCAGAATAAAAGAAAACGAGGAGGAACTTTGATGGAAGAGTTAAAGAAATATGAAGACAAGATGAATAAGACGCTGGACGTTTTGGTGGAGGAGTTTGGCTCCATCCGCGCCGGCCGCGCCAATCCTCATGTGCTGGATAAGCTGAGAGTGGATTACTACGGAACTCCCACTCCCATCCAGCAGGTTGGAAACATTTCTGTTCCCGAGGCGAGAATGATCGTGATTCAGCCCTGGGAGAAGAGCCTGTTAAAGGCGATCGAGAAGGCAATTTTGACTTCCGATCTGGGAATCAATCCCACCAACGACGGAACCGCAATCCGTCTGATCTTCCCTGAGCTGACCGAGGACCGCAGAAAGGTTCTGGCAAAGGACGTAAAGAAGAAGGGCGATGCGGCAAAGGTTGCAATCCGCAACATCCGCAGAGATGCAAACGATGCCTTTAAGAAGGCAGAGAAGGCAGGAGAGATCTCCGAGGATGAGCTGACTGGGGCAACCGAGAAGATGCAGAAGCTGACGGACAAGATGTCCGAGAAGATCGACAAGGCCGTGGAAGTAAAGACCAAGGAGATCATGACGATCTAATTTTTATCAAACCGCACAGAATAAAAAGCGGGGGCAGGGCGAGCACCTGCCCTCTCGTTGTGAAAGGGGAAAACATATGGTTATACCAAAACACGTTGCCCTGATTCTGGACGGCAACGGACGCTGGGCAAAGCGTCGCGGGCTTCCGAGAACCATGGGACACAAAGAAGGCTGCGTCACGGTCGAGAAGACCGTTGAGATTGCGGCGCGCATGGGCATTGAGTATCTGACGGTCTATGGATTTTCCACCGAGAACTGGAAGCGTTCCGCGGAGGAAGTCGGCGCGCTGATGCAGCTGTTTCGCTATTACATGGTGCGCCTGTTAAAGATCGCCTCCGCAAACAATGTGCGCGTGAAGATGATCGGAGACCGCAGCCGTTTTGCAAAGGACATCATCGAGGGAATCAACCGACTGGAGCGGGAGACGAAGGACAACACGGGAATGACCTTTGTGATTGCTGTCAATTACGGCGGAAGAGATGAGATCCGAAGAGCGGCGATTCGCCTCGCAAAAGACTGCGCGGCGGGAAAGGTGGACGCAGATCAGGTCGATGAGGCGACATTTGCCTCGTACCTTGACACCGCAGGAATGCCGGATCCCGATCTTTTGATCCGCACAAGCGGCGAGATTCGCCTGTCAAACTACCTGCTCTGGCAGCTTGCCTACACTGAGATCTACGTCACCGACTGCCTGTGGCCCGACTTTAATAAAGAGGAATTAGAAAAAGCCATCGCGCAATATAATAGCAGAGATCGCAGATACGGCGGCGTCAAGAGCTAGAGAGGAGAATGCAATGTTTGCGACAAGACTAATCAGCGGGATTCTCCTTCTGGCGGCGGCCGTCGTGTGCGTCTGCCTGGGCGGTCCGGTGCTCTTTGCAGTCACGGCGGTGATCTCGTTTATCGGACTCTTTGAGTTCTACCGGGTTCTTGCGATCGAGAAGAAGGCTGTGGCAGTTGCCGGGTATCTGGCGGCGGCGGGGTGGTTTCTGCTCTTGTACCTGGGGCAGGAGAGCCGGATGACGTTTGTGTTTATCGCGCTTCTCATGGTGCTTATGGCAATCTACGTCTTTACGTTTCCAAAGTACCGGACGGAGGAGATCACGGGGGCGTTTTTTGGCGTCTGCTATGTGCCGGTGATGCTCAGCTTCCTCTACCAGACGCGCCAGATGGAAGACGGATTCCTCTTGGCATGGCTGATTTTTGCCAGTTCCTGGGGATGCGACACCTGCGCTTATTGTGTGGGAAGACTGTTTGGACGCCACAAACTCGCACCGGTTTTGAGCCCGAAAAAGTCGATTGAGGGTGCGGTCGGCGGCGTGGTGGGCGCGGCGTTGATCGGATTCCTTTTGGGCGTGGCATTCCAGGGCGGCATGGAGCTTGACAACTCCCCGCTTGTCTGCGCGCTGGCGTGTGCGATCGGTGCTGCGATCTCCCAGATCGGAGATCTTGCGGCGTCCGCGGTCAAGAGAAACCACAACATCAAGGACTACGGAAATCTGATTCCGGGTCACGGAGGGATTTTGGATCGCTTTGACAGTATGATCTTTACGGCACCGGCGATCTATTTTGCAATTATTTTCCTGAGATAAAGGAGCGATTGAGATGAAGAACGTTGCAATATTGGGTTCCACGGGTTCCATCGGAACGCAGACCTTGGAGATTGCGCGCCACAACGGGGATCTTGCGATCACCGCGCTGGCTGCCGGAAGCAACATCGCGCTTTTGGAAGAGCAGATCCGCGAGTTTTCTCCAAAGATTGCCTGCGTCTGGGATGAGGAGAAGGCAAATGAATTGAGGGGCAAGGTCGCAGACTGCGCGGTGCGCGTAGTGAGCGGCATGGACGGACTGATCGAGGCGGCGACAGAGCCGAGCGCGCAGATCGTTGTGACGGCCGTGGTCGGCATGATCGGCATTCGTCCCACCATAGCCGCGATGGAAGCCGGAAAGGACATCGCGCTTGCAAACAAGGAGACGCTTGTGACGGCAGGTCACTTGATTATGCCGCTTGCAAAGGAGCGGGGGGTAAAAATTCTTCCCGTGGACTCCGAGCATTCCGCAATCTTTCAATGCCTGCAAGGCGCGGCGGGAAACAGGCTCTCAAAGATTTTGCTCACGGCTTCCGGCGGTCCGTTCCGAGGAAGAACGAAGGCAGAACTTGCAAATGTCCGGGTGGAGGACGCGCTCAAGCACCCGAACTGGTCGATGGGGCGAAAGATCACGATTGATTCATCGACCATGGTCAACAAGGGACTGGAAGTGATGGAGGCGGGATGGCTCTTTGACGTGTCACTCGATCAGATTCAGGTGGTGGTTCAGCCGCAGAGCGTGATTCACTCCATGGTGGAGTTTGAGGACGGAGCGGTGATTGCACAGCTTGGAACGCCGGATATGAAACTTCCGATCCAATACGCACTCTATTATCCGCAGCGGCGCGATCTGCCGGGCGAGCGGCTCGATTTCTGGAATTTGCCAAAGATTGACTTTGCAAAGCCGGATCTGGAAACATTTTCTGGACTCGCCCTTGCATACAAGGCAGGAAAAGAGGGCGGCGATCTGCCGACCGTCTTTAACGCTGCCAACGAGCTGGCGGTGAGTCTGTTCTTGGATCGCAAGATCTCGTATTTGACGATCACGGAGATGATTGAGGCGGCGATGGAACACCACAAAAAGGTGAAACACCCGAACGTGGAGCAGATCTTGACCACAGAGCAGGAAACGTATGACTTTATCCGAACCGCTTGGAAGGGAAGAATGCAATGAATGTGATTGCTGCGATTTTGACGTTCAGCCTGATCGTGATGTTTCACGAACTGGGACATTTTCTGGTGGCAAAGGCGTGCGGCATCGGCGTGACGGAGTTTGCGATCGGCATGGGACCAAAGCTTATCAGTATGCAGCGCGGACAGACGCGTTACAGCCTGCGCCTGCTGCCGTTTGGCGGCTTCTGCCAGATGGTGGGAGAGGACGAGGCAAACTCCGACCCGTCTGCATTTTGCAACAAACCGGTGCTTGCAAGGATCGCCGTGGTGTTTGCCGGTCCGCTGTTTAACTTTATCATGGCATTTCTCTTCAGTCTGGTGTTGGTGTGGAATAACGGCTACACCAACGCTTTTGTGGAGAAGGTGTGGGACAGCGCGCCTGCCCAGGAAGCGGGGCTTCAGGCAGGAGACCGAATCGAAAAGATCAACGGGCACAAGGTTCACAGCTATCATGATGTACAGCTCTATATGATGATTTACGGGGATCAAGAGGTGACGGTGACGTATGAGCGCGCGGACGAGTCGGGAAATTCCGTTTCGGGGAAGACAACGATCGTTCCGGCTTACTCCGAGGAAATGCAATCGTATTGGCTGGGAATCCAATTTCGGAATGAATGGTACAAGATCAAGAACCCGGTTGAGCTGGTGCGTGAGGCGACTTACGAGGTGGAATACTACACGACGTATGTCTTTGATTCCCTCTACATGATGACGCACCGCCAGGTTGGGCTGAACGATCTGAGCGGGCCAGTCGGCATTGTGTCCGCGATTGACCAGACCGTGGATGAGGTGAGCGAATACGGAATGAGCGCCGTACTTCTTACACTGATGGAATTTGCCGTGCTTTTGAGCGCGAACCTCGGCGTGATGAATTTGCTCCCAATCCCCGCACTCGACGGCGGAAGGCTTCTGTTTTTGCTGATTGAATTGATTCGCAGAAAGCCGATTGACCGGGACAAAGAGGGCATGGTACACCTGGCTGGCATGGCACTTCTCATGGCGTTGATGGTGTTTGTGCTGTTTAATGATGTGAGAAAGCTGTTTTAGGGAGGACTTGAGATGAGAGAACATACAAAAATGGTACGAATCGGAGACCGGGTGATCGGTGGAGGAAACCCGGTGCTGATTCAGTCCATGTGCAATACGAGAACCGAGGATGTGACTGCGACCGTGGCACAGATTCTTGCGCTGGAGCGCGCCGGGTGCGACATCATCCGCGTGGCAGTTCCGACAAAAGAGGCTGCAGACGCGCTCGGTGAGATCAAAAAGCAGATCCACATTCCGCTGGTGGCGGATATTCACTTTGACTACCGTCTGGCGATCGCTGCCATGGAAAATGGAGCGGATAAGATCCGCATCAACCCCGGAAACATCGGAGCAAGAGAGCGCATCCGGGCAGTCGTTGACGTGGCAAAGGAGCGCGGGATTCCGATCCGTGTGGGCGTAAACTCCGGCTCCCTGGAAAAGCATCTTCTGGAAAAATATGGAGGAGTGACGGCAGAGGGAATCGTGGAGAGTGCGCTCGATAAAGTGGCGATCATCGAGGACATGGGATACGACAACCTCGTCATCAGCATCAAGTCCTCGGACGTGATGATGTGCGTCAAGGCGCATGAGCTGATGGCACAGCGCACAAATTATCCGCTCCACGTGGGAATCACGGAGTCCGGAACGATCACAAGCGGAAACATCAAGTCCGCAGTCGGTCTTGGAATCATCTTAAATCAGGGAATCGGCGACACGATCCGCGTCTCTCTGACCGGAGATCCCGTGGAGGAGATCAAGTCGGCGCGCCTGATCTTAAAGACGCTTGGTCTTAGAAAGGGCGGAATCGAGGTGGTTTCCTGCCCGACTTGCGGCAGAACGCGCATCAGCCTGATCGAGCTTGCCAACCAGGTCGAGAACATGGTCGGCGAGTTTGAGGATTTGGACATCAAACTTGCGGTCATGGGCTGCGTGGTCAACGGGCCGGGCGAGGCAAAGGAAGCCGATCTTGGAATCGCAGGCGGTCAGGGTGAAGGCTTGTTGATCCGAAAGGGCGAGATCATCAAAAAAGTACCGGAGCGCGAGCTTTTGGCAACGCTGCGGGAAGAACTCGTGTCGCTCTCTGAAAAGAAAAAGGAGGATGCAGGATGCTGTTCATAGAATACCCTAAGTGCTCGACGTGCCAGAAGGCAAAAAAGTGGCTGATCGAGCGCGGGATTGCGTTTGAGGAGCGCGACATTGTGACCGATCATCCAAGCGCGCAGGAGATTGCAACGTGGAGCAAGACAAGCGGGCTACCGTTAAAAAAGTTCTTTAACACGAGCGGATTAAAGTACAAGGCATTGAACTTAAAAGACAAACTTCCGCTCATGAGTTTTGAGGAGCAGACCGAGCTTCTTGGAACGGACGGAATGCTCGTCAAACGCCCCATTGTGGTGGACGGCGAGCGCGTGATCACGGGATTTCGTGAGAAGGAGTGGGAGGCATTCTTTGATGGGAAAACCGTTCTTTGAGGTATTTCCAACGCTCACTGTGACAGACCAGCTGCGGGAACTTTTATCCTTGGTGCAGGTGGAGCGCGTTTCCAGCACGCGTGACCAAAAGCTGCTTCGCGTCTACTTAAAGAGCCCGCGTCTGATTCACAAGAAGAACATTTTCGACTTGGAAAAGGGCATCAAAGATCAACTGTTTCCGGGAAAGGTGCTCACAATCAAGATTTTAGAAAAATATCGACTGTCGGAGCAGTACACGCCGCAAAAACTTTTGGCAGTTTACAAGGATAGTTTGCTGTTGGAGTTGAAAAATTACAGCATTGTGGAGTACAATATGTTTCGCAAGGCTGAGATTACTTTTGTAAGCCAAGACCAGATGCGTTTGACAGTCGAGGACACGATGGTCAATCGGGAACGCGTGGGAGAGCTAAAGCGGATTCTGGAGAAGGTCTTTGGCGAGCGGTGCGGTCTGACGGTCGAGGTGAGCGTGCAATATGTGCCGCCTAAGGAAAACGCACTGCGAAAGCAGCTGGAATTGAGGCTGGAAGCGGAGGCACAGGAACAATACCGAAGAAACCACCGCGATGAGCTTGGAGAAGAGGCGCAGGCCGTAAAGCCGGATCAAAAACCGAAAGCCGCATCCGAGAGCGAACCGCCGTGGGGGCAGGATGCTCAGTCCTGGGATCATTTGATGAAACAGGCTCCTTTGGAAGAGAGCGAATCAGAGATGCCTTCTGGCAGCCTTGCACCTACTCAGGCAAAGCCGGCAGGCGAGCAGAAGCAGGAAAAACAGGCGGTCACAGGCGGCATTTCCCGCGGAAAAGGCGGCGTTGGTGAGCTCAACCGGGGCGGCAAAAACGGTGGCTGGAACGGGGAGCGGCGAAGCTACACCGTCAAGCGCAGCGACAATCCCGATGTGCTCTATGGCAGAGACTTTGACGATAACTTTGTGGAGATCGACAAGATCGACGGCGAGGTCGGCGAGGTGGTTGTGCGAGGAAAGATTCTCACCTGTGAGACCAGGGAGCTGCGTACCCAAAACTACATGATCATCTTTGACATCACGGACTTTACGGATACGATCACGGTCAAACTCTTCGTAAAGCAGGAATTGTTCGAGGAGGTCAGCAAACTCATCAGCGTGGGAATGTTTGCGAAGGTGAAGGGCGTGACCAACGTGGATCGCTACGACCACGAACTTTGCCTGAGTTCCATCTCCGGAATCAAAAAGTGCGACGACTTTACGAGCAAGCGCGTGGACAACAGTCTGGAAAAACGCGTGGAATTGCACTGTCACACGAAGATGAGCGACATGGACGGCGTCTCGGAGGTCAAGGACATCATCAAGCGCGCCAAGCAGTGGGGAATGCCCGCGATCGCGGTCACGGATCACGGTTGTGTGCAGGCATTTCCGGACGCAAACCATGCGATTGACAAGGGAGACTCCTTCAAAGTGCTCTACGGCGTGGAGGGGTATCTGGTGGACGACACCAAGCAGTTGGTAGAAAATTCCAAAGGACAGAGTTTTGCGGACACCTTTGTGGTGTTTGATATTGAGACCACGGGATTTAGCCCGCAGAAGAACCGAATCATTGAGATCGGCGCGGTGAAGGTGGTAAACGGAGCGATCACGGACAAGTTCTCGACGTTTGTCAACCCCGATGTGCCGATTCCATTTGAGATTGAGAATCTGACGGGCATCAACGACGCGATGGTGCTTCCCTACCCTAAGATCGACGTGATTTTGCCCCAGTTTTTGGAATTTATTGGGGACGCGGTGCTGGTGGCGCACAATGCCTCGTTCGATGTGAGCTTTATCGGACACAATGCGAAAGTGTTGGGGTATGAGTTTGACCCGACGGTGCTTGACACGGTGACGCTGGCAAGATACCTTTTGCCAAACTTAAACCGCTACAAGCTCGACACGGTCGCCAAAGCCTTGAATATTTCCCTGGAAAACCATCACCGAGCCGTGGACGACGCGGGCTGTACGGCAAAGATCTTTGTGGAGTTTGTCGAGCGGCTGCGCCAGCGCGGGATTGAGACTTTGACGGATCTTGGAAATGTCAAGGCGATGGATGCGGAGACGATCAAGAAACTTCCGACAAACCATGTGATTATCCTGGCAAAAAACGACATTGGGCGAATCAATCTCTACCGCCTGGTGAGCTGGTCACATCTGACCTGGTATGCGAGACGCCCCAGAATCCCAAAGAGCGTGTTAAACGAGTACCGGGAAGGTCTGCTCATCGGTTCTGCGTGTGAGGCGGGCGAGCTTTACCAGGCTCTGCTTCGCGGCGCACCGGAGACGGAGATTGCACGTTTGGTGAATTTCTATGATTATCTGGAGATTCAGCCACTCGGAAACAATGCCTTTATGCTGCGCGACGAGAAGAGCACGGTGAAGACGCAGGAAGATCTGATTGAGCTCAACAAGCGGATTGTACAGCTGGGAGAGCAATTTGGAAAGCTCGTCTGCGCGACCTGCGACGTGCATTTTCTTGACCCGCAGGACGAGGTGTACCGCCGGATCATCATGGCGGGACAGGGATTTAAGGACTCGGACGAGCAGGCTCCGCTGTATCTGCGAACGACCGAGGAGATGCTGGAAGAATTTTCCTATCTGGGGCCGGACAAGGCGTATGAGGTGGTTGTCACCAACACGAGAAAGGTTGCGGATATGTGCGAGAAGATCTCGCCCGTTCGCCCGGACAAGTGCCCGCCAGTCATCCCGGATTCGGATAAGACGCTGACCAAGATCTGCTACGACCGCGCAAAGGAGATGTATGGGGAGAATCTTCCAAAGATTGTAACCGATCGCCTGGAGCGGGAGTTAAACTCGATCATCTCAAACGGGTTTGCCGTGATGTATATCATCGCGCAGAAATTGGTGTGGAAGTCCAATGAGGACGGCTATCTGGTCGGTTCGCGTGGTTCCGTCGGCTCTTCCTTTGTGGCGACTATGTCGGGAATCACGGAGGTCAATCCGCTCAGCCCGCATTATCACTGCCCGAAATGCCGCTTCTACGACTTTGACTCCGAAGAAGTGAAACAGTTCTCCGGAATGGCTGGATGCGATATGCCGGATCGGGATTGCCCGGTCTGCGGGACGAAGATGGAAAAAGACGGTTTCGACATTCCTTTTGAGACGTTTTTGGGCTTTAAGGGAGACAAGGAGCCGGATATTGACCTAAACTTCTCCGGTGAGTACCAGAGTAAGGCGCACGATTATACGGAGGTCATCTTTGGAAAAGGACAGACCTTCCGCGCCGGAACGATCGGTACGCTTGCAGATAAGACGGCATTTGGCTACGTCAAAAAGTATTACGAGGAGCGCGGCAGCAGAAAGCGCGCCTGCGAGATCAACCGGATTGTACAGGGCTGCGTGGGCGTTCGGCGAACGACGGGACAGCATCCGGGCGGCATCATCGTGCTTCCTCTGGGAGAGGAGATCTACTCCTTCACTCCGGTGCAGCACCCGGCAAACGATATGACGACCTCCACCGTGACGACGCACTTTGACTACCACTCAATCGACCACAACCTGCTAAAGCTCGATATTCTGGGACACGATGACCCGACGATGATCCGAATGCTTCAGGATCTGACGCATATTGACCCGGTTAAAGATATTCCGCTTGACAGCAAGGAAGTGATGAGTCTGTTTCAGAGCACCGAGGCATTGGGGATTACCCCGGATGACATCGGCGGCTGTCCGCTTGGCGCGCTCGGCGTGCCGGAGTTTGGAACGGACTTTGCCATGCAGATGCTTCTGGACACGAAGCCCAAGTATTTCTCGGATCTCGTCCGAATCGCAGGACTTGCACACGGAACCGACGTGTGGCTGGGAAATGCACAGACGCTGATTCAGGAGAACAAGGCGACGATTCAGACCGCGATCTGTACGCGAGACGACATCATGGTCTATCTGATTGCAAGAGGCATGGACGAGGGAAAATCTTTCACGATCATGGAGAGCGTCCGAAAGGGCAAGGGCTTGAAGCCGGAGTGGGAGGAAGATATGAAGGCGCACGGCGTGCCAGATTGGTACATCTGGTCGTGCAAGAAGATCAAGTATATGTTCCCCAAGGCGCACGCGGCGGCGTATGTCATGATGGCGTGGCGGATTGCATATTGCAAGATCTTCTATCCATTGGCTTACTATGCAGCCTTTTTCAGCATCCGCGCCAGCGCGTTTTCTTACGAGATCATGTGCCAGGGGCGGGATAAGCTGGAGTATTATCTGGCGGATTACCGCAAGCGGGCGGACACGCTCTCGAAAAAAGAGCAGGATACGCTTCGCGATATGCGAATTGTCCAGGAAATGTATGCGAGAGGCTTTGAGTTTGAGCCGCTTGACATTTACCGGGCAAAAGCAAGAGACTTTCAGATCGTGGACGGGAAGCTGATGCCTTCCCTGAGCAGCATTGACGGTCTGGGAGAGAAGGCGGCGGAAGGTGTTGTGGACGCGGTAAAGGACGGGCCATTCCTGTCTGTGGAGGATTTTTCCAACCGCACCAAGGTAAACGGCACGATTTGCAGCCTGATGGCGGATCTGGGACTTTTGAAGGATCTGCCAAAGTCGAATCAGCTCTCACTGTTTGACTTATAAGAGAAATTTTGATACAAGGGAGTTTTTTTGAGGTATGGAACGAGAAAAATTTTCTTCCAGACTGGGATTTATTCTGATCTCAGCCGGTTGTGCCATTGGACTGGGAAATGTATGGCGTTTCCCCTACATCGTGGGAGCTTACGGCGGAGCGGCCTTTGTGCTCGTCTATCTGCTGTTTTTGGCAATTCTGGGTCTTCCCATCGTTGTCATGGAGTTCTCCGTGGGACGCGCCAGCAGAAAGAGCGCGGCAAAGTCGTTTGACGTGCTGGAACCAAAGGGGACGAAGTGGCATTTTGCAAAGGCGATCGCCATCGTGGGCAACTATATGCTGATGATGTTCTACACGACCATCGGCGGTTGGGTGCTTTTGTACTTCTTTAAGAGCTTAAAGGGCGATTTTGTGGGCCTGGACTCTGCGGGCGTGGAAAATGTCTTCAACACTATGCTTGCAAGCCCCGGAATCATGACCGTGTTCATGATTATCACCGTGGTGCTGTGCTTTGGCGTGTGCGTGATGGGTCTGGAAAAGGGCGTGGAGCGCATCACAAAACCGATGATGCTCTGCCTGCTGGCTCTGATGCTGATTCTGGTGATTCATTCTCTGCTGCTTCCCGGCGGCGGAGAAGGTCTTGTATTCTACTTAAAGCCGGACTTTGGGAAAATGGTGGAAGCCGGACTGGGAGAGGCGATCTTTGCAGCTCTTGGTCAGTCCTTCTTTACGTTGAGCATCGGAATCGGTGCATTGGCAATTTTTGGAAGCTATATCGGAAAAGAGCGCAGACTGACGGGAGAGGCAATCAGTGTGACCGTGCTTGACACCTTTGTGGCGTTTATGGCTGGTCTGATCATCTTCCCGGCGTGCTCTGCCTATGGCATTGAGGCTGGTTCTGGACCGTCCTTGTTGTTTATCACGCTGCCAAATGTATTCAACCACATGGCGTTTGGACGGCTCTGGGGAGGAATGTTCTTCCTGTTTATGGCATTTGCCGCGTATTCCACGGTAATCGCCGTATTCCAGAACATCATCTCCTTTGCGACGGATCTGACGGGCTGCTCGGTCAAGAAGGCAGTGGCAGTCAATCTCGTTGTGATTATCCTCCTGTCTATGCCCTGCGTGTTGGGCTTTAACGTATGGAGCAGCATCACACCGCTTGGCGGAACGATTCTGGACTTTGAGGACTTTATCCTGAGCAACAATCTGCTGCCGATCGGAAGCATGGTGTACCTGGTATTCTGCACGAGCCGTTACGGCTGGGGATTCGAGAAGTTTATTGCAGAGGCAAATGAAGGAGAGGGACTTCGCTTCCCAAGATGGGCGAGATTTTACGTCAGCTACATCCTTCCTCTGATCGTGCTTGGAATCTTCATCCAGGGATATTGGAGCAAGTTTTTCTAGTTTTTGAAAAAATTAAAAAAAATTGAAAATAGCTGTTGACAATCAGAAGATAATGTATTATACTACCAAAGGTATCGAGGCGTGGCTCAGTTTGGTAGAGCGCTGCGTTCGGGACGCAGAGGTCGCGTGTTCGAATCACGTCGCCTCGATTTACCTTTGGCCTGATGGTCAAGCGGCTAAGACGACGCCCTCTCACGGCGTAAACCCGGGTTCGATTCCCGGTCAGGTCATCGGGCTGTTGCAAATGCGGCAGCCCGATGTAATCCAAAGGATGCTACTGTAGCGCAGTCGGTAGCGCAACTGATTCGTAATCAGTAGGTCGCCGGTTCAAGTCCGGCCAGTAGCTGAAAGGCAGTCCATTGTGGACTGCCTTTTTTGCGTTCTGGGGCGGATTGGAAGATGTCGCTATGGCGACCCGCCGTAGGCGGAGAATCCTGCGAGCGGGATTCTATGTGTTCTGGGGCGATTGAAAATAAGTACAATGTTTCATGAAAAAAAGCATAGCAGAAACTGGATAATTGACGAATTGTAAATCCTTCTTTATAATGAAACGAGTGCTTTACAAAAACATTGCAGAAAATTTGCACGAATTTTACAAAGGAGAGAGAAAAGGTATGGGCGTGGAAATTGTATTTGGCCTCTTGGGCGGTCTGGCATTGTTCCTGTATGGAATGCAAATGACCAGCAGCAACCTGGAGGCGGCTGCGGGAGATCGCATGAAGCGAATCCTGGAACGACTGACAGCCAATCGCTTCCTGGGCGTTTTGGTAGGAGCCGGAATCACGGCATTGATTCAGTCTTCCTCCGCAACGACGGTCATGGTGGTTGGATTTGTAAACTCCGGACTCATGACGTTAAAGCAGGCAGTCTGGATCATCATGGGTGCGAACATCGGAACGACGATCACCGGACAGTTGATCGCATTGGACATCGGAGCATTGGCTCCCCTGATCACCTTCATCGGTGTGGCGATTTTGGTATTCTCCAAGAATAAGAAGCTGATCTACGGCGGCGGAATTGTCGCCGGTCTGGGAATGCTCTTTATCGGAATGGGAATGATGAGCGATGCGATGACGCCGCTTCAGGACAATGAGGCGTTTATCCGGATGCTGACAAGCTTTTCCAACCCATTTCTGGGAATTCTGGCAGGTGCGTTGTTTACGGCTGTGATTCAGTCCTCCGCGGCGTCCGTTGGTATTCTTCAGGCATTGGCTCTGGGCGGATTGATTGACCTTCACAGCGCGGTGTACGTTCTGTTTGGACAGAACATCGGAACGTGTATCACGGCGGTGCTTGCTTCCATCGGAACGAGCAGAAACGCAAAGCAGACCACAGTGATTCACCTGGCGTTTAACATCATCGGAACGGTGATCTTTGTATTGATCTGTATGACAACTCCGTTTGTGGATGGCATGATTTCTCTTGCACCGGACAACCCGATGGCGCAGATTGCAAATGTGCACACGGTATTTAACCTGGTGACGACGATCATTTTGCTTCCCTTTGGAACGCTTCTCGTCAAGCTGGCAGAGTTTGTGCTTCCGGTCAAGGAGAAGGCGGTCGAGAAGAGCCAGGATGCCGATCAATGGTTTGAGTCTCTGGTGGCTTCCCGTCACGTTTTAGGTGTGTCCGCGATGGCAATCAGCCAGATTAAGGGCGAAGTGGAGCAGATGATGAACCATGCGACGGTGAACGTGCGTGAGAGTATGCTCGCACTGGAAGGAAAGAGCGCGAAGTTTGACGAGATTGACGACAGAGAGGAAGAGATTGACCTGGGAAATGTCCGTCTCTCGAAGAAAATTTCTAAGGTAATGACGCTTGACCAGTCGCAGTCGGATATTGGAATCCTGCGCCAGCTCTTCTCAATCATCGGAAATGTGGAGCGAATCGGCGATCACGCGACGAACCTTGCTGAGTACGCGCAGGCGATCCAGACCAAGGGACTCAAGTTCTCGGATCGCGCGATGGCGGAAATACAGGTGATGGAGGAAGTCTGCGGCGAGGCGATGGATCTTCTGGAGACGGTCGCAAAGGGCGGAGCAGTGGACTTAAAGCGTGCCAGCGAGATTGAACAGCGCATGGACGATACGACGGAGGAGTTTCGCAAGAATCAGATTGACCGGATGCAGGAAGGCCATTGCAACGTGGAAGTCTCGATTCTCTACTCCGAGATGCTTACCGACTACGAGCGAATCGGCGATCATATGTTAAACATCGCAGAATCTTACCATGAGATTAAGCGGTTAAGCCCGGAGGCGACGGATAAGGCAGAGTAAGAAGGATACGAAAAGAGGAGCGGCAAGAGCACGCTCCTCTTTTTGAGAAAAAGTGTGATAAGATTTCCAAAAAGTCTTGCATTTCTCAGAAAATGTGATATAATATCTGTGTTGTGCAGATGTAGTTCATCGGTAGAACATCAGCTTCCCAAGCTGAGGAGGCGGGTTCGATTCCCGTCATCTGCTGATTTAAGAGCCGGAAACCTGGAGCGATTGAGGTTTCCGGCTTTTTTTGTTTCATAGGAAACTGCGTCCTATGAAACAAAAAACGCTCCGCTGTGGATCGCACTGCGGCGAATAGGAAGATTGTCGCTAGAGCGACCCGCCGCAGGCGGAGAATCCTGCGAGCAGGATTCTATTTTACTTCATAGGAACTTACGTCCTATGAAACAAAATATAAGTTTTCTTTATACTTCTTTTCGATTATAATAAGAAAAGGAGGTGATTGTATGAATCTGAAAGAGCAGCAATATGTTTGTGAATTGGCGCGCTGCGGGAATCTGACGCGGGCGGCGCAGGCACTGTTCATCTCGCAGCCGGCATTAAGTATTTTCATCAATAATCTGGAAAATAATCTCGGCGTAAAACTCTTTGAGCGGACAGGAAAACGCTTCGTCTTGACGTATGCGGGGGAGCGGTATGTGGAGGCGGCAAGAAAGATGCTGGAGATCAACGAGAAGCTGGAGGCAGAACTTCAGGAGATTACGGGGGACTACCGGGGACGGCTGCGTCTGGGAATCTCCACGCGCCGTTCCGTCTGGTTTCTCCCTCCTGTGATCGCGGCGTATGAGACAGAATTTCCCAAAATGGAGGTCGAACTTGTGACGGGAACCACGCGCTATCTGCGTGAACACCTGGAAGAGGCGAGGCTTGATCTGCTTTTGTGCAACGAAAAGGACGTGGATTTGTCGGCGATGACGGCGCATATGCTCTATAAGGAACGCCTTCTTGTGGCTGTCCCCGCCTGTCACCCGATCAACGAGAAGGCAGTCTACGTTCCGGGGCAGCGATACCGGTATCTGGATCTTTCCTGCCTTCAGGGCGAGACCTTGATCTTGCAGCACCATGGGCAGAGCATCCGAAGCGACGTGGATCGCCTTCTAAAAGAGAAGAAAGTCACCGCTGGGCGCATCCGTGAGCTGGAGAGCATTGAGACCTCGATGGAATTTGTCGCGGAGGGATTGGGAATCGGCTTTAATCGGGAAGGCTACACCGTCAACATGAGTTACAACAAGCGCGTCAACTACTACGGGATCACAAGCAACGAGAGCAGCATTGACCTGGTGGTGGCGCACCGCAAAAATTTCGCACTCACAAAACCGGTTCGGCGCATGATCGAGATGCTGACACAGCGGGCGCGCACTTACTACCCGTAGAATATGAATAAATAAAACAAAAATAGAAAAAACATAAAATAATTATACTTCACTGCCTCGATTTCTCCTCGTATAATTGCATTATTATTCACGAAGGAGGAACGAATATGAAAAACGAAGGCAAGAAACGTTTCACCCTGCCGCACACCTTTGTCATCATCATCTTCATCATTCTCGTGGTGACGGCGATGACCTGGATCATTCCGGCAGGAGAATACGTTCGCTATGAGAATGCGTCTGGGCGAAAGGTGATTGATCCCACGCAATTTTCCTACATCGCGCGCACCCCGGTCAATCCCTTGTTGATTCCGCTCTACATTGTCAACGCAATTTGCAGCCGTATTAGCCTGATGCTCGTCATTCTCTTTTCGGGCGGCGCGTTTGGGTTAATCAGCAAGTCCGGCGCGCTTCATGCAGCAGTCGCCAAGGTCGCAAAGATCTTCCAGAACCGCTTGTACGTCTTTATTCCGATTATGACGACGGTGTTCGCGCTGATCTGCACCACGCAGGGCGTCAACCAATTTATCGCATTTGCTCCGATCACCGTGATGATCACGATGGCGATGGGGCTAGACTCCATCACCGGAGCGGCGATCATTCTGCTCGGCGGCTGTGTCGGATTCTCGACCGGAACCTTAAATCCAAGCACCACGCTTGTCGCGCAGGAGATTGCGGAGCTTCCTCCGTACTCCGGTCTGTGGTACCGCGTGGTCTGTTTCGTGGTCTTTCTCGTTGTGACCAACATTTACTTAATTCAGTATGCGACGCGGATTCGCAAAAACCCGACGCTCAGCCCCATGTATGAGCTGGATAAAGATAACGAGATGAAAAACCTCGACATCAACTCTTTTGGAAAGCTGACGATCGGAAAAATATTGATTCTTGTGGCACTCGCCGGCGCGTTGATCTTGATGGTCTACGGAAGCATCGTGCACGGCTGGGATATGGAAGAACTTGCCGCCGTGTTTATCGGACTTGCCGTGGTTGTGGGATTCCTCTCCGGTGAGACGCCCTCGTCCATGTCCGTAATCTTCATTGACGGGTGTAAGAAAATGCTGACCGCCGCCTTGATTATCGGTCTTGCGACGACGATCGCAAACGTGATGACGGCGGGACATATCGTGGATACTGTGATTTACGCATTGGCGGGTTTGCTCTCGCACACGCCCAGTTTCCTGATGGCTCCGGTCATGTACATTGCCAACACCATCATCAGCTTTATCATCGTCTCCGGAAGCGGTATGGCGTCCGCTGTGATCCCGATCACGGCTCCGCTTGGCGACCTGCTCGGCTTGACGCGCCAGACGACCGTATTGACCTTCAACTTCAGCGATGGATTTTCCAATTATATCCTGCCACATTCCACGGCATTGATGGGAATTATCAGCGCGGTCAATATTCCGTATGACCGTTGGATGAAGTTCATGTGGAAAATGTTTGCGATCTGGATGGTTGTCTGCTGTATCATGTGCTCCATCGCACAGCTGATTCACTATTGATGAGAGGGATTTACGATGACGGAATTAAAAAAGAGCTTGTTTGAAAACATCGATGCGAGACGTGAGACGCTCTGGGAGATGGCGGACTGGATCTTTGACCACCCGGAGTATGACGGTGCGGAGTACCAGGCGGCGGCGCGTCTGACTGCATATCTGGAAGAAAATGGATTCTGTGTGGAGCGCGGCGTGGGAGGCTACGAGACGGCTTTTCGCGCGGTCTATGAGCACGGAACGGGCGGTCCCTCGATCGGCATCCTCTGCGAGTATGACGCGCTAATCGGTCTGGGACATGGCTGCGGACACCATATGCAGGGACCGAGCTGTCTGGGGGCGGCGATCGCCTTAAAAGAAGTCTGCACCGATCAGCCGTACCGGATTGTGGTCTACGGCACACCGGCGGAGGAGACGCGCGGGGCAAAGACGACGATGATTGAAAATGGGTGCTTCCACGACATGGACGTGGCGTTTATGATGCACGGTTCCCCGACGACGTGCACGGATGTCAAATGCCTGGCTGACCAGACGTTTCGCGTGACCTTCCACGGCGTTCGCGCGCACGCGGCATTGGCTCCGGAGAAGGGAAAGAGCGCACTGGACGCCTTGCTTGTCGCTTTCAACGGCATTGAGTTCTTGCGCGAGCACGTTCCGGACGATACGCGGATGCACTACACGATTGCACAGCTTCCGGGACCGTCAAACGTCGTCCCAGTAGAGGCGGTCGGAACATTTTCCCTGCGTTCCTTCTCAAAGACGAATCTGGAAGGCGTGGTGGCGCGCTTTTACGACATCGTAAAGGGAGCGGCTCTGATTGCGGGTGTGACCTACGAGGTCGAGCGGATTCATAACTTTTACAATAAGATTCCCGTCTTGTCGCTCAATGAGCTTTTGATGGAAAATGCTGCCCTTGCAGGTGCGCCGAGGCTCTCGCCGCCGCGGGAAAAGACGGGTTCCACGGATTTTGGAAATGTGATGTACGAGGTTCCCGGTTCCTGCATCCGCGTGGCATTTGTCCCAGAAGGCACGTCCTCGCACACGCAGGCATTTGTCGATGCCGGAAAGACGCAGGATGCGCATGACTGCATCATCTACGGCGCGAAAGCGATTGCCGGAGCTGCGCTTGACTTGATTGAAGAGCCGGGCAAGATGGAGAAGATTCAGAAGGAGTTTGCAGCGAACAAGAAGAAGTTTTCCTAGCTTCGTCGAAATTCGTAAGATTCTTTAATAAAAATTTTCTTGAAACCATAATATGGAAGCGGTATGATTGGGGGGATGGGAAAGAGAGGGAACGCCTTATGACAAAATGGAAACTGACAAGATGGGCTGCGGCAGCGATCGGGGCATTTGTCCTGAGCATGACCTGTGCCGGAGCGGCGATGGCAGATTCGGCGCAGACCGAGACGAGCCAGCAGACGCAGGCAGCCGCGATCACAGCCACGGCAACGATCCAATCCGCAACCATTGGAAGCGACAAATCCACGGTGACGGTGACGGCAAAGACGGGCGGTGATCTAACAGGAACGGATCAAAAATTTTATCTGTTCGAGCTAAAACCGTACCAGGACACGCTGGACGGAAGAACGGACTACATTGCGAGTGCGACCGGAACGGATCTGACTTGGAACTTCCCCCTGAGTCAGGGATCGGAGGCAGATCGGTTGTACAGCAGCTTTGTGGTTGCCGTCTACGACGTGACAAAGGGAGCTTACACAAGCATCAGCGAGCCACACTACATCACAAACCCGGAGGCGGTCGCAAAGAACACGGCAGCGTTCAAAGACCCGCTGACAAAGAAGGGACTTGTGATTGAGATCAATATGCTCAGCGATGCGTTTGACCTGGGCGTCAAACACGTTGGCACGAACATTGCATTTCACCAGATTCTGGGAAGTGGTATTGATTACACCTATGACGGCAAGACGTACCACTTTAGCAAGGCCGTGATGGAGGAGTACGATCGGACGATCAGCGCGCTCTCCGGCAAAGGAATGACGGTCAACGCCGTGATCTTAAACGGCTGGAACGATGCAACGCCGGATTTGATCTATCCGGGTACGAAAAAGTCGAACAACGCCTTCTATTATCTGTTTAATGTGGCGACAAAGGAAGGATTTGAGCAGACGCGCGCGATCATCGCGTTTTTGGCGGAGCGTTACAACGGTTCTGACCCGAACCATGGAAAGATTTCCAACTGGGTGATCGGAAACGAGATCAATAACCAGCAATGGAATTACACGGGGGCGTGGGATCTGACGAGTTATGTGAAGGCGTACCAGAAAGCATTTCGCGTGTTCTACACGGCAATCAAGAGTGCGTCCGCCAATGACCGGGTGTATTTCTCCGTGGACTACAACTGGAACAACGAGATCGATCACAAGTTAAAGTACGGCGGCAAGGAAGTGCTCGACAGTTTCAACTCGATTGCCAACAACTGGGGACAGATTGACTGGGGACTGGCTTACCACCCCTATCCCTGCCCGATGACGGATCCGAACTTCTGGGACGACGATCAGACGGGATTGGTGAAAAATGACATCAATTCTCCGGTGATTAACTTTAAGAACCTGACGGTTCTGACGGACTACATGGCAAGCAGTGCCTTCCGCGCACCTTCCGGAAATGTGCGCCACATCATCTTGACGGAGGAAGGATTCACCGCCATGAATCAGAAAGGGGAGGACGTCTCCAAGTTGCAGGCGGCGGCTTACGCTTATTCCTACTACATGGTGGACAGCAACCCTTACATTGATGCGTATATTCTGAGCCGTCAGATCGACGCGCCTTCTGAGGTCAATCAGAAGCTCGCTTTTGGTCTGTGGACGTGCGACATGAGCAAGCCCAACCAGATCATCGCCCAGAAGCGAAGAAAGATCTGGCAGGTCTTCCGCGACATTGACAAGAAGAATGCAACGCTGGAAGCCACGGAGTTTGCAAAAGAGATCATCGGAATCAATAAGTGGAGCGATGTGATCGAGAACTTTAAGTGGAGATCACAGGAATAGTGAGGAGAGAGCAGGTATGATTTTGGTCATGCCTGCTTTTTTGTTCTATAGGAAATTGCGCCCTATGAAATAAAAAAATGCTCCGCTGTGGATCGCACTGCGGCGGATTGGAAGGGGGTCGCTATGGCGGCTCGCCGCAGGCGGAGAGTCCTGCTCGCAGGATTCTATTTTTCCATAGGAAATTGCGTCTCATGAAAGATAGAACACACGGAGAAATTCCTGCTCACAAATGCTCATTTCTGTAAGAAACTGGAAATATGTTTGTGCATGGACAGGGATTTTCAAGCCGTGCTTGATGACACGAATGTCATCACGAGGCATTACATTTCCTTCGTAGGTTGAACCGCGATTCATCCATAGCCTCACATCGTCAAAGCCCTGTGACTCCGGATAGAGATAATAGCCGGTTTTGGCGTCGAAACGGAACATATACGCAAGCAGTTGTAAATAATCGCGGTTGCCAATGTTTTGTGAGGGCTTATACTTGGCATCTGCAAGGATGCGATCCGTCTGCGTGCAACTGATAAAATCTGGGTAGATCAGACCAACATTTCCGGCAAACAGGCGTTGTGCACCTGTACCGGATTTATTCTTTGGATGGTAAAATTGATCCCCAATTAGTGAGTAGATATATTCCTCCCATAACCATGCTCCGTCAAAGAGAATGCCGTATATTTGTCTTGAACCGAAACCAATTTGGTGTTTTTGATGGCTAAGAATCAAGAGACACAGCCTCTGCAAGGAAAGATACTCTCGAAAATAAGCGTGGCGCACCGGGTTCTTTTTATTCTCTTCCATGATTTTTACGCGAGTGTGGAACTGATAGTTTTGAGTCGCCTCGACTACGAGTTTTACTTCCTCTTTGACTCTGGCAAGGAAGTGCTTTCCATAGGGTGTTCCTTTGATCCACTCAATGGTATGGCGTATCAGTTCCATCAGGTAATTGTCATGAGAAAATTCTCTCTGGTGGTATGCGACATTCCCAATAAAGGGTGTGTTTTTCTTGATATGCATTGGAATATCAACCGTGCCCTTTACGTTTTTGTCGTTATAATTATGACAGAGATACGTTTTGAAAAGTCCCTTACGCATCGCTGACTTGAGGTAATATGGAAACAAAAATACTAGGAAATGAAACAGGCGATGCTCGAAGCTGGCATCGGATTCCAGATCCACAACGTTTGGAACCTCCAACACACGCTCTAACAAATATTGGAAAAAGTAGTCCTCTTTTCCACAAAAGCGAGAGGTAATGATCAACCGCTCATCACCGTAACCGAGAAATCCCATCACATTGCCGCAGCGGTAGGTGTCATGGAAACTTTGAAGAATCATTTGCTCACGCGCAAGATCTTGGGAATCTCTTACAGTTTCAGGAAAGACGAATATTCCTTCCCGTTCCAGCTCTTCCAAGGTCTGGTCGGCAATTTTTGCAGTCAGGTTTCCAATTTGAGAAAATGCAATCTTTTTCTGTTGCGAGTTATCTTTGATCTTGAGCAGGTTCATTGCGATCACCTCGGATTCCTTTTTGATAACCGTATGCGTTTGCAAACCGATTCATAATCTCTTCTTCATGATACATTCCGTGAATATATTCTTGCAAAAGCGGCTGCAAGTAATCCGTCCAAAGTTGATCGAAATCAAGCGTTTTCAGCTTTAGAAAGTAAGCAGCACCGATTTGATAATTTTCGTTCAAATCTTCGATGGCTGCAATTTCCTGATTAAGAGCCGTCATTCTTCGGATCATTTCAGACTTCAGTTCCTCATTTCCCAGGGAAGTAAGCATTTCCAGCTGCTCATTTGCTTTGAGTTCCACAAAACGGAAACGGCGGCGCATGGCAAAATCAAAACTGTCCACAGAGCGGTCAATATCATTCATTGTGCCGATGAGGTAGACATTTTCCGGGACGTAAAACGTTTCGGCTGGGTTGGGATGCAAATTGGCGTATTGCGTGGCGATTTCTCCGGCTTTTCCACGATACCCAGGATCAATGGCAAAGAACAGTTCTCCAAATATCTTGGAGATTTCTCCGCGGTTGATTTCGTCAATAATGAATACATATTTTTTGAACTCTTCTGTCTTCGCGTGCGTTCTTGGCGCAAGATGTTTCCTCTTACGGATGGCTTTGTAGATGGCAAAGTCATAGGAATATGCCTGAGTCGCATAGGTTTTTCCGAAAAAATTCGTAATATCCTTGATTTTCTCAAACGTTTGTTCCGACTCCAGCATCTTTCGGATCTCATCCAGGCTGAGTGTGAGCTGCTTAATGATGTCATTTTGAGGAATGAAAATGTTAATATGCTGTTCATCGACACTTGTAATTGTAAATGTATTCCCGGTAATGGTCTCAAAGGAATCCTCACCAAATGCAATACTGGAGAAAAATTCACTCATGGATTCCTGGGCAGAAAGTTCCCGCTCTACCATCTCAATCGGTTTTTGGGCGTCTTCGTAGTTTTTTCTGGCACGGCTTACAAAACGCTTGAAAATGCCATCTTGCAGCTCAAATCCCATGCTTCCATCGCTATTGAGTTTGGGTCTCAAACCTTCCACAAAGTCCGAGTAGTCGTAACTGGGGTGAAATTGTACAAATTCCACCTGCTTTTTCTGTTCGTCTGTAAGTTTGCTGTAATCGCTAACCGTTCCATTGCTGACAAGATCCGCTGCGATTTTTTTTGCAAGATAGGTTTTTCCCGTTCCGGGCGCACCTCGGAAAATCAGGTTCTTTGACTCAAGCAGCATCTCGGAGAATGGATTTTGGTAGGTGGGGAGTTGCGAATATTCCGCTTTTTCTCGATAAATCAAAAGAAATTGATCTCCCGGCTGACCGAAACGCTTCAAACATTCCTGAACAAAGAGAACAGTAGAGAAGAGGTTCCAGCAATAGATCACAAATTGGCGATCATTGCCACAGTCGTAGGTCAGGTATTCGAGAGAGTTGCGCCGTGCTCGAAACTCTTGGACGCTTGTAAAAATACCTCGAATGATCTCGCTGTCTGGAAGGTATTTGCAAATAGGAAATGTTTCTCTATCTGCAGCAGAGAGAGCGGCGAGCTGCTTTTCAAAGATCTGGAAGGCAAGGCGAGGCAAGGTCTTATTAGATATTTTTTGCTCTCTTTTGTTGTAGGCACGTTTCATGATTTCGGCGTCTGCTTTTTGAAAATAGGCGTTTAAGGGAACATAATTATCGCCAAGGTATAGATTGTTCATTGTGAAATGCTTGTCGGTGGACACAATGTGTTCGGCAGTGATTGACAACTCAAATTTTTTTTGCTGATTCCATGTTGTATTTGATCTTGCTATCTCCATATAAAACCTCCGTAACGTTTCATTCTCATTCATTATAGCGGAAGAAAGCACTCGGTTTCAAGTGATTTGGCAGGTTCTACTTGAAAAAATCGAACATTTGTGTGTATAATGAATATCTGATGTGAATCTGGAAGAAGCAATGAGAAAGGAATCGTTATGGCGAAAGAGATATATAATGCCGACAGTATCACGGTGCTGGAAGGGCTTGAGGCCGTTCGTAAGCGTCCCGGAATGTACATCGGCGGCGTGGGCGTGAAGGGCTTAAATCATTTGATCTATGAGATCGTGGACAACTCGGTGGACGAGCATCTGGCGGGATATTGCAATCGGATTGAGGTGACGCTGGAGGCGGACGGATCGTGCACGGTCAAGGACAACGGACGCGGAATCCCGGTGGAAATGCACAAAAAGGGAATCTCGGCAGAGCGTGTGGTGCTCTCCACGCTTCACGCGGGCGGAAAATTTGATAACAACTCCTACAAGACGAGCGGCGGACTGCACGGCGTGGGTTCCTCGGTCGTCAACGCGCTGTCTGCACACATGGATGTGCGCGTGTGCAGAAATGGAAAAATTTACCATGACGCATATCGTCAGGGCGTGCCAACGGTGAAACTGGAGGAAGGTCTGCTTCCCGTAATCGGAAAGACGAAGGAGACGGGAACACAGATCAATTTCCTGCCGGACGACACCATTTTCGAGCGTACCCGTTTTAAGGCAGACTGGTTAAAGAGTCGCCTGCATGAGACGGCGTACTTAAACCCGAACCTGACGATCGCCTACGCCAACAAGCGGGCAGGTGAGGAGGAATCCAAGGTTTATCACGAGCCGGAGGGCATCGTTGCGTATGTGAAGGAGTTAAACTCCGGCAAGACTCCGGTGCATGATCCGATCTATTTTAAGGGAAATGTCGATCATGTGGAGGTGGAAGGCGCGGTTCAGTTCGTGGACGCGTTTGAGGAGAACATCCTGGGATTTTGCAACAACATTTACACGCAGGAAGGCGGCACGCATCTGGCGGGTTTTAAGACGAAGTTTACGGCTCTGATCAACAGCTATGCAAGAGAACTTGGAATCTTAAAAGAGAAGGATGCAAACTTCACGGGCGCGGACACGAGAAATGGAATGACGGCGGTGATCGCAGTCAAGCACCCGGATCCGATTTTTGAGGGACAGACAAAGACGAAATTGGCGAGCGCGGACGCCACAAAGGCCGTATTTTCCGTGGCAGGAGACGAGCTGGCGCGCTACTTTGATCGCAATCTGGAGACCTTAAAGGCAGTGATCGGCTGCGCGGAAAAGTCCGCAAAGATCCGGCGTGCTGAGGAGAAGGCAAAGACGAATATGCTCACCAAGTCGCGTTTTTCCTTTGACAGCAACGGAAAATTGGCAAATTGCGAGAGCCGTGACGCGCAAAATTGCGAGATCTTTATCGTGGAGGGAGATTCGGCAGGCGGCTCCGCAAAGACGGCAAGAAACCGCAAGTTCCAGGCGATTTTGCCGATCCGCGGAAAGATCTTAAACGTGGAGAAGGCGTCGATGGATAAAGTATTGGCAAATGCGGAGATCAAGACGATGATCAACGCGTTTGGCTGTGGATTCTCGGAAGGATACGGAAACGACTTTGATATCACGAAACTGCGCTATCATAAGATCATTTTGATGACGGATGCGGATGTGGACGGAAGTCACATTGACACGCTGCTTCTGACCTTCTTATACCGCTTTATGCCGGAATTGATCTACAACGGGCACGTCTACATTGCGATGCCTCCGCTCTACAAGGTGATTCCAAAAAAGGGCGAGGAGCAGTATCTGTACGACGATAAGGAACTGGAACGCTACCGCAAGAACCACACGGGAGAATTTCGCCTTCAGCGATACAAGGGTCTTGGTGAGATGGACCCCGAACAGCTCTGGGAGACGACGCTTGACCCCGAACGGCGCGTGTTAAAGCAGGTTGAGATTGAGGACGCCCGTCTTGCGACGGAGATTACACAGCTCTTGATGGGAAGCGACGTGGCTCCCAGACGGGAATTTATTTATGAACACGCCGACGAGGCGCAGATTGACGCATAAGCGATAGGAGAGACAAGATGGCTGAGAAGATATTGAGAACGGAATACAGCGAGGAGATGCAAAAGAGTTACATGAACTACTCGATGAGCGTCATCACCGCAAGAGCGATCCCGGACGCCCGTGATGGTCTAAAGCCCGTTCAGCGCAGAGTGCTCTACGATATGTCAGAGCTGCGTCTGGGGCACGATAAGCCCCACCGAAAGTCAGCAAGAATCGTGGGCGATACGATGGGTAAGTACCACCCGCACGGCGATAGCTCCATCTACGAGACGCTGGTGGTGATGAGCCAGGAGTTTAAGAAGGGTATGGCTCTCGTGGACGGACATGGAAATTTCGGCTCCATCGAGGGAGACGGGGCGGCTGCCATGCGTTACACGGAGGCAAGGCTGGAAAAGTTTGCGGAGGAGGTCTACTTAAAGGATCTCGATAAGACCGTGGACTTTGTGCCAAACTACGATGAGACGGAGAAAGAGCCGGAGGTGCTTCCGGTTCGCGTGCCAAACCTGCTCATAAACGGGGCAGAGGGAATTGCAGTCGGAATGAGTACCAGCATCCCACCGCACAACCTGGGTGAGGTGATTGACGCGGTCAGCGCGTATATCGACAATCCGGAGATTACGGTGGCAGAGCTGATGGAGTACCTGCCTGGCCCCGATTTTCCGACCGGCGGCATTATCGCAAATAAGAGCGATCTGCCTGCGATCTATGAGACGGGAACGGGAAAGATCAAGCTGCGCGGAAAGATGGAGGTGGAGCTTGGAAAGCGAAGAGCGGACAAAGACCGCCTGGTGATCACGGAGATTCCTTACACCATGATCGGTGCGGGAATCAACAAGTTTTTGCAGGACATCGCGGATCTTGTTGAGGCAAAGAAGTTGACGGATGTGGTGGACATCTCGAACCAGTCGAGCAAAGAGGGAATCCGCATTGTGTTGGAGCTAAAAAAAGACGCGGACATCGAGAAGGTGCGAAACATTCTCTACAAGAAGACGAAGTTAGAGGACACGTTTGGCGTCAATATGCTTGCCATCGCAAACGGACGGCCGGAGACACTCAACCTTTTGGGAATTTTGAAGAATTTCCTCGATTTTCAATATCAGAACACGCAGAGAAAGTATGAGGTGCTCTTAAAGAAAGAGGAGGAGCGGTGCGAGATTCAGGAAGGACTCATCAAGGCGTGCGACTGCATTGACCTCATCATCGCCATCCTGCGCGGTTCTAAGAACTTAAAAGACGCGAAAGCCTGCCTGGTAAATGGAGACATTTCAAAGATTCAATTCCGGATGCCGGGGTTTGATGAAGATGCAAAAAAACTCCGTTTCACCGAAGCGCAGGCCGGTGCGATTCTTGAGATGCGCCTGTATAAATTGATTGGTCTTGAGATTCTGGCGTTGGAGAAGGAACACCGGGAGACCCTGAGAAAGATCAAGGAGTACCGTCGAATCCTCTCCGGAAAAGAAGCGATGAATCAGGTCATCAAGGATGATCTTGCAGCCATCCGCGCAGAGTTTGCAACGCCGCGAAAGACGCACATCGAGGACGGCCCGGAGGCAGTTTATGACGAGTCTGCGGTTGCGGTGCAGGAAGTTGTATTTGTGATGGATCGCTTTGGCTATTGCAGGTTGCTTGACAAGGCGGTCTTTGAGCGAAATCGTGAGAGCGTGGAAGGGGATCACGTCCATGTCGTTCCTTGTCTGAACACGGACAAGCTTCTTCTCTTTACGGATCAGGGAAATTTACACCAGATCAAGGCGATGGACGTGCCGCTTGTCAAATTGCGCGATAAGGGAACGCCTGTGGAGAACCTCAGCAAGTTTGACGGAAGCAAGGAAGAGATCGTGTTGCTCACAAGCGCGGGAGCTCTCTTTGAAAAGCAGCTCGTCTTTGCGACGCGCCAGGCGATGATTAAGCGTGTGCCTGCTCAGGAGTTTGAGACGAACAATCGAACGGTGGCGGCGACGAAGCTGCAGGAAGGCGACCGATTGGCAGAGGTTCTTGTGGAGGATGGACAGACCGAGGCAGTCATTCAGACGACCAGCGGCATTTTCCTGCGCTTCCCGATTGAGGAAATTTCTGTGATGAAGAAGAATGCAAGAGGCGTTCGCGGCATTCGCCTCTCCCGCGGCGAGGAGCTGGAGCATTTGTATCTGCCGGGAGCGGACGAGACGGCGCGCTACAAGGAAAAAGAGGTACATTTGAACCGATTAAAGCTCTCACACAGGGACGGAAAAGGCAGCAAAGTCCGTGTATAAAAAACAAATGTATTTTTCTCGCGAATAAATCTTGATTTTTTTCGCCGAATGGTATAGGATAGTCAAAGATTCGCTGTTTGGCGAACCGCGATGAAAAACTGATTACTGAGGAGAGATCATTATGGAAAAGAAGCTCAAGGTTGGAATTCTTGGTGCAACGGGAATGGTAGGGCAGCGTTTTATTGCTCTCTTGGAGAATCATCCCTGGTTTGAGGTGACAGCGGTGGCTGCAAGTCCCCGCTCCGCAGGCAAGACTTACGAGGAGGCAGTCGGCGGTCGCTGGAAGATTGACACTCCCATGCCGGAGGCAGTCAAGAACCTGGTTGTCATGAACGTCAATGAGGTCGAGCAGGTGGCTGCGGACGTGGACTTTGTGTTCAGTGCCGTTGACATGACAAAAGACGAGATTCGCGCCATTGAGGAGGCTTACGCAAAGACAGAGACTCCCGTGGTTTCCAACAACAGCGCGCACCGCTGGACGCCCGACGTCCCGATGGTTGTGCCGGAGATCAACCCCGAACACTTTGAGGTGATTCCGTTCCAGAAGAAGCGTCTGGGAACGCAGAGAGGATTCATCGCGGTAAAGCCAAACTGCTCCATTCAGAGTTACGCTCCGCTTTTGACGGCATGGAAGGAGTTTGAGCCCTACGAGGTTGTCGCAACGACGTATCAGGCGATCTCTGGAGCGGGAAAGACCTTTAAGGACTGGCCGGAGATGGAGGGCAACATCATCCCCTACATCGGCGGCGAGGAGGAAAAGAGTGAGCAGGAACCGCTTCGTCTGTGGGGCAAGATCGAGGACGGTGTGATCAAGAAGGCAGAGGGACCGGTAATCACCTGCCAGTGCATCCGCGTTCCCGTTCTGAACGGACATACGGCGGCTGTATTTGTCAAGTTTAAGAAAAACCCGACCAAGGAGCAGCTGATTGAGGCGGCGACGAGCTTTTCTGGTCTTCCTCAGGAATTGAATCTTCCCAGCGCACCTAAGCAGTTTATCCAGTATCTGGAAGAGGACAACCGTCCCCAGGTGACGCTGGATGTCAACTACGAGAACGGCATGGGAATCTCTTTTGGCCGTCTGAGAGAGGATTCCGTCTACGACTACAAGTTCGTCGGACTGTCTCACAACACGGTTCGCGGCGCGGCGGGCGGCGCAGTTTTGTGTGCAGAGCTTCTGACCGCACAGGGGTATATCACAGCAAAGTAATGTCAAGTAAGATCTGACATGAAAAGGGGCAGTATTTGCCCCAATTATAGAGAGAAAAGGGGTTACGATTATGGCAATCGAGAAGAAGTCCTTCGGGAACCTGCCTGGGGGAGAAGAGGTATGGGAGTACACATTGACGAACAAGAACGGCGTTTCTGCCTCGTTCTTGACGCTTGGGGCAGTCTGGCGCACGATGATGGTTCCGGACAAGAACGGCGTGATGGATGATGTGGTGCTTGGATACGATGACCTTGCCGGATACTTAAAGAACGGCCCGCATTTTGGCGCACCGATCGGAAGAAATGCAAACCGAATCGGCGGGGCAAGCGTCACGATCGACGGCAAAGAGTATCCGCTGGCAGTCAACAACGGCCCGAACAACCTGCACAGCGGCCCAAACTTCTACCACAGCCGTCTGTGGGAGTGTGTGCCCTCTGAGACCGAGGAGGGAAGCCGCCTTGACTTCTTCCTGGAGAGTCCGGACGGTGATCAGGGATTCCCCGGAAACGCAAAGGTGACGGTCAGCTACGTTTTGAATGACGAGGACAGCTTGATTTTGGAGTACCGGATGGTCAGCGACAAGGATACGGTGGCAAACTTCACCAACCACAGCTACTTTAACTTGTCCGGACAGGGAAGCGGAAGTGTTCTGGATCAGGAAGTGTGGCTGAATGCGACGACGTACACGCCTGCGGATGCGGTTTCGATTCCGACCGGAGAGATCGTGCCCGTTGCCGGAACACCGATGGATTTTACGACGAGAAAACCCATTGGGCGCGACATCAACGAGCCGTTTGAGGCATTGATTCTGGGAAATGGCTACGACCACAACTGGGTAATCGACCATGCGGCTGGAGAGCTGTCTTTAGCGGCAAAAGCATTTGACCCGAAGAGTGGACGCACGATGGAGTGCAGCACCGACCTGCCCGGCGTTCAGTTCTATACGGCGAATGCCTTAAAGGACGAGGCAGGAAAGGGCGGCATTTGCTATAAAGGGCGATACGCGTTCTGCTTTGAGACGCAATATTATCCCGACGCCGTGCACAAGGAGAACTTCCCGTCCCCGATGCTGGCAGCAGGCAAGGAGTATTTCACAAAAACCATTTATCACTTTGGTGTGGAAAGATAAGAAATGTGCAAAAAGTCCTGGAGAGATCCGGGGCTTTTTGTTTTCCTTCAATTCTCTGTTGTCATGACTTCCAATTAATGGTATACTAAAAAGTACGTGTCCTCTTGCCGCTTGGCAGGAGAGACCGGGAAAATGAGGGATAGAATGTCAAAAGCGTTATATATTGCAGAGAAGCCGAGCGTGGCGCAGCAATTTGCGGACGCGCTGAAGATCCGCGGCAGACGCGGCGACGGCTTTATCGAGTCAGAGCAGGCGATTGTGACGTGGTGCGTGGGACACTTGGTGACGATGAGTTACCCGGAAGTTTACGATCCCAAGTACAAGCGTTGGAGTATGGAAACATTGCCCTTTCTTCCCAAGGAGTTTCGCTACGAGGTGATTGAGGGCGTATCCAAACAGTTTGGTGTGGTTCGGAAGTTATTAAATCGCCCGGATGTGGATACAATCTATGTGTGTACGGACTCTGGACGAGAGGGAGAATACATCTACCGCCTGGTGGCGCAGATGGCGGGCGTGAAGGATAAAAAGCAAAAGCGGGTCTGGATTGACTCACAGACTGAGGAGGAGATTCTTCGCGGAATCCGGGAGGCAAAAGACTTGTCGGAGTACGACAATCTTGCGGACTCTGCCTATCTTCGCGCAAAGGAAGATTACCTGATGGGAATTAATTTCTCCAGGGCATTGACATTAAAATATGGGCAAAGCGTGGCAAATTACCTGAGAGAGCGGCGCGCCGTGCTCTCGGTCGGGCGCGTGATGACCTGTGTGCTCGGAATGGTGGTACGCAGAGAGCGCGAGATCCGCGACTTTGTAAAGACACCGTTTTACCGCGTGATCGGTACGTTTGAGGGGTGCGTCGGGGAAATGGCAGTGCCGTTTGAGGCGGAGTGGAAGGCAGTGGAGGGCTCGAAGTATTTTCAAACTCCGGCACTCTACAAGGAGAACGGCTTTAAAGAGAGAAAGACGGCTGAGGAATTGATTGCCTACCTGCAAGAAGACCCGCCGATGGTGGCGCAGGTGCTTGCAAAGGAGAAAAAGAAGGAGACGAAGAATCCGCCTCTTCTTTATAACCTGGCAGAGCTTCAAAACGATTGCTCGAAAATGTTTAAGATCAGTCCGGATGAGACGCTTCGCGTGGTGCAGGAACTCTACGAGAAGAAGATGGTCACTTATCCAAGAACGGATGCGCGTGTGCTCTCCGAGGCAGTGGCAAAGGAGATCCACAAAAACATCGGCGGATTGGCACATTATGAGCCGATGGCAGCATTTGCCCAGGAAATTCTGGAAAAAGGCAGACAAAAAGGGCTTGCCAAGACACGATACGTCAACGATAAGCAGATCACGGATCACTACGCCATTGTGCCGACTGGACAGGGCTTGGGGAATCTGAAAAACATTTCCCCGCTCGGACAGAAGGTCTATCAGGTGATTTGCCGCCGGTTTTTGAGCATTTTTTATCCGCCTGCCGTCTACCAGAAGTACAGTCTGACGCTGGAGCGAAAAAAGGAATCGTTTTTTGCCAATTTTAAGGTGTTGGCAGATCCGGGATACCTTGTGGTGGCGGATGTGAACCTTGCCAAGAAGTCTTCGGTGGAGGAGACGTTTGAGGAAGGGGAAAATGCTGCCGACAAGGAGGCGGGCGAGCCCCAAAAACAGGCAGGAAATCAAGAAGCGTTATTGCAAATGCTTGCCAAATTGAAAAAAGGTGATATACTTTCTTTAATGGGGCTTGTCGTCAAAGAAGGCGAGACCTCACCGCCAAAGCGATATTCGTCCGGTTCGATGATTCTTGCCATGGAAAATGCTGGTCAGCTCATTGAGGATGAGGAGCTGCGGGCGCAGATCAAGGGAAGTGGAATCGGTACCAGCGCGACGCGGGCGGAAATCTTAAAAAAACTTTTTCATATTGAGTACCTGAGTTTGAACAAGAAGACGCAGGTGATCACCCCGACATTGCGCGGGGAGATGATCTTTGATGTGGTGGATCACTCGATTCGCCAGCTGCTAAACCCGGATCTGACGGCAAGTTGGGAGAAGGGATTGACGTATGTGGCGGAGGGAAGCATCACAAGCGAGGAATATATGGAAAAGCTGGAGCGGTTTGTCGCCGGGAGAACTCTTGGCGTGATTCGCATGGATAATCAATATCACCTGCGGCAATATTTTGACCGTGCCGCATCTTACTATAAGAAGTGATGATATTTATTAAAGTGGTAAAGGAGATATATTAATGAAGTCAGAAGAGATGAAGATCACAGAGCTGTTCGACACCAGCCATACCCTGGCGGCGGAGCTGTTTGAGGGAAAGACCTATGCGTGGGAGGTTCTGGAGGACCTGAGTCATTTTATCGAGGAATTAGGACCCAAGCTGCCTCAGGATGAGTATCAGCAGGTAAGACCCGGCGTCTGGATTCACAAGACAGCCCGCCTTGTTCCGAACGTGGTTGTGGGAAGCCGCGCAATCATCGGTCCCAGAGTTGAGGTACGTCCCGGCGCGTTCATCCGCGGCCGCGTGATCATCGGAGCAGACTGCGTGATTGGAAATTCCTGCGAGCTCAAGAATGCGATTCTCTTTGACGGCGTGCAGGTTCCGCACTTTAACTATGTCGGCGACTCCATTTTGGGAACCAAGTCCCATCTGGGCGCAGGCGCAGTGACTTCCAACGTAAAGAGCGATAAGACTCTGGTGAAGGTTCATGCGGAGGATGGCGATATTGAGACTGGCTTAAAGAAGCTGGGAGCGATCGTGGGAGACGGTGTTGAGGTTGGATGTAACAGCGTGCTCAATCCCGGAACCGTGATCGGCAAGAACTCCATCGTATATCCCCTTTCCAGCGTGAGAGGCTGCGTTCCCGCAAACTCCATCTACAAGGGTAAGGACGAGATTGTGGTAAGAGAGGAGCAGGCTCCGGAGAAGAAAGCCCCCGCAAAGCGCACCAGAGCGAAGAAGTCTGAGAAGGCAGAGAGCGGTAAGGGACTGAAGGTAGTAAAATAGCATTTTTTGCTTCATAGGACGCAATTTCCTATGAAATAAAAAATTTTGCTTGCCAAATTGGAAATTCTGTGCTATAATAATCTGCGTTGTGAGTGATGTGCTCACAGCGCAAAAACGCCGGCATGTCGGAATGGCAGACGATGCGGACTCAAAATCCGTTGGCGGCAACGCCGTGTGGGTTCAAGTCCCACTGCCGGCAGGATACAAAACCGCTCAATCAGGTGAAAATC
>Cebus_capucinus_imitator_PRJNA485217_SSR049__coassemble_1236_pt1 | contig 35666 bp, 30 predicted proteins | sample Cebus_capucinus_imitator_PRJNA485217_SSR049__metabat2_low_PE_019 | metagenome-assembled genome bin Cebus_capucinus_imitator_PRJNA485217_SSR049
GATACAGCGTGATCCCGTATCTGGAAACATTTCCCAATCTATTCGTATTGCGCGCCTTTACAAAGATCTATGCGATGGCAGGTTTGCGGCTTGGCTACGCGCTCTGCGCAAATCTGGACGTGCTGGAGGGAATCGAGTGCGCGCGCCAGCCGTGGAGCGTCTCGAACGTGGCGCAGGCGGCGGGACTTGCGGCGTTAAAAGAGCAAAAATATGTCCGGGAATCGGTCGCCTACCTTTCCGGGGAACGGGTCTGGCTGAGCAGAGAACTTGCGGCACTCGGATTTTGCGTTTACCAGTCCGGAGCAAATTATGTGATGTTTCGCGACCCGGCGGGGGAACATTTGCTATACGAAAACCTCTTACAGCAGGGAATTTTAGTCCGCTCGTGCGCGAATTATCCGGGGCTTGACGGCTCGTACTACCGCGTCTGCGTGCGGCTTCGGGCGGAAAACGAGGAGCTTCTTGGCGCGCTTTACGCATATCAAAGAGGAGAGAGACGATGAGAGCAAAACCGATTATGATTCAGGGAACGATGTCAAATGCCGGAAAGAGCTTGATTGCGGCGGGGCTTTGCCGCATTTTTTCGCAGGACGGATACCGCGTCGCTCCCTTTAAGTCCCAGAATATGGCACTCAACTCCTTTATCACGGAGGAAGGGCTTGAGATGGGGCGGGCGCAGGTCGTGCAGGCGGAGGCGGCAGGCGTGACACCCTCAGTCGATATGAACCCGATTCTCCTAAAACCGACTACGGATGTGGGAAGTCAGGTGATTGTGCGCGGCGTGCCGATCGGGAATATGAAGGCGCGCGACTATTTTGCTTATAAAAAAGAATTGATTCCGACGATTTTAGAGTCGTATGAACGCCTTGCCGCTGAGTACGACATCATCGTCATTGAGGGGGCGGGAAGCCCAGCGGAGATCAACCTCAATCAGAACGACATCGTGAACATGGGAATGGCAAAGATGGCAAATGCACCCGTCCTTTTGGTGGGCGATATTGACCGGGGCGGTGTCTTTGCACAGCTTTACGGTACGGTGGCTCTCCTAAAAGAGGAGGAGCGGGCGCGGATTGCCGGGCTTTTGATCAACAAGTTTCGCGGCGATCCGACGATTCTGGAGCCGGGAATCCGAATGATTGAAGAGTTGTGCAAGATTCCGGTGGTCGGAGTTGCTCCGTATCTACCAGTGGCGATCGAGGACGAGGACAGTCTGAGCGCGTCACTCTTAAAAACGCAGGCAAACGCGCCCGTGGACGTGGCGGTGATTCGCCTTCCGCGCCTCTCAAATTTTACGGATTTTGACGCACTTGGTGCAATTCCTGCGCTCGGCGTTCGCTATGTGGAGCGGGTTGACCAGCTGAAAAGCCCGGATCTTGTGATTCTTCCGGGCACAAAGAATACAATCAGCGATCTTCTCTGGCTGAGAGAGCAGGGACTTGAGGCGGCGATTCTCAAACTCGCGGATCGCGGCGTTCCTGTTTTTGGAATCTGCGGTGGGTTTCAGATGCTTGGCGAGACGATCTGCGACGCGTCGGGGACGGAGAGCGAGATTGGTCGGACGGTGCGCGGCATGGGGCTTTTGCCGCTTGTGACCGTATTTGAGGAGGAAAAAGTGCGAACGCGCGTGGAGGGCGCGTTTGGAACATTAGACGGTGTGCTCTCGTCTCTTTCTGGTCATGCGATCGAGGGGTACGAGATCCACATGGGGCGGACGAGACTTTCCGACGGGCTGGACGCTGCGAACACGGCAATCTGCGTGAATTGGAGGAAAGAGCCGGTTGTTCTTCGCCCGACGAGTTGGGTGATGGAGACGCAAAAGGCGGCGGTTCCTTCCCCGGCGCGTATGGACGGGGGAACGCGGGGAAATGTTTACGGCACTTATCTACACGGCATCTTTGACGCGCCCGGCGTTGCCGAGGAGCTTGCAAAGAGCCTGCTTCGCGCAAAAGGGCTTTCTGAGGACGTGGGACAGGTACTTGACTACGCGGCGTTTAAGGAACAGGAATTTGAAAAATTGGCGCGCGGACTCAGAGAACATCTTGACATGGCGAAAATTTATGAGATCATGGGATTAGAAGAAAATGGAAAAGAGGAGGCTCGCAATGAAGATGGAGTTAGAAGAAGTGCTGCCAAGCCAGATTGAGGCGCGCAGCTTTGCGATCATCGCCGAGGAGCTTGCCGAGCGGGGGATTGTGCTGGATCCGGAAAAAGATCCGATCATCCGCCGCTGCATTCACACCACAGCAGATTTTGAGTACGCCGAGAGCCTGGTCTTTTCCGAGCAGGCAGTGGAACTTGGAAAACAGGCACTGAAGCGGGGCGCGCACATTGTGACGGACACCAACATGGGGTGGTCTGGGGTCAACAAGAAAGCGTTGGAAAAACTTGGGGGTCAGGCGTATTGCTTTATGGCGGATGCGGATGTGGCAGAACGGGCAAAGGAAAACGGGACGACGCGGGCAGTGGCAAGCGTGGACAAGATGGCGCGTCTTTACGGACCGGGAGGCGAGCGAGAGGGGACGCCGCTCATCTTTGCGGTGGGAAACGCGCCGACTGCGCTGGTGCGGCTGTATGAGCTCATCAACGAGAGGAAAATCGCACCGGCACTTGTGATCGGCGTTCCGGTCGGTTTTGTCAATGTGGTGCAGTCAAAAGAATGGATCATTTCTCTTCCGAATACGCCGTTTATCGTGGCGCGCGGAAGAAAGGGCGGAAGCAACGTGGCTGCCTGCATTTGCAACGCATTGCTCTATGCGTGCGGGGCGAGAATGTAGCGAGAGAAGAGACATCCAGGAGAGGGGAACAACATATGGAACGATACCGGATTCTTTTGGTAGACGATGAGGCGGAGATCCGCCAGGGGATTGCACGAAAGATTGACTGGGAAGCGAGCGGCTTTGAGGTAGTCGGGGAGGCGGAAAACGGTGAGGAGGCACTGGAACGGGCAGAGACATTGGAACCCGATGTGGTGCTGACCGATATTCGGATGCCGTACATGGATGGGCTGGTGCTGACGGAGCGTTTGCGCCAGAGCCGTCCCTCGGTGAAAGTCGTGATCTTTTCCGGTTACGATGATTTTGAGTATGCCAAGCAGGCGATTAAGCTGGGCGTGGCAGAGTACATCTTAAAACCCGTCAATGCAGAGGAATTGACGGCAATTCTTGCGCGCTTAAAAGAGGGGCTTGACCAGGAGATCGAGCAGAAACGAAACGTCAGCTTGCTGCGGGAACATTACCGCAGAAGTCTGCCCCTGCTTCGCGAACAATTTTTGAATGATCTGATCGGCGGACGAGCCGTTGTGGGAGAAATTGAAAACCATCTATATGAGTACGACATCCCGATTGCAAATGCGAAAAAATGGGTGGCGGCTGTCTTTGACGTGGAACTTCCGCGCCAGATGAGTCTTGCCCTGCATCAGGAAAAAGAGCTGATCCCGCTCTCCGTGATGGAGATGGCGAGAGAAAAACTGGGAGAATATTGCCGCTCGGTGATCTTTCGCGCCGTGGCAGGAGCGGGCGGCGGAATCACGGTGCTTGCGGCGATTGATGAGGACAATTCTCAGACAGGGCTGATCGCAGTTCTTGGAGACGTGTGCCGGGAGGCAAGGCGCGTGCTTGAGGTCACGGTCACGATCGGAATTGGGGGAAAATGCACCGAGCTGGAAAATATTGGAACGTCTTATGAGGAGGCACTCGACGCTCTGGGGTATCGGACGCTTGCCGGGGGCGGCGGAACGATCTACATCAACGATATGGAGGCAGGGCGCAGAGGAACGCTTGCCCTGGACACAAAGGATGAGGCGGTCTTGATCGGAGCGGTCAAGTTTGGCCCGGAACAGAAGATTCGCGACGCGCTCGAACAGATCGCGGGGCGCATGGACGGGGCAAAGGTGCATTTTCGCCAACATCAATCATATATGCTTGCAGTGGTCAACGCGCTGGTGCAGCTGATGCAGCAGCAAAGTCTGAATATGGACGAGATGTTCGGAGGAGAGCACGGCTATGCGGGGATTTTTGAGGCATTGCCAAGCTTGACCGGGGCGAAGGAGTTTTCCGCGTGGATTCTTCCCGTGGCTCTCAAGATGCACGAGGCACTTGGCAGAGAACGCGACGACACGACAAAACAGGCGGTGCGAGAGGCAAAAACGTACATTCAGGAACATTTTTCAAACCCGGATCTGTCGGTGGAGGTGATGTGCCGCCATCTGCATATGAGCCCGGCGTATTTTTCCACGATTTTCAAGCGGGAGACGGGGCAGACCTACAGCGCGTACCTGACGCAGGTGCGCCTTGATAAGGCGGTGGAACTTCTCAACAAGACGGACGATAAGACGTATGTGATCGCCGCAAAAGTGGGATACCCGGAGCAGAACTACTTTAGCTACGTCTTTAAGAAGCGGTTTGGCGTCTCACCGACGAAGTTTCGGGGGCAAAAGTAAGGGGGAGATCTTATGGGGCGGTTAAAGACTTTTTTTCGGGACGCCAGCATCCGCAACATCATTTTCGTCTGCTTTACGGTCTCCGCCTTGGCGACGAGTCTGATCATCAGCATTTTCTTATACACGCGAATGTCCGATCAGCTGATCGGTGTGACAAAGCAGCAAAATGAGGTGTTGGTCAACCAGGTGAACCGCTCGGTGGAGACGTATCTTCAGGCAGCAAGAAAGCTCTCGGACACGATTTACTATGGGGTGATTAAGAATGCGGATCTCTCCGAGGATCGGGTGGCGCAGGAACTCTCGCTTTTGTATGGGAGCAGCGACAGCGTGGAAAATATCGCCATCTTTTCCTGGGATGGAACGCTTCTGGAGTCGTTTCCGGCGGCGCGCGTGAAGAAGGGGAAGGACGTGCGAAAGGAAGCGTGGTTTGAGACGGCTCTGGAGAAGACGGAGAACATTCACTTCTTTTTGCCGCAGGTGCAGCGGATCTTTGAGACGAGCGAGAATCAATACCAATGGGTGATTCCCATGGCGCGCGCCGTGGAGATTACTCAGGGGGGAAGCACCTGGCAGGGAGTGCTTCTCATCAACCTCAGCTACACAAGTTTGGAGATGCGTCTGGAGCGGGTAAATCTTGGCGGAAACGGCTATATGTACCTGACGGACGGGGACGGGCGCTTGATTAGTCATCCAAGGATTCAGCTGATTGATTCTGGGTTAGAGGGGGAGAATAACCTCGTTGCCTCACAGCTCTCAGACGGTGTGCACTGGGAAACGTTTGAGCGGAAAAAGCGCGCCGTGACCGTCAAGTCCGTGGGTTATACGGGCTGGAAACTCATCAACGTCGATCCCACGCCGGGACTTTCCCTCAACACGGCAAAGACGCAGCTTTTGATTCTCTCTCTGGTCAGTCTGTTGCTCTTTCTCATGTCGCTCATCAACGCCTACATTTCAGCTCGAATCACAGGGCCAATCCGCAACCTGGAAGCGGCGATTGGGGAGATCGAGGATGGAAATCTGGAAGTCACGCTCCCAAAGACAGGGTCTTATGAGATTCGCCGTCTTGCCGGGGCAATCGAGAACATGACGCATCAGATTCGCTGTCTGATGGCGGATATTGTGGCGGAGCATGAGTCCAAGCGAAAGAGCGAGCTGGACGCCTTACAATCGCAGATCAATCCGCATTTTCTCTATAACACGCTCGACATCATTGTCTGGATGATTGAAAATGAAAAACCCGATCAGGCGGTAAAGGTTGTGACGGCACTGGCGCGCTTTTTCCGGATCAGCCTGAGCAAAGGGCGAAGCATCATCCCGCTTCGCGACGAATTGGAGCACGTTCGCAACTATCTCATGATTCAACAGATGCGCTTTAAGGATAAGTTTCGCTATGAGATTGACGCCCCAGAAGAGCTGCTTGACCTGGCCAGTCTGAAATTGAGCCTTCAGCCGCTGGTGGAGAATGCGATCTATCACGGGATGGAGTTTATGGACGGCGACGGGCTGGTCACGGTGCAGGCAAGGCTTGAGGGGGAGTTTTTGCTCTTGAGCGTCTCGGATAACGGACTTGGAATGACGCCGGAGCAGGTAGAGCGGCTCTTTTCAAAGGAGCACATCAAGAGCAGGCGCGGTTCTGGAATCGGGGTGAGAAACGTCGATCAGAGAATCCGCCTGTACTTTGGCGAGGAATGTGGGCTTTCCATCTGGTCAGAGCCGGATGAGGGAACGTGCGTCACCTTGCGGATTCCGGCGATCCCGTATCGGGAGTGGGAGGAGAAACATGACAAAAAGTGAAAAACGCGGCTGGATGGTGGCTGCGGTGGTTTTGGCGGCTCTGTTTTTATTCTCCTGCGCCGGAGTCTTCTGGGGGGAGAAGGAGACGGTGATCTGCCAGGTGGCGGTGATTGCCAGGGGACGGGACGATCTGGAGTATGAAAATTTTAGAAAGGGAATGGATCAGGCAGCGCGCGAGTTTGACGTGGACGTGCATTTTCTGACGCTTTACGAGGAAAATGACTGGGACGATCAAAAGCGGTTGGTTGAGCAGGAAGTGCAGGATGGGGCGGACGCAGTGATCGTGGACGCGGTCTGGGCAGATCCTGTGGGGGAGCGGTTTCGCGCGATCTCGCCCGGAACGCCGACGATCGTGATTCGCCAGCAGGTGGAGGCGGATTATCCAATTTTTGGAATCTGTGCCGACTATGAGGCAGCGGGGCGGACGCTTGGAACTCAGGTCGCATCGGAGATTGACGGGGAGCGTCCGGTCTGGCTGGTGTGCCGGGGAACGGAGTTTGGAAGTGTGTCGCAGGTTTTGGACAGCCTGCTTGCCTCGTTTCTGGAAACGTCCATCACTCCTAAAATCTGGGATCAGAGCAAGGACGGGGATCTGGAAACCTTCTTTTCACAGACGGCGGGGGAGAGACCCTGCGTGATCGCGCTGGATCTGGCAAGTCTTTGGGAGCTTTCTGGCAGAATCGAGTATCCCGGACAGATCGCACTCTACGGAATCGGCTCCACCACGGCGATCTTAAATCGGATTGACAGCGGACTGATCCGTGGCGTGATGGCTTACAGTGCCTACGACGAGGGGTATCTTGCGGTGCGAGAGGCGGTTTGGGCATCGCAGGGAATGAATATGGAAAATCTGACCAAATTGGATGTACACTATATCACAAAGGAACAGCTGGATGACCGGACGTTTGAGCGGATGCTGTATCCGATGGACTAGGGTTTTTGGGAGGAGGAATTACGATGAAGAAACGGTACGGTGCGGCCGGGGCGATCGCATTCGTTCTGGCGGGAATCTTTTCCTGTCAGGCGGCGCGGGAGAGCAAAAATGTGCAGGAAGTGACACAGCTTCGCGTGGGAATCAGCCTGTATCAGGGGCAGGATACGTTTATCAATACGGTGCTCGCCTCGATTGAGGAGGAGGCAAAGGAGTACGAGCGCAGGGAAGGAATTCGCCTGATTCTTGACGTGGCGGATGCAAAGGACGATCAGAACACGCAAAACAGCCAGACGGAGCGGTTTCTCTCACTGGGGTGCGACGTGCTCTGCATCAACATGGTGGATCGGACGGCGGCTTCCGGGATCATCAACAAGGCGATGGAGGCAGGCGTCCCGGTGGTGTTCTTTAACCGGGAACCGGTGGAGGAGGACATGAACCGCTGGGAGAATCTTTACTATGTGGGGGCGGATCCGCGCAAGGAGGCGGAGTGTCAGGGACAGATTCTCGTGGACGCTTATAACCGCAACACCGCGCTCCTGGACTTAAACGGCGACGGGGAGGTCGGATATGTGCTCTTAGAGGGGGAGGGGAGCCATCAGGACGCGCTGATCCGGACGGAGTGGGCGATTCAGACCTTGAAACAGAACGCCGTTCCCCTAAAGAAACTTGCGGGCGGCGTGGCAAATTGGGACAGAAGTCAGGCGGCGGCTCTGACCGAGCAGTGGCTTCTTCAATACCCGAATCAGATTGAACTCATCATCTCAAACAATGACGACATGGCGCTTGGCGCGCTCGATGTTCTGGGGATGCAGGAGCGCGGACGGCGCGTTGCGGTTGCCGGGATTGACGGCGTGCCGGAAGGCATGAAGGCTGTGGAGGAGGGGAAAATGATGGGAACGGTGTCAATCGACAAGGAGCAATACGGGAAGGCGGTGGTGGAGATTGCGACTGCCGCCGCGCTCAAGAAGCCGATACCGAAAGCATTTGCCCTGGAAAACGGAAAGTATTATCGCTGCCCATCGAAAGCTTACACGCAAATCAAAGAAAATTGATAATGGTGAAAATGATTTTGTATGGAAAAATGCACAAAAAAGAACTAGAATCCTTAGTGTAATCGGTGAAAACACCAGAGCGAAACGAAGCAAATGTAAAGGGAGGATTCAAAAATGAGAAAATTCAGAAGAGCAGCAGCAGCAACTTTGGCAGCTATGATGGCACTGTCCGTAGCCGGATGCGGTGGCGGTGGCAATACCTCCACAACGGAAGCGGCAACGACCGAGACGACTGCCGAGGCGGGCGGCGAGACGACTCAGGAAGCAAAAGAGGAGAAGACGGAGAAGAAGGATCTCAACGTTGGTGTATTCTACTATACATACAGCGATACCTACATTTCCAGCGTGCGTACTGCACTGGATCAGATGCTGACCGATTCTGGCGTAACCTTCCAGGATTACGATGCAAACTCCAACCAGACCACACAGAACGAGCAGATCGACACCGCAATCACCACCGGTGCAAACCTGCTGATCGTCAATATCGTAACTTCCGGCTCCGTGGACGCTTCCTCCGCAGTTGTGGAGAAGGCTGAGGCAGCAGGAATCCCCGTAATCTTCTTCAACCGTGCCGTTGAGACGGACGAGGAAGAGGGCAAGGTACTCGGAAGCTATGACCAGCTGGCATTCGTTGGAACGGACGCTCCGGAGGCAGGTCATATGCAGGGCGAGATGATCGGAAAGTACGTCATCGACAACTACGATGCGATCGACTTAAACGGCGACGGAACCATCAGCTACGCGATGTTCATGGGTCAGCTTGGAAACGTTGAGGCAATCTACCGCACTCAGTACGCGGTTGAGGACGCGAACAAGGCTCTGACCGAGGCAGGAAAGCCCGAACTGTCCTACTTTGACGCATCCAACCAGGATAAGTACCAGGTTGACCAGGACGGAAACTGGAGCGCGACTGCTGCAAACAACTACATGAACACCAACCTGTCTCAGTACAATGAGGCAAACGGCAACATGATCGAGCTGGTAATCTGCAACAACGACGGCATGGCAGAGGGCGTTGTATCTGCTCTGAACGATAAGGGATATAACATGGGCGACGATTCCAGCAAGACCATTCCTGTCTTTGGCGTTGACGCAACGGATGCTGCAAAGCAGCTGATCGCAGACGGCAAGATGACCGGTACCATCAAGCAGGATGCAGACGGTATGGCAGAGGCAATCACTTTCCTGACCGAGAACATTGCAGAAGGCAAGACTCTGATGGATGGAACGGAAGGAAAGTACAACATTTCTGAGACCGTAAGCAACAAGATTTACATCCCCTACGCAACTTACACCGGGGAAAAGTAATCAGTAAACAGCATATAAGAGCGGTCGCTGCCAAGCAGGCGCGGCCGCTTTTCAAAATCAAAAAGGGGGAGGGAACCAAGGATGGACAAAGACGTTTTACTCCAGATGACTGACATCTGTAAGGAGTTTCCGGGAGTCAAGGCTCTGGACAACGTTTCCCTGACAGTCAAGAGAGGAACGGTACACGCGCTCATGGGGGAGAACGGTGCCGGAAAATCCACCTTGATGAAGTGTCTGTTTGGAATCTATTCCAAGGACAGCGGGCACATCAGCCTGGAAGGAAAGGAAGTCAACTTCAAGGATTCCAAAGAGGCGTTGGAAAACGGCGTTGCGATGGTGCACCAGGAGTTGAATCAGGCGTTAAAGCGCAATGTCATGGATAACTTGTGGCTGGGAAGATACCCGCACAAAGGACCCATGATCGACGAACACAAGATGTACGAGGACACCAAGAAACTGTTTGCACAGCTTGGAATCGAGGTCGATCCGAGACGCGTGATGAGCACTATGCCGGTCTCGCAGCGTCAGATGCTTGAGATTGCAAAGGCCGTATCCTACGACGCGAAAGTCATTGTGTTTGATGAGCCGACTTCCTCGTTGACGGAGCAGGAAGTGGAACATCTCTTTGAGATCATCAATATGCTGCGCGACAAGGGCTGCGGAATCATCTACATTTCCCATAAGATGGCAGAAATCCTTCGCATCTCCGACGAGGTGACGGTTATGCGAGATGGAACCTGGGTTGCGACAGAGCCTGCAAAGGAATTGACGATGGATCGAATCATCAAATTGATGGTTGGACGAGAGCTTGGCAACCAGTTCCCGCCAAAGACGAACAAGCCTGCGGAGGTTGCACTTGAGGTGGAACATCTAAGCGGACAGTATTCTCTGCTTGAGGACGTTTCGTTCCAGGTTAGACGCGGCGAGATCGTGGGTCTTGCAGGTCTTGACGGAAGCGGACGAACCGAGGTTTTGGAGAACATTTTCGGAATCGCCACGAGAAAGAGCGGAACGATCAAGCTGGACGGAAAACCTGCCTTAAACCGCAATGCGCGCGAGTCGATCAAGAACGGGTTTGCGATGCTGACTGAGGAGCGGCGCGCGACTGGTATCTTTGGAATTCTGGATATTCGCGAGAACACCGTCATCTCGAACTTGAAGAATTATCGAATCAGCAGTCTGCCAGTTCTGGACGATGCGAAGATGCGAAAGGACACCAAGTGGTCGATCGAGGCCATGCGGACGAAGACGCCGACGCAGGAGACAAAGATCCGCACACTCTCCGGAGGAAACCAGCAAAAGGTGATTCTGGGACGGTGGCTTTTGACTGAGCCGGAGGTATTGCTGCTTGACGAGCCGACGCGAGGAATCGACGTTGGCGCGAAGTACGAGATCTACCAGCTGATTATTGATCTTGCAAACAAGGGCAAGGTAGTCATCATGGTATCGTCCGAGATGCCGGAGCTTTTGGGAGTCTGTGACCGGATTCTTGTCATGTCGGGCGGACGCCTGGCAGGCGAGGTGGATGCAAAGACAGCGACTCAGGAAGAGATTATGACCCTGGCCGCCAAATACGTATAAAGGGGGAAAAACAGGATGAATCCCGTTGCAAATATTCAGAATAAGATTGCTGCCTACAAGGCACTGGACGCCAGCGAAAAAGGGAATTACTGGAAGGAAGCGTTGATTAACAACGCGCTCTACATTCTCCTTGTGGTGGCCATCATTTACACCTACACACAGAACCATCTGTTCATTTCCGGCAACTCGATTGTCAACATCATCAGCCTTTCCGCGGCAAACCTGCCCATCGCGTGCGGTATCGCAGGCTGTATCGTATTGACCGGAACCGACCTTTCCGCAGGACGCGTGGTTGGTCTGACAGCTTGTATCTCTGCTTCCTTGCTTCAGGCAACGGACTATGCGACGAGAATGTTCAAGGATCTTCCCGTGATCCCGATTCCGCTTGTCATCCTGGCAGTGCTGGCAGTCGGCGGCGTGGTTGGTTGGGTCAACGGCTTCTTCGTTGCAAAGTTTAAGCTGCATCCCTTCATCGTAACGCTGGCAACGCAGTTAATCACCTACGGTATTCTGCTGATGTACGTTATGATCAACGGAAACAACGGTCAGCCGCTGTCTGGTCTTGATAAGGCTTCCAAGGCATTCGTAACCGGAAGCGTCTTAAAGCTCGGCGGAATCCCGATTCCCAACTACGTCTGGTATGCCTGCGTGATCGTTGCGATCATGTGGTTTATCTGGAACAAGACGGCGTTTGGTAAAAATATGTTCGCCGTTGGTTCCAACCCGGAGGCAGCAAACGTATCCGGCGTCAACGTAAACCGCACCATCATCATGGTACATACACTGGCAGCTATGATGTACGGCATGACCGGATTCATCGAGTGTGCAAGAATCAACTCCAACACCGCAAACACCGGATTAAACTACGAGTGTGACGCGATCGCAGCCTGCGTAATCGGCGGCGTATCCTTTGTCGGTGGTACTGGTAAGATCAGCGGCGTGGTTCTGGGCGTGGTGCTGCTGCGAATCATCTTCGTGGCACTTCAGTTCCTCTCCATCAACCAGAACTTACAGTATGTCATCAAGGGTTTGATCATTCTGGTGGCGTGCTCCATTGATATGAGAAAATACTTAGTAAGAAAGTGATGATTCGTTATGGAAGAAAAGACACAGCAGACACAGCCCAAAAAGCTGTTCGGAAGAGGCATTTACACGAGTAAGGACGTGCCGATTCGGATTCTCGACAAGGTGATCGCGCTGATGATTGCGGCGGCAGTGATCCTGACCGTGGTGTTTGCCATCAACGGCGGTTATTATGTGACGTTTGACACCCAGGGCGGAACCGAGATTGCGGCGCAAAAGCTGCGATACGGCGCGCGGGTGGCACAGCCGCAGGCACCGCAAAAGCCCGGCTATGTCTTTGATTCCTGGTATGATGAAGAAGGGGAGCAGACGTGGAATTTTGAGCTGCTCCCCGTGGAGGGCGATGTCACGCTGACTGCCGTCTACAAGCCCGCCGAGATCGTGGTCAAGTTTGACACAAACGGCGGGGAAATGTCCGGGGAAGATTCCTGTCTGGTCACTTACGGCGAAACCTACGGGAATCTTCCGGTTCCCGAAAAAGAAGGATACACCTTTACCGGCTGGGAGTACAGCGGACAGACCATCACAGCGGATACTTTAGTGCAGATGACGGGCGAGCATGTTCTCACCGCCGTTTACACGAAAAACTCCTGAGTGGAGGGTGTTGGCGCGTCGGATAATCTGGAAAGTTCTTCCAGAACGTCCGGCGCGCCTTTGCTTAACCGGCTGTTTTGATATTGACCGGTGAAGGTGACGTCCTCTCCAAACCAGGCGGGAGGAACAAAGGCGAGCGCGTCCTGCTCATTTGGAAATTCCACTTCCGCCAGAAGAAGTCCCGCGTAGATTCCGGAAAATACGTCAAGCTCAATCACGAGCGGGCTCTCCGCGGAGAGGGGAATCTTATAGCGGCGTTTGCTCAGGACGATTCCGTCTGCTTTTGTTAACAGGTGAGCGTAGGACTCCTCGGTGAGCGGGAGGTTGTATTCTTCCCTTGCGAGCAGTCCTTTGCTCTTATAAGTGAGGTAAAATGCTTCTCCATCACGCCTTACGCGCACAACGGGGGTGGTGCACAGGTACGCCTGCTCAATTTCGCGGGAAGGAAAATCGCAAAGGTTGGCAGGGAGGGCATGAATTCTATACTTTCGTTCGATTTCCATGGACAGATCTCCTTTTTTCTGGGTATTCTGCCAGAATCATACCACACAGAATCAAATTAGGACAGTAAAAAAACAGAAAATAAAAAAAGGACTGTTTTTTCACCCGCGTCTTGATTATAATATAAGCGCGAATTATAGATAAAATATAAAAGACGGATTACACTGGATGCGATTAGGGGAGGAACAGTAATGGCAAAAGTACTTGCATTTTTAGCGGACGGACTGGAAGAAGTGGAGTGCCTGGCAGTGGTAGATGTGCTGCGTAGAGCAGGAATTGAGACGCTTCTTGTGTCCACCACGGACAGTCTGACGGTGAAGGGATCACACAACATCACGCTTCAGGCAGATGTGATGTTTGATGACATCAAATCCGGGGAAGCAGACGTTCTGTTCCTGCCGGGAGGTATGCCTGGAACGCTGAATCTGAGAGCACACGAAGAACTTTGCGCCGCGCTTGTGAAGGCGAATAAACAGGGCAGACGGATCGCGGCGATCTGTGCGGCTCCGAGCATTCTCGGTGAGATCGGAATGTTGAAGGGCAAGACTGCGACTTGCTATCCGGGATTTGAGGACAAGTTAAATGGCTCTTCTTTGAGTGTGCAGGGCGTGATCACGGACGGAAATATCACCACGGCGCGCGGTCTTGGGTACGCGCTTGACCTCGGAATTGAGTTGATCCGTCTTCTTCAGGGCAGCCAGCAGGCGGCAAAGATCAAGAAGGCGATCCAGTATGACCGATAGAGCGTGCAAAAACATCTGTGTAAAAATTAAAAATTTACTAGCTTTCTGTAAGCACTCATGCTATAATAGTACACTGAAGTGTGCGCCCTCAGGATATGGGCGAACCACAGAGATATCAAGGAGGACCCATTAAAATGAGTTTACAAGTCGAGAAATTAGAGAAAAATATGGCGAAGCTGACCGTTGAGGTATCGGCTGAGCAGTTTGCGGAGGCAATGAAGAAGGCTTACAATAAGATGAAGAGCCGTTTCAATATCCCCGGATTCCGCCGTGGAAAAGCTCCCCAGGCTATGATCGAGAAGATGTACGGCGAGGGCGTGTTCTACGAGGAGGCTGCTGATGAGGCAATCAACGAGACCTACGGACAGGCTATGAAGGAGAGCGAGTTAGAGATCGTTTCCCGTCCTGAGATCAGCATTACCCAGATCGGCCGCGGCAAGTCCTTTATCTACACGGCTCTGGTTGCTGTAAAGCCTGAGGTAACTCTGGGCGAGTACAAGGGCGTTGAGGTTCAGAAGGCTGACGCTGAGGTCAAGGCAGAGGACGTTGAGGCTGAGCTGAAGAAGGTTCAGGAGCAGAACTCCAGACTGATCTCCGTTGAGGATCGCGCCGTTGAGGCAAACGATCAGGTTACGATCGACTTTGACGGTTCCGTTGACGGCGTTGCATTCGACGGCGGCAAGGCAGAGGACTACAAGCTGGTAATCGGCAGCCACACCTTCATCGACACTTTCGAGGATCAGCTGATCGGCAAGAAGATCGGTGAAGAGTGCGAAGTAAACGTAACCTTCCCTGAGCAGTACCATGCAGCCAACCTGGCCGGCAAGCCCGCTGTATTCAAGGTAAAGGTAAAAGAAATCCATGTGAAGGAGCTGCCGGAGCTTAACGATGAGTTCGCAGGCGAGGTTTCCGAGTTCGAGACCTTAGACGAGTACAAGAAGGACATCGAGAAGAAGCTGGCTGAGAAGAAGGCTGAGGCTGCTGAGGAGACCAACGAGAACCGCGTGGTAGAGAAGGTTGTTGAGAACGCAACCATGGAGATCCCCGATGCGATGATCGACTCTCAGGTTGCCAACATGATCCAGGATATGGCTCGCAATATGCAGGCACAGGGCATCGACATGGATACCTACTTAAAGTACACCGGCATGGACATGGAGCGCATGAGACAGAGTATGCGTCCCCAGGCAGTTCGCCGCATCCAGACCAGACTGGTTCTGGAGGCAGTTGTGAAGGCTGAGAACATCGAGATTACCGACGCTCGTGTGGACGAGGAGATCGCAAAGATGGCTGAGACCTACAAGCTGGAGGCAGAGCAGCTCAAGGGTTACATGGGCGAGAGCGAGTTAAAGCAGCTCAAGGACGACCTGGCAGTTCAGGATGCCGTTGACTTCCTGGTTGCACAGGCAAAGCTGGTTTAATTTTACTTTTACGAAAATTTTCAAGAAACGCACAGGGGGGTTCCTGCGGGAATCTCCCTGGTTTGCAATAAAGGAGGAATCCATAATGAGTTTAGTACCCTATGTCATCGAACAGACCAGCCGCGGAGAGCGTTCTTACGACATCTACTCCAGGCTGTTAAAAGAGCGGATTATCTTCCTTGGCGAGGAGGTCAATGATGTGTCCGCCAGCCTGATCGTGGCTCAGCTTCTGTTTTTGGAAGCGGAGGATCCAGGAAAGGATATCAACCTCTATATCAACAGTCCCGGCGGCAGCGTGACTGCCGGCATGGCAATCTACGACACCATGAACTACATTAAGAGTGACGTGTCCACCATCTGCATCGGTATGGCTGCAAGCATGGGCGCGTTCCTGCTCTCCGGCGGTGCAAAGGGCAAGCGTTTCGCGCTTCCTAACTCCGAGATCATGATCCACCAGCCTTCCGGCGGTGCGAGAGGTCAGGCAACTGAGATCCAGATCGTAGCAGAGAACATTTTGAAGACCAAGAAGAAGTTAAACCAGATTCTGGCGGCAAACACCGGGCAGCCTCTGGAAGTGATCGAGCGGGATACGGAGCGCGATTATTATATGACCGCGCAGGAAGCAAAGGAGTATGGTCTGATCGATCAGATTCTCACGACACACTAATGGATCGGGATTGAGAAGAGATTTGTGAAAGGTAAGGAGAATTATGCCAATTAGGACAGATGACACGATCCGCTGCTCCTTCTGCGGAAGGACGCAGGATCAGGTGCGAAAGATGATTTCCGGTGCCGGAAAGAACGGAGCTTATATCTGTGACGAGTGTATCGAGCTTTGCTCCGAGATTTTGGAGGAAGAGCTGGAGCAGGACGACTCCCGTCAGGACGCGGGAGCACAGGGCGCGGCTTCGATTCATCTTCCCAAGCCAAAGGAGATTAAATCGTTCCTGGATGAGTATGTGATCGGCCAGGATGCAGCCAAGAAAGTGCTTTCCGTGGCAGTCTACAACCACTATAAGCGTGTGACGGCTTGCCAACACATGGATGTTGAGGTACAAAAGAGCAATATTTTGATGATCGGTCCGACCGGTTCCGGTAAGACCTATCTGGCGCAGACACTTGCGAAGATGCTCAACGTACCTTTTGCCATTGCGGATGCGACGGCATTGACCGAGGCCGGATATGTGGGCGAGGATGTTGAGAACATCCTGCTCAAGCTGATCCAGGCAGCGGACTACGACGTGGCAAAGGCTGAGTACGGCATTATCTACATCGACGAGATCGACAAGATCACCAAGAAGTCCGAGAACGTTTCCATCACCCGCGACGTATCTGGTGAGGGCGTTCAGCAGGCTCTGCTCAAGATTCTGGAAGGAACCGTGGCGAGCGTTCCGCCTCAGGGAGGCAGAAAGCACCCGCATCAGGAGCTGATCCAGATCGACACCACCAACATTCTTTTCATCTGCGGAGGTGCCTTCGACGGTCTGGAAAAGATTGTAGAGTCCCGTCTCAATGCCGGGTCCATTGGATTTAACGCAGAGATCGTAGATAAGAATCAGAGAAACTTTGACGAGCTCTTAAAGAAGGTGGAACCCCAGGATTTGACGAAGTTTGGTCTGATTCCGGAGTTCATCGGTCGTGTTCCCGTGAACGTTACACTGGAAACATTGACGAAAGAAGCTCTGGTACGCATTCTGTCCGAGCCCAAGAACGCTCTGATCAAGCAATATCAGAAACTTTTGGAGCTGGACAACGTAAAGCTGGAGTTTGAGCCGGAGGCATTGGACGAGATCGCACAGCTTGCCGTTGATCGCAAGATCGGCGCGAGAGGTCTGCGCTCCATCTTGGAGGGCGTGATGATGGATCTGATGTATGAGGTTCCCTCAAACGAAAACATCGGCATTTGCACCATCACCAAGGACGTTGTGCTCAACCATGCACAGCCCGACTTTGTTTACCGTGATGTTGCGGTGAACCCCAGAACCGGCAGAAAGCGTCGGAATCCCGATTCCGGCGAGATTGCCTAAAAGAGAAAAAAGAGAGCCGTTCTGCTGCCTCAGGGCGCAGGGCGGCTTATTTCAGATATGGAGAAACGAATGGATACACTCATGAAAACATTACCGGCAGTACCCCTGCGCGGATTGACGGTTATGCCGGGAATGATGATTCATTTTGATGCGGCGTCCCCGGCATCCATTGCGGCACTGGAGCAGGCGATGGAGGGAGATCAGCTGGTATTTTTAGTGACACAGAAAAATATCAAAGAACAGAATCCCAAGTTGGAAGACCTCTACACGGTTGGAACGATTGCCCAGGTCAAGCAGATGGCAAAACTTCCGGGAAAGACGATGCGCGTGCTCGCTGAGGGCTTAACGCGGGCGGAACTTTTGAGCATTTCCGCTACCGAGCCGTGCATGATGATGGAAGTGATCGAGCTTGAGGAGGAAGATCTGGATCTGGATGAGGAGACGAGAGAGGCGATGATCCGCATTCTGAAGGAGAAACTTCAGGAGTACGGCGAGCAGAATCTCAAGTTCGCAAAAGAGGTGCTTCCGGGACTTTTGAATTGTTTGACTCTGGAAGAGTTGATGGAGGGAATTGGTTCCCAGATGGTATGGGATTACCAGGTTCGCCAGCGGATTTTGGAGTGCGACGACATCGAGGAGCGATACGAGGTGGTTCTTCGCGCCTTGATGGCGGAGATTGAGATTTTCCGGATCAAGCGCGATTTCCAGCAAAAGGTCAAGGAGGACATTGACCAGAATCAGAAAGAGTATATTTTAAGAGAGCAGATGAAGGTGATTCGCCGTGAGCTGGGAGAGGACAACACGCTCTCCGATGCGGACGAGTATTACAAGAAGGTGGAAGAGCTTTGCGCCGATGAGGAGACAAAGGCGCGACTAAAGAAAGAGATCGACCGCTTTCAGTCCATGCCGTCCGGCAGTCAGGAAGCAAATGTGATCCGCACCTACATTGAGACGCTCTTAGAGCTTCCCTGGAAGAAGGTTTCCGAGGACAACAACGACTTAAAACACGCTGAGGAAGTCTTAAACGCCGATCACTATGGCTTGGAGAAAGTCAAAGAGCGCGTTCTGGAGTACCTTGCCGTGCGCTCTCTGACTAAGAAGCCGGGCGGCACGATTCTGTGTCTGGTCGGCCCGCCCGGAACGGGAAAAACCTCCATCGCGCGCTCCGTGGCAAGGGCACTCAACAAGAAGTACGTTCGGATCAGCCTTGGCGGCGTGCGGGATGAGGCGGAGATTCGCGGTCACAGAAAGACGTATGTCGGGGCAATGCCGGGGCGTCTCGTTGATGGACTCAGACAGGCAGGTGTGAGCAACCCGTTGATGCTCTTAGACGAGATTGACAAGGTGAGCAGCGACTACAAGGGAGATACCTCCTCCGCGCTTCTTGAGGTACTTGACGCAGAGCAGAACGGGAAATTCCGCGATCACTATGTGGAGCTTCCGATTGACCTGTCTCAGGTGCTCTTTATCGCCACGGCAAACACCACGCAGACGATTCCGGGGCCGCTCCTTGACCGTATGGAATTGATCGAGGTCAACAGTTACACAGAGAACGAGAAATTCCACATTGCAAAAGATTATCTGGTGAAAAAGCAGATTGAAAAGAACGGCTTGACCAAGGAGCAGATTACCATCTCGGACAAGGCGTTGGAGCAGATCGTGCGAAATTACACCAGAGAAGCCGGTGTGCGAAACCTCGAACGGCGAATCGGCGACATTTGCCGAAAGGCTGCAAGGGAATTTCTGGAAAATGACAGAAAGAGCATCCGGGTTAAGGAGAAGAACCTGGAGAAGTACCTGGGCAAGAAGCGTGTCAACTTTGACAAGGCAAATGAGACGGACGAAATCGGCATTGTCCGCGGTCTTGCCTGGACGAGCGTTGGCGGAGATACGCTGGAGATTGAAGTCAACGTGATGCCCGGAAAAGGAACGCTGCTCTTGACGGGGCAGATGGGGGATGTGATGAAGGAGTCGGCGCAGACCGCGCTTACTTTTGTGCGCTCCATCGGCCCGGACGCTGGTGTTTCCGATGATTATTTTGAGAAGCATGATCTGCACATCCATATTCCGGAAGGGGCGGTTCCAAAGGACGGTCCATCTGCCGGAATCACGATGGCGACGGCGATGTTCAGTGCGGTGACAAACCGGAAAGTTCTGGCAAAAGTCGCCATGACCGGTGAGATTACACTGCGCGGTCGGGTGCTTCCCATCGGCGGACTCAAGGAGAAAATCCTTGCCGCAAAGATGGCAGGAATTGAGAAGGTTCTCGTCCCGGAAAAGAACCGTCCGGATATTGCGGAACTTTCAAAAGAGATTACAAAGGGATTGCAAATTGTGTATGTGAGAGAGATGAGCCAGGTGCTTGAAGAGGCACTGGCAAAGGAAGGAGAAAAAGCGTGATTATTAAGAGCGTGAATCTGGAAACTGTGGTGGGCGTCACAAGCCGCCTGCCCGACAATCATTTGCCGGAGTTTGCATTTGCCGGAAAATCAAATGTGGGAAAGTCGTCCTTAATCAACGCCCTGATGAAGCGGAAGTCCTATGCCAGGACTTCCTCTCAGCCGGGCAAGACGCAGACCATCAACTTTTATAACATCAATGAGGAGCTCTACTATGTGGATCTTCCGGGATATGGATATGCGAAAGTATCGTTGGAGGCAAAAGCAAAGTGGGGAAAGATGATTGAGCGGTATTTGAGACAGTCTCCCATGCTCAAGATGGTGTTCTTATTGGTGGACATTCGCCACGAGCCGTCCGCCAACGACAAGTCCATGTACGACTGGGTGGTCTACAACGGATACCATCCGGTGATCATCGCCACAAAGCTCGATAAGATCAAACGCAGTCAGCGGGACAAGCAGATCAAGTGCCTGCGCCAGGGACTCGGAATGGGGGCGGACGAGATTTTGATTCCCTTCTCCGCCGAGACCAAAGAGGGCAGGGAGGAGATCTGGGAGTTGATTGAAAGACATGCTCAGGAGAGCAGTTCCTTCATCGCGAACGAGTAGAGCGTCTGGCTCTTCTCTTTCCAGTTGCTGCAAGCAGTTTCTGCCTGCTCTTTGTCGGGAACGGACAGTTCTAACCGAATGAGGACGGACTTTCCTTCCCGAACCTCACAGCGGACGATATAGTCCTGATTGGAACCTTTGTAATAGTCTGCAGTTGTGCCAACCTCGTCGCGCAGGCGGAACTTGTTCTTCTTTAAGTATTGATCCATGTCCTCGACGATGGCGGGCGGAATCTCCTTGCCAAAGAAGTTCAAGGTCTCCTCGCCTTCCTTGGTGATCTCGTAGCGCGTGCTGTTGCGGCGCGATTCCTTTCGGATCAGGTTGGCCTCGACCAGCTCGTTGAGTGCCTGCTGAAGCGCGAAATATGCCGCGTAGTCGTGTTCCGTGAAGAAACTGGTCAGCTGCGCGTTGGTCAGCGGGAAATTCACCTGCTTTAACATATACAGGTTCATCAGTTTGTATAAGGTCATTGGTTCTGTTAGCATCGGGCGCAGCTCCTTTCGGGCGTCTCTTGCCGCAGTGCGGTCTGGACGCATCTTTTTCTATCATACCAATTTTTATCTTTTAATTCAAGATAAAATGTGGTATATTAAGGAAGTTATGTTACAAAGAAGCGGATTTAGTTGCTTGTAAAGGTGGTTATATGAGAGAACGGATCAACCGGCTTGCCAGGGGGATCATAGAGAACGAACAGCCGCGTCTCGTCCTTCAGCCCGAACGGATTGAGGGGACGCTGCTTTTTGGGGAGAAAACGCGCGGAACATTTTTCGTGCAGAGTATGGGAGCAGTAACAGTTAAAGGTCTGATCTACTCGGATAATCCAAGAGTCGTGCCCTGCGTCGAGGTATTTGCGGGGGGACGCTGCCGGGTTGCCTACGAAGCGGATGCAGCGGGCTGTGAACACGGAGAATGGATCAGGGGATCTTTTTACCTCGTCACGAATGCAGGGGAAAAAGAGATTCCCTATTCTTTACGCGTGCAAAACGCGGGGACGGGGGATCTTCTTGAGAGCCTAAAGACTGCCGATGACTTTGCGCGCCTTGCACAGAAGAACGAGGAGCAGGCTCTGGAGCTGTTTGAGCGTGCAGACTTTATAAACGCGCCCTTTTTGCATGACTTGAGCGTTCAGACGCTCTACGAGGGCTTAAAGGGCAGAACGAACCGAAGAAGTCTTTTGGAGGAGTTTCTCGTCGCACTTGGAGTCAAAGAACCCGTTCGCATCTACGCGGACTGCGAGCAGAAAACGTTTCACGAGATTGAGGGCGACCGCAGGGAAATGCTGACGCTTTTTGTGAGCGGCTGGGGATACGCAAGCGCGACATTTACAACGGACGCGCCGTTTCTGGAGCTTGAGACGAGCCAGATCACAGACTGTGACTTTTCAAACGGAGCGGCGCAGATTGCCTACCGGATCAAGAAAAAGCGGCTTCACGGCGGGAAAAATGTCGGCGTGATCCGGATTTTGGCGGGCAAAGAGACGAAAACCGTGACGATCACCGTCAAAAAGACGCACCGCACAGAGCGGGAACGCGCAAAATGGCGTGCCGACCAATCGCTCCTATCGTATGAGCGGCTGCGCCTTGCGTGGGAACTGGGCGATCAGGCCGTGTATGAAGAGATGGAGCAGGAACTGGCTCGCTTAAAAGAGGAGAGAACCTGGGACTGCCTTGCAATGCTTCTTGAGGCGGAACGTGCCCTGCTTATGGGGCGTGTACAGACGGCTGCCTCGATTCTTGACGAGTGCCGCGCGCAGAAAAAAGACCGCGACCAATATTTGTTCTATCAATATTTGCAATGGTGCGTAACGCCAGAGGAACGGCGGGCGCAGGGACTGGCGCAGATGCTCAGAGAAAGCTTGCTGGATACGCAGGGAAGAGCGGATCTTAGACTGCTTCTCCTCATCAAGGTGGATTCGTCCATCCGCCAAAACGCGCTGGAGTTGTGGCTTCGGATGAAGGGCATCTGTCACGGAAACGCGAAAAGTCCCTTCCTCTATGTGGAGGCTTGCCGCTTGCTGGAGACGCACCGGGGACTTTTTGCGTCGCTGGAAGCATTTGAGCTTCAGGTCTTGATCTTTGGCTTAAAACACAGCTTGATCTCGCAGGAGACGGCGCAGACTGCGGCAAAGCTCGCAAGAAACCTTCCGATGTGGCGAAAGAGCTATGAGCGGCTCTTAATCAGCCTCTATCAGACTTTTCCGGGAACCGAGCTTCTCGACGCGCTCTGCCGGCTGCTGATTCTTGGCGATCGCAGAGAGCCGGACGCATTTTCCTGGTATCATCGAGCATTGCGGGAGAATATCAACCCCACAAAGCTCTACGAGTACCTGCTTTACTCCATGCCGGACGGATACCGCCACCTTCTCCCGAAAGCGGTGCTGCTCTACTTCTCGTATCAGCACAATCTCGATGCAGAGAATCAAAAAAAGCTCTACCGCAACATTTTGTGCTACATGAATCCACAGCGGGAACTCTATGCGACGTATGTAAGATCCATGGAGCAGTTCGCGCTTGGCGCGCTCTTTGAGCGAAAGATTGACGGCGCGCTTGCCGAGATTTACAGTCACCTGATCTACCCGGATATGGTCGATGAGCGGGTGGCAAAGGTGCTTCCGGACATCTTAAAGACGTGGCGGATTGATTGCTTGGATGCGCGCGCGCAATATGTGGTGGTGCGAAGGGGAGAGCTTAGCGAGGAAGTTCGCTGTCCGATTCACGACAACACGGCGTGGGTTCCGCTCTGGGGAACGGATGAGGTACTCTTTTTGGAGGATGCAAAGGGAAACCGCCTGAGCAGTCTCTCCTGCGTCCAGACGCCGGTGATGGAGCGAAGCGATCTTTTGGAAGCGTGCCGCAAACGATACCCCGATCACCCAATGTTTCGGTTGGAAATGTGCAGGGAAATTCTGGAACACGGCATCCACTCCAGAGAGGAAGCGATGCGTGTTCGGCGCGTTTTGAGGGAACAGCCGCTTGGCGCGTCATTTTCCAAGAAACTTTCCAGATTATGGATCGACTACGTCTGCCGTCTGGCGCGTCTTGCGGACACAGACCCGTCCGACAGTGCGTGGCTGCTTCGCCTTCTGGGAGAGGCGATGGATCCGGCGCAGTATGTGCAGGTTTGCAATGCTTTGATCTGTCGCGGAAACTTCCGGGAAGCGTATGAGCTGATCCGCCAAAAGAAGACGGATGCGGAGAAACTGGAGCCGAAACTTCTCGCAAAACTCGTCTCCCGAATTATTTTCCAGAACGTATTCGGGGAGGAGAAATTGCTGCTTGACCTTGCCTGGCAGGTGTTTTTGTCTGGGGAGAGCGATGGGGTGATTCTTGACTATCTGTGCGAGCATTTTAACGGGACGTGCGCGCAGATGTACCGGATTTTTACGAAGGCAGAGGAAGTCCGCTGTCCGATGTACGACTTAAAAGAACGGCTTTTGGCACAGATGATGTTTACGGGAAATGTCGATCAGATTGACGCCGTGTTTTGGCAATACGCTGCTGAGCGCGACATGGATCCGGGCATCTACCGGGCATATCTTACGGTAAAGAGCATCCAATATTTTCTGGAGCGAAAGGACGTGGACGAGCAATTCTTCTCGTATCTGGAGAGCATTATCCGACAGAGCAAAGAGACGGAGAAAGTGCCGACCATTTACCTGCTTGCCCTGACGCTTTATTACTCCAGACAAGAGTTGCTCTCTGAGCGGCAACTGAGCCTGTGCCGGATGATTGCGGACTTGCTGATTCAGGAAGAGTTGGTCTTTCCTTACACGAAAGATCTTGCTCGCCACATTGCAATCCCGGAGTCGATTCTTGACAAGACGATGGTGGAGTACATCGGGGAGCGCGATGAGAGTCCGGAGATCTCGGTTCGGGTGCGTCCCGGTGAGGCGGCATCTCACACCGAGCCCATGGTACGCGTCTATCAGGGAATCTTTGTCTACCAATGTGTGCTCTTTGACGGGGAGACGATGGAGTGCGAGGTTTCCAGTGAGCGCGATGGAAAATCGTTTTTGGCGTTCCAAAGGACGATTCCCTGCGAGCCGATCACCGCTTCCAGGAAAAACAGCCGTTACGCGCTCTTAAACGAGATGAGCCGGGCACAAAAAGACGGCGATGCGGCGGCACTTGAGGCGGCGATGGAGAGCTATTTAGAGAATGCCGATATTCTGGCGCAGCTGTTTGGAATATCGTGAGAGAGGAGGGATTGTCTTTGGATGGACTTGTGATTGGAATGGACATTGACCCGGTATATACTACGGTCTGCTGTCAGGAACAGGAGAAATTCTGGACTGTCCCGACGGCAGTTTCTGAGGGGGACTCGCAGGATGACTGGAACCAATTTCTGGAAAAAACGCTCAAAAGCGTGATGGAGGAGCTGGAGACAGACCAGATTCTGGAGCTGGTGGTCACGGCGTTTGAGGCGGATGGCGCGTTAAAGGAGCGGATCTTGGCATTTGCCGACTCCTTCTCCATCGAGCGGGCGCGTGTGCACCTCATTAGCCACACGGAGAGCTTTCTCTACTATGTGCTGAGCCAGAAAAAAGAACTCTGGAGCAATCAGGTGGCTCTGTTTGCACTCACCGGTCAGACGCTTTGTTACTATGAGATGAAGATGCAGCGCGGACTTGCAAAGAACATGGTGCAGGCAAAGCGCGAGATTCTGGAGACAGACTTTGACCGGGGGCTTCTTGAGACGCCGACCGGGCGCGCAAAGTGCGATGAGATGCTCGCCAAGCAGGGCGGACAGCTACTAGAACACAAGCTCTTTTCCTCGATCTTTTTGACTGGAAAAGACTTTAAGGCGCAGGACTGGGCGAGAAACTTTATGAAGCTGCTTTGCTACCGCAGAAAGGTCTTTGCAGACTCGGAACTGTTTGCGCGCGGGGCGGCGAAAAAGGCAGAGGACTTGACGAAAAAAAGCAGCGAGTACCCGTATATCTTTCTGTGTGAGGGAAGATTGGATGTGGAGGTCTCGATGGTTGCGCGCCGGGGAGATCGGCTGGGAGAGCTGGTGCTTGCCTCCTACGGGGACAACTGGTATGAGGCGGATAGCTGCACGGAATTGATTTTGGAAAATGCGGACGATGTGACGCTCATCGTGACTGGGTTTGATCAAAAGCAAAGGCAGGAGATTGCAATCCCGCTCACGGATTTCCCGAAACGCCCCAGGCGGACGACGCGGATTGAGATGAAGATTGCATTTTCCGACGCACACACCATGCAAGTTGCGATCTGTGACAAGGGTTTTGGCGAACTCTTTCCCGCTACGCGCGCACAATGTCATAGGGAGGTGAAGCTGTGAGTGTATTGCTTTGCCGCACGGAGGCAGTAAAACATCCGTACTTTGTGGAGTTTCTTGGGATTCGCCTGTTTTCGTCCCAGGAACTTTGTTATGTGATTGCCAACAATCAACTTTTGGTGATGGAAAACTTTGTGGGAGAGGGACTCTTGCAATTTATCGGGCGGGAACTTGGTATGGCAAATGCGGTGCGAAAGTTGCGCCTGCTTCGCGAGAGCGGGGCAAAGGACGAGGAGCTGCTTTTGACCTTCCTCTCACAATGCGACTACTACACCGAAGAGGAACAGGGTGAAATCCGCCAGCAATTTCACGCCTACCGGAAATTGCCGGCATTTCAATATACGAAGCTGCGCGCCGATGCGCTGTTTGTGCGGGGACAGTATGGAAAGGCGACGCGCTGCTATGAGGAGGTCTTGCAAATGCAGGAAACGTCCTCAAATCCCGCATTCCTGACGAGCATTTACCAAAATCTGGGGTCTGCTTACGCGCAGCTGTTTCAATTTGAGCGCGCTTTTGCGGTTCTGGAGGAAGCGTATTCGCTGAGTACGAGCGAGGCAGTGCTTCGGCAGCTCTATTTTTTGACGAAGTTTGCTGAGTACCTCGCAGTCCCGCAGCCGATTCTCTTGCGTTTTACACCGACGAGGCGGAAAATGTGGGACGCACAGCTTGAGGAGGCGAGAGCGCGGGCGAAAAATGCCCCCGATGTGGCGCAGCTTCAAAGCGTCTTTGCGCGCAATCCGCAGCGGTGGAAGAGCCTGTCCGGCGCGCTGCTTCAGGAGTGGAAGAAAGAATACCGCGCAATGCTGTAAGGATGATAAGAAAGAAAAAGGAGAATGAGAACATGAAGGAACTGGAAAAGACGTACAACCCGGCGGACATTGAAGAACGCCTGTATCAGAAATGGCTGGACGGAAAGTATTTTAGCGCGCAGGTCAACCGCAGCAAGAAGCCGTTTACGATCGTGATGCCCCCGCCAAACGTAACGGGACAGCTTCACATGGGACACGCACTTGACAACACCATGCAGGATATTCTGATTCGCTTTAAGCGGATGCAGGGCTATGAGGCATTGTGGCAGCCCGGAACCGACCATGCGGCGATCGCAACCGAGGTCAAGGTCATCGAGAAGTTAAAGAAAGAGGGCATTGACAAGCAGGATCTGGGAAGAGAGGGCTTCTTAAAGGAGTGCTGGAAGTGGAAAGAAGAGTACGGCAGCCGCATCATCAATCAGCTGCACAAGCTCGGTTCCTCCGCGGATTGGGACAGAGAGCGTTTCACCATGGATCAGGGTTGCTCGGACGCGGTGATGGAAGTCTTTGTAAAGCTCTATGAGAAGGGCTGGATCTACAAGGGAACCCGCATCGTCAACTGGTGTCCCGTCTGCCAGACTTCCATCTCGGACGCAGAGGTCAATCATGTGGAGCAGAACGGTTTCTTCTGGCACATCAATTACCCCGTAGTCGGCGAGCCGGGACGTTTTGTCGAGATTGCAACGACCCGTCCGGAGACCTTGTTAGGTGATACGGCTGTGGCAGTCAATCCCAATGACGACCGCTATAAGGACATTGTCGGGAAAATGTTGAAGCTGCCGCTGACTGACCGTGAGATCCCCGTGATCGCGGACGACTATGTGGATATGGAGTTTGGAACGGGCTGCGTAAAGATCACTCCCGCACACGACCCCAACGACTTTGAGGTGGGACGCCGCCACAACCTGCCGGAGATCGTGATGTTAAATGACGACGCGACTGTTTGCACGCCTGGCCCGTACTTTGGCATGGATCGCTACGAGGCGAGAAAGGCGATGGTCAAGGAGCTGGAGAACCAGGGACTTTTGGTGAAGGTTGTTCCTCACTCTCACAACGTGGGAACGCACGAGCGTTGTGGCGCGACTGTGGAGCCCATGGTGAAGAAGCAGTGGTTTGTGAAGATGGATGAGATGATTAAGCCCGCGGTCAAGGCAGTCAAAGAGGGCGAGATCAAGCTGATTCCTTCCCGCATGGACAAGACCTTCTACAACTGGACGGACAACATCCGCGACTGGTGCATTTCCAGACAGCTGTGGTGGGGGCACCGAATCCCCGCTTACTACTGCCAGGACTGCGGCGAGACGGTTGTCGCAAAGACGGCTCCCTGCACCTGCCCCAAGTGTAACGGAGCGAACTTTAAGCAGGATGAGGATACGCTGGACACCTGGTTCTCCTCCGCATTGTGGCCCTTCTCCACGCTGGGATGGCCCGAAAAGACTGAGGATCTGGATTACTTCTATCCCACGGATGTGCTGGTGACCGGATACGACATTATCTTCTTCTGGGTCATCCGTATGATCTTCTCCGGATACGAGCAGACCGGAAAAGCTCCCTTCCACACCGTGCTCTTCCACGGACTGGTGCGCGACGACCAGGGAAGAAAGATGAGTAAGTCCCTCGGAAACGGAATCGATCCCTTAAAGGTCATCGAGCAGTACGGTGCGGACGCGCTGCGCATGATGCTCTTAACGGGAAATGCACCCGGAAACGATATGCGTTTCTACTGGGAGAGAGTGGAGAACAGCCGTAATTTTGCAAACAAGGTATGGAATGCGTCCCGCTTTATCATGATGAACATCGAGAAAGCACCCGACACGAGCGCAGTGACGCTGGAGAGCCTGACCATGGCAGACCGCTGGATTCTCTCCAAGGTCAACCGTCTGGCAAAGGATGTCACCGAGAACCTGGACAAGTACGAGCTGGGAATCGCACTCCAGAAGGTCTACGACTTTATCTGGGAGGAGTTCTGCGACTGGTACATCGAGATGGTGAAGCCGCGTCTGCGCGACGGCGAGGCAGAGGGCAAGGCAGCTGCGATCTGGACGTTAAAGACGGTTCTGATTCAGGCACTCAAGCTCTTGCATCCCTTCATGCCCTTCATCACCGAGGAGATCTTCTGTAACCTTCAGGACGCGGAGGAGACGATCATGCTGTCTGCATGGCCCGTATACAACGAGGAGTGGAACTTTGCAAACGAGGAGGAGGCGACCGAGACCATCAAGGAAGCGGTTCGCGCAATCCGTACCGTTCGCTCCGACATGAACGTACCGCCGAGCAAGAAGGCGAAAGTATTCGTGGTCAGCGAGGACGAGGCTCTCTTAGAGATCTTCCGCCACAGCCAGCAGTTCTTTGCAACCCTGGGATATGCCAGCGAGGTGACGCTTCAGAAGGACAAAGAGGGAATCGACGCGGACGCAGTCTCCGCCGTGATCCCCAAGGCAGCGATCTATATGCCGTTTGCAGATCTGGTGGACATTGCAAAAGAGATCGAGCGGTTAAAGAACGAGGAGAAGCGTCTGGAAGGCGAACTTGCACGTTCTCACGGAATGTTGAACAACGAGCGTTTTGTGAGCAAGGCTCCCAAGGATAAGATTGAGGCGGAGCGCGCAAAGTTGGAGAAGTACACCCAGATGATGGAGCAGGTGAAGGCGCGTCTGGCTCAGCTGGAGGCGTAAGCATGAAGCTCAAAAACGCGCTGGAGCTTTTGCTTGCGGCGACCATCTGGGGCGTCGCGTTCGTGGCGCAAAGTGCCGGCATGGACTATGTCGGGCCGTTTACCTTTAATTGCATCCGCTGCCTGATCGGGGCGGCGGTGCTTGTCCCGGTGATCGCATGGATGAACCAGGGCAGGAAAATGCAGACAAAGACGGACAAAAAGAGCAAAAAAGACTTGATCGTCGGCGGCATCTGCTGTGGCGTGGCTCTGGGACTTGCGAGCAACTTGCAGCAATTTGCCTTGCTCTTTACCACGGTTGGCAAGGCGGGATTTATCACCGCCTGCTACATTGTGATTGTGCCCGTTTTGGGACTGTTTTTTGGCAAAAAGACGACCGCGCTCACCTGGGGCGCGGTGGCTCTTGCCGTTGTGGGGCTCTATCTCCTCTGCATGGCAGGTTCCGGCGCGAGAATCAACACCGGAGATCTGCTTTTGGTGCTCTGTTCCCTGCTCTTTTCCTGCCACATCCTCATCATCGACCATTTTTCGCCGCTCACAGACGGCGTGGCACTTTCCTGCATCCAATTTCTGGTGGCGGGATTGATCTCCGGCGTGGGCGTGATGGTCTTTGAATTTCCAAATGTCGGAGACATCTTTGCAGCGTGGCTTCCCATTCTTTACGCGGGTGTGATGAGCTGCGGCGTGGCTTACACCTTGCAGATTGTGGGGCAAAAGGGCATGAACCCGACGCTTTCCTCCTTGATTTTGAGTCTGGAGTCGGCGATCTCCGTGCTTGCGGGATGGCTGCTTCTCGGACAGGTGCTCTCCGGACGCGAACTTCTCGGCTGCGTGGTAATGATGGGGGCGATTGTGCTTGCCCAGCTTCCCGCGGGAAAGAAGAAGGATTTTGTCGAGGAGATCTAGTTGCGCCGGGAAGTAATGTGCGATATAGTAAAACGAGTAGTAAGGAAGGTGACGCAGTGCGATGAAGGCGCAGGAGTATCTGTTGCAGATCCCTATGTGGGCAAAAAAGAAGAACACGGTGAAGGATGTCCAGGCATTTCTTGAGGTGATGGGCAGACCCGATCGGAAGTTAAAGGTGATTCACGTTGCCGGGACAAACGGCAAGGGTTCGGTGTGCGCCTTCCTCACTGCATCGCTAAACGAGGCAGGCGTCAAGACCGGAACCTTCGTTTCCCCGCATCTGGTTGACATCAGGGAACGGTTTTTAATCAATGGGCAGATGGTTGAGGAGACGGCGTTTGAGGAGAGCTTTGCGCGTGTGAAGGAAACGGCAGACCACATGGTCGCGCTTGGCTATTGCCATCCGACATTTTTTGAGTTTTTATTCTACATGGCACTCGATCTGTTCGTGGCACTCGGCGTGGAACTTGCGATCTTGGAGACGGGGCTTGGCGGACGGCTCGACGCGACAAACGCGGTGGAAGCTCCTCTTGCCTGCGTGATCACCTCGATCAGTCTCGATCACACCCAATATCTGGGAAATACCGTGGAGGAGATTGCCGGAGAGAAGGCAGGGATCATCAAGTGGAGACGCCCGGTGATCTTTGACGCGACGCTTCCGGTGGTGCTTCCTGTGATTGAGGGGAGAGCCTTTATCTTGGAATCGCCCCGTTATCCGGTCTCCGAGTGTGACTGGGAGATTTTGGAAGGCAGCGAAGACGGATTTGCCATGCTCGTAAAGCGAAAGGGAGAGCAGCCATTAAACGTTTACGTTCCCTTTGCAGCGTCCTATCAGGCGCAAAACGCAGCTCTTGCCATCCGCACGTTGGAGGTCATCCGGGGGCTTTTGGACGGTCCGGCGATCTCGGACGAAGACATCATTCGAGGCATCGCAAAGACGCGCTGGCAGGGACGGATGGAGCGTGTAAAACCTGGAATCTATCTGGACGGAGCGCACAATCCCGGCGGCATTGCGGCATTTACCCAGGCAGTTAATGCGATCTGCAAGGAGAGCGGGAAGCGTCCCAGACTTCTCTTTGCCGTTGCGGCGGACAAGGATTATCCGGTGATGGTGCGTGCGCTCTGTGCGGAAGTTGGTTGGGAGTCGATCGGTGTGGTTCAGGCAAGTACAGACCGCGCCCTGGACGCGGACGTGCTCGCACAGACATTTTCCAGTTTCGTCTCCTGTGCGGTCAATGTGTACGAAACTCCGCAGGCGGCACTGGAAGAACTCGCAGACGGTGCGGATACGATTCTGTTTTGTGCGGGATCGCTGTATCTGATCGGAGACATCGAGAACGTGTTGAGAGGAGAGGCAAATGATTAATTTTGAGGAAGAAATCAAGCGTTTTAAGCCGAGCCTGGAAGTGGACAACGTGGAGGACGCCATCGTCAAGAGCGATCTGACGGACATGACTGACATTATGATGGAGACGATCCGCCAGAGTGTGCACGGCGAGGACAGAGAAGATAAGTAATGAGTATGGATATCAGAATGCGAAATGCCCGGATTGCCAACAGCTACTACAATCTGGGACTGGAAAAGGCAAAGATGCGGGACCTGTCGGGTGCTGCCCAGGCATTAAAAGACAGCCTGCATTTTGACAAGTATCAGACGGACGCGAGAAACTTGCTGGGACTGATCTACTATGAGAGCGGTGAAGTGTCGGACGCCCTCGTTCAATGGGTCATCAGTCTGAGCTTACAGCCGGAGAACAATCTTGCCGACCATTATCTGGATGAGATTCAGAGAAAGCCCGGTCAGTTGGAGGTGGAAAGCGCGAATGTGCGCACCTACAATCAGGCGTTGATGCACGCGAAGAGCGGAAGCGACGATTTGGCGATTCTTCAGCTTGCGCGCGTGGTGGAGGCAAAGCCGCACTTTATCAAGGCGCATCTGCTTCTTGCGGTGCTCTATCTGGCAAGAGAGGACTACCGAAAGGCGGGCCGTTCGCTCTATAAGATTCTCCAGATCGACAAGAGCAACTCCAAGGCACTCTACTACATGGAGATCGTCAAGCAGAAAATGGGAAAGCTCGAACCGGAGCGCAAACGCTATCACAAGGCATTTTCCCACCGAAAGATGGAAGACGACGATGTTTTGATGCCGCCGACTTACCGCGAGACGACGGGCGTGTCCACGATCATCCACATCCTGATCGGTCTGCTGCTCGGCGTGGCGGCGTTCTACTTTCTGGTGCTTCCGGCGAGTGAGAAGGCGTTAAACATCCGCCACAATCAGGAGCTGACGACGTACTTGCAAAAGCTCAACAGCGCGAATCAGGAGTACGAGAGCTTAAAGAGTCAATACGATTCGCTGGAGGCGAGTGGTCAGCAGGTTCAGGAACGGCTCAATGAGCTGGAGAGCGGAAATACGAGTGTGATGGGACAGTATCAGCGGATGATTCTCGTGCTTCAGGCGTACCGGGCGGGCGATCTGGTGTCGGCGGCGAACACGTTTGCGGACGGAGATTACTCCCTGATTACAGACCCGAACCTGACTGCGATCGTGGAGGACGTGCGAAACGACTTGCAAAACAACGTCAGCAAGACGCTCGTCAGCCAGGGCATGGAACTTTGGAGCGCGGGCAATTCCTCGCAGGCGTTGACGTACTTCCAGGCGAGCTTGCGCGTCAATCCGCAGAACCCGGAAGCCATGTTCTATGTGGCGAGAATCTACCAAAACTCCGGGGATACGGAGAACGCAAACGCGCTGTTTGACCAGATTGTGGGTGAGTATCCGGACTCCGAGTACGCGCCCAGGGCACAGCAGGCGAGAGGATATTAAAGAAAAGAAACACTGCAAAAGAGAACCGAGAGGGGACTTTTGCGGTGTTTTTTTTGCGACTTACCGCAGGCGGAGAATCTTGCGGCAGGGTTCTATTTTATAGGAAAAGAAAAAGGAGAACGAGATGGAGTTTGAGTATGAGATGGATGGGGAGACCTTGTTTGTGCGCCTTCCGCGTGAGGTCGATCACCACAACTGCCGCGATTTTAAGGTGCAGACGCAGGTGATTTTGGAGGAACAGTATATCCGGCGCATGGTCTTTGACTTTCGCAACACGGAATTTATGGATTCGTCGGGGATTGGCGTCCTGCTGCTTCGCTACAAACAGATGCGCGGCGGCGGTGGTCAGATCGGCTACTTTGGGGCGTCCGGGCGGATGAAGCGGATTCTTGAGATGGCTGGGATTTTGCATCAGCTGACGGAATATGAGGGGAAGAAGGAGGCGCGCGGATGAAGGAGCGAGTGGAGCGGATGCGCTTGGAGTTTGAGAGTTTGTCGGAAAATGAACAATTTGCCAGAGTGACGGCGGCAGTGTTTATGAGCCGCCTTGATCCAACGGTCGAGGAGGTGGAGGACGTGAAGATCGCGGTCAGCGAGGCGGTGACAAACGCTGTGATTCACGGTTACGGGGGAGGAAACGGAACGATCTGGATGGACGCCACCGCGCAATTCGGGGAAGTGAAGCGTTTGACCATGTGCATCCGCGACGCCGGAAAGGGGATCGAGAACGTCGAGAAGGCGCGGGAGGCGATGTTTACGACGGACACAAGCGGTCAGCGTTCCGGGATGGGATTTTCCTTTATGGAGGCATTTATGGACGAGGTGCGGGTGGAGTCGGAGCCGGAAAAAGGCACGCTTGTGACCATGGTCAAGCAGATCGGCAGGTGAGCCATGGACGAGACCCGGATGCTGATTGAACACGCGCACCAGGGAGATAAGGCAGCCAGAGAACGGCTGGTGATGGACAATGTGGGACTTGTCTGGAGCGTGGCAAGACGCTTTGCGGGCAGAGGATGCGAGATGGAAGATCTGTTTCAGATCGGAAGCATTGGGCTTTTGAAGGCGATTGATCATTTTGACGAAAACTTTGACGTGAAATTCTCTACATACGCCGTGCCGATGATTACAGGGGAGATTCGCCGCTTTCTGCGCGACGACGGCATGATTAAGGTCAGCCGTTCTTTAAAAGAGCTGGCAGGGCGCGTGCGCGGGGCAAGGGAAGAGATGGGGGTTACACTCGGCAGAGAGCCGACGATTGAGGAGTTGGCACAATGCGTGGGGGCGAGCCGAGAGGAAGTGGCGGCATCTCTGGAAGCCGGGGCGCAGGTGGACTCACTCAACCGCCCGATCAAAGAGGGGGAGGCGGACGGGATCTGTCTGATGGATCGGCTGGAGCAGGAGACGGACGAGAAAGAGGAGGTGCTCAATCACCTGCTTCTTGGGGAACTTTTGGAAGAACTTGGCGAGCGGGAGCGCGCCTTGATCCGGCTTCGCTACTTTGGAGAGCAGACGCAAAGCAGCGTTGCCGCCGCACTTGGGATGAGTCAGGTTCAGGTCTCCCGGCTGGAAAAGCGCGTCCTTGCCGCCATGCGAAAAAAGCTCGAATAAAGCAAGAGATCCGGCACATACTAGGGAAAGAGGAGGCAGGGCAATGGAGACGGTCTATGTAAAACTTTCCCAATTCACGACAGTGGACAAGCCACAGATTGCGTTAAAAGACGTGGCGGAGGTCTATTGCAGGGATGTTTCGGTTCAAAATGCGTGCAGCGCATTGCAGATTCGCAAAATTCCCGATCAAAAACCGGGGCGATATGTGATGAGCGATCTGGAAGTGATTCGGATATTGGAGGAAAAAAATCCCAAAATCACGGTGGCAAGCGTCGGGGAGAAGGATTTTATCATCGCATACCGACCTCAAAAACAGGCGCGCGTGATTTTGGAGTGGGCAAAGACAGCATTTGTCTGCCTCGTATCGTTTTTCGGGGCGGCATTTGCCATTATGACCTTTAACAACGACGCGAGTGTCACCGAGGTGTTCGGAGAATGTTACCGGCTGGTGATGGGAGAGACGGCAAGTGGGATGACGGGGATGGAGCTTGGTTACAGCGTGGGGCTCTTTCTTGGAATCACCGTATTTTTCAACCATTTCAGTGTCCTTAGCCTGAATACCGACCCCACGCCGCTTGAGGTGGAGATGCGCCTCTACGAGGAAAATATTGCAAAGGCGTTGATTGACCAGGCGAGCCGAAAGGAGACGCAGACCGATGTTACTTAGGCAAATGCTTCTGGGCTTCCTGGGACTGTGCGCCGGGGGTGTGATTGCCGCCGGAATCTATGCGTTTCTTGTGGTGATCGGGGTCTTTCCGAGGCTGATGGGGCGCACAAATACCGGAGCGCGCGCAAGGTTTTACGAGACGGTGATCGTGGCAGGGGGTGTTCTGGGAAATGTCTCAGACCTCTATGAGATTCCCATTCGCCTTGGAAGCGTAGCAGGGCAAACGCTTCTCACACTTTGCGGCCTTTTTGCGGGGATCTTTGCGGGATGCCTTGTGATGAGTCTTGCGGAGACGCTCAAAGCTCTCCCTGTTGTGACGCGAAGAGTCCATCTTGCGCGGGGAATCCAATATGTGGTGTTGGGATTTGGGCTTGGAAAACTGGTGGGGTC
>Cebus_capucinus_imitator_PRJNA485217_SSR049__coassemble_1254_pt1 | contig 31039 bp, 33 predicted proteins | sample Cebus_capucinus_imitator_PRJNA485217_SSR049__metabat2_low_PE_019 | metagenome-assembled genome bin Cebus_capucinus_imitator_PRJNA485217_SSR049
GGCGTGAGCACGGCAAGCATTTTCCCACAGGGAGAGATCGTTAAAGTGGAAAATGCTTCCGGATCGGATGCAGAAGCGACAGTTTTTTGCATTGCTTTGCGGTTTAAGAAAAAGGCAGAACAGACGGTCACAATGCTCATCACAAGAAAAAGGGGAAGTCCGCTTTGGAGAACCTGGCTCGTCTCGATTCCGGCAGAGGCGGCGGAGATTGCCGGTGCACCCTGAATGATGCAGTCAAAACTCAATGCAAATCCGTGCCCAAAAAGGTTCATCGCCATTGCCGCATACAAAGGAGAAAGCCCGGATTTTACGGCAAAGGGAAGCATGATTGCACCGACAAGTGCGACGGAAGGGGACGGCCACAGAAAGAGGGAAAAGAGAAACATCACTGCGCCGAGAATCCACCACGTCCTTGCCGGGTGTTTCATGGCACGGGCAAAGGGAAGCATCATCACACGGTCACTTCCAAGCTCACGCAAGGTCTTGGAGAGCGCGGTTACGAGTGCGATGGTTGCAATGATCTCCATAAATTCTTTGGAGGCGTATACCACGGCGCGAAACACGCTCATCAGCGCGCCTGTGGGGCTATGAAGTCCGACAAGCCCAAGAAGAAGGAGTAAAATCAGGCAGAACGCCGGAGTGTCTTTTTTCAGGCACATGGCAGAGAGAATCACCGCCACACCGGCTAGATACGCCCAGTGCAGGGGTGTGAGAACGACGGAAACGTCCATAAAAACTCCTGATAGAATATTTCGTTTGTTTTTAGGGTATGCAGCGCGCGGAATCTGAACACAAATTTTCCATCTCAGGTTCACACTTTCTCCACATTTAATCAGTATATTGTCTAATGTCAAAAGGAGTTGAGGGTTTGAAACCCCGTGAGAAAGGAGTTTTTATTATGTACGAGAACGAGAGAAATTCATTTGAAAATAGGAACCAGGAACCAAGAAACAATCACAAGAAGACCAATGTGGCAGGACGTGTGGCAGCGATTGTGGGAGCCGCCGTACTCTTTGGAGCCGTATCGGGCGGCGTGATGACGGGCGTGACGCTTCTTGGATCGCAGCTTGGCGGAGCGTACCGCGCGAGTGAGACAACGGCAGAGACAACCCCGGCATTGACGCAGAGCACAACGCAGAATGCGGGAAGCAACGTCACTCAGGTTGCGACGAATGATGTGAGCACGGTTGCGGAAAACGCGATGCCGTCTGTGGTTGCAATCAACGATACGATGACCGTGGAGCAAAGAGACTGGTTTGGCCGCTCTCAGAGTTATCAGGCACAGTCAAGCGGTTCCGGAATCATCGTGGCAAAGAGTGATTCGGAGCTTTTGATCGCAACCAACAACCATGTGGTGGACGGAGCAGACGATCTGCAAGTGACATTTGTGGATAACGCAGTGGTGAATGCGGCAGTCAAGGGAACGGATTCCACGACCGACCTTGCAATCATTGCCGTGCAGCTTACGGACATCCCGGACGATACGATGAGCAAGATCAAAGTGGCGACCATGGGCAATTCCGATGAGTTGAAAGTCGGCGAGCAGGTGATCGCAATCGGAAACGCGCTGGGCTATGGCCAGTCCGTAACCGTCGGATATGTGAGCGCGTTAAACCGTGAGATTACCGACGAATCGGGAATCACGCACACTTATCTTCAGACCGATGCGGCAATCAACCCCGGAAACAGCGGCGGCGCATTGCTTGACATGAACGGCAACTTGATCGGTATCAACGCGGCAAAGAATGCGTCCACTGAAGTAGAAGGCATGGGATTTGCGATCCCGATCTCCAAGGCGCAGGACATCTTAAACAACCTGATGACAAAGAAGACGAGAATCGCTGTGGCAGAGGAGAATCAGGGAAGTCTGGGAATCCGTGTGACAAACATTGATGCAAATGCCTCTAGAGCTTACGGAATGCCGGTTGGCGTGTACGTCTATCAGATTGTTCCGGATGGTGCGGCGGCAAACTCCGATTTAAAGGAGAAGGACATCATCACCAAGTTTGACGGACAGTCCATCACCACTTACGAGGAGCTGACTCAAATGCTGACTTACTATGAGAGCGGTTCCGAAATCACGCTGACCGTACAGTCCTTGGAAAATGGTGCGTATGTGGAGCACGAGGTGAAGGTGACGCTTGGAGCAAAGCAGGATTCGGCGGATAATACTCAGAATACAACTCAAAATCAGAATCGGTAAAGCGAGAAGATGATGCTTGTCACGCGCAAAAACAGAATTTTCAGAAAAAATTAACTTCTTTTTTCTGAAAATTGTGGTATAATAGAGGAAAGTCAGAAAGAAGGAGGCAATCCCTATGAAATTAGTGTATGCGATTGTGAGAAATGATAACGAGGAAGATGTAGTAACTCAGCTGACCCAGCATCGTTATAGCGTGACAAGACTCTCCACCACCGGCGGATTCCTGAAAAAAGGCAACACGACCTTGATGATCGGCGCCGAGGACGAGAAGGTGGAAGAGGTCATTTCCCTCATCAAGCAGGAATGTGGCAAGCACCAGAAGATCACGGTCAATATGCCCTATATTTCCGGGACGACCATGGTCAACTACGCAACCATGCCGATGACCGTAGAAGTGGGCGGTGCAACCATCTTTGTGATCAACGTGGAACATTACGAGAAGATCTAAAACATACGCTTTTATAAAAACCCCAGCGAGTAGGCGAAGTTTTGCTTATCCGCTGGGGACTTTTTTACAATTTTTATCACTCATTTGGCATATGTTCATGTCCCCACTTGCAAAACAGTTGGAGGATCGGCATTAAGGTCTTTCCCTTCTCTGACAGGCGATATTCCACTTTTGGAGGAACTTGCGGATATTCTTTGCGAAGAATGATTCCATCTGCTTCCAGCTCTTTCAGCTGGCTGGAAAGCATTTTGTGTGTTACATTTCCAAGGGCTTTCTTTAGTTCTCCATATCGCAGCGTTTCTTTTTTCCATAACCAAAACAGGATGTGCATTTTCCATTTTCCATCCACCAAAGAAATCGCATAGGCAAACGGACGGACATCCACTTCATTACAAGAAAATTCCATAATATACTCTCCTTTTTGATAGTATCTATCAGAAAAGTGCGTTCTATCTTTTCTGATTCTATCATGTTATACTCAAGATTGTCCAGAAAAAGAAGTGAGGTGCAACCATGAGAATCTTAGATACCAACATAAAAATCGGAAACTTGGAAGTAAAAAACCGCCTTGTCATGCCGCCGATGGCAATCTCGAAGGCAGACGAGCGCGGAATGGCGACCGATCCGACATTTGCCTATTATAACGAGAAATCCGCGGGCGGTTACATTGGTCTTTTGATCGTAGAGCACAGCTATGTCAGCCCGGAAGGAAAAGCCCACAAAGGGCAGTTGTCCATCTCAAAAGACGAGGATCTTGCGGGGCTGGAACGGATTGTGTCTATTGTGCACAACAATGGGACAAGGATCATGGCGCAGATCAACCATGCAGGCGCGGCGGCAATGCCAAGTGAGAATGGACTAGAACTTCTGAGTGCCAGCGCGGTTCGAGTCAAAAACGACACGCCAAAAGCGATGGATCAGGCAGATATTGAGAAAGTGATCGCCGACTTCACAAAGGCGGCGTTGCGGGCAAAGAAAGCCGGTTTTGACGGGGTAGAGATTCACTCTGCACACGGATATTTGCTCAATCAATTTTACTCTCCATTGACGAATCGGCGGGACGACGCCTACACCGGATCGACGATGGACGGGCGAATCCGCCTGCATCTGGAGATCATCCAGTCCATTCGGGCAGCAGTTGGAAGCGATTATCCGCTCGCATTGCGCCTGGGAGCCTGCGATTACATGGAAGGCGGAAGCACGATCGCGGACAGCGTTCTTGCGGCAAAGGCATTTGAACAAGCGGGGATTGATTTGATGGATCTCTCCGGCGGTCTTTGCGGCTACGTCAATCCGACTTCCAAAGAGCAGGGATATTTTGGCGAGATTTCAAAGGCAGTCAAAGAAAATGTTTCCATTCCGGTAATTCTAACGGGTGGCGTTGTGGATGCTGAGGCAGCGGAACGGCTCTTAGAGGAGAAGAAAGCCGATCTCATCGGCGTGGGACGAGCAATCTTAAAGAACAGTGCATGGGCAAGGAACGCCATGACGCAGCATTGATAGACCATCTCATTTTTACCGATTTTTCGTCTTGATTTTACTCCATAGGTGATTTCCGGCAATGGTATAATAAACAAAAAGAAAAAAGGAGACACCTATGGAGAAGTTTATATGCGAAAGTGCAGATCGTTCTCTGCAATCCTATCTGGAGTCCGTTTCGGACGATCACTCCCATCGAAGAATGGTTCAGCAGGAGATCAAATGTGGGTTTGGACTGGATGGCGTCTGTTGCCGCCTCTGCTCCAACGGCCCGTGCCGGATCTCAAAAACACGCCCAAAAGGTGTATGCGGGGCGGATCGCGACACGATTGCCGCGAGAAATTTCCTGCGCTCCGTGGGAGCCGGTTCCGCTTGCTATCTCCATGTGCTGGAAAATGCGGCAAAGGAGTTAAGAAAAGCCGGGCAGGGGAAGCGGCCGATCAAAAGTCCGCAGGCATTGCACCACCTGTGCGAGATGCTTCACATCCACGAAGCAAGCGATGAGCAGATGGCTCTCACCTTATCCTCTGCCATCTTAGAAGACATTTCCCGCCCCGTTGACGAGAAAATGGAATTGACCGGAAAGATCGCCTATCCCATGCGGACGAAAGTTTGGGAACAAACGGGACTTTTGCCCGGCGGTGCGAAGGACGAGATCTTTAATGCCTTGATCAAAACCTCCACCAACTTAAACTCCGATCCGGTCGATATGCTGCTCCAATGCCTGCGCCTTGGAATCTCCACCGGAATCTACGGTCTTGTTCTCGTCAACCACCTCAACGACATCTTGATGGGTGAGCCGAAAATCAGCTTTGACCCGGTCGGAATGCAGGTGATTGACCCGGATTGTATCAACGTGATGATTACGGGACATCAGCAATCTCTGTTTGGCCGTCTGACGGAGCTTTTGGAGAAGGAAACGGTTCAGGCAATGGCAAAGAGTGCCGGGGCAAAGGGCATTCGCCTTGTGGGATGTACCTGCGTGGGGCAGGATTTCCAGGCAAGAAGCACCAGTTTTGCCAATTCCTTCTGCGGTCACGCGGGAAACAACTACACGAGCGAGGCAGTTCTTCTGACCGGGTGTATTGATCTGGTGGTCTCGGAGTTTAACTGCGCGCTTCCCGGAATCGAGCCGATCTGCCAAGTGCAGGGAATCCCGATGCTTTGCATGGATGATGTGGCAAAGAAGAAGGGGGCGACGATGATTCCCTACACGGAAGGGACGGAGGAAGACTCTGCGATCGCGATTCTTGCCTCTGCCATCGCCTCCTACACAAAGCGCGGTCAGAGTGGGCGTAAAAATCCCATGCAAAACCACGGCTGCAAGGAAGCGATCACAGGCGTGAGCGAGCAGACCTTAAAGGCAGCTCTTGGTGGTTCGTACCAGCCTTTGATCGACTGCATCGCCTCCGGAAAGATCCGCGGAATCGCCGCAGTGGTGGGATGCTCCAACCTGCGCGCCAAGGGGCATGACGTCTTTACCGTGGAATTGACAAAAGAGCTGATTGCAAAAGACATCTTAGTCGTCTCCGCCGGATGCACCTGCGGCGGATTGGAAAATTGCGGGCTGATGGCGCGTGAGGCGGCGTCTTTGGCAGGTCCCGGCTTATCCGAAGTTTGCCGCGCACTCGATATTCCGCCCGTATTAAACTTTGGTCCCTGTCTTGCAATCGGAAGAATCGAGGCAGTCGCCGGAGAGCTTGCCGGGGCACTTGGCGTGGACATCCCGCAGCTTCCGGCAGTCGTATCCGCACCGCAATGGCTGGAAGAGCAGGCATTGGCGGACGGTGCATTTGCTTTGGCGATGGGATTTGACGTACACCTGGGACTTGCTCCTTTTGTGACGGGAAGTCCGGTCATTCTGGATACGTTGACAAATGGCTTAAAAGACCTCACAGGCGGTCGCTTGATGATTGAGACGGAGATCCATGAGGCGGCAGAGGCAATCGGTGCGAGCATCGAGGAAAAGAGAAAGGGGCTGGGATTGTATGTTTGAGAAGCGTTACCCATTCGTAAACATTTCCCCCGATAATCCCTCGATTCAAAAGGACGCCAACCTGTGCGTGGGGTGCGGACATTGTCTGGCGGTGTGTAAGGAGGAGATCGGAGTCGCCGGGCGCACGGACAGCAAGGTTGACTGCATTCATTGTGGTCAATGCGTCGCCGCCTGTCCGGAGCGGTCGCTGCTTCCAAAGTCGCAATGGCAGGAAGTCAAGGAAGCGGCAAAAGGCAAGATTCTCGTTGTATCGACCGCGCCCTCGGTTCGCGTCGCACTGGGCGAGGCGTTTGGTGGAAATGCCGGTGGCTTTGTCGAGGGGCAGATGGTTGCTGCAATCAAAGCACTCGGAGCCGATTATGTGCTGGACGTGGCATTTTCCGCAGACTTGACGATTTTAGAGGAAGGAACAGAGTTTTTGAGCCGCCTCTTAAAGGGAACAGGCGCGCTTCCGCAATTTACAAGCTGCTGTCCGGCGTGGGTCAAATATGTGGAAGGGTTTTATCCGGATTGGATCCCACATATTTCCAGTGCAAAAAGCCCGATCAGTATGCAGGGCGCGTTGGTAAAGACGTACTTTGCAAAAGAGATGGGAATCGATTCCAGGGAAATTTTGCACGTTGCGATTGCTCCGTGCACGGCGAAAAAGTTTGAGATCTCCAGAGAAGAATTTTCCTCTGCTGGGGAAATGCTCGGCATTCCGGGACTTCGCGACAACGACTATGTGCTTACAACCGCAGAACTTGCAGAGTGGTTACAGAGCGAGCAGATTGACTTTTTTAGCCTCACTCCGCAGGCATTTGACCCGCTGATGGGCGAGGGAAGCGGAGCCGGAATCATTTTCGGAAACACGGGCGGCGTGATGGAGGCAGCTCTTCGCATGGCGTACTCCATCGTCTGCAAAAAAGAGCCGCCGCAGGATCTCCTGCAATATGAGCCGGTTCGCGGCATGGAGCAGGTAAAGACTGCCAGCGTGGACTTAAACGGAAAAACGGTTCGTGTTGCCGTGATCTACGGGACGGCAGTTGCCGGGGAACTCTTGGAGAATGGAATGTTAAACGAGTACGACTTTGTGGAGGTGATGACCTGTCCGGGCGGCTGCATCAGCGGAGGCGGTCAGCCGCGTGGCATGGTCGTTCCGGTGGAAGATCGGCGCAGAAAGGCAAGAATTTCCTCGCTCTATCAGGCGGAGAAGGAGAGAAAGTCGCGCAATTCACTCGATAACCGCGAGTTGACACGCCTGTATGAGACGTTTCTAGAACAGCCGCTTGGCGAGCGCGCTGAGGAGCTTCTTCATACGCATTACACAAGCCGCAGATAAGTTTTTCCGCGAATTTGGACAAAAGGTATTAAAAAAAATGCAAAATTTGTAGAAAATCGGCTTGTATCCTCTTTTCTGTCATTATATAATAAGAATGTATGATATTTAAAACATGAAGGAAAGGGGCAGTATTGACATGGGATTTATTGATACGATCAAAGCTCGTGCAAAAGCTGACAAAAAAACAATTGTACTTCCTGAGTCTATGGACAGAAGAACCTGGGAAGCCGCAGAGAAAATTTTAAAGGAGGACATCGCTGATCTGGTTATCATCGGAACTCCCGAAGACATCGCAGACAAGGCGGACGGTCTGGACGTTTCCAAGGCGACCGTAATCAATCCTCAGACTTATGAGAAGACCCAGGAGTATATCGACCTGTTTGTAGAGCTGAGAAAGGCAAAGGGCATGACTCCCGAGAAGGCAAAGGAGATCATCTTATCCGACTATGCTTACTACGGCTGCCTGATGATCAAGAACGGCGATGCAGACGGAATGGTTTCCGGTGCTTGCCACTCCACCGCTGATACATTAAGACCTTGCTTACAGGTTATCAAGACCAAGCCCGGTACCAAGCTGGTATCCGCATTCTTCCTGATGGTTGTTCCTAACTGCGAGTACGGTGCAGAGGGAACTTTCATCTTCGCTGATTCTGGTCTGAACCAGAACCCCACCTCCGAGGAGCTGGCTGCGATCGCGAAGTCTTCCGCAGATTCCTTCGAGCTGTTGGTACAGAAGGAGCCCGTCGTTGCAATGCTGTCTCACTCCACCAAGGGTTCTGCAAAGCACGCAGACGTGGACAAGGTTGTAGAGGCAACCAGAATCGCGAAGGAGTCTTATCCGGAGCTGAAGGTAGACGGCGAGTTACAGTTAGACGCTGCCATCGTTCCCAGCGTAGGTTCTTCCAAGGCTCCCGGCAGCGAGGTTGCAGGTCGCGCGAACGTATTGATGTTCCCGGATCTGGATGCCGGAAACATCGGCTACAAGCTGGTTCAGAGACTGGCTAAGGCAGAGGCTTATGGTCCTGTTACCCAGGGTATTGCAAAGCCCGTAAACGATCTGTCCAGAGGATGCTGTGCGGACGACATCGTTGGCGTTGTTGCAATCACGGCCGTACAGGCTCAGGCATAATGCCGATTTTTTAGGAGGATAAGACGAATTATGAATATTTTAGTGATTAACTGCGGAAGCTCTTCCCTGAAATATCAGCTGATCAACTCCGACACTGAGTCCGTACTTGCAAAGGGACTGTGCGAGAGAATTGGTATTGACGCAAGCAAGATCACCTATCAGCCCGCTGGCGGAGACAAGATCGTGAAGGAGTCTCCCATGCCCACCCATACGCAGGCAATTCAGCTGGTTCTGGATGCTCTGACGGACGGTGAGACCGGCGTGATCAAGAGTCTTGACGAGGTTGGCGCAGTTGGCCACAGAGTCGTTCACGGCGGAGAGGCATTTACTTCCTCCACCCGTATCACCGAGGACGCGATCGCAGCCATCGAGGCTTGCAACGATCTGGCTCCTCTGCACAATCCTGCAAACCTGATCGGTATCCGTGCTTGCCAGGAGCTGATGCCCAACACTCCCATGGTTGCTGTATTTGATACCGCATTCCATCAGACCATGCCGGAGAAGGCATATCTGTACGGTCTTCCCTACGAGTACTACGAGCAGTACAAGGTAAGAAGATACGGCTTCCACGGTACCAGCCACAGCTATGTATCCAAGAGAGTTGCTGAGTTCTTGGGTCAGCCCTACGACTCCTTAAAGACCGTTGTTTGCCACCTGGGAAATGGTTCCAGCATCTCTGCTGTATTAAACGGCAAGTCTGTTGACACCAGCATGGGTCTGACTCCCCTGGAAGGTCTTGTGATGGGAACCAGAAGCGGTGATGTAGATCCCGGCGTAATGCAGTTCTTAATGCACAAGGAGAACATGGACATCGACGAGATGTTAAACGTGCTGAACAAGAAGTCCGGTGTTTATGGTATGTCCGGCGTATCCAGCGATTTCCGCGATGTAGAGACCGCTGCAAAGGAAGGCAATAAGAAGGCAGAGGTTGCTCTGGACGCATTTGCTTACCGTGTTGCAAAGTACGTTGGTTCTTACGCAGCTGCAATGTGCGGTGTGGATGCAATCGCATTTACCGCTGGCGTCGGCGAGAACGACAAAGTAACCAGAAGCAAGATCTGCGATTACCTGAAGTTCTTAGGAATCGAGATCGACGAGGAGGCAAACTCCAAGCGCGGCGAGGAGATCGTGATCTCCACCCCCGACTCCAAGGTAAAGGTTTTAGTTATCCCGACCAACGAGGAGCTGGCAATCGCAAGAGAGACTTTGGCTCTGGTATAATTTCCATAGGAATTTTAAGAAAACTGACGCTTTCGGGCGTCAGTTTTTGTTTCATAGGAAATCATGCCCTATGAAACAAAAAACGCTCCGCTGTGGATCGCACTGCGGCGGACTGGAAGAATGTCGCTATGGCGACCCGCCGCAGGCGGAGAATCCTGCAAGCAGGAATCTTTAGTTTCAATATTACCTTTTTTTCGTGTGGATCGGACAGGAAAAAGAGGGAAGATCAATGCTAAAATGGGGACATCACACGATCGTTTCAAGTGGGGGAAGGGGGATAGAAGGACATACGGTATGCCGACCTACGGCAAAAACAAGAGAAGGGAGAATCGTTACTGTATGAACATTTTTGCATTGATCGCATCGTTTGGAGGAGGAATCATCGGAGCTTACATGGGCGCGCTGCCGGCATTTATCCTGACCGGTGTGATCGCGATTGTGGGAGCCGCGGCAACCATGGCAGGGGGAGTGGATATGACCGTTGGCTACGTTGCGTTTGGCTCGTACTTGGGACCGCACGTTGCCTTTGCAGGCGGTGTGGCTGCGGCAGCTTACGCGGCGCGCACCAAAAAGCTCGGAGACGGCACAGATATTCTATCCAGCTTAAATGGGCTGGCAGATCCCATGACGCTGATCGTTGGGGGAATCTTCGGTGTTCTCGGATTCTTGATTCACTATGTGATTGGAAGCGTATTACACTTAAACACCGATCTTCCGGGAATCACGGTGATTATCTCTGCAATCATCGCCCGCCTCGTCTTTGGCACAAGCGGACTGATCGGAAAAGCACCGGCAGGACAGAAGCGCGAATACTTTACCGGCGGAACGGGCATGGTATGTAACATCCTGCTCGGTCTTGGAATCGGAACAGCAACGGGATTTGTGTACCAGGCACTCGTGGACGGCGGGGCATCCGCAGCCGTGATCGGAAGTTATCCCGTTTTGTGCTTTGGCATTGCAGCCGTTTCTTTGATCTTCACGCAGACTGGTTTTGCAATGCCTGCCAGCCATCACATCGCGCTGATCTCCGCACTTGCGGCAGTGACCGCAGCAAATCCTGTGATGGGAACCGTATTCGGCATTTTGGCGTCTCTTTTAGGTGATTTCCTCGGAAAGACCTTCAATACGCATTGCGATTCCCACATCGATCCGCCGGCATTTACGATCTTTATCCTTACTTTTGTCGTAAATGTCGTATTCGGGACAGGATTTTTCAGCGTCTAGTTTAGACGCAGCACCTCTTTGATCCGATCCAGGCGAAATCCCTCGATCTCATAGTTGTCAATCACGGTGACGGGGAGGGCAGTGTATTCGCGCTCATCCATGAACGCCTGTCCGGTCTCGTCTGTACTCAAGTCAATCTCGACCCAGGGAAGTCCGTGTTCGGTGAGAAATTCTTTGACCTGGCGACAGTACGAACAGCCGGGAAGTGTGTAGACGCGAATCGGTTCGTAAGGAGTGAGCGGAGTCGAAACGGTCTTTGGCGTCTTTGGATCTTCTGCGGCAGGCGTTAAGACGGGCTTTCCCGGCGTCCACCCGGCTCCACACAGCGATCCAGTCTGGAGAGCCTGAAGCACGCGAAGCACTTCGTCTGGATTTCTTCCGACTTGATTGTCGTGAATGACGCTGTAACGGATCACCTGATCCGGGTCAATGAGGAAGAGCCCGCGCAGAGCAACGCCTTCATCCTCCAGCAGGACGCCGTAATCCGCGCACATGGACATGGTCTTGTCGGCTCCCATGGGGTAGGTGAGTTTACCGAGACCATTGCGAATCCACGCCTGATGGCAATATTCGCTGTCCGTGCTGACCGCCAGGATTTTGGCGTTTACTTGATCAAAGCGGGCGGCCGCTTCGCTAAAGGACGTCAGCTCCGTCGGGCAGACAAAGGTAAAGTCCATAGGATAGAAGAAGAGGACGAGCCAATGCCCCTTGTAGGCCTCTAGGCACAGATCCTGAAACATTTCCCCGTCCCCAGATACGCCATGGATGTGAAAATCGGGTGCTTTTGTTCCAACGAATCGCTTCATGATAATTCCTCCTTTATGTAATGTGTCAAGTGAGATTATTGTAACATAGATCGAGGAGTTGTCCACTGTTTTTTGAAGGAGAAAAAGAATGGAAAAGAAAGAATTTAGTGGGAACTTTTACAATCCAAAGACCGTTGAAAAGACCCCGGACGAGTGTCCAAATTGCCTTTACCAGAAAAAGGAAGTTCAAAAAGACGTAGAGGATTGTCCGAATTGCTATTACAAGCCAAATAAAAAACAAGAGTAAACATCCAAAAAGCAGCTGATTGATCCACAGCTGCTTTTTGCATTGCGAAACCATTATGTTTCTGCGGCAATCGCATATTCTGCGACCAGCGTATCTTGCTCCACGCTTCCGCCGGAGATTCCAAGTCCCCCGACGCATCGTCCGTTACTCCAGATAGGAACGCCGCCGCCAAATAGACAAAACTGTCCCGGATGCGTGTGCTGTAAGCCGTACAGTGGTTGACCGGGAAGAATTGTCTCAGCCGCCTCTGTGGTGGGACAGCGCAATGCCACGGCAGTGTATGCCTTAGACTGCGAGACTTGAATGCTTGCAAGCAGCGAATCGTCCATGCGGTGGAAAGCGACCAGATTTCCTCCCTCATCCACCACAGAGATCACCATGGGAACACCGATCTGTATGGCTTTTTCCTCTGCTCGCTGAATCAGCTTTAGCGCAGTCTTTAACCCCAATCGCCCATCTTGTTCCTTCTTGAGCGTGTGCACAATCGTGGATACGAGCGTTTGAATCTCCAACGAATCGTTCATCGCGTCACTCCTTTCTCCTCGCTTTTCTCTCTCGTGTTCATTATAGAAAAAAATCAAAATCCGTACAATGACCCCAAAAACGAAAAAGAGGTAAAATCCAATCGGATCCATTTTTTCTTGCAAAAGTCTGGATTTTACACAAAATACGTCCGCTGCTTACACAAATAAACGGGAATCGGAATGTTAAAATAGGAAAAAGGCGACAGAAAGGCGGAATGACTTATGGAGGTAAAAAATTGGAATGGCAGTCAGAGCGATCTGATGCGGATCATTCAGGAGTCCGTTCCAGGAAAACAGGTGACGATGGCGCATATCATTGCAAGCCCGGATTCCGTCATCTACCAGAAACTGGGACTGGATCCAAAGGTAGACTACCATCACTCGGCAATCGGCGTGTTGACGCTCTCGCCCAGTGAGACGGCAATCATTGCGGCAGATCTCGCACTCAAGGCATCGGCGATTGATATTGGATTTATCGACCGTTTCAGCGGGACGCTTATCATCACGGGAACGATCTCTGACGTCAACATTGCGTTTGAGCGGATCTTGCAATACACGGCGTCGGAACTTGGATTTAACATCTGCCGGATCACCAAGGCATGACAGAAAGGATACGCGATGAAGAAGATCATGCTGGTGGGGCGAAGCGGAGCGGGAAAGACGACGCTGACGCAGGCTCTGAAAGGAAAGAAGATCACATACCACAAGACGCAATACATCAACCACTACGACGTGATCATCGACACGCCGGGGGAGTACGCGGAAAATAAGACGCTTGCCCGTGCGCTGGTGCTGTACTCGTATGAGGCGGATGTAATCGGGCTTTTGATGAGTGCGACGGAGGATTACTCGCTTTACAGCCCCAATATTGTATCGCTTGCGACGCGTGATGTGATCGGGATTGTGACGCAGATTGACCAGCCGAACGCGCGTGTGGATCTTGCTACAATGCGGCTGCAGCTTTGCGGATGCAAGCGGATTTTCTACGTCAATTCGGTGAGCGGACAGGGCGTTGGTGAGATTTTAGAATATCTCAGGGAAGAAGGGGATGTGCTTCCGTGGGAACAGGCAGAAAAGGAGGAGAAGCATGAAGCGGGTGTTGATGATTGCGGGGGACTATACCGAGGATTATGAGGTGATGGTTCCCTATCAGGCACTGGAGATGGCTGGGATTCAAGTCGATGTCGTCTGTCCGGATAAAACGGAGGGGGACTATATCAAGACGGCGATTCACGATTTCGAGGGAGATCAGACGTACTCGGAAAAGCCAGGGCATCGCTTCCGGCTCAATGCATCGTTTCGCTACATTAAGCTGGAACAGTACGACGGGCTGTTCTTGACGGGCGGGCGCGCTCCGGAGTATCTGCGACTCGACTACCGGGTGCTTGACATTGTGCATTTCTTTATGGATTTTCACAAGCCGGTGGCGGCGATCTGCCACGGCGTTCAGATTTTGACGGCGGCAAATGTTCTGACCGGAAAACAGTTGACGGCATATCCTGCGGTGAAACCGGAAGTTTTAGCAGTCGGCGGCATTTTCGTAGAAAAAGAACCGCACGAGGTCGTAGTCTGTGAAAATCTGGCGACTTCTCCGGCGTGGCCAGGCAATGTGGAACTGCTTCGGGCATTCTTAAACCTGCTCGGTGTCCGGATTGCGTAATTTGCGAAAAGTTTGGATTTTACATCTTTTATGTTTTAATAATATGTCAGCTTTTTTGGCAAAATGCGTTATCATGGAGGGCAGTAAGGCAAAAACTATTTATAAGGAGGACATTTATGTTAGCAAAAGGTTTTACAGAACCAACTGAGAGAGTGAAACGGTTAAAAAGAGCGATTGTGGACGCGACTCCTTACGTTGAGTCTGAGAGAGCAGTATTGGTAACAGAGTCTTATAAAGAGACTGAGGGGTTATCTCCCATTATGAGACGCGCAAAGGCAGCGGAGAAGATCTTTAACAACCTGCCGGTTACGATTCATGAAGATGAGCTGATTGTTGGCTCCATCACCAAGAACCTGCGTTCCACGGAGATTTGCCCTGAGTTTTCCTATGATTGGGTTGAGAAGGAATTTGAGACCATGGGAACCAGAGTTGCTGATCCCTTCCAGATCCCCAAAGAGACTGCCGCAGAGCTTCACGAGGCGTTCAAGTACTGGGAAGGAAAGACCACCAGCGCGCTGGCTGACTCTTATATGTCCCAGGAGACAAAGGACTGCATCGCAAACGGCGTATTTACCGTTGGAAACTACTTCTACGGCGGCGTTGGTCATGTGTGCGTAGACTACGGCAAGGTTCTCAACATCGGCTTTACCGGAATCATCAAGCAGGTGATTGAGGCGATGAGCAAGCTCGACACGAGCGATCCGGAATATATTAAGAAGAAAAACTTCTACGAAGCCATCGTGATTACATACACCGCAGCAATCAACTTTGCTCACCGCTATGCGGCAAAGGCAAGAGAGATGGCAGCTGTCTGCACCGATCCCGTGAGAAAGGCAGAGCTGATCCAGATCGCGGCAAACTGCGACCGTGTTCCGGAGAAGGGCGCGACCAACTTCTACGAGGCTTGCCAGGCATTCTGGTTCGTACAGATTCTGCTTCAGATTGAGGCAAACGGTCATTCCATCTCCCCAGGACGTTTCGACCAGTATATGTATCCCTTCTTGAAGGCAGATACCGCAATCTCCAGAGAGTTTGCTCAGGAATTGGTAGACTGCATCTGGGTAAAGTTAAATGATGTCAACAAGACGCGTGACGAGGTTTCCGCTCAGGCATTCGCTGGATACGCTGTATTCCAGAACCTGATCGTCGGCGGACAGACCGAGGACGGACTGGATGCAACAAACGATGTTTCCTATATGTGTATGGAAGCCGTTGCCCATGTAAAACTGCCCGCTCCTTCTTTCTCCATCCGTGTACACCAGAACACGCCGGACGAGTTCTTATACCGTGCCTGCGAGGTGACACGCCTTGGACTGGGTGTTCCCGCAATGTACAACGACGAAGTCATCATCCCCGCACTGTGCAACCGCGGTGTTTCCCTGGCAGATGCGAGAAGCTATTGCATCATCGGATGCGTAGAGCCGCAGTGCCCGCACAAGACCGAGGGCTGGCATGACGCAGCATTCTTCAACATTGCAAAGGTTCTGGAGATCACTCTGAACAACGGTAAGGTTGGAGATAAGCAGCTTGGTCCGGTAACTGGCGACATTACCAGCTTCACTTGCCTGGAAGATGTTTTTGAGGCATATAAGAAGCAGATGGCATATTTTGTTTACCATCTGGCTGAAGCAGACAACTGTGTAGACTTTGCTCATGCAGCGCGCGCACCCCTTCCCTTCCTCTCCGCGTTGGTAGATGACTGTATCGGAAGAGGTAAGAGCGTTCAGGAAGGCGGAGCGATCTACAACTTCACCGGACCTCAGGCATTCGGTGTAGCAGATGCTGGCGATTCTTTGTGTGCGATCAAGAAGCACGTATTCGAGAGCAAGGAAGTGACCATGGCTCAGTTAAAGGAAGCTCTGGCAAACAACTTCGGCTACTCCTGCACCGCAGCAGCTCCCGCCGCTTCCGCTTGCAGCGACGAGGCGAGAATCTACGAGGCAGTAAAGAAGATTCTTAGCAACAACGGTTCCATCAACCTGGCAGAGCTTCAGGCACAGTTATCTCAGCCTACGCCAGCTCCCGCATCCACTTGCAGTAATGCAGATTATGCAAATATCAAGCGCATCATGGAGAACACTCCTTGGTTTGGAAACGATGACGATGAGGTTGATATGATCGCAAGACGCTGCGGACAGATTTACTCCTACGAAGTAGAGAAGTATAAAAACCCCAGAGGCGGACAGTTCCAGGCTGGATGCTATCCGGTATCCGCAAACGTGCTCTTTGGAAAAGATGTTGCTGCACTTCCGGACGGAAGACTTGCAAAGGCTCCTCTGGCAGACGGCGTATCTCCCAGACAGGGTAAGGATACCAATGGTCCGACCGCAGCGGCAATGTCCGTAGCAAAGCTGGATCATGCGAACTACTCCAACGGTACGCTGTACAATCAGAAGTTCCTTCCCTCCGCTCTGGCAGGAGACGAAGGTCTGATGAGATTTGCTTCCGTGGTACGCGCTTACTTTGATCACAAAGGAATGCACGTTCAGTTTAACGTAATTGACAGAAACACGCTGCTGGCCGCTCAGGAAAATCCCGATCAGTACAAGGATCTGGTTGTCCGCGTAGCCGGATATAGCGCACAGTTTACGGTTCTTGCAAAGGAAGTACAGGACGACATCATCAGTCGTACCGAGCAGACGTTCTAAACTGTGTAAGAAGACATCGCGAGAAGGGAGTCTGGCATGGATTCAATCAATTATAACGTAACGGGAAGTGTTTTTGATATACAGAGATTTTCCCTGCATGATGGGCCGGGAATCCGTACCATCGTGTTTTTGAAAGGCTGTCCTCTTTCATGCCAGTGGTGCAGTAATCCTGAGTCTCAGAGTGTGAAACCGGTTGTTATGTACAAAAAAGATGAGTGCCTCCATTGCGGTCGTTGTATGACGGCTTGCAAGAGAGGTGCCATCCGTCCAACAAATAAAAACTGGATTGACCGAAACCTGTGCAGCGGTTGCGGCGAGTGTGTCAACGCCTGCCCTGCCGGCGCACTGGTCTTAAAAGGAAAGACCATGTCAGTACAGCAGGTCATCTATGAGCTGAAAAAAGACGCAACCACCTATCGTCGCTCTGGCGGCGGAATCACCTTATCGGGCGGTGAGCCGCTTGTGCAATATGAATTTGCCTCCGAGCTGCTGCAAGCCTGTAAGGCACAGGGCTGGAACACAGCTATCGAGACAACAGGCATCGGAAGTGACGTTGCGATCGAGAAGGTGATCCCCTATGTGGATACCGTATTATTGGACATCAAGCATATCGACGGAGCCGTTCACAAGCAGCACACGGGCAGGGACAACGAACTGGTTCTGAAAAACGCTCCCCGCATTAGTCAGATCTCAAATACAGTGGTCCGCGTTCCGGTCATTCCGGGATTCAACTACTCGGTGGAGACCATATCAAAGATTGCGGAGTACGCCAAGACGCTGACCGGTGTACGAACCATACATCTGCTGCCATATCATTCCTTTGGAGAGAACAAATATGGCCTGATGGGAAAAGACTATGAGCTGACCCACATTAAGCCGCTTCATCCGGAAGACCTGGATGAGTGCAAGGCAGCCGTGGAACGCTATGGCCTTCAATGTATCATTGGCGGCTAGGGACGAATTAAGAATGGAGGAAGAAAATGGATCAGCAGTTAATTGAGAAAGTAATGAAGCAGGTTTCGGATGAGCTGGGAATTAAGAACGCAGAGCCGGCAAAAGAGGCTGCACCCGCTCCCAAAAAGGAGAACGGAATCGGAATGACCGAGTTTGTCGGAACCGCGATGGGAGATACCATTGGTCTGGTGATTGCAAGCGTTGACCCGATGCTGGTTGACGTGATGAAGCTTGGCAAATACCGTTCCATCGGCATCATCGGCGGAAGAGTCGGCGCAGGTCCTCAGATTTGGGCAGTAGACGAGGCAGTAAAGGCAACCAACACCGAAATCATCTCCGTGGAGCTTCCCAGAGATACCAAGGGCGGCGCCGGACACGGCAGCTTGATCTACATTGGCGCAGACGACGTATCGGATGCAAGAAGAGCCGTTGAGATCGCACTTCAGGTTCTTCCCAAGTACTTTGGCGACGTATACAGCAACGATGCCGGACACGTTGAGTTCCAGTACACGGCAAGAGCAAGCTACTGCTTGGAGAAGGCTCTGGGTGCTCCCCTGGGAAGAGCGTTCGGCATGACCTGCGCTGGCCCAGCTGCAATCGGAACCGTTCTTGCAGATATTGCCGTAAAGGCTGCAAACGTAGAAGTTGTCGGATATTCTTCTCCGACCAGCGGAACCAGCTTCTCGAACGAGATTATCCTGACCTTTACCGGAGACTCCGGCGCCGTCAGACAGGCTGTCCGCGCAGCGATCGAGGCAGGAAAGAAGATGCTTGGCGCGCTTGGCGATGAGCCTAAGTCCACAACGACTCCGTACATCTAAAAAACGGGTTTGAGGTATCGGTTACGAATTAAGGAGGTTCCAATATGAATGCAGATGCATTAGGTATGGTTGAGACAAAGGGATTGGTTGGCGCGATTGAGGCGGCAGATGCCATGGTAAAGGCAGCAAACGTCACTCTGGTCGGATACGAGAAGATCGGTTCCGGACTCGTTACCGTTATGGTAAGAGGCGATGTCGGCGCGGTGAAGGCAGCAACCGATGCTGGCGCGGCATCCGCAGCGGCAGTCGGCGAGGTCGTATCGACTCACGTCATTCCTCGTCCTCACACCGATGTTGAGAAGATTCTTCCACATCTTGAGTAAAATGGCTAGGCAGCGGCAGCCAATAGCCGCAGCGGGAGATCCACCTGTCTTGTTGGCAGGTGGATTTCCTGAAGCGAGGTGAAGCGATTGCAGATTAGCGAAGAATACTTAAAAGAGCTGGTGCTGCGTATTTTAAGAGAGCTGCAAAACGAGGCAGAAAACCAAAAACCAAAGCAAAAAACGCTTTATCTGGTTTGTCTTCCTCCGAAAAATGAAGCCTGCGAGAGCTTTTTGAGAGACATGGAGGCGCAGAACTATTATCAGATCTGTGCTGTGATTCCGAATTGCTGGAAAAATCAGGAACAGGAACAGCGGCTCAAGCTGTTTCACTCCTGTAAACAGATCCGATATTACTCGGATGGGATTCCAGAGGATCTGGAAGAGGCTGTCAGCATTTTCCCGGCAATCACAAAGGATCTCCTGGCAAAAGCAGCACTCTGCATCAGCGATACATTTGAGACTGCCTGGATGGAACGAGGGATCGAGGCAGGCGCGAGAACCGTATTTTTAAGAAGCGGGCTTGCGAAATTTTCCGGAAAAGAAAAAACGGCTTACACAAATAAAATCATGGAGTATTACAGGCAGGTTCTGGAGTACGGAGTTGAGATTTGTAGTACCGAGGAACTGCTTGAAGAGATTGTGAGGTGATAGGATGAAACAGGCATTGGGTTTGGTTGAAGTCCAGGGACTCTCCACCGCAGTTGTGACGGCGGATACCATGGCAAAGGCAGCCAATGTCCAGATCCTTGAAGTGGAAAATACGAAAGGTTCCGGTTACATGACCATCAAAGTCGTCGGGGACGTGGGAGCTGTCAATGCGTCTGTCCAGGCCGGTCGCCAGATCGCCATTGAAAACCAGAAACTAGTTTCCTGGAAAGTCATTCCGAGACCTTCTGATTATATTGAACGCACGTTTTGCACACCTCCTACCAAACAGGAATCGGTGAAGGAAGAACCAAAGCAAGAAGCAAAACAAGAAAGCGTGCAGCCGGAACCGGTTGTTATACCAACAGGAACAGAGCAGCCCTTGACTCAGGAAGTGGTTGAAATGTTACCGGAGCCGGAGGCAGAACCTCTGCCCGAAATAAAACCACAACCAGAAGTGACGGCAGAACCTAAGAAAAAAGGCTCTTCCAAGGGAAATTCTTCCAAACGGACGAATCCACCCACAAAGAAGGGATAAACAGAACTTGAATTCGAAAAATGCTTCCGCTTCGCAGGAAAGGATGTAGGCAATATGAGATTGGCAAAAGTAATCGGCACCGTGGTAGCGACCCGAAAGGAAGACTCTCTGGTCGGCTATAAGCTGATGATTATAAGAAGAATCAACGGTCAGGGCGAGTACATCGACTCCGAGGAAGTGGCTGTTGACTATGTCGGAGCCGGAATCGGTGAGACAGTTTTAATCGGGCAGGGCTCCTCGGTCCGTGTTGACAAGACGAAGCGGGAAGCAGCGATCGACATGGCGATCATCGGCATTGTCGATACCATGGACGTCTGGTAATTCATGGAATAAAACCTAGAAAGGAGGGAATGAACGAGATGAGAAGCAGTATTTACTCCAGCGTCACGGAAGCCGTCGCCGCCGCAAAAGGCGCGTATGGCAGATATGCTGATTTGACGATGAACGAGCGTCAGGAGATCTTAGAAGGCGTCAAACAGGCACTTCGCCCGCTGATCCGCCAGCTTGCCGTTATGACCGTGGAAGAGACGGGCATGGGAAATGTGGCGGACAAAGAGAAAAAGATCGCGCTTGCCATCGAAAAGACACCGGGAATCGAAGATCTGATCACGGAAGTCAATACCGGAGATCACGGAATGACGCTGTATGAACTGTCTGCTTTCGGCGTGGTGTGCGCGGTGCAGCCTTGCACCAATCCATGTGCTACGCTGATCAGCAACACCATCGGAATGCTAGCCGCCGGAAACGCGGTGATTCACTGCCCGCATCCGAGAGCTGTCAAGGTCTCGCAATTTCTGGTCGGAATCATCAGCAGCGCGATTCGCAGCGTGTGCGGAATCGACAACCTGGTGGTGACGCTGGATGAAAGTCTGATGGGATATACCACGGAAGTGATGAGCCACCCGGATGTGGATCTAGTCGTCTGCACGGGCGGAAGCGGCTCTTTGCGCCAGGCAATGTCCTGCGGAAAGAAAGTCATCGGGGCAGGTCCTGCGCATCCTGTGACCATGGTGGACAGCAGCGCAAACCTCTCCAAAGCGGCAAGAGATATTGTCCAGGGCGCGTCATTTGACAACAACCTGATGTGCACCTCGGAAAAGGCGATCGTCGTCGTCAAGGACGTGGCAGACGCGTTTATCACGGAATTGGAAAAAAATGGCGTTTTCTATGTGAAGGACGAGAGCACGGTAGAAAAACTCTTGAAGGCAGTTATGACGGAGGACGGTCTCCTCAACAAAAAATTACAGGGAAAGAGCGCGCAGGAAATCTTAGCGTATGCAAAAATTGCCTGCACGGATCCGGTTCGCCTGATCGTTGTAGAGACGAGTCAATTTCACCCACTCGCCTCAACTGAGCTTTTGATGCCGCTTGTCGCGCTGGTGCAGGCAGAGGATTTTGAGGAAATGCTTGACATCGCGCTGCTGCTTGAGCAGGGGCTTCGCCACACTGCGACGATTCATTCCGAATCCATCGAGCATTTGAACCGGGCGGCAAAGAAGATGCAAACCTCCGTATTTGTGAAAAACGGAGCTTCTCTGCTGGGAATCGGTTTTGACAAAGAAGGGCATACGAGCTTTACGATAGCAACGGCAACGGGCGAGGGAACGACATCTGCCAGACATTTTGCAAGAAGACGCAGATGCACGCTGACAAGCGGATTCTCCATCCGTTGAGTTTCAGAGAGCAGGTGAGAAAATGACAGAGAGCCAGAATGAGAGGACATTTTATATCACCTCGGAATCGGTGACAGAGGGACATCCCGACAAAGTCTGCGATCAGATTGCGGATGCGATTCTGGATGCTTATCTGGAACAAGATCCGAGCTCTCGTGTGGCAATAGAAGTGATGGCGTCCACCAACACGGTGATGTTGGCAGGGGAAGTAACCTCTGCCGGAGTCGTCGATGTGGTGGCGATCACAAGAGAGGTCATCCGCTCGATCGGCTATGTGGAGAGAGGAAAGGGGTTTGACGCAGACACCTGTCTGATCTTTACCAACATCCACAAGCAATCGCCGGATATTTCACAGGGTGTGACGCGCTCCAGACAGGGCGAAAAAGAGGTGCTTGGCGGAGGCGATCAGGGTATCATGTACGGCTATGCTACGGACGAGACAGAGAGTCTGATGCCCTTATCCTGCCACCTTGCAAACCGTCTTTCCGAACAGCTTGCCTATGTGCGAAAAGAGCGGCACGCGGATTTTCTCTATCCGGACGGAAAAACGCAGGTGACGATGAAGTACAACGCGGCAGGCGAGCCGATCGCCATCCACAGCATCGTCGTCTCCACTCAGCACAGCGAGACGATTTCCCACGAACTTTTGGAAGCATTTATCCGCTGCGCGGTGATTGACCCGATCGTGGATCCAGCCTGGATTACCCCAGAGACGCGCATTCACGTCAACCCGACGGGACGCTTTGTGATGGGCGGTCCGGCAGCCGACACCGGAGTGACCGGAAGGAAACTCATGGTTGACAGCTACGGAACGGTGGGAAAGCAGGGTGGAGGAGCATTTTCCGGAAAAGACCCCACAAAAGTAGACCGCTCGGCAGCCTATATGGCGCGCTATGTGGCAAAAAACGTTGTGGCGGCGGAACTTGCAAAACGCTGCGAAGTTTCTCTGGCATTTGTCATTGGACAGGTGGAACCGGAGGCGGTGACGGTGAATACGTTTGGCACAGGCGTGATCCCCGACAACCAGATCGAGGAACTCGTGAAAAACGTGTTTTCCTTTGGCGTGGCGGATATCATCGCACAGCTGGATTTGAGAAGACCGCAATACCGAAAGACCGCAGCATATGGTCACTTCGGAAGAACGAATCAGGGATTTCGTTGGGAAGAGACCGATAAAGCATGGATTTTGAGACAATTAGCTTATTAAAATATAGGAGGACAAATAAATGTCAAACGAAGCATTAGGAATGGTTGAGACCAAAGGATTAGTTGGAGCAATCGAGGCAGCAGACGCCATGACAAAGGCAGCAAACGTAGCACTGGTTGGATACGAGAAGATCGGTTCCGGACTCGTTACTGTGATGGTACGCGGCGATGTCGGCGCGGTGAAGGCTTCTGTTGACGCAGGCGCAGCAGCTGCCGCAAATGTTGGTCAGGTTGTATCTCAGCATGTAATCCCCAGACCTCACACCGACGTGGAGAAGATTCTTCCCAAGACCTTATAATCACAGTTAAGACAAGCCGGTATCATCAAGCCGGAAGGAGGTGGATGTGATGGTGAATGAAGAATTGCTGAAACTGGTGACAGCGCGCGTGATGCAAAAAATCCAGGAATACGAGGCATTTAAGATCCCGATCGGTGTTTCCAACCGGCATTTTCACGTCAGCCAAGAAGACCTGGAAGTTTTATTTGGAAAGGGATACCAGCTGACCAAAAAGAGCGACTTAAAGCAGCCCGGTCAATACGCCTGCAATGAGACGGTGACGATCCGCGGCCCAAAGGGTGAGTTTGACCGCGTGAGAATCCTTGGCCCGGTCAGAAAACAGAGCCAGGTAGAGATCTCAAAGACCGACAGCTTCCGACTGGGGATTCGTCCCCCGATCCGGGAATCCGGGTGCCTTACCGGCACGCCGGGGCTTGAGATCATCGGACCAAAGGGAACGGTTATGCTTCCGGAAGGAGCAATCATTGCACTCCGCCATATCCATATGACGCCTGCCCAGGCAAAAGCCATGGGCGTGAAGGATAAGGATATTGTAGAAGTGGAGACGTTTGGAGAGCGTCACGGCGTCTTTGGAGACGTATTGGTGCGTGTTTCGGATCAATTTTCTCTGGAAATGCACGTTGACGTGGACGAGGCCAATGCCTGCGCGCTCACAAACAACGACTATGTGATGATCCGCCGCAGATAAATGGGACAGAAAAGAGGGATTGTATGCAGATAACGAAAGAGGTGCTGTCGGAGTTTGCACACTTGATTGAGAGCGACACTTGCAGCTCGTTTTCGGGACCGTTAAAGACCGGAGTGGATCTTGGAACTGCAAACATTGTGATTGCAGTTACGGATCAGGACAACAAGCCCGTTGCAGGAGCGACTGCGGTTTCCAAGGTCGTAAAAGACGGAATCGTCGTGGACTTTGTGGGAGCTATGCAGACGGTACGGCGGTTAAAGGCGCATCTGGAAGAGCTCTTGGGTGTTTCGCTCGATACGGCAGCCACCGCAATCCCTCCGGGGATTCTGGAAGGAAACATCCGGTGTATCGCAAATGTCGTGGAAGGTGCCGGATTTGAAGTCACCAACGTGATTGACGAGCCATCCGCCGCGGCCAGTGTGCTGGGAATCACAGACGGAGCCGTGGTGGACGTCGGCGGAGGAACAACCGGAATCAGCATCTTAAAAGACGGAAAGGTGATCTTTACCGCGGATGAGGCGACGGGCGGAAGCCATATGACGCTGGTTTTGGCGGGATATTACGGGATTTCCATTGATGAGGCGGAAGCTCTGAAAAAAGATCCCGCAAAAGAGCGCGATGTTTACCCCATCATTCAGCCCGTTGTGCAAAAGATGGCGTCGATCGTGAAGCAGTTTTTGCGTGACTTTGATGTGAAAGAGGTCTATGTTGTGGGAGGCGCGTCCTGCTTTTCCGAGTTTGACACAACATTCGAGAAAGAGCTTGGGATTCCTACCATCAAGACAAACGATGCGTTGTTAGTGACTCCGCTTGGGATTGCCTGGAATGCCCAGGTCACTCCCGCATAATATCAGAAAGAAGGTGTGATACGCTTGGAACTGGATATGAAAGTAATTGAACAGATGATTCAACAGGCGTTAAAGGAATTAAATGAGGAACAGCTCAAAACTGCCGTTTCCTGTGCTCCCGTAGAACATTACGGAATTTTTGAGACCATGGACGAGGCGGTGAATGCTTCCAGCGAAGCACAGAAAAAGCTGCTCTTTTCTAAGATGGCAGACCGTCAAAAATATGTGGATACCATCCGAAAGACCGTCCTCAAAAAGGAAAATCTGGAATTGATTTCCAAATTAGCGGTGGATGAGACGCAGATTGGCTGCTACGAGCACAAGCTGATTAAGAACCGCCTGGCGGCAGAGAAGACCCCCGGAACCGAGGACTTGACGACCGAGGCAATGACCGGAGACAACGGACTGACGCTCGTGGAGTATTGTCCCTTTGGCGTGATTGGAGCCATCACTCCGACCACCAACCCGACGGAAACGATCATCAACAACTCCATCTCCATGATCGCTGGCGGTAATACTGTGGTATTCAGCCCGCATCCGAGAGCAAAGAAAGTTTCTCAGCTGCTTGTAAAGATGCTCAATAAGGCATTGATGGAAGTCGGCGCGCCTGCAAACCTGATTACCATGGTGGAGGAGCCTTCCATCGAGAACACCAACAACATGATTGAGAATCCCAAGGTGCGTCTGCTCGTTGCAACCGGCGGTCCTTCCATCGTGAAGAAAGTCCTTTCTTCCGGAAAGAAGGCAATCGGAGCTGGTGCAGGAAACCCGCCTGTTGTCGTGGACAGTACCGCGGACATCGAAAAAGCGGCTGCCGACATCGTGGCAGGATGCAGCTTTGACAACAACGTGCCCTGCATCGCGGAGAAGGAAGTATTTGCCGTTGACTCCATCTGCGATTACCTGATTCATTGCATGAAGTTAAACGGAGCATTTGAGATCACCGATTCCGCGCTCGTAGAAAAATTGGTCGCTCTCGTGACAACGGAAAAGGGCGGTCCAAAGACCTCTTTTGTTGGAAAAAGCGCGAAGTACATCTTAAATCAGCTGGGAATCACAGTGGACGATTCCGTAAAGGTAATCATCACAACCGTTCCAAAGGATCATTTGCTCGTCCAGGAAGAGCTGATGATGCCCATCCTTCCCATCGTGCGCGTGGAGGACGTCGATACGGCGATCGAATATGCACACGAGGCGGAGCACGGAAACCGCCACACGGCGATGATGCACTCCAAGGACGTAGAGAAGCTGAGCAAGATGGCAAAGATCATGGAGACGACCATTTTCGTGAAAAATGCTCCCTCGTTTGCGGGAATCGGAGTGGGCGGGGAAGGATTTACCACCTTTACCATCGCAGGGCCGACCGGAGAGGGACTGACATCTGCCAGAAGTTTTTGCAGAAAGCGCAAATGTGTGATGACCGATGCGTTCAGCATCCGGTAATTGCAAAGCAACGCGGACTGCTAAGGAGAAAAGCATATGTCAAATGTCTATATTAAAACAAAAATCCGCAGCGGAGCCTGCGCAGTAGAATACTTAAAACAGATCAGCGACAAACATATCATGGTGGTCTGCGACAAGTTTCTCTCGGAGAGCGGAGCCATCCGATATGTGACCGATTCCTTAAACGCCAGCAACGAAGTCGTCGTCTTTGACCAGGCAATCCCGGATCCCACAACCGAGGTTGTGGGAAAGGGGCTGAATGTGATCTGCAAGGTACATCCTGATGTGGTGATCGGATTTGGCGGGGGATCTGCCATTGACACGGCAAAGGGAATCATCTACTTTGCCGGAATCCAGAACCTGATTCCGAAGCCGGAATTTATCACGATTCCGACCACAAGCGGAACGGGATCGGAGGTGACTTCCGCCGCCGTGATCACGGACGTGGAAAATCACACCAAGCACTTGATCGCTTCAGACGAGATTTTGGCGGATGTGGCTCTTTTGGACTCGCATCTGACGCTCTCCGTGCCGCCTTCCGTCACAGCAAACACTGGAATGGATGTGCTGACACACGCGATTGAGGCGTATGTTGCGACGGGAAGCAACGTCTTCTCCGACGCACTCTCGGAAAAAGCGGTGGAACTTCTCACAAAGTCGCTCTTAACCTGCTACACGGACGGGAAGAATCTCGATGCCAGAACCACGATGCACGAGGCGTCCACCTTGGCAGGAATGTCCTTTAACACGGCAGGTCTTGGCGTCAACCACAGCATCGCGCACCAGCTTGGCGGAACCTTCCATGTTCCGCACGGTCTTGCAAATGCGATCCTTTTGAATAAAGTGATTGACTACAACGGCATGGATCACGCGGTGCGGGATAAGTACGCTTCCCTTGCCTATAAGGTACAGCTGGCAGACAGCAAGGACTCGCCCGAGATGGCGGTCTGTGCCTTAAAGACCATGGTGACGATGCTGATGAAGTGCATGAAGATGCCGCTTTCCATCCATGAACTCGGAATCAGCAAAGAGGACTACGAGGCACAGATTCCAAACATGACAGACAATGCACTCAAGGATAATTGTCTGGGCACTACCCCAAGAACCATCGGCGCGAGTGAAATCCAGGAGATTTTGCGTGCAATCTATTAAAACAGAATCCTGTAAGCAGGATTCTCCGCCTGCGGCGAGTCGCCATAGCGGCATTCTTTCAATCTGTCGCAGTGTGATCCACAGCGGAGCGTTTTTGTTTCATAAGGCGCAGTTTCCTATGAAATAAAAAACAAGAAAAACCGGGCGGTCATTGTGACCGTTCGGTTTTGGTGCGTTCAGCGGGGATTGTCTATTCTGGAAAAGAATGGTAAAATACTCATCAATAGAAGAAAAGGAGAAGGATTGTGGAATATTTTGAAGCATTTTCCTCTGATGAGATGCAGACCGACTTGACGGATTCGTATGCCGGAGCGGCAGAGGAAGGGGGAGTAAAGGAGCTTGATATTATCCATCTTTTTGGAAAAGAGAAGCTGGAAGATATTCAAAGACGTCTCTCAAAAGCAACGGGACTTGCGTTTGTCACTGTGGATTTTAAGGGAGAGCCGATCACAGAACCGACCTCGTTCAGCCATTTTTGTCAGGCGGTTCGGCGCGACCCGGTGGCATTTGAACGCTGCAAATCCTCGGACGCGTTTGGCTCGATTCAGGCGGCGGTGACAAAGCGTACCAACGTCTATTTCTGTCCCTGTGGACTGATGGAAGTGGCGATTCCAATCATTGTAAGGGGGCATTATCTAGGCGGATTTATCGGGGGGCAAATCCGCTGCAACGACGCGCCGGAGAGCGTAAGCCGCCTTTCTTCTGTGATGCGCTCCGCACAGTCGGACGAGGCGATTGCAAAGTTTCAAGGACTGATGGAGGAGATTCCCGTTCACTCCTACGAGAAGTTTATGGACATCGCCAATCTGGTCTTTCTCGTGATCAACCAGCTGAGTGAGAATGAGTTAAGCCAGCATATGCAGGAAGAGGCACTCAAGAAACGAATCAAAAAAATGCAGGCACTCAACCAGCATTACTTAAAAGAAAATCAGCAAAAAAGCCGCGAGATTCAGGCATTAAAGATTGATTCCAATCCGTATGAGATGCTGGATATTTTTACGGCTCTCGTCAATCTCACGGTGATCGAGGACGCACCGCAGACAAACGAGCTGTTGACCTCGTTCATTTCTTATATGAAGTACAAGTATATGGAAAAAGGGACGTTTGTCTCCATTGGAGAAGAGATTGACCAGGCGGAGCGTTATCTTGCGTTTCAGAAAAAGAAATTGGGCGATCGGTTGAATTTCTCGATTCAGCTGCGAAAGGAGGTGCCCATCCAGAAGATTCCGGCAAATGTTCTGATTCCTTTTGTGCAGAATGCGGTCTATAACGGGATCATGTTAAAGCGTGAAGGTGGAGAGGTGAAAATCACAGGATCTGCGAGCAACAACAAGCTGGTGATCGAGATCACAGACACGGGGCTTGGACTGGATCAGGAAGAACTCGACATCAAGTACGAGACATACGGCGATATGCACGAAGGCTACTACATCAAGTTGGGGATGGATTACGCGCGGGAGACGATGCGGCGACTCTACGGAGATAAATTTGAGGTTCTTGTGGAGAACAATCGAAACAAGGGGAGCAGAAGCATTCTGATCTGGCCGGAACAGTATGACGAGAGGAGCGAGTGATGATGTATCGAATCCTGATTGTGGACGATGACGTCCTGATGCGTGAGGCGTTAAAGATCATGATCGGCAAAGAGGGGAATTTTGAGGTGGTGGACGCAGTCGGCAACGGGGAGAGTGCGATTGCAATTTGCCGGGAGAAGCCGGTGGACATCATTTTTATGGATATGCAAATGCCTGAAATCAACGGACTGGAGGCGAGCCAGATCATTCACAAGTTCAATCCGGAGATTGCCATCTACATTCTCTCGACACACGCAGGCTGCATTCTCATCCGCAGCAATGGGCAGGGAACGGTAAAGGACGTGCTGGAGAAGCCGATCACTTACCATAGTATAAGGAAAATTTTGTCAAATTACAAGACGGAGCACGAGGACACGGTGCGAGAGCAGATGAATCTCCTCGCAGACATCATCAAGCGCAAAGATTTTCGCTGTTTTTACGAGTCGCTGCCCAAGGTGATTCAGGATATTTATGAGAGCGAACAGAGGGATCCGGCGCGCCTGACGAAAGCATTTTCCTATCTGGGGCAAAGTCTTTTGAACACGAGAAGTGTCTGCGACGACAACCGCGACGTCACGGATATGTTCCCGATCAACGAAGGACTGATTTTAGATCCAAAAACCTCAGAACTGTGGCTGTTTCGCGTCGTGGATTACCTGTTTTGTCAAAACAGTATCAACCGTTATCCGCTCTTGGAAAAGATTTTTATCTATATGGAAAAGAATATCAAGAAAGAGATCACGCTTAACAGCATCATTAAAAATTGCGCCATTAGCCAGGGGTATTTGAGTCGAATCTTTCGCGAACAGTTTTCGGTGAGTGTGACCGAGTATCTTCACATGAAGAAAATGCACCTCGCAAAGGGATATTTTTATTTCACCGAGGACAGCATCGCCGATGTCGCCTTCCGCCTTGGCTACAATGAGAGCAGTTATTTCAGCAAGGTGTTTAAGAAGTATGAGAAGATGACGGTGAAAGAGTACAAGAAGATGGTGAAGAGAGAGTAATCAAAAAAATAAGACCTCAGAAACTTCTGAAGTCTTATTTTCACGTTTTTCATCTTTACAGATTAGTCCTCAACTTTAACGATCTCACGCTTGTTGTAGGATCCGCAAGCCTTGCAGACTCTGTGGGGCAGCATCAGAGCACCGCACTTGGAGCACTTTACCAGGTTGGGAGCACTCATCTTCCAGTTCGCTCTGCGGCTGTCTCTTCTTGCTTTGGAAGATTTATTCTTCGGGCAGATAGACATATGGTTCACACCTCCTTCAACTGTTTAAAAATATCCTGGATAACTGACATTCTTGGGTCGAGTGATCTGGTATCGCAGTCACAGGTCCCACGGTTGAGGTTCGTGCCACACGCGCTGCAAATTCCCTTACAGCTCTCGCTGCAAAGTACCTTCATCGGCATATTCAGTGACAACTCATTGCGAACCAGTTGGTCTACATCCAGATTGTAACCATCAACGTATGGCTGCTCGTCAAGGGCCTGCTGACGCTCCTCCCCAGTCAATTTCATATCGATCTCGACATCAATCTCCAGTTGGAAGGGGACATCCACGGGTTCCAGGCAGCGATCGCAGGGCATCTCCAAGGTCAACTCTGCATTCCCGGTCACACCAAAGACTTTCTTGCCCTGGTTTTTAATATCCAGAACCACAGGATGCTTTTCCTTGACAGGATACTCGCCACGAGCTCCATGGCAGCTGGTCAGTTCCAGCTCACACTCGTAATGTTTTGTCTTTCCCTCGACAGGGAACAGCTCAGTCAAATTTATAAGCATATGATAACCTCCATACGCACCTTTGTCATTATACACAAGCAGAAAAGGTTTGTCAAGTAATTTTCCTTACTCTCCCCAAAATGACTTTGCGAGAGAAAGCAGTTGTATCTTTTTATAGAAGGCTATATAATTTTAACATGATTCAGCAAGAAGTCCCCCGCTTCTAAAGCGGTGGGATGAATTG
>Cebus_capucinus_imitator_PRJNA485217_SSR049__coassemble_1255_pt1 | contig 30734 bp, 21 predicted proteins | sample Cebus_capucinus_imitator_PRJNA485217_SSR049__metabat2_low_PE_019 | metagenome-assembled genome bin Cebus_capucinus_imitator_PRJNA485217_SSR049
AGAAGCCTGCTCACAGGATTCTACGCCTGCGGCGGGTCGCCATAGCGACATCCTTCCAATCCGCCGCAGTGCGATCCACAGCGGAGCGTTTTTATTTCATAGGACGCAATTCCCTATGAAATAAAAAAAGGCAGACGACACGTTTTTCGTATCGCCTGCCTTTTTTTTATGCTCTGTGGTAGGTATCTAAGAGTTCCTGCTTCACTTTCCAAAGCGCGTCGGAGAGATCCACATGAACCGTGTGCGGGTTGATGAGGCGGCGGGACTCGTCCCAGAGCGTCTCCAGCTCACGCTTGCAATATTCCCGAATCTCCATCACCTTGGGGGAGTCGTAGACGCGCTTTCCGTCCAGAAATACGGGAACCATCAACTCGCGCAGTGTGTAAGTGTCCGGTGCGAGAAGCGTCTTTTTCCAAGTCTCGATCGGGTCAAAGAGCAGAAGCGGCTCGCTGGTGTCAAACTCCTCGTCCACAAAGCAGATCAGATCCGCGATGATCTTTCCGGTGCGCTTGTTGTAGATGCGCTGGATCGTCTTGTTTCCGGGGTTTGTGATCTTCTCTGCGTTCTCGGAGAGCTTGATTTTCGGGATGAATTTCCCGGTCTCCTTGTCCTTGACTGCCGCCAGCTTGTAGACTCCGCCAAAGGAAGGGCAGTCCTTGGAGGTGATCAGGTTCGTTCCAACACCCCAGGAGTTGATTGCCGCACCCTCACTCTTTAAGCTCATAATCAAGTCCTCGTCCAAGTCGTTTGAGGCGGAAATGACAGCGTCCGTAAATCCAGCCTCGTCGAGCATCTTCTTGGCTTCCTTGGAAAGGTACGCCAGATCGCCGCTGTCTAGGCGAATGCCGTAGAAGGTCAGCGGGATTCCCGCCTCACGCATCTCCTTAAAGACCTGGATTGCGTGGGGAACGCCGGAGCCGAGCGTGTCGTAGGTGTCAACCAGCAAGATGCAGGCACTGGGGTAGATCTTTGCATAGGCGCGAAACGCCGTCAGCTCGTCCGGGAAACTCATAATCCAGCTGTGCGCGTGCGTTCCTTTGACCGGAACGTCAAAGAGCTTTCCAGTCAGCACGTTGGAGGTTCCGATGCAGCCCGCGATCATGGCAGCCCGCGCGCCGTAGATTCCGGCGTCTGGTCCCTGGGCGCGCCGCAGACCAAACTCCATCACGCCGTCTCCCTGCGCCGCATAGACGATGCGCTCTGTCTTGGTGGCGATCAGACTTTGATGGTTGATGATATTTAAGAGAGCCGTCTCCACAAGCTGTGCCTGCATGATGGGGGCGATGACTTTGATTAAGGGTTCTCTTGGGAAAACGACCGTGCCTTCTGGGATTGCGTAGACATCGCCCGTGAAGCGAAACGTTCTCAGGTACTCTAAGAAATCCTCCTCAAACAGTCCGAGGCTTCCAAGATAAGCGATGTCCTCCTCTGTAAAATGCAGGTTTTCGATGTACTCGATCGCCTGTTCCAGTCCCGCGCAGACGGCAAAACCGTTCCCGTGGGGATTGTTGCGGTAAAACATATCGAACACCACCGTCTCATTGGCATCCGCCTGCTTAAAATAGCCCTGCATCATCGTCAACTCATACAGATCGGTGAGCAGAGTCAAGTTTCTTGGTTCTATCATGATTCTTTTTTCCTCCCGTGGTGCGACTGTGCCGCGTATTGAGACAAGTATAACACAGATTTTTGAAAAGACAACCATATTGACAAAAAAATAACAATTTTAAAAATCTCCAGAAATTGCCGTTCTAAGCTGCTTGCATATCCATTTTATATCCTTCAGATTGTAATCACTTTCAAAGTAAAAATATTGTAAGAACATTTTCCAGAAGAAAACAAGCACAAAACGTGGGTAAAGTAGCACGAAACGGTTGAAATGCACAAAAAATAGAAGAAAATATATGGAAAGTGCCGTTTTTGTAAACTGTAAGCGTTTTCACTTGAAAATGATTCGGGATGTTGTATAATAACAAGCACAAGTGAGGAAGGGAGAGTATGCAATGAAATCAGAGCAAAAATGGCACAAAAAAGGGCGTCAGGCTCTTGCATCTGTGCTTGCGGCGGCAATGGCAGTGAGTGGAATGCCGACCGTCGCACTTGCAAACACGAGCGAGTCGGTGCAGCCCAAACACGAAAAGACGGCGACGGCTTCCAACGCAGACCGTGAAGCGTCCCCGTCAAACAGTGACCGGGATACGGCAGGGGATGATTCGATGATTCACTTTGCGGATGAGGACGAACTGGAGGTGGCTTCCGGCTCGAATGCACAGGGAGACTGGAAATTGACGTATTTTGGCCCGTCTACAAAGAAAGATCTGAATAAGGGAAGCGCGCCGGACGGAATTGATGGCGATGTAACGCTTTATTCTTGCACCTATAACGACGATGGCAGCATCAAGAGCAAGGGAGGAAAGTTCGTCTCCTCTGACCCGGCAGACGGATTGACCTTTTACTATACGACGATTGACCCATCCACTGAGAACTTCTATCTACAGGCGGATGTGACAATTGACTACATGAACCCGAACCCGGACGGACAGGAAGGATTTGCTCTGATGGTGCGCGACATGATCGGAAAAGAGGGGGAGACGGGCAGTTTTGAGTCAAACCTTGCCTCTGTGACCGGAACGCAGCTTCCGCTTGGCGAGCTCAACTCCAACACTCAGGTCAAAGACTTGGTCGGCGTGCGAAACTACACGGGAATCGACAATCCCTCCAGCGTGGATTCCGATGTCTTGCGGACGCATCGCATGGGATTTGACCCGAACGGAACGAAGATGAAGGCGGGAGATACCTACCGGGTAAGTCTGGAAAAGACGAGCTATGCCTACATTACAAAGCAGTACGATCTGGAGACGAACGAGGAGATCGGAGCGTATGTGATGTACATTCCGGCAAAGGATTCGAGATCGGAGAGCGTGGAAAGCTACGACGAGCTGGACGATCCGATGTCGATTCAGGATGAGAATGCTTACGTCGGACTTGCCGTGGCGCGCGGTCTGAACGCAACCTTCAGCAACATCACCTTTACGACGAGCGAGTTTGACCCGGCAGACTGGGAGCGTCAGCCTACCACCTATGTGGATCCCGATTATCGCATCACCAGCCCGGACACCGCGGCAGAGGACAGCTACACACTCGTTTTCCGGGCAAATGCCGATGGAGTTGCGGATATTACCCAGAACGGCGAGATCGTGGATGAGGGCGTGGAGATTGCAGCGAACGAAGAATTTTCCAAAAGCTACCAGATTAGCGGAGACAGTGAGTTTGCGGTGACGTTTACCCCGGATCCCGATTATAAGATCTCTGCGTTTGAGGAACTTTCCAGCTACGAGCCTGCGACGATTACAAAGCAGGTGACGCATCGCCAGATCGGAAACGAGGACGGCGTGATCTACGTTTCCCCAAGTGGTAGTTCCCAAAACAACGGTTCGGATTACGACCACGCGCTGGACGTTGCGACGGCTCTCTCTTATGCCACTGCGGGTCAGACGATTCTGCTAGAAAGCGCGACGTATGATCTGAGCAATACGGATCTTGTCGTTGCAAGAGGAAGAAACGGCTCTGAGGAAGCCCCCATCACGATGAAGGGCGATGGTGGCTACGCAACCTTTGATTTTGGAAGAAGCGGAAAAGGCTGGACGCTTTGGGGCAACTATTGGCACATCAGCTTTATCAACGTGACGGGAACAAAGGACGGCTCCAAGGGAATGCAGGTTGCCGGAAACTACAACGTGATCGAGCGGATGAACTTCTACAACAACGGAAACACTGGACTTCAGATCTCCGGAACCTCCGAGGAGACGATTGAGAAGTGGCCAAGCTACAACACCATCTTGAATTGTACTTCCATGAACAATGCCGATTCCGAGATGGAGGATGCGGACGGATTCGCGGCAAAGCTGACCTGCGGTGTGGGAAATGTCTTTGACGGCTGTATCGCGGCTTACAATGCGGATGATGGCTGGGACTTCTTTGCGAAGGTGGCAAGTGGTTCCATCGGTGCAGTGACGATCCAGAACAGCGTTGCTTACCGAAACGGCTACATTATGGCGACTGCGGGAAGCACGAAGAAACATTGGAACTTTGGCGAAGTTTATTGTAACGAGAACGGAACACTCACGATGGACGAGGCGGCAGAACTTCTCGACGCAGGAAACGGAAACGGCTTTAAGATGGGTGGCTCCAATATGCCGGGCGATCACAAGCTGAAAAACTCGATTTCTTATGAGAACAAGGCAAAAGGATTTGACTCCAACTCCTGCCCGGATATTAAGATCTACGATTCAACCAGCTTTAACAACGAGAGCTACAATGTGGCGATGTACACCAGCAGTAAAAGCGCGACGACGGACTTTGCGGCAAGCGGAATCCTTTCTTTCCGCACCGAGGGGAAAGATGTGGATGAGCAGATCGCTCCGCAGAACCAGCAGACAAGTGTTCTCTACACGGAGAATAACTACTACTGGGATACGCAGACGCAGACCAGCCACAACACGGCGAGCAAGACAACGACCGTTTCTGCGGATTGGTTTGAGAATCTGGACACCAGCGTGGAGCCGGAGAGAAACGAGGACGGTACGATCAATATGCACGGTTTACTGTTGTTAAATGAGACCGGACTTCAGGCAACGGACGACAACGCCGGAGCAAGAGGCACGGCTTGGGGACAGGAAGAGGTTGAGAAGGCGACGATCTGGGTGGTCGGAGACTCCACGGTCAGCGCGTTCAATGACGCTTACTATCTGCCCAGAGAAGGATACGGCGAGGAACTTTCCCGTTATCTGAATGCAAATGTATACAACCTGGCAAAATCCGGTGCTTCCAGCAAGGATTTTACTACCATGGAGAATTATGAGACGCTCTTAAACGGAAACGATACTGTTCCTGCCCTGGGTACAGACAGTGACAATCCGCAATTCCTATTGATTGGATTCGGACACAACGACGAGAAGACCGAGGAGGCGCGCTACACCAACCCCAACGGCGATTACAAGACTGAGGGCAGCTTTGCAAACAGCTTGTATGAACATTACATCAAGGTTGCACAGGAGCGCGGCGTAACCCCGATTCTCTGCACGCCCATCGTTCGCCTGACTAAGGAAAATACGCTGGAGAGCTACAACAGCGCGTCCGGTCATATCACGGCAGATACCGAGGTAAACGGCAAGGTATTTGCGGGAGGAGATTATGCGGATGCAATCAAGAAAATGTGCGAGGAGCTGGGATACGAGTACATTGATCTGACCACATTGACTAAGGAACTCAACGTACAGTTAGGCGATGAGGCGCAGTGGATGCACTCTTTCACAGGCGCGAAGTACGGAGAGGACGAGAGTCTGGTTGCGACCGGAATCGACCTGACACACACCAACAGTTATGGCGCGAAGACGAACGCTTGGCTGATCGCAAATGCCGATACGTCTTTGAACAAGTACAGCAAGCACAAAGAGATGCCAAGCTATGAGGCAGACTTTGCAGATGCGATTAACAGCGACTATCAGGTGAGCGACTACCAGGCACCGACCGAGACGAGCAGTATCTGGCAGGCGTTTGAAGATGCGGACGGAAATGTGTGGAACGGCTCTGTCTTTGGAAATGTCGGCGGACAGGACAAGATTACAAGTGGCAATTTCACTTCACAGATTGACGGACAGACGTTGACACTCGGCGTAACGGGGGATCGCGGAAAAATTGCTTCCACCGCAGATGGATTGATGATGTATTACATGGCGATCCCGACAGGTACGAAGTTTACGCTGTCGGCGACTGCAACCATCAACGCGATGAAGGCCAACAATCAGGTTTCCTTTGGCTTGATGGCGCGCGACGATATGTATGTAGACACCAACTTGTCGGCTCCTATCGGCGACTATGTGGCTGCCGGAACGAGAAACCAGGGCGCGGTAAACGGCTTTGGAAGAAAGAGCGGAGCAATTTACGATGGCCCGCAGGCAACGAAGGTTTACGGCGTTGGCGATACGGTGAATTTACAGATTGTGGGAACTGCGGACGGCTACACGCTGACCTACGGGGAGAATGATCCCGTCTCCGTTGGATTCGACTACCCGCTGACGGCGATTGATCCCGACTGGATCTACGTCGGATGCTATGTGGCACGCAACTGCAACGTGACCTTTAGCAACATTCATCTGGTGACAGAGGAAGAACCCGATCAGCCGGATCAGCCAGACAAACCCGATCAGCCTGACCAGCCGGATCAGCCGGACAAACCCGACCAGCCCGAAACTCCCGACCAGCCCGATGTTCCGGCAGTAAAACCGGAGCGTGATTCGGATGACGAAAATGTGACGACTGCAAAAACGTATTCTGAGAGCCACAGATCTTACTCCGAGGAGGGAACATGGACTTCTAGGAGAGCGGCAGACGGCAGTGTGATCTGGAATTGCACGGTAAACGGCAAGCCGGTGATCGGACGCTGGGCACATTTGAGCAATTCTTATCACGCAGCGAACCAGGCAGATTACGGTTGGTTTGCATTTGACGAGAACGGACAGATGCGTACTGGTTGGTTTGAGGCAGCAGACGGACATTGGTATTACCTGAACCCGACTTCCAACGGCGAGCGCGGAATGATGATGACCGGATGGCAGCTGATTGACGGCAAGTATTACTACTTCAACCAGAAGAGTGACGGCACGCTGGGGGCGATGCTGGTAAATACCACCACACCGGATGGCTACCGTGTGGGCGCGGACGGAGCATGGATGCGGTAAGCAGAGAGAAAAACAACACAAACCCGCTTGTCAGCACGAGGAAAGTGTGATATACTCTACCTTGATTATGACCATACAACGATGAAAGAGGTGTGTCAAAGTGGCTGTTGCGGAGGTTATCTTATCTGTGATATATGTAGTTCTCGGTATTTGCATTTCTGCGATTATTCTGATGCAGGAAGGCAAGACCCAGGGACTGGGCGCGCTGGCTGGTGCGTCTGACAGTTTCTGGAGCAAGAACCGTGGACGTTCCATGGAAGGTTCCCTGGAAAAGTTTACCAGATTTGGAGGCATTGTGTTCATGATTCTCGCAATCGTGATGAACATCATGCTCAAGAAGATGGGAGCATAATTCGCAAAGAAAACGAGCACTCTGGCAGATGCCAGGGTGCTTTTTTCGCTATGGTGACTCTCCGCAGGTGGAGAATCCTGCTCGCAGGATTCTATTTTCACTATGGCGACCTGCCGCGGGTGGAGAAGCTACGCCAAAAGACGGAGCAGCCTACCGTAGGAACCCCATTTAGGGGAAAACTCGCCCCCTTTCGGGGGCGGGGGAATTACATCGGAAGATGGGACAGCTTACCGCAGGAATTAGATGAAATAGGAAAGAGGTGCAAGATGGAACCGGAAGTATTTCGACAGAGAAAAGAGATGCTCACACAGCTGATGAACGATAAGGCATATGTGCCGATGAAGGCAAAGGAGATCGCTGTCTTGCTGGGGCTCTCGCAGGAACAGAAAAAAGACTTAAAAGAAGTGCTCGACAGCCTGGTGGCAGAGGGCGTAATCGGAATCTCCAAGCGGGGAAAGTACGGAAAACTGGAAGCATTCTCCATGAATGGAATCTTTACGGGAAATGCCAGAGGATTTGGCTTTGTGACCGTGGAGGGAAGAGAAGCGGACATTTTCATCCCCGAAGAGAAAGTCGGTCAGGCGTTAAACGGCGATCGGGTGCAGATCGTGGTGGAGCAGGAGAGCCAGGGCGGGATGCGCGCACAGGGCGCGGTGATCCGTGTACTGGAGCACGCCAACAAAGAAGTGGTGGGATTCTACCAGAAGAACAAGAGCTTTGGATTCGTCGTCCCGGATAACCAGCGATTGACGACCGACATCTTTATCCCGCAGGAGAAAGACATGGGGGCGATGACGGGGCACAAGGTTGTGGCAAGAATCACGGACTTTGGCGGCCAAAATAAGAAGCCGGAAGGAGAGATCGTAGAGATTCTCGGCCACGTCAACGACCCCGGCACAGACATTCTCTCGATTGTGCGCGCCTGCGGTCTGCCGGAAGCATTTCCAAACGAAGTGATGGAACAGGTGGAGCACATCCCGGACGAGGTCTACGTTCCGAATGAAACGCCTGCGCTTAGGTATTCGGCAGAATACGGCTTGGATGATCTAAAAACGCAGGAGTCCTGGGGCGGCGACCTTTCGGGGCGACTGGATCTTCGCTCCCTTTTGACGGTGACGATTGACGGTGAGGACGCAAAAGATCTGGACGATGCGGTGACGATCTGCAAGCGTGCGGACGGTACGTGGATTCTCGGCGTGCACATTGCGGATGTGAGCCACTATGTATTGGAAGGAACGCATCTGGACGAGGAGGCACTCAAGCGGGGAACGAGCGTGTACCTGGTGGATCGCGTGATTCCCATGCTGCCGCACAAGCTCTCCAACGGTATTTGCAGCTTAAATCAGGGCGAGCCGCGCCTTGCACTCAGCTGTATTATGGAGATTGACGCAAAGGGAACGATTGTCGGACACCGGATTGCGGAGACTTTGATTACCGTCGATCGGCGAATGAGCTATACGGCGGTCAACGCCGTGATCACAGAGCACGACGCACAGGTGATGGATGAGTACCGGGAGTTTGTCGCGATGTTTGAGCAGATGAAGGAACTCTCCTTGCTTCTTCGTGGGCGCAGAAAGAGCCGTGGGGCGATTGATTTTGACTTCCCGGAGAGCAAGATTGTGCTTGATGAGAATGGAAAGCCGATTGCGATCAAGCCTTACGAGAGAAACGCGGCGACGCGCCTGATTGAGGATTTCATGCTTGCGGCAAATGAGACGGTGGCGGAGGACTACTATTGGCAGAGCCTGCCCTTCCTCTATCGAAGCCACGACAAGCCCGACCCGGAGAAGATGAAGTCGCTTGCGACCTTTATCAACAATTTCGGCCATCACATCCGTTTCCAACAGGGCGAGATTCACCCAAGACAGCTGCAAAAGCTGCTCGATGAGATCGAGGGAAGCGAGGAAGAATCGCTGCTTGCAAGACTTACGCTTCGCTCCATGAAGCAGGCAAAGTACACGACGGAGTGCAACGGTCATTTCGGACTTGCCGCCCAATTTTATACGCATTTTACATCCCCGATCCGCCGCTATCCCGATCTTCAGATTCACCGGATTATCAAGGAGAGTTTGCACGGCGGGCTGAGCGAGAGCCGTCAGGCACACTATGAGGCGATCCTTCCGGGCGTTGCGGTGCAGACTTCCGCGCTGGAGCGGCGTGCGGACGAGGCGGAGCGCGAGACGCAGAAACTCAAGAAGTGCGAGTATATGGCAAAACGCGTCGGCGAGGTGTTTGACGGCGTGATCAGCGGCGTCACGGCGCGCGGATTCTTTGTGGAGCTTCCAAACACCGTGGAAGGCATGGTGCGCGTCAACGATCTGATCGACGATTACTACATTTACAATGAGGCGACGTATTCTCTTCAGGGGGAACTGCTTCGTAAAACATACAAATTGGGCCAGACGGTTCGTGTTCGCGTACTGGAAACCGATCGTCTGACCCACAATATTTACTTTATCTTAGATCAATTTTAATTCTAAAAATGCTTTCTTTAAGCCGTCGCACTCCACGTCATCCGTGACAAAGTCTGCGGCGGCTTTTGCTTCCGGTCCCGCATTTCCCATCGCAACGCCGATCTTACAGCAGTTGAGCATGGGAACGTCGATTTTGGCGTCTCCGAAGGCGATGGTGTCCTCAATCGAAGCGCCCAGGTAGGAGAGCAGCTCATGCACGGCCTTTGCCTTGTCGATATCTTTGACGCCGAAGTCACCAAAGAGTGCCTCCTCGCCTTTTCCGCCCCAGGTTCCCACGGTGAGATCCGGGAACGCCTCTTTCGCGTCCAGATAATCCTGGTAGTTGGAGAGGATGAAACTGACCTTGTTTAAGTCGTCGCGGTAGAGCTCCCCGTCAAAGATCATGTCCGGAAAGACGGAGACGGCAGTTGCCTGGTCGGCGTCTTCCTTCCCTTTGCGTTTGGAGTAGGCGCGAAGAACAGGAACGGACTTTTCCTTGAACTGTTCGCTTGCGTAAAGCCCGCTGTTGCTCTCCAGGTAAAACTCCAGTCCGCGCCCGTGCAGCCAGTCCACAATCCGCCGACACTGGTCGGCAGTGATGGTCTGGTGGAAGACGACGTGTTCGTGATCCTCCACATAAGTGCCGTTTCCGCCGATCATGCCGTCAAGCCCGATCGCCCAGAGTTCCGGGTAGACCTCTGCCCGGCTTCTTCCGGTGCAAATGTAGACGCGATGACCGTTTGCGCGCGCCGCACGGACTGCCTCGATGGCAGAGGCAGGGATGCGGTTTTCGTAGTCAACGAGCGTGCCGTCCACATCGAGAAAGATGATTTTTCCCATTATAACTCCTCTCCGTTCGTCTCAATAACGTGCTGATACCAGCCAAAGGACTTCTTGCGGCTTCTCTTTAAGGTTCCGCTTCCGTCGTTGTTCTTATCCACATAGATGAAGCCGTAACGCTTCTTCATCTCGCCGGTCGTGAAGGATATGAGATCAATGCAGCCCCAGGGGGTGTATCCCATCAGATCCACGCCGTCAATCTCAACTGCCTTCTTCATCTCGCGGATGTGGTCACGCAGGTACTCGATGCGCTGACTGTCGTCGCAGCTTCCATCATTTTCCAGAACATCGACTGCACCAAAGCCATTCTCCACGATAAAGAGCGGTTTTTCGTAACGCTCATACAGCGTTGCCAGCGTGTAGCGCAGACCAACCGGGTCGATCGTCCAGCCCCAGTCGCTGCTCTCCAAATAGGGGTTCTCCACGGAGTAGAGCGTGCCACCGTTGGTGGAGGAGGAAATGTCGTTTTGCACGTCCGCCTTCACGGTGTTGGACATATAGTAGCTGAATCCAATGTAGTCCACGCAGCCTTCTGCGAGAACTTTTGCGTCGTTTTCCGCCATCTGGATGTGGTATTGCTTCTTCTGCCAATTCCGGAGCGTGTAGGCGGGATAGTGACCACGTACATGAACGTCGAGGAAGTGATAGCGTTCCCGCATGGATTCCATGGCGATCATGATGTCGTCCGGGTTGCAGGAATACGGATAGAAGGGAACGAAGGAGCACATACAGCCGATCTTCATCTCTGGGTTGATCTCGTGACCGAGCTTTACAACCATGGCACTTGCGACGAGTTCATGGTGGACTGCCTGGAACATCGCCTCCTCCGGGCGGTCGTACTCCGAGAACTTCACGCCGGAACACGTCCATCCAAAGATGTCGTTGGAAGTGTTGCTCTGGTTGTTGATCTCGTTGAAGGTCATCCAATATTTTACTTTATCTTTGTAGCGGCGAAGCACGACCTCGGCGTAATGAACGAAGAAGTCGATCACCTGGCGGTTCATCCAGCCGCCGTACTCTTTTGCAAGGTGGTAGGGCATCTCAAAGTGGCTGAGCGTCACTACGGGCTGAATGTTGTACTTTAACAGCTCGTCAAAGAGATCATCGTAGAAGCGAAGACCTTCCTCGTTCGGCTCGCTCTCATCTCCGTTCGGGAAAATGCGGGTCCAGGCAATGCTGGTGCGGAAGCACTTAAATCCCATCTCGGCGAAGAGTTTGACGTCCTCTTTGTAGTGGTGGTAGAAGTCAATCGCCTCGTGGTTGGGGTAGTTTTCGCCCTCAATCACGCCGTCTGTGATGCGGCGGGGGACGCCGTTTGCCCCCGCAGTCATTACGTCTGTGACACTGACTCCTTTTCCTCCTTCGTTCCATCCGCCCTCAAGCTGGGTGGCGGCAACTGCGCCGCCCCAAAGAAAGTCTTTTGATAATACGCTCATCATGATTCTCCTTTCCAAGAAGTTAAAATCTCATCAACAGTTCTCCGGCAGAGATCTTTGTACCTTTGCGGCTGTCCGCCACCTGTGTGGTGTTGACGGCGATCACGGGAGTGACCAGCTTGTAGCCGGCATCCTGGATGGCTTTTGCGTCAAAAGTCAGGACAAGATCGCCCTTCTTGACGTGATCTCCTGCCTGTTTGTGCAGGGTAAAATGCTCGCCTTTTAACTCTACGGTGTCCAGTCCAACGTGAACGAGCAGCTCGGCTCCGTTTTCGGCGCGGAATCCAATCGCGTGCTTGGTATCGAAGATACTTGCGATCTCACCGTCAAACGGTGCGTATACATGATTGTCTGTCGGCTCGATTGCCGCTCCGTCACCCATCATGCCACTGGAGAATACCTGATCCGGTACCTCGGACATGGCGATGACATTTCCGGATAAAGGAGCAAATACCTCGGTGGAGGGCTGCTCGTTTGCCTCGATCTCATTTGCCTCTGCCTTAGCTACAACGTCCTCGGACTCCTCCTTGGGATCCTCAAATCCAACGATCTGAACGAGGATGATGGAGCCGATGATCGCGATCGCACAGCCTAAAATCTCACCGATAAATGAGGTGGGGTTGTCTGTGTTGATGGCATTGACGGAGGTCAGTAAGCTCGGAAGTCCTGCGTAAGCATAGTAGTAGGTGTTGAAGAAGCTTGCCGCAACTGCGCCGATTGCACCGGCAACACAGCCACAGACAAAGGGCTTCTTTAAGCGAAGGGTGACGCCGTAGATGGCGGGCTCGGTGATTCCGAAGATTCCGGTGACACCTGCGGAGAGGGCAACGCCCTTAAACTCTTTGTTTCTGCTCTTGATGAAGCAGCCGAATGCAGCTGCCATCTGAGCGACAACGGCGATGGTCTGGAACGCCTGGAAGGAATCTCTTCCGTACATATCAAAGTTTGCAAGACAAACTGGAGTGATGCCCCAGTGTACGCCAAAGATTACGACAACCTGCCAGATACCGCCGATGACAGCTGCTGCGATGGGCGGAGCTGCCGCAAAGAGACCGTTGTAGCCGTTTGCGATGGCAGAGGCGAGGAAGGTGGAAGCCGGGCCGATCAGGCAGATCGTAAGGGGAACCATCACGATCAGGCAGACAAAGGGAGTGACCAGGGACTTTGCCACATCGGGGACGTGCTTGTCAAGCCAGTGCTCCAGGTAGGAGAGAATCCACACAAGGAACAGGGGAGGAAGCACGGAGGAGGTGTAAGTCGTCTGGGAGAGGGGGATCATCAGGAAGCGGATCTCCTCACCGCTGGCGATTCTTGCAGCCATCTCTGCCCAAGTCGGGTTGACGAGCGCGCAGCAGCACAGCACCGCAATGTAAGTATTACACTGGAAATGCTTCGACGCTGTGATTGCGATGAAGATGGGCAGGAACGTGAACGGAGTCCAGGATAAGAAACTGAACACCTCGTAGGTTCCGGTGGTCTGGAAGGCGGGGAATGCCAGGTTGACCAGAATCAGGATTCCCTGAAGGATACCGGCAGCTGCCAGGATATAGACAAAGGGGGCAAATACTGCGGACATCGTGGCGATGACGCGGTTTAAGACGGTTCCCTTGTTTGCCTGGGAGACGTCCGTCTTCTCGTCCAGATGAAGGATCTGAGAGACTTCCTGGAATACATCGCTGACATGGGTTCCGATGACGACCTGGAACTGTCCGTTGTTCTCGACAACGGTGATGACTCCTGCCATGGCGGAGACTTTTTCCTTTGCGTCCTTTGGCGTCTGCTTTAAGACAAGGCGCAGACGGGTCGCACATCTGGTTGCGTTTGCAATATTTGCTTCTCCGCCAACTTCCCGAATAATATCTCTGGCAAGCTGTTTATAGTCACGAATCTTTGACATTGCGTTTTCTCCTTACTTTGATATATTTCCCATTTTGTAACTACCGCCGCGCGATCGGTTTTGTTTCGTATGGGCAAAGTATATCATATCTCCAAAAAACTGCAAGGAAATGGAGGACAGTTGGCGAAGTGTTGCAGCATTTCCAAGGAAAATGAAACAAACCATGAAAAAACGTTTCAAGCGTCAAAAAATACGACTCATTTTTGTGTAAAATGCCAGTTTCTATACATCGTGCAAGAGTGCCCAGAGTTTCTTCTCCCGCCCGATCCGCTCGTAGTTGTCATTCATATGGATGTTGTCCTCGTAGTGCCCGGAGAACATCATATAAAACATCACATCAAGAATGTACTTGATGGAAGTGGAGAACATTACCGTTCCGAGTTCCTCAATCCTTGTCACGGAGGGGGCAAGAAGCACCTCATCGCCCATCATGCCGAGCGTGCGGTCTTTGCTGTTTGTCAGGATAATGGTGGGCACATGATGTTTTTTGAGCGTGCGGGCAATCTCAATCAGGCGCGCATTCTCCCCGGTGCGGCTGATGATGAAGGCAAGGTGGCGTTCTTTTCCCATCATTGCCATGAACTGCTGAGAGTTGGTTGCAATGTAGGTATTTGCGACTTTTCCGCAATAGAAGAATTGATTGCAGGCATATTGCGCCAGGTGGACGTTGACGTCGTAGACGTAAAAGTCGATGTACTCTGCCTGATTTAAGAGCTTTCCGATGCGCGCCATCTGAGCCAGAGAGAGCGCGGAGCGCGTCTCTTCCAGCACTTGCTTTTGAATCTCAAAGATTTTCGCCATGATGACGGCGACATTTTCCCGCGGAGCAATCACTGGCGTTTGATTGGAGTCGAGCGTCCCGGAGCGCAGGTCGCTGAGCAGGCGCAGTTTGAACTCCTGATAGCCCTCACATCCGAGCTTTTTGCAAAAGCGGGTCACGGAGGCGGCGCTGGTAAAGGTCGCTGCGCCGAGGTCTCTGGAGCTGAAACGGCTCATCTGTTCCGGATGCGCCAGAATATAGTCGCGAATGTCCTTCTCACGGTCTGTCAGCTGGTCGTTTTTTTGCATTTCCCGAATAATTCCCATATCTATCACCTCATATTTCGATACGTCTATTATAGCGGATGTGCGGATTCTTGGAAAGGAAAATTCTCCTTGCGGCATTTTGCGGGGTGTAGTATGATGAAAGAAACGGTTTGAGAAGAGAGGTGTTTATCATTTCCAAGGAGAGTATTAAATTGGTGGCAAACAACAAGAAAGCCTACCATGATTATTTTATTGATGAAAAGTATGAGACGGGAATCGAGCTGTTCGGAACGGAAGTAAAGTCGATTCGTATGGGAAAATGCAGCGTCAAAGAGGCGTTTGTCAAGATTGACAAGGGCGAGGTGTATGTCTATGGAATGCACATCAGCCCTTACGAGAAGGGTAATATCTTCAACAAAGACCCGCTGCGGACGAGAAAACTCCTGATGCACAAGCGTGAGATCATGAAATTGAACGGAAAGATCGCGCAAAAGGGATACACGCTCGTTCCCTTACAGGTCTATTTCAAGGGAAGTCTTGTAAAGGTGGAGATCGGCCTTGCCAGAGGTAAAAAGCTCTACGATAAGCGCGCCGACATCGCCAAGAAAGACCAGAGAAGAGAGCTGGAGAAAGACTTTAAGGTGAAGAATTTGTACTAAGAGCGTCCCCGCATTTCGTGCCAAAAGGCGATGTGCGGGGATTTTTGAACTGCTGGTACAGTGACTAATGAGAAAATAAAAAAATTTATATCCGCAGAGTCTTGCCTAGTTCCAAAGAATCGCGTATAATAGAAGTAGGAAAGCGAACGTCATTTCGCTGGTGTGGCTGACACCTAAAATCCGAAAATTGTGCGAGGCTCAGGACTCGAAGGTTGGCAGGCAACAGAAAAACCTGATAGCTGTGCAGTAGAACAGAGTATTCTGGATGGAACTGAAAGTTGGCGGACAACAGAAAAATCAGTCGCTAAGGGAGACGGAACAGCACCACGGTGTTGTCGGAGCTCCCTTTTTTGTTGACATATTTCCACCGCAGACGTACAATTCTTTTGTATCGAGGAGGAAATGCTGAATGGAAAAGAGGAAGAAAAAGTGGACTTAGCGTTGATAACTGCAAAACAAGTATTGATCTTGTTCTTTCTGATCTTTGCGGGGTATCTGGTTGCCAGAACCGGGGTGATTCAGCTGGAGGCAAAGAAAGCGTTTTCCGATCTTTTGCTGTATCTGGTTGCTCCCTTGATGGTAATTCACTCGTACATGACAGAGTTTGATCCGTCGGTATTTTCCAATCTCATGCTGTCATTTGGACTGAGTGCGGTTTTGCTATTGCTGGGACTTGCGATCACGATGCTTCTCACGGCAAAAATGCAGGGGAGACACCGCGCGATTTTGCGCTTTGCCTGCATTTTCTCAAACGCCGCCTACATGGGATTTCCGCTCATCGAGGCACTGTTTGGGCAGGAAGGGCTTTTGTATGCGAGCGCGTTTGTGACCGTGTTCAACATTTTGCTGTGGACGAGCGGATATCGGATGGTCAGCGACCAGGCGCAGGATCGCAACATCATAAAGACTATCTGCACCACGCCGGTACTGATTGCCGTGGTTTTGGGACTTGCAATCTACCTGGGACGCGTTCCCGTTCCGGAACTTGTCAAACAGCCGCTCGCATTGATTGCGAATATGAACACACCGCTTTCCATGATTATCACAGGCATGATGATTGCGGGAAGCGATATGAAAAAGCTCTTGAAGAATCCAAATCTGGGAATCTTGATTGTGATTCGGATGCTGGTGATTCCCGTGGTTTGCTTTGGAATCTTTGCACTTTTGGGAATCCACGGAATGGCTGCCGAGGTTGTGGTACTCTTGGAAGCCTGCCCAAGTGCTGCGATTACGTCCGTGTTTGCCGTGCAATACCACCACGACGAAGAGTTAGCTGCCGGAGCGGTCGTATTTACCACACTTTTGAGCATTGTGACGCTGCCGCTGTGCGCGTTTTTGCTGACGATGATGATGTAGGGGAGAAGAAGAGATGAAGGAACGAGATGGGGGAGCAATGGACTTGACGTGCGGAAGTCCAATTTGGAAAATATTGGTATTTTCTATCCCTTTGGTGCTGGGGACGCTGTTTCAACAGCTGTACAGCTTTGCGGATACGGTGATGGTCGGTCGCCTGATCGGAAGCAACGCATTGGCTGCGGTAGGAAGCAGCTATTCCTTACAATTTCTTACTCTGGGATTTGTCCAGGGATCGTGCGTGGGCTTTGGAATCTTGCTGGCGCAGGCAGTCGGAGCGAAAAATTCCGATGAGTTTAAGCAATATTTCTGGAACGGAACGTGGATCTGCGTCGCGATGGGAGCGGTGCTGACGGCTGTGATGGTTGTCCTGACTGAGCCGATGCTTCGCCTGATTCACACGCCGCAAGAGATCTTTGCAGACGCCGCCGCATACAGCCGCGTCATTTTCCTGGGAATCCCGGCGACGATTCTCTATAACTTTTGTGCGGGCGCGCTGCGCGCTGCGGGGGATTCCCAGCGGCCGTTCTATTTTCTATTATTTTCCAGTTTGCTCAATATCGTGCTCGACTGGGTGTTGATCGTCCCGATTCCTCTGGGGGTTTCGGGCGCGGCGATTGCTACTGTCTTTAGTCAGCTCGTCAGCGGCGCGCTCAATCTGTGGTGGATGGTGCGAAAGACGACACTATTAAATAGAAGCAAGGGCTTTCGCGGACTGCGAAAAACACACGCATTGGCACTGTGTCGCGTTGGATTTCCGATGGGATTTGAGTACTCGGTTTCCGCCATTGGCGCGGTGGTGATGCAGGGGGCGATCAATGAACTTGGAACGGCGGCAGTGGCAGGCCAGACAGCCGGGGAGAAGATCCGCCAGATGTTTACGCTTCCGATGGAGTCGGTCGGCATGGGAATGGCAACGTACACCGGGCAGAACGACGGAGCAAATCGCCCGGATCGAATCAAAAGCGGAATCGGTGCGGGAATCGTGATTCAGCTCGTCTATTGCGTGTTTGCTTGGATTGCGATCTTTTTTGGAAAGGGATTTTTCACGCGGATCGTTCTTGGGGCAGATGCCGGGGAGACTGCGGCGTATTCCGTGCAATACCTGGCGATCATCAGCACCTTGTTCTTGATTCACGGCACGTTGATGATTATGCGAAACACGCTTCAGGGCATGGGATACAGTTTTCATGCGGTTTTAAGCGGTGTGGGCGAGCTGATTGGAAGGACGCTTGGCGGATACCTTGCGGTGAGCAGCCTTGGATTTGTCGGCATCTGCTTTGCAAACCCGCTTGCTTGGGGATTCGCACTTTTGTATTGCACGGTGATGACGGTGCATTTTCTCAAAAAACGCCTCACATGGGAAACGTCTCACACCGCCTCGTAGATGGACACACCACTTGCATTTGCCCCAAAATCGCGCTAAAATGCAGGGGAGATAACGAGGAGGAATGAGAAAATGATTTCTTTGATATTGGCGCAGCAGATTGCGGTGCTCGTTTTGATGATGCTGTGCGGTTTGCTGGTGGTGCGTGCGGGGCTGATTCGATCAGAAGACAGCCGTGTGATCTCCGTGCTTTGCGTGTACATTATTCTGCCATGCGTGATGCTTCATTCGTTTCAGATTACATATTCCGATGAGATTCGCGACGGATTTTTCCTGGCCCTTGCGGCTGCGGTGGCAGTTCACGTCCTGCTTTTGATTTTGGTGGGAATCCTTGGCAAATTCCTGCATTTTGACCGTGTGGAACAGATGTCGCTTCTTTACTCAAACGCAGGAAATCTCGTGATTCCGCTGGTGAGTGCCGTTCTCGGACAGGAGTGGGTGATCTATGCGAGCGCCTTTTTGTGCGTGCAAGTTCTGCTTTTATGGACGCACGGTCAGTCTTTGATGGAACAGCGCGCAAAGTTCAACTGGAAAAAGATTGTCACGAACTTAAACTTGATTGCGGCTGTGCTTGGAATGGTGTTCTTTTTTGGAAAGATTCAGCTGCCCCAGATTATTGGCAGTGCGGTCGGAAACCTTGCTGCCACCGTTGGTCCGATCAGTATGCTGATGCTCGGAATGACGATGGCGGATACGGACTGGAAGGGACTGTTTTCCAGCAGCAGAATTTATGCGATTGTGCTCTTGAAAATGCTTGTCATTCCGGGCATTGTGCTCTTCTTTTTGAAGTATTCGCCGCTTGCAAACCTCTCAGAGAGCGGGCAAAGGATTCTCTTGATTACGCTGATGGCTGTGATCACGCCGTCCGCGACAACTGTAGTTCAGCTGGCGCAGCTTTACCGCCAGAAACCGGAATATGCCAGCGCGATCAACATTGTGACGACGCTGGTGAGTATTGTAACCATGCCGCTCTTGGTGAGTGTTTATTTGTGGTGAGTGGTATGATGTAAAAGACGAATTTAGGAGGAAAAAATGAAAAAATATTTGGAATATATTTTGGAACAGGTAAAGGCGTTGCTCTCGATTGACAGTCCATCCGGTTACACGAAAAACGTGACTGATTATTTGCTGGACGAGCTTGCAAGAATCGGCGTGAAGGCAGAGCGCACCATAAAGGGCGGCGTTCTGGCTGATCTTGGGGGAATAGACGGCGAGAATGCGATTCTCTTTGAGGCACATTGCGACACGCTCGGTGCGATGGTTCACCAAATCAAGGGCGACGGAAGACTGAAACTTACACCGATCGGCGGAATGCGCCCGGAGAATGCGGAGGCGGAGAACTGCCGGATTGTGACAAGAGACGGGCAGGTGTACGAGGGAACGTGCCAGCTGCACAATGCGTCCGTTCACGTCAACGACAACTACGCGCAGGCGAGAAGCTGGGATACGGTCGAGGTGGTGATTGACGAGCCCGTTTCCTCAAAAGAGGATGTGCGCGCGCTTGGAATCATGAACGGCGACTATGTGTGTTTTGAGCCGAGAACGCGCGTGACCGAGAGCGGATACATCAAGAGCCGATTCCTCGATGACAAACTCTCCTCCGCGATTCTTCTGGGATATGCCAAGTACTTAAAAGACGAGAAGATTACGCCAAAGCGTAAAATCTATGTGCATTTTACAACGTTTGAGGAAGTCGGACACGGTGGAAGCGGAACCTGTCCAAAGGGCGTGACTGAGGCATGGTCTGTGGACATGGGCTGCGTGGGAGACGGACTGGAGTGCACGGAGCACCAGGTTTCCATCTGCGCCAAGGACAGCGGCGGTCCTTACAACTACGAGATCACAACGCGCATGATTCAGGTTGCAAAAGAGTGTGAGATTGACTTTGCTGTGGACATTTACCCGCATTATGGCTCAGACGTGGAGGCAACCTTAAAAGCCGGAAACGACATCCGCCACGGTCTCATCGGCCCGGGCGTCTACGCCAGCCACGGCTACGAGCGTTCCCACAAAGACGGCGTGAAGAATACGTTTTATCTGATTTGCGAATATGTGGAGGCGGAATAATTGAACGTTGGGGTTCAGGTTTCGAGTTTTCGTCCGATCTTAAATGACGAGGCGCAGGTGCGATACGCATTTGAGCGGATGAGGGCGATGGGGTGTGACACGGTGCAATTACAATGGATTGACTTTTCCGTTGCACCGGAGACGATTGTCTCAATTATGGAAGAAAATGGGATTACTTCCGTCTCGACGCAGGACTTCTACGAGGTGGTTCGGGAGCGAGAGGAATATTTTACGCAGTTGAATCACTTGAGCGGGAGTGAGTGGGTCTGCGTGAGCGGCGTTCCCAAAGAGTATCTGAGCAGGGAAGGACTTGCACAGTTTGCGCGGGATCTGGAAGCATTTTCCAAAAAACTGAAAAAAGAAGGATTAAAACTCTGCTTTCATCCGAGGTGTCAGGAGTTTGAATGCGTGGAAGGCGTGGAGCCGGTATCATTTTTGATGAAAGAGCTGCAAGAAGAGCTCGCTCTGTGTCTGGATCTCTACCATGTGTGCCGCGCGGGGCGTTCGATGGCGGAGGAGATTCAAAAATATGCGGGAAAGGTTTGCATGGTGCATTTTAAGGATTATCTGGAAAATGAATCCGGCGAGACGCTTGTGCCTGCGGGGCAGGGAAAGATCGACTGGACAGAAGCGATTCGCGCCTGCTTAAAGACGAACGTCCCGTATGCGTTTGTCGAGCAGGAACGATGGGAGCGGGATGCCTTTACTTGCATTGAGGAGGCATTTTCCTGGCTAAACGGGCAGATTTGTGCCCAAACATAAAGGAGGACAAGAAAATGGATATGAAAGAATGTGTGAGAACACGCAGAAGTGTGCGTAACTTTGCGAAGCGGCCGGTTGAGCAGGAGACGCTGCGCCAGATTGTGGAGCTTGCGGCATTCGCGCCAAGCTGGAAAAATTCTCAGACTGCCCGTTACATTGCGGTGTTTGACGCAGAAAAAAAGCATCGCCTGGCAACAGAGTGCACGACATTTGCCCAGAATGCACACATCATGGAGGCAGCACCGCTTGTCGTGGCGTTGGTTACGGTGGACAATCGCTCCGGATATGAGCGTGACGGATCCTTTTCCACTTCAAAAGGCACGCATTGGCAGTCCTTTGACGCCGGAATCGCGGCACAGACCTTCTGTCTGGCGGCGCACGAGGCGGGGCTTGGAAGCGTGATTATGGGATTGTTTGACGAGGAAAAGGCAGCACAGGTTTTGGCGCTTCCAAAGGGAATGAGCGCCTCCGCGCTGATCGCAGTCGGATACCCGGCAGAGGAGCCGAAAGCACCGGCAAGAAAATCCGTGGACGATCTGCTGCACATCTTATAAGAAAGAAAAGCTGCTTTCCAAAAACTGGAAAAGCAGCTTTTTCTCGCTCATCTATGCCCGGCCCAGCTTCTTGTCAGAATGCTCTTTGTAGCCGATGTTGTTGTTTCCAAAGCAGTGCTCGTATGGGATTCCGGTCAGGTCTTCGAGAACCTTCTTCACTGCGGGATCTACATCCTTCATTGCGCCGCCTGCATGGATTCTTGCAAGCTCGTCGATGACGATTTTGTGCGTCTGATGGTTTAACTTCATGCGGCTGGAGAAGTAGATTCCAAGCAGAGCCATGCCGCAGACGCCAACGATCAGAACGCCGACAATCGCGTTGACCGCGGAAGCGGGCTGTGTGGACGCGCCGGATACGAATCCGAAGTGGGCCAGAACCATGCCGAGGATGGTCACGATGCTGGCACGCAAGAGTTTTCCAGCCATGGTCATCGCGCCGGCGTAAACGCCTTCTCTGCGGCGGTTGGTGACGACCTCATCCACATCCGCCATAAACGTGTAGGCAGTCCAGGGAATGTAGTAAACGCCGCCTGTTCCAAGACCAAAGACGATGGTGATTGCGATCACCAGACCGGTCAGGTGGTGGAAATGCAGCAGGTAGGAGCCAACGTATCCGAGAACCGCCACGATTACGATGCACAGAGCCTGGATGTAGGGCTTTGCAAAGCCTTTCTTTGCCACGATGCCGATAAAGACCATGGTGGACAGCAGCTGCAAGATACTGTTCATGCTGTTCATCTCAGAGACGAAAGTGGAAGGACGCTGTAAGACGAAGACGACAAAGTAAGTGAACGTTGCGGTGAACAGCCACTCTGCGCCGAATCCGAACAGATACATTCCAAGGTGTGTGCGAAACGTCTTGACCCGCAGTGTGGAGAGAATATCAATGTAGAGCTTTCTGAGTCCCTCAAATACGCTGGGAATATTTTCTTCTGTAACTTCTTCTGGAGAACGCTCCCAGGTATTAAAATAGAGGAAGGTCAGGGAAACCAGCATGATCACACAGTAGACAACTCCGGTGCAGAAGAACGGAAGTGGGGATTCTTTTCCATAGATTCCGATGAACAGACCGGGGATTGCCGCGCCAAGGAAGTTTGCGATCTTTCCAAACATTGCCTTGGAACCGGTCAAAAACGTGCGCTGGTTAAAGTCGGAGGTCATCTCAACAGGCAGCGTGTCGTAGGGGATCATGACGCTGGTGTAGGTGATCTCAAACAGAATATAAGTTGTCAGGTAATAGAAAAAGCCCATGTGCTGTACCCAGAGTAAGGGATAGAGCAGCATCAGAGGGATTCCGGTCATCAGGAAAAATCTGCGGCGACCGAATTTGCGACCCAGTTTTGTCTTGTAAAAGCTGTCGGTGATAAAGCCCATCACGGGGTTGAGGATCACATCCAGATACGTTGCCAGGGAGAAAATCATGGTTGCCTGGACGACGGAAAGTCCGCAGAAGGATGTGTAAAAGTACAGAAGCCATGCACCGCTGATGGCGAGTGCGCCGCTTCCCAACAGGTTGCCGCTGCCGTAAGCCATCTGGGTAATCCAGGTGATCTTTCGGGCGGCTTTTGGTTGTTGTGCTGTGTTCATTGTGTGCCTCCTAGATCGTGTGTATACCCCAAAACATTAAGCCCAATAAAATTGTAAGTACTTACAATTTGAATACCAACGGCATTGAGTGTACTACATTGATAGGAAAATGTCAATTATTTTCTTGTTTCATAGAAAATTGCATCCTATGAAACAAAGAACGCTCCGCCGCAGGCGTCTATTTTTTTAGCTCCTCCAACAACTCACGCACCTCTTGCCCCTGCCGCAGAATCTCGGCGGCTTCGGGGACTTCGATGTTGTGGATGAGGACGTTTCGCTTTTTTCGCAGGTCGGCGATGCGGTTGATGCAATCTTTATCCAGGACGTTTTGACGTTTGAGCGTATTGATGTTGAAGGAGACACACTCGCCTTTTGTGGAATTTTTGCAGGAAGCGCGGTTTAAGAGGCGTTCCAGAGGAACCCATTGGCTGAAAAAGTACTGGGTTGCCTCTTTTGTCTGGGCGGAGGCAGTGTCGGAGCGCAGTTCCAGATAGACGCCGTACCGTTTTTCATTGCCGGTGATGATCTGGTCAATGATCTGCTGGGAAATGTTGCGGCGGTCTTTCTCAAACTTGACGGCTTTTAAGACCGGCTGGATCTCCCGCACCGTGTTCATATTCAGGCGGCTGATCAGACGAAAGAGCAGCTCAATATTGCCCATACGAAGCTCGATGTCGGCGGGTTTAAAGTTGTGGCTCAGATAGTTGTAGAGGTAAGAGGCAAGCTCATATTGGCTGGAAAATGCGGCATTCTTGCTGCGGATTCGTTCATTTCCGGCGTCTTGCAGGCGTTCGAGCGCGATCTCGCCGGCAAGCACCAGCCCGTTTAACTCGTCAAGAATGGCAAACTCCTCCTCGGAGAGCGTTCCCTGAAGCGGCTTATAGATCAGATCGTGCTCCACCTCGGACCAGGCGTGCATGAGAACAGAAGCGACCTGCACCTCGATTCGTGCCTGTGCGTATTTTTTCTGCTTTTCCGTCAAAGTTTCCTCGCGCATATGGATGCGGTAGTGGTTTGCCCAATAGCCGGAGAATCGCTTGTTGTAGGTTGGCTGATGTTTGGATTCCTCCGGAAAACGCTTGCTCTCAAGAACCGTGAATTGGTCGGCGATCAGGCTATTGACTTTATCGCGATCGCCGGGGAAGTAGAGAGAGATGCGCACGCCAGATAAGTCCGCGATGTCCTCGTAGATTTCACGCATATTTTTATAGGGGACTTCACGCCGGGAATTGCGAATCAAAACCTTGCTTTTAAGACGCCCTGGGGCTTTTGCGCGCGAAGTGACCATGGCGCGGATTCCGGCAGTCTGAAGTGTCTCAGAAAGCTGCGCGGCAGCCAGTCGTCCAGCCATCTCATAGAAATTCATCCTGCGTTTATAATTATCCATAAAATGATTGATCAAATCCATAATCTCGTCCCTCACTTCTTCTGTGATGTCTTAGGCTATTATAATCCGCGCGTGTGGTTGGCGCAAGTCAAACGATGAAAAAATGGAACGGTTGACAGAGGAAGAATTGCCCGATACAATGGGCACTAGCAAGAGAAAAGGGAGAATGATTATGAGAATCGACTTCGCGCCGATGGAAGGCGTAACGGGATACGTCTACCGAAATCTTCACCGGGCGCATTTTGGCGGGGTAGACCGCTATTTTTCACCGTTTTTATCACCCGGAGCAAACCGCACGTTCACACCGAGAGAAGCGCGCGACATTGACCCGGAAAATAATCGTGGGATCTGTATGATTCCCCAGATTTTGACAAATAATGCAGCCGATTTCCTCTGGGCAGCCGAGGAACTTTTCGCACGGGGATATGCGGAAGTAAACCTGAATCTGGGATGCCCGTCCGGAACGGTGACAGCCAAGGGAAAAGGATCGGGATTTTTGCGCCAGAGGGCAGAGCTTGACACATTTTTTCAGGAAGTATTTGAACAAATGAATCCTGAGATTGCATTAAGCGTAAAGACGCGCGTTGGCTATGCAAACACAGAGGAGTTGGAAGCGTTACTTGACGTTTTTGGAAAATACCCCATCAAAGAGTTGATCGTTCACCCGCGAATCCGCGCAGACTTTTATCGCGAACCGGTGCGATGGGAGGCGTATGAGCGGACTCTGGCGCGTTGCACCTTGCCGCTTTGTTACAATGGAGACATTTTCAAGGAGAGCGATTACCGGAAGCTGCAAGAACATTTTCCGGGGAAAGCAAGTGAGGCGGTGATGCTCGGTCGTGGATTGGTAGCAAATCCTGCGCTGGCGGAGGCGATTGCGGGCGAAAAACGAACATTTTCCAGAGAACGGTTACAGGCGTTTCACGCAGAACTCTGGGAGGCGTACCGGGAAGCGGTCGGGGGAGAAAAAAACGCGCTTTTTAAGATGAAAGAGTTGTGGTTTTATCTGGGCGTGCTCTTCACCGGCGAAGAAAAATTGTTAAAAAAAGTAAAAAAAGCAAAGAGCGGCGTAGAGTACGAGGCGGCTGTAGCGCAGCTCTTCTACGAGGGGGATTTTGACCCAAAAGCAGCGTATTGCGGGTAAGCGTTTCCCTCTAAAAAACACCGTTTGGTGATTTCCAGAAATGCCTGGAGCACCGGGCGGTCTTTTTTTGTCTTGTAGTAGAGTCCGTAGGTGGAGGAGTCGGTGTCCTCGACCGGGATGTAGACGAGCTCCGGATTGCGGACGCGCCCAAAGTCGGGGAGCAGGGCAAAACCAATTCCGGCTTTTGCGAGAGTGACGGTACAGGCAGGATTTTCCGTAAAATAAAGTTCCTGGGGCGGGTGGTAGCTGATGATCTTTCCCTGGACGCGGACGAGAGAGGCGGGCTGTCGTCTCGGCTCACAGATAATCATGTTTCCGGTTTGAAGGTCTTTTAGGGAGACGAGGGAGCGATCTGCCAGAGGATGATCCGGGGCAACCAGGCAGGCAACTTTTGCCTCACATAAGGGGAAAAATTCACCGGGTTCGCGTTTTGCGTGTTCCGGGCGAAAGGCGGGAATCACGTCGATGCTCTCGTCGTCTAGAAGATCCTGAAAGGAGATGGAAGGGACAAAGCGAAGGTCGGGATGAACCTGTGGAAACTTGGTTTTGAGCTCTCGAAGCGCGCTGGAGAGAAAGTCAAGCTCCAGGAAACTTTGACAGCCGATCACAAAACGCTGGATGCGGTCTGTGCGCCGCGTTGCCAGGCGGTGCTTCGCGCCAAGGGCGGTCGATAAAATGTTTCTTGCATCCGCGATAAAGCCGATTCCGTCATCTGTCAGGCGGACAAGACGCGTGGTGCGGGTGAAAAGGCGCGTGCCAAGTTCCTCCTCCAGCGAGGCAATCTGGTGCGTCACGGCTGGCTGTGTGATGTGCAATTCCTCAGCGGCGCGGGCAAAGTTGAGCTGCTCGGCGACTGTCAGAAAACATTCAAGCTGTGTAGTATTCATATCATTTCTCCATTTCTTAGAGTGGAATAATAAAACTTATTTATCAATAATAACATTTTTCGATTTCACTTTCAACGAGTTTTGTTGTAAAACAGTTCATGTGCGAAAGGTTTACAAGAGAACAATTTTGGAGAGGAGGTCGAAATGGACAGACAGAACCAGTCACGGACATTGCGCCTGATAAAAAAGCTGAACCTGGCTGTGGAATGTGCGATCAATCGAAAAACAGCTCAGGTCGGGCTGACGGCGGCGCAGGGAGACATCTTGTTGTTTTTGATGAACCGGAAGCGGGAAGGGGAGAGCGACATTCGCCCTCTGGATCTGTGCCATGAGACGGGAATCTCAAAGGCGGGGATCTCATCGCTTCTAAAAAAACTCCGCACAAAGGGATACCTTGTGTTGGAGCCCAATCCGCTCGATGAGCGGCAAAAATACATCCGACTCACGGGGCAGGTGGAGGAGCTTCACCTTCAGATTGAGGAGGAAGGCAATTGGATGATTGGAAAGTTGTTCCAGAATTTTACAGACGAGGAGGCACATACACTGGAACGGCTTCTAAATAAAATGTATCTTACTTTGAATTGTGAAGGAGGAAATGATCTATGAAGACAGGTCTTTTGGGACAGGTCAAGCAGTACCGCAAAGACTCCCTTCTCACTCCCGCGTTCACTGCCCTTGAGGTTGTGATGGAGGTATTGCTTCCCTCGATCACCGCAGCCATCATTGACCAGGGAATCACGGCGGGAAATATGACGAAGGTTTATCAGTATGGACTTATCATGCTGATTGTCGCGTTTATCAGTCTGGCGTGCGGCGGTTTGGCAGGAAAGTTTGCGGCCAGTGCGTCGTCTGGTTTTGCCTGCAACATTCGTCAGGCAATGTACGAGAACATTCAGCGGTTCTCATTTTCCAACATCGACAAGTTCAGCACAGCCGGCCTTGTCACCCGTATGACAACGGATGTGACGAACGTGCAAAATGCTTACCAGATGATCATCCGAATTGCGGTGCGCGCACCGTTGATGCTGGTGTGCAGTCTGGGAATGTGTCTGTTTATCAACCCGAAACTCTCGATGGTGTTTGCAGTTGCGATTGTATTCCTCGCCTGTGTGCTGGGACTGGTGATGGCTCTGACCATGAAGCTGTTTGACCAGGTATTTAAGAAATACGACGATTTGAACGCAAGTATTCAGGAAAATATTTCCGCGATCCGCGTGGTGAAGTCCTTTGTGCGCGAATCGTATGAGAATGACAAATTCTCCCGTGCGGCAAATAATCTCTACAAGCTGTTTGTGAAGGCAGAGGGAACCTTGGCATTTAACAACCCAGCGATGATGGTCTCCGTTTATGGCTGTGTGATCGGTCTGTCCTGGTTTGGCGCGAAGTTTGTCACGAGCGGAGCGATGACGACCGGACAGCTGACGAGTATGTTCAGCTACATCATGGGTATTATGATGTCCTTGATGATGCTGACCATGATCTTTGTTATGGTGGTAATGAGTATGGCGAGCGCGCACCGAATCAACGAGGTGTTAAACGAGGAGCCGGATCTGGCAAACCCCGCAAAACCGATTGAGGTGGTAGCGGACGGAAGCGTGGACTTTGATCATGTGAATTTCTCTTACCGTAAGGGAAGCGGGAAGCGCGTTCTGGAAAATATTGACTTACACTTCAAATCCGGCGAGACGATCGGAATCATCGGCGGAACGGGCAGCGGAAAGAGCAGCCTGGTCAATCTGATTAGCCGTCTGTATGATGCGACGGAGGGAACGGTTCGCGTGGGCGGACTCGACGTCAAGGATTACGACATGGAGGCATTGAGAAATCAGGTCGCCGTGGTGCTTCAGAAAAACGTGCTTTTCTCCGGCACGATCTTAGAGAACCTGCGTTGGGGAAATGAAAATGCAACGAGAGAAGAGTGCGAGGAGGCGTGCCGTCAGGCGTGCGCCGATGAGTTTATCGCTCGCTTCCCGGATGGATACGACACCTACATTGAGCAGGGCGGAAGCAACGTTTCCGGTGGACAGAAACAGCGTCTTTGCATTGCAAGAGCGCTCTTAAAGAAGCCGAAAGTCTTGATTCTGGACGATTCCACGAGTGCGGTTGACACGGCGACGGATGCAAAGATTCGTGAATCATTTGCAAAGACCATCCCCGGAACGACGAAGATTATCATTGCACAGCGCGTTTCCAGCGTGGAGCACGCAGACCGGATTCTGGTGCTGGACGGCGGAAAGATCAGTGCGTTTGGAACGCATGAAGAACTCTTGCAGATCAGCCCGATTTATCAGGAAATCTATGAGACACAGACAAAGGGCGGCGGCGACTTTGACGAGCCGGCACCGGAGAGAAAGGAGGACTAGGCATGGATCAGAAGAGAACTCCCACCCCGAAAGAAGTCCTGGGACGCCTTTTGGGATATATGATGAAGCGATATAAGCTCTATTTTGTGGTTGCGGTAATCTGTATCATTGGTTCTGCATTGATCACACAGCAGGGAATCCTGTTTAACCAGGTGCTGCTGGACGACTACATTTTGCCGATGCTTGGAAGCGGAAGCCGCGACTTTGCACCGTTAGCGAGCGCGCTTTTGAATCTGGCACTGTTTTACGCGGTGGGCGCGGTATGCGCGTTCTGCTACAACCGATTGATGGTAACGGTCAGCCAGGGAACGATGCGCGATCTGCGTGTCGAGCTGTTTGGAAAGATGGAATCGCTTCCTATCAAATACTTTGACACTCATGCACACGGCGACATCATGTCCGTTTACACCAACGACGTGGATACACTTCGCCAGCTGATGAGTCAGAGTATTCCGCAGTTAATCAACTCTTCGGTCACGCTTGTGATCGCATTTGTGAATATGGTTCGATTAAATATTCCGCTGACGATTGTGACGCTGTGCATGGTTGGCGTGATGTTCAAGGTAACTTCCAAAATCAGTGGAAAATCTGGACATTACTTTATGAAGCAGCAGATCGACATCGGAAAGGTGAACGGTTATATCGAGGAGATGATGGAAGGACAGAAGGTGGTAAAAGTCTTCTGCCACGAGCCGCAGACCGTTGCCGGATTTAAGAAGATCAATGATCAGCTTCGTGAGAGTGCATTTAAGGCAAACCAGTTTGCTAACATCATGATGCCCATCAACGGAAACCTCGGAAACATCAGCTATGTACTCTGCGCTGTGATCGGTGCGCTTTTGGCACTGGCAGGATTCCCTGGACTGAGCCTTGGCGCGCTGGTATCCTTCTTGACACTGAACAAGAGCTTTACGCAGCCCATCACTCAGGTCAGCCAGCAGTTAAACAGCGTGGTTATGGCACTGGCAGGTGCGGGGCGTGTGTTCGCCCTGATGGATGAGGAGCCGGAGACGGACGAGGGCGACGTGGAGCTAGTCAATGCAACGTGTGAGCCAGATGGAACGGTGAAGGAGTCCAAGGAGCGCACCGGAATCTGGGCATGGAAGCAGCCGAACAAGGCGAACGGAACCCCCACCTACACCAAGTTAGTGGGCGAGGTTGTCTTTGAGGATGTGGACTTTGGATACAATCCGGAGAAGATTGTGTTGCATGACATCAAGATGTATGCCAACCCCGGTCAGAAGATCGCATTTGTCGGTTCCACGGGTGCTGGTAAGACGACGATCACGAACCTGATCAACCGTTTCTATGATATTCAAAACGGACAGATCCGCTACGATGGCGTCAACATTGAGAAGATCAAGAAAGATGATCTGCGCCGCTCGCTCGGAATCGTGCTTCAGGATACGCATCTGTTTACGGGCACGGTTATGGATAATATCCGATATGGAAGATTGGACGCCACGGATGAAGAGTGTATTCGCGCCGCAAAATTGGCAAATGCAGATGACTTTGTGCGCCGTCTGCCGGATGGATACAATACGCTGCTGACCGGAGACGGTGCAAACCTCTCCCAGGGACAGAGACAGCTTCTGTCGATTGCCCGCGCGGCGGTTGCGGACCCGCCGGTACTCATTCTGGACGAGGCAACTTCCTCGATTGACACGAGAACCGAGGCGCTGGTACAAGAAGGAATGGATCGCTTGATGGAAGGGAGAACGACGTTTGTTATCGCTCACCGCCTTTCCACGATCCGCAACTCCGACTGCATCATGGTTCTGGAGCAGGGGCGCATCGTGGAGCGCGGAAACCACGAACAGCTTCTCGAAGAGAAGGGACG
>Cebus_capucinus_imitator_PRJNA485217_SSR049__coassemble_1256_pt1 | contig 30701 bp, 33 predicted proteins | sample Cebus_capucinus_imitator_PRJNA485217_SSR049__metabat2_low_PE_019 | metagenome-assembled genome bin Cebus_capucinus_imitator_PRJNA485217_SSR049
GAGGGATTTGAACCCTCGCGCCGCTACTAACGACCTACTCCCTTTCCAGGGGAGCCCCTTCAACCACTTGGGTACTTCTGCTTGGTTGACTTCTTTTTCTTATTCGCTTGTTGCTCGTCCGAAAAACTTTCGTCAGCGGAGAGGGTGGGATTCGAACCCACGCGCCCTTGCGGACAAACGGTTTTCAAGACCGCCTCGTTATGACCACTTCGATACCTCTCCAAGTGCGGTTCTTTTGTTTTTCCGTTTCGTGTCTCTCGCGAACCAGCTCGTATATAATACAAAACATTCAGCGAAAAGTCAACCCCTTTTTTTAAATTTTTTAAAAAAAGTTTTTAGACCCCAAAAATCAGGGCATTTGCGACCGCAATATCCTCCGGAGTTGTGACCTTGATGTTGCGATAATTTCCCTCAACCAAGCGGATTTTCGTCCCAAAGGCAGTCTCCGCCACCATGGCGTCGTCCGTGATTTTCTTTTGAAGATTTTCATCCGCCATCACCCGATCGTAAGCACTGCGAATCCATTCATAGCGAAAAGCCTGCGGCGTTTGCACCTGCCAGAGCAGGCTCCGATCCGGCGTCTGAGCGGCAAATCCTTCCCCGTCCGAAACCTTGATCGTATCCTTCACCGGCATCCCGACCACGCACGCGCCCCACTCTTTTGCCCCGTCAAGGGCGCGCGCAATCGTATCTTGATCCACAAGTGGTCTTGCTCCGTCATGAATCAAGACAAATTCACAGTCCTCCAAAACCTTTAAGCCCTCGTAAACGGAGTGATAGCGTTCTGCTCCGCCTGCCACCACTGCCCGAACCTTGGAGAATTTCCACTTATTTACAATCTCGTCGCGACAATACGCAATCTCGTCCGCACCTGTGACGAGAACAATCTCGTCCACCGCACTCTTCTCAAACGCTTCCAGGGCATATGTAATCAGCGGGCGACCGCCAAGCTCCATAAATTGCTTGGGCACATCGCTCTTCATCCGCTTTCCGCTTCCAGCTGCCAGCACAACCGCTCCGCTCTTTTTCGCCTTCATCTTACCGCTCCCCCAATTTCAGGTTCGGAACTGCGTTCAGATCCCAGCCCGCCAGATTTCCTTTCTGATACTCATAGTAAGCTGCCGCGCCGATCATCGCCGCGTTATCCGTGCACAGAACTGGCGGCGGATAGCAGCAACGAAGCCCTGCCTTTTTGCAAGCCTCCTCCATCGCCGCGCGAAGTGCCGTGTTGGATGCAACACCTCCGGCAATCGTCACCTGCTTATAGCCATACTCTTTTGCGGCGGCGATCGTCCGGCTCACCAAGGATTCCACGACCGAGTTCTGGAAGGAAGCCGCAAGATCCGGCACACAGATCTCCTCTCCCATCATTTTCGCATGGTTGATGTAGTTGAGCACCGCGGATTTCAAGCCGCTAAAGCTAAAGTCGTAGGGAGATCCTTCCACCTTGCCGCGCGGAAACTCGATGGCGTGGGGATTGCCCTCTTTTGCCGCCTTGTCCACCTTGGGACCTCCGGGGTATCCCAGTCCAACGGCTCTTGCGACCTTGTCAAATGCTTCCCCAGCCGCGTCATCCCGGGTGCGTCCCAAAATTTCAAACTCCCTGTAATCCTTCACAACGACCAGATGCGTGTGTCCGCCCGATACGATCAGGCAAACAAACGGTGGTTCTAGATCCGGGTGCGCGATAAAGTTTGCAGAGACGTGTCCTTCAATATGGTGCACGCCGACCAGAGGCTTTTTCGCCGCGTATGCGAGTGCCTTTGCCTCTGCCACACCAACCAAGAGCGCGCCCACAAGACCGGGGCCGTAAGTCACGCCGATCGCCGTGATGTCCGCCAAAGAGACATTTGCCTCAGCGAGCGCGCGTCGAATACAATAATTGATCGCCTTGATATGCTCTCTTGAGGCAATCTCCGGAACCACGCCTCCGTAAACCGTGTGTGTGGCAATCTGGGAAGAAATCACGCTTGAGAGCACCTCACGCCCGTTCTTTACGACGGAAGCCGCCGTCTCGTCGCAGGAACTCTCAATCGCCAGAATCAATACGTCTTCTTTCATACCTCTTCCTCCTCAAATCCCAGCTCAGCCGTCCAGCCGTCTCTTGCCGCCTTTGCACGCGGGAAAATTTTCCGTACCTCTGCCATATACTCTTCCGGATGGTTGAGCGACGGGCTGTAATGCGTCAGCCACATCTCCTTTGGCTGTGCCGCATTTGCAAGCTCAGCCGCCTCATAAAACGTCATGTGCTTATACTCTCTCGCCTTGGCGATCTTTTCTTTCTCCCCGTACATTCCCTCACAGATAAACAGATCCGCATCTTTTGCGTACTCCGCAATCACGGGAACCGGGCGCGTATCCGTGCAATAGACGACTTTTAAGCCCTTTCTGTCCGGGCCAAGCACCAAATCCGGCGTCAAAGTCCGCCCTTCGTGTTCGATCGTCTCTCCCTTTTGCAAGCGGCTCCAGAACTTTTGCGGAATCTCCTGCGCTCTTGCGCGCTCCACGTCAAAACGACCAGTGCGAAGGATCGAAACGGCATAGCCGTAGCAGACGACGTTGTGGTTGACCCGGTACGCGTCCACCACATAGGGGCCAAAGCGCAGCTGATGACGCTGCTCCGTCAGCTCCACAAAGCGCAGTTCAAAGGGAAGCTCCGGCGCGATCGTGCGAAGCGCGGTCACTACCCGCTCCAGGCCTCTGGGGCCGACGAGCGTCAACGGCTCCGTCCGCTCGGCATTTCCCATGGTGAGCAGAAGTCCCGGAAGACCGCTGATGTGGTCTGCGTGGTAATGCGTAAAGCAGATCACGTCAATCGGCTTGGGACTCCATCCTTTTTCTTTCAATGCAATCTGGGTTCCTTCCCCGCAGTCAATCAAAAGATTGCTTCCGGCACACCGAGCCATCATGGAGGTCAGCCAGCGGTAAGGCAGGGGCATCATTCCCCCCGTTCCCAGCAAACAAATATCAAGCATAGATTCTTTGTCCTCATTTCTTTCTTAGACTATCCGAATCATAGCACATTCCGCCGCCCGGAATCAAGAGAAACCTTCCTCCTCCCTGCTCACCTCGATGTGAAACCCGCTGACAAACTCGTCGTAGCAATTCTCGCACAGGTCAAATGCGTGCCGCTCTCCGTCTTTTTCTGAAAAATAATCCCAGCTGTGTCGGATCGCAATGCAGCCTTCCCGCACAATCCCGTCCTTCACAATCAACCGTTTCGCGCAGCCGTTGCAGATCACGCGCTCCAGCCGTCCGTTCTCACCGTATCTTCTCATAATCTCCTCACCTTTCTTTTCGGGGAAATGCCTCCAGCTCTTCTTATAAGATAGAATCCTGCGGCGTGTCGCCATAGCGACGTCACTCCAATCCACCGCAGTGCAATCCAAAAGAAAAAAAGAGGAACCCCCTCGGATTCCTCTTCATTATATACATAAAATTTTATGCTCGGAGCTGGCAATTCCTTCAAATCCGGCGATTCCACATGATAACGGCGTCCTCTTCCGGGTCGTGGTAATACGCTTTTCGCACGGCTTCCGGTAAAAAACCATACGATTCGTAGAGATTTCGCGCAGCCGTATTGCCCGCACGCACCTCAAGAGAGACCTCGGTCGCCTCTTTTTCTCTGGAAATTTCTACCATTTTTTCCATCAATCTGCGCGCAATTCCCACCCTGCGGTGCGTCGGAAGTACCGCGATCCGCTGGATCTCGCCCTCGCCTGCCAGAACGCGAAGCACGCTGTAACCGACAATCTCACCGTCATTTTCGCATACCAAATAGGAGTCGAGCTTATTTGTTAGCCCCTCTGTAAGAAGATGCTCCGACCAGGCGTCAGAAAAGCAAAGCTGCTCCAGACGCGCGACCTGTCCCACATCCTCTGTCTGCATAAGACGGACATTCACTGACATTTCCCCCTTTAGACCGCATCTCCGACAAGACGCTGCGCGTCCGGATTGCTCTTCGCCTCGCGCTCACGCTCTGCCTGCGGCTTTCTCAAGTAATCGGGGGCAAACTCGTCCGAACTCACCACAAACGCGCCCTTATAAGCATTTTCCCCAAGAGCCAGCGCGCCAAGGGACGCCACGCAGGCCGCTCTCTGGCGGTTCATCTGCGCCGGGGCAAAGCGGTACGGCACAGTCAAAAGCTCTGCGAGCATTTTCTCGTACACCGGCACACCGTCTCCCAGGAAAATGACGGACTCTCCAAGCTCGTTTAACTCGTTTGCAAGCTCCGCCACACCCATCGCGCATTGCGCCTTCACGACCTCAATTCCGTCTTCCATATGGTAAAGCCCGGTGTAAACCTGCTGGCGTTTCGCATCCATAATCGGGCAGACAAGCCCCGCCGCGCCCCAGAGGTTGTACGCCATCGCGTCCACGGTCGGAACGTGAATCAGCGGCTTTTCCAGGGCAAGTCCAAGCCCCTTTGCCGTCGCCGCACCGATGCGAAGCCCGGTAAAGGACCCAGGGCCGCCGGATACAGCGATCGCGTCCACGCTGTCCAGTTCAATCCCCAGAAGCCCCATCATCTCATCGAGCATGGGAAGCAGCGTCTGGGAATGTGTCTTCTTAAAATCCGCAGTGTACTCTGCGGTCAGCACCTCGTCCGTCACAAGCGCGACACTCGCAACAAGCGACGAGCTCTCGATTCCAAGCACTCTCATTCCAGTCCCTCCACCCGGATTTTCCGGTAATCAAAGCCTTTCTCCAGATCTTTTTCAATCCGCACAAAGATCGCCTGCTGCGGGATCAGCTCCTCGATCATGGAAGGCCACTCCACCAGGCTGACTCCCTGTCCAAAGAAGCAGTCCTCGTAGCCGATCTCGTCCATCTCGCTCACGTCCCCGATGCGGTACGCGTCAAAATGATACAGAGGAAGGCGTCCCTCCTCGTATTGCTGCACAATCGTAAACGTCGGGCTGTTGACCGGGTCGTCAATCCCAAGTCCCTGTGCAAAGCCCTGCGTAAACACGGTTTTTCCCACACCGAGATCGCCTTCCAGACAGTAGATCTGTCCGGCAGTCGCCGCCTCGCCCAGCCGCTTTCCGAGCGCGAACGTCTCCTGTGGGCTATTGGATTCATATTCCATCATTTCAATCCTTTCATGGTCAGGGAGATGCGATTCTTCTGCAAATCCACTCCAAGCACCTTCACATCCACCACATCGCCCACGCTGACGACTTCCAGCGGATGGTTGATGTAGCGTTCCGTCATCTGGGAAATGTGTACGAGCCCGTCCTGATGCACGCCAATGTCCACGAACGCGCCAAAATCAATGACATTTCGCACCGTTCCCTTGAGCACCATTCCCGGCTTTAAGTCCTTCATCTCCATCACGTCCGTGCGAAGAATCGGTTTGGGCATCTCGGATCTCGGATCTCTGGCAGGTTTTTCCAGTTCCGCCACAATGTCTCTGAGCGTGATTTCACCGACACCCAGCTCTTTTGAGAGCGCGTCCCAGTCGGAAATCTTCGCCCGGATTCCGGCGATTCCGCCTTTTTCCAGTTCCTCTGCGCTGTATCCCAGACGTGCTAAAAGTGCCTGCGCCGCCTTGTAACTCTCCGGGTGCACACTCGTCGCATCAAGCGGGTTGTCGCCGCCTAAAATCCGCAGGAAACCAGCGCACTGTTCAAACGCCTTGGGTCCCAGTTTTGCCACCTTTAAGAGCTGCTTTCGGTTGGAAAATGCTCCGTTTTCTTCGCGGTACGCCACGATGTTCTTGGCAAGTGTCTTTGTGATGCCGGAAATGTAGGAGAGGAGCGGTGCAGAAGCCGTGTTTAAGTCCACGCCGACCCGGTTTACACAGTCCTCGACCACGCCTTCGAGTGCCTCTCCAAGACGTTTTTGGTTCATATCATGCTGATATTGACCGACACCGATGGACTTTGGATCAATCTTTACCAGCTCTGCAAGCGGATCTTGCAATCTTCTTGCGATAGAGACCGCGCTTCTCTGTCCCACGTCAAAATTGGGAAATTCTTCCGTTGCCAACTTGCTCGCAGAGTAGACGGACGCACCCGCCTCATTCACAATCACATATTGCACCTTCTGTGGGATCTCTTTTAAGAGTTCCACAATGATCTGCTCCGACTCGCGAGACGCTGTCCCGTTTCCGAGAGAGATCAGGGAAATGTTGTATTTTTCAATGAGTCCCTTGAGAATCCGCTTCGCCTCGTCCACACGGTTTTGCGGGGCAGTCGGATAAATCACCACCGTGTCGAGCACCTTTCCCGTGCCGTCCACGACTGCCAATTTACAGCCCGTTCGAAATGCCGGATCCCAGCCAAGCACCACGCGCCCCACGATGGGCGGCTGCATCAAGAGCTGTTCCAGGTTCTTTCCAAAAACCTTGATCGCACCTTCCTGCGCCTGCTCCGTCAGCTCGTTTCGCACATCTCGCTCAATCGAGGGCGCGATCAGGCGGTCATATCCGTCCTCGATTGCCTCGCGGAGAGCGGTTGTAACGGAAGCATTTTCATTCGTAACCAGCTGGCGATTCAGGTAATTGACTGCGCGCTCGTCCGGCATCTCCACCTTGACGCTGAGAACCTTCCCCTTCTCACCGCGGTTTAAGGCAAGGATTCGGTGTCCCGCCACCTTCTTTACCGGCTCTGCAAAGTGGTAGTAGTTCTCGTACACGGACGCTTCCTTCTCGTCTTTCGCACTTGCGGCAAGCATTCCGCGATCCGTCGTATCGCGGCGAATCCACATCCGGTACTGTGCGTTGTCGCTGATTCGCTCCGCCACAATGTCTTTCGCGCCCTCGATTGCTTCCTGCGCGCTCGCCACGCCCTTTTCTTCGCTGACGTAAGCATTTGCAAGCATTTCCAGAGACTCTCTCGTCTTCTGTGCAAGGATCTGCTCAGCCAGCGGCTCCAGTCCCTTCTCTTTTGCAATCGTCGCGCGCGTTCTGCGCTTTGGGCGGTACGGGCGGTAGAGGTCTTCCAGCGCGACAAGCGTCTCTGCCTGCTCGATCTGAGCCTTTAGTTCCCCGGTCAGATTCCCCTGCTCCTCAATCACGGCAAGTACCTGCGCTCTTCGCTCCTCAAGTCCTCTCAGGTAATTCAGACGCTCCCCCAGATTTCTCAGCACTTCATCGTTCAAAGAGCCGGTCATTTCCTTTCGGTAGCGGGCAATGAAAGGGATGGTGTTCCCCTCGTCAATCAGACGAACGGCGGCTTCGACCTGCTGATCTCTCACTTGCAGCTCTCGTGCCAGGGTCTTTATGATGTCCATAATTCTCTCGATGTCCTTTCCAAAATTCCAAACAATTTGCCATTAAGTGTCACTCAGTATATCCCGAATCCCCTGCTTTGTCAACTGCTCTGGACATCCCGCAAGTTTCGTGCTAAAGTAGGGAACAGTACTTGCAGTTAAGGAGAATTTTCTATGAATGAATTGAACCTTTCCCAGACACCTGGGTTCAAATCCGAGCGGTTCGCCATGTGCTCTGTCGTGGCGGGAGTCGTCGGAATGCTGTGCGCCTGCTGCTGTTTTCCGAGCGGCATTGTCTGCGCGGCTGTCGGGATTGTCTGCGCCATTCTCTCAAAGCAGCGGGATGAGCGCGCCAAAAAGGCGTTCACCGGCACAGCGATCACCGGAATCGTGCTCTGCGTCATCGCCGCGCTCTTGACATTTGCCATGTGTTACATGATTATCCTCTATTACGAGATTCTGGCACACCCCGAAAACTGGCCGCCCTACGTCAGCGACGCGATTGAGCGAAGCCGCGCCATCATGGAACAGATGGAAAAGATTTACAATCCTTAATGCCACGGCGGCAATAGATCCACGCCAAAGGCAACGAGTGCGATGTTTTTGACTGCCCAGTTGATGAGAATAATCGCCACTCCAAGATACACAAACCCCAGAACATGGCCGAGGTAATGTCTGGGGTTTTTCGTTTTCTTTGCAACCTGCCAGCTTACCAATTCCAGAATCGTCACAAGCAAGGTGTAACAGACGATCGGGTGGTACTGAATACTGAGGAAAATGTCCCCGCGAAGCAATGCGCGGATTGCCCGCGTTCCGCCACAGCCCGGACAGTACAGCCCCGTCACAAGCCAAAACAGGCAGTGAAATCCCTGCCTGAACATGGTCGTAATCAGTTGAACAAACATCACAGCATCGCGCGGATCATCTGCTTGATTCCGTACTCCGAACGGTTCTTTGCCCGCTCATTATACTCCTGTGCAGCCTGCGCGAACGCGCCGTCCTCCATCTCGCGGGTGAGGATCGCAAACTCGTCCATACCGTAAAGCTCAATCACTTCTACATTTCCAAAGAGTTCCTTAATATCCTGCTCGTGATTACGCAGACTCCCTGCCACGCGCACAAAGTAGCGAAACGCCGTCTTTGCCATCGGCTCCACGGTCTGCTTTTCGCCTGCCCAGCCGATCGGTACGTTCTCGTGCAGGTTCTGCGCCGCCTCGATGATGTCTGCGACCACCGCGCTCGCCGTCGGCAGCTTTCCCGCGCCGCTTCCATAGAACATAGAAACGCCGAGCATATTGCCGCGCACCATGATCGCGTTGAACACACCGTTGACCGCATAGAGCGGATTTTCCGCGTTGATCATCACCGGAGCGACAAACGCGCTGACCTTCTCGCCGCGGATTCTGCTGGAACCGAGCAGCTTGATGGAAGTTCCCATCTTCTGCGCGTACTTAAAGTCCACGTCCGTGATCTTTGTAATTCCCTCCGTGGAAATGTCCTCAAAATCGACGGGACGGCCGGTTGCCATGGAAGTTAAAATCGCGATCTTTCTGCAAGCGTCATGTCCCTCCACATCCGCTTCGGGGTTGCGCTCCGCATATCCGAGGTTTTGCGCCTCTTTTAAGACGCTCTCAAACGAACTTCCCTCTCGATCCATCTTCGTCAAGATGAAGTTTGTCGTTCCGTTTAAGATTCCGGTGATCTCCTCGATCTTCTCGCCTTCCAGACAGCGATACAGGGGACGGATGATCGGGATTCCGCCGCCAACGCTCGCCTCAAAGAAGAAGTTGACGTGCTTTTCACGGGCAATCGCGAGAAGCTCCGTGCCGTAAGCAGCCACCAACGCCTTGTTGGAGGTCACAACGTGCTTTCCCGCCAGAAGGCAGGCCTTCACAAACGGATACGAAGGGTTGAGTCCGCCCATGGTCTCCACCACGATCTGAACCTCCTCGTCCTTCTCGATCACGGAAAAATCATGCACAATCTTATCCGCAATCGTGCTGTCCGGAAATTCTCTCAAATCCAGCACATACTTTAATCCTACTTCCTGTCCGGCCTTTGCCGCGATCTGCGCGCAATTCTCCTGCAAGATCTCCACAACGCCGGAACCGACGGTTCCATATCCCATTACTGCTGCCTGAATCATCGTCGCCACTCCTTTATTTTTATTCCCCTGCCAATATCTTTACATAGTGAACTTCTTTGCGTCTCTCAAGCTCTTCCACCATCACAGAGATGTCTCTCGTGTTCTCACGCACCTCCACGCTGAGGGTCGAAGTGGCAATCCCGTTGACCGGAATACTCTGATGGATCGTCAGAATATTCGCCTTGTAATCCGCCACCACGCGGAGCAGCTCGCTGAGCAGTCCCTGTTGATCGTCCATCTGAATCACCAGCGTGATCGTCTTGCCTTTTGCATTATCCGAGAACGGGAAAATGTCGTCCTTATACTTATAGAAGGAGCTGCGGCTGATTCCCACTCTGTCCGTGGCTTCCTGGACCGTGATGGCGCGCTCGCACTCCAAAAGCCGCTTTGCCTCCACGACTTTTAACAGCACTTCCGGCACTGCCTTCTGCTTCACCACAAAATACTTACTCTTTTCCTCCATCTTCGTACTACCTCTCGCAGATTTTCCCGATTTTTTTCGGGAATGTCCGTATTGAAAGCACATATGTGCTCATGAAGAGGATATTAACACGAATTTGCCTGAAATGCAACCTTTTTCTGAGCGCGAAAACGCCGCAGGGCAAGCCATTTGCCCCGCGGCGCAGATCATCTTGATTCGTCTTATTATTCGTCTCCCCCGGCATTTCTCTTGGGGCATCCTAAGTTCATCCAGCGCAGGTATGCACTGATAAAGGAGTCAATCGCGCCGTCAAGCACCGCGTCCACGTTTCCCGTCTCCTCGCCTGTGCGGTGGTCTTTGACCATCGTGTAGGGCTGAAGCACATAGGAGCGGATCTGGTTGCCCCAGCCGATCTCCTTGACCTCTCCGCGGATTCCCGCTGCCTTTGCGGCATTTTCCTGCTGTTTTAACATATACAGCTTTGCCTTCAGCATCTGCATCGCCTTGTCCTTGTTCTGGAACTGAGAACGCTCATTCTGACAGGTCACAACGATTCCCGTCGGAAGGTGCGTGATTCGGATTGCAGAGGAGGTCTTGTTGATGTGCTGACCGCCCGCGCCGCTGGAACGGTAGGTGTCCACACGGATGTCGTCGGGATTGATCTCAATGTCGATGTTCTCCTCGATGTCGGGCATCACGTCACAGGACACAAAGGAGGTCTGACGCTTTCCCGCCGCATTGAACGGGGAAATACGCACCAGACGGTGCACGCCGTGCTCGGAGCGCAGATAGCCGTAAGCATTTTCCCCGTTGACCTGAATCGTGACGGACTTGATTCCAGCCTCGTCTCCGTCCAGATAATCGAGGATCTCGTACTTAAAGCCCATCTTCTCCACCCAACGCGTGTACATCCGGTAGAGCATTCCGCACCAGTCGCAGGACTCCGTGCCGCCCGCACCGGCATTTAAGCGCAGGATGGCGTTGTTTCTATCGTACTCGCCGGAGAGAAGGAGTTTTAAGCGCATCTTCTCCAAGGTCTCGGATAAATGCGTCATCATTTCTTGGATCTCTGGGATCACGGAAGGATCGTTCTCCTCAGTTCCCATCTCGATCATCAGCTTGATGTCGTCAAATTCCTGAGCCAGCTCGTGGTAGGTGTCTACCTCGTCCTTTAAGTTTTTCGCCTCACGCACCATACAGGTGGACTTGTCGGGATCATCCCAAAAGCCCGGCTCCTCCATGGACTTGTCAAGCTCCGCGATTCGGCGAACCTTGTTGTCCAGATCCAGAGACGCCTTCACCTCAGCTAAGGGCGTCTCGTAGGTGGAAAGGGTATATTTGAAATTATCTAACTCAACCATATATTACCTTATTCCTCTTATTAGTTCATGCGACCGCAGCACTGCTTGTACTTCTTACCGGAACCGCAGGGGCAGGGATCGTTCGGGTAGATCTTGTCCTCGGTGCGGACAGAGGAGCTCTTCACGCCGGCATCCTTGTTCGTTCCCGTCACCTTTGCCACGGACTCGCGCTCCACCTTCTGCTCCACGCGAATGTGGAACAGGATACGGATGGTCTCCTCCTGGATGGAAGCCATCATCGCATCGTACATCTCATATCCCTGTAACTTGTACTCAACTGCGGGATCTCTCTGACCGTAAGCCTGAAGACCGATTCCCTCGCGCAGCTGATCCATGTCGTCCAGATGCGCCATCCACTTGTTGTCGATGACCTTTAAGAGCACCACGCGCTCGATCTCGCGGATCTGCTCCGGCTCTGCAAACTCTGCCTCTTTCGTCTCGTAGAGCTTGATCGCCTCTTCTTTGAGCTTATGCTTTAACTCATTCTTCTTCATCTTCTTGTTCTCGTCAGACAGCGTGACGGGCTTTACAGGAATGATGGGAAGAAGCAGGGTGTTCAGTTCCTTCAGATCCCAGTTTTCGGGGCTCTGGTCGTCTGCGATGGACATATCGACCGCATTTTCCACGATGTCGGTGATCATCTTGAGCACGAGATCGCGCATATTGTCTCCGTCAAGCACCTTGCGACGCTCTTTGTAGATGACCTCACGCTGCTCGTTGTTGACCTCGTCGTACTTCATCAACTGTTCACGGATACCGAAGTTGTTGCTCTCGATCTTCATCTGTGCCTTCTCGATGGCGTTGGAGAGCATCCGGTGCTCAATCTGCTCGCCTTCCGGCACGCCCATTGCCTCGAACATCTTCATCAGGCGGTCAGAACCGAACAAACGCAGCAGATCGTCCTCCAGAGACAGGTAGAAGCGTGACTCACCGGGATCGCCCTGACGTCCGGAACGGCCGCGCAGCTGGTTGTCGATTCGGCGGGACTCATGACGCTCTGTACCGATGATCTTCAGTCCGCCCAGGCTCTTTGCCTCGTCGTCCAGCTTAATATCGGTTCCTCGACCAGCCATGTTCGTTGCGATGGTAACTGCACCATGCACACCTGCATCCGCTACGATCTCCGCCTCCAGTTCATGGAACTTCGCGTTCAATACCTTGTGTGGGATGCCTCTGCGGCGCAGCATATTACTCAAAAGCTCAGACGTCTCGATCGCGATCGTGCCAACCAGAACGGGCTGTCCCTTCTCGTGTGCCTCTGCAACGGCGTCAACCACTGCCTGATACTTCTCTTTCTTCGTCTTATAAACTGCGTCCTCGTGATCCTTTCTCTGAACCGGGCGGTTCGTGGGAATCGCGATTACGTCCATGGAGTAAATGTTTCTGAATTCCTTCTCCTCGGTCAGAGCCGTACCGGTCATTCCTGCCTTCTTCGTGAACTTATTAAAGAAATTCTGGAAGGTGATGGTAGCCAGTGTGCGGCTCTCACGGCGCACGCTGACGTGCTCTTTTGCCTCGATTGCCTGGTGCAGACCGTCGGAGTAGCGGCGACCGGGCATGATACGACCGGTGAACTCGTCAACGATCAGAACCTCGCCGTCCTTTACCACATAGTCCTTGTCGCGGAACATCAGGTAGTTTGCACGCAGTGCGAGGATGATGTTGTGCTGGATCTCCAGGTTCTCCGGGTCAGCCAGGTTATCAATATGGAAGAAGTCCTCAACCTTCTTTACGCCGTCCTCGGTCAGGTTGACAACCTTATCCTTCTCGTCCACAACGAAGTCTCCGGTCTCCTCCACGTCCTCGCCCATGATGGCGTCGATCTTGGAAAACTCCTTGGAAACGGTTCCCTTCTCCAGCTGGCGCGCCAAAATGTCGCAAACCTCATAGAGCTTTGTGGACTTTCCGCTCTGTCCGGAGATAATCAGAGGAGTTCTCGCCTCATCGATCAGAACCGAGTCCACCTCGTCGATGATGCAATAGTCCAGGTCACGCAGAACCAGCTGCTCTTTGTAGATGGACATATTGTCACGCAGGTAATCAAATCCCAGCTCGTTGTTCGTCACATAAGTGATGTCGCAGGCGTAAGCCTTTCTGCGCTCCTCGGAGTTCATCTCGTTGAGCACCACGCCGACGGTCAAACCTAAGAAACGGTGAACCTGTCCCATCCACTCCGCGTCACGCTTTGCCAGATAGTCGTTGACCGTTACGATCTGTACTCCCTTTCCTGCCAGTGCGTTTAAGTAAGCCGGACAGGTGGAAACCAAGGTCTTTCCTTCACCGGTACGCATCTCGGCGATACGGCCCTGGTGCAATACGATTCCTCCGATTAACTGCACGGGGAAATGCTCCATCTTCAGCGTTCTCTTTGCAGCCTCTCGCACCGTGGCAAATGCCTCCGGCAAAAGATCATCCAGCGTCTCGCCCTTTGCCAGCCGCTCTCTGAAGATCCGGGTCTGATCCCGCAATTCCTCATCGGACTTGGCGGCCATCTGGGGACGCAGATCCTCAATCTTTTTTACGATGGGGCGGATCAGCTTGAGCTCACGCTCGCTGTGTGTCCCGAACACTTTTTCAACTAAGTTCATGGTATACGCTCCTAACTTCTCTTCGTTTTCAGCTCTTTCAAAGGGCGTCGCTTTGCCTTTTGGGCAGACTGCGCCCACAGTATAATCCTAAATATTGTAACACTAAGCACGCATTTATTCAACACGATTTTTTCCATCCCGGACTGCCGAATAATTTCACAGAAATTTCCTGACATTTTAGTTTTATTTTATTGTATTTTCGGAATAAATGTGCTATAATGACATCATCTCAAGAAAAGGAGTTGATTGTATGCGTTATACCATCACAGGTCGGAACATCGAGGTTACTCCAGGTTTGAAAGCTGCCGTTGAGAAGAAGATTGGCAAGCTGGATCATTTCTTCACTCCTGAGACAGAGGTTATTGTGGCTCTCAGCGCACAGAAAGATCGTCAGAAGATCGAGGTGACAATCCCCGTCAAGGGCAACACCATCCGCGCCGAGGAATCCAGTACAGATATGTATGTATCCATTGATCTGGTTGAGGAACTGATCGAGCGTCAGATCCGCCGCTACCGCAAGAAATTGATTGACAAAAAGCAGTCTGCTTTGGCATTCTCCCAGGCGTTCATCGAGGAAGAGCCGGATGAAGTTGCAGAGGACGATGAGATCCGCATCGTAAAAACCAAGAAGTTTGCAGTAAAGCCCACCATTCCGGAGGAAGCCTGCTTACAGATGGAGATGCTTGGACATAACTTCTACGTTTTCCTGAACGCAGAAACCGATCAGGTCAATGTCGTTTATAAGAGAAAGAACGGAACTTACGGATTGATTGAACCGACCTTCTGATTTCTTGAATAGCAAAACGCCCGCTGTCGCTTGACAGCAGGCGTTTTTTGTTGCCTGATTTTAGTCTAAGAACGTCACAGCCTTTGCAGGTGTACGGTAGTTTGACTTGGTGATGCAAATGCCGGTCTTTGCATTGCTGGCGTGGATGATCTGTCCGTTGCCTATGTAGATTCCAACGTGGTTGATGTAGCTTCCGCTCGCATAAAAGAGCAGATCGCCCGGCTGTACACTGTCCACCGAAATCTCCTTGCCCTTTGCCGCCTGCTCTCTGGAGTTTCGTCCGGTGCTGATTCCAAAGTGCGCATACACGCTCATAACAAATCCCGAACAGTCGGCGCCGTTTGTCAGGCTTGTCCCACCGTAAACGTAGGGATTGCCCAAAAACTGCTTTGCATACGCCACAACCGCGGTTCTCGTCGCGCTCGCCACCTCGGCACTCGCCGTGCCGCTGGAAGTATTTTCCTTTTGCGTCTCCGGCTTCTTGATGGTGGGAGCTGCAACGCTCTCACTTCCGCCCGCTTCCGGGTTGACGGCAATGATGGTGGAAGCGTTATTCTTCTTTGTACCAGAGCTGGAAGAGCCGCTTCCTGGAGCAGTCTGCTCCGCTGCAATCACTTTCTCCAATGTCTCGATGGCTGCCTGCGCTTCCTTTTCACGCTGCGCCTTCTCCTTGACCTGTGCCTCTTCTTCCTCTAATGTGACGGCTTCCTGAAACTCCACATCCGTCTTCATATAATCCTTGGAGACGTAGCCGACCAGATCCGCGTCCACCTCGATCTTTAAGAAGTTTCCCTCCTCGCCGATCACAAGGTAGCGCGCGCCCTCCGCCAGCAGAGTGAGCGTCTCACTGTTTAGATCCGGACTTTGACGAAGCCGCAAGGTGGACGCGCCGGAGATCGTGCCAAACTCCGTTCCCGCCTCACGCGCTGCCTGCTCTGCCTGCGTCCCCGTCACAAAGTATTGCGCCTTGATATAACCGGTCACATTTCCGGACTTGATCTCGTACCACTTTCCTCCCTCTCCGTCCACAGTTGAGAGGATGGTTGCCGCGCAGTTATTGTAAATTTTTCCCACAACACTGCTGCTTGTTGTCGCCTGACTTCTCACGTTCACGCTTCCGCTCACCCGCGCCACCGCGATGTTCTCATACGAGGAGGCACTTCCCGCCGTGACGCTCATCACGCGAAACGTATTCCCCGAAGATACGGTGTCTGCGAATGCCGGAAAGCTGCATAAAACGGCTGCCGCTGCCGCTGCAACAAGTACATTTCTCCCTCTCTTCATTGATTTCCTCCCTAGTGTCCTGACAGATAACGCTCCGCGCTCGTCACCGCGTTCGCGCCGTCCGCCGCCGCCGTCACAATCTGGCGCAGCTTCTTTGTCCGCACATCCCCGGCGGCAAAGATTCCGGGCGCGCTCGTCTCACAGTCCTCGCCCGCCTTGATATAGCCATGATCCATCTCGACAAGTCCGGTAAAGATCTCGCTCTCCGGCGTGATTCCGACTGCGATAAACACGCCGTCCACCGCAAGTGTTCTTTTTTCTCCCGTCTTTTTGTTGACAATCAAAAGACTCTCTGTCTTTGCCTCGCCAGCGATCTCAACCGCCTCGCTGTCCCAAACCATCTCCACATTCGGCAAAGAGAAGAGCTTCTCCTGAAGGCTCTTTGCGGCTCTGAGTTCATCTCTTCGATGCACCACATAGACCTTCTCGCACATTCTTGCAAGGAAGATCGCGTCCTCCACAGCGACGTCGCCGCCGCCGACCACTGCCGTCACGCGGTTTCTGAAAAATGCTCCGTCACACGTCGCGCAGTAAGAAACGCCCATACCTGCCAGACGCTCCTCTCCGGGAATCCCCAGCTTTCTGTGAACCGCTCCCGTCGCAACAATCAAAGTCTTTGCCTCGTAAGTATTCTCCTCGCCGATCACGCGTTTTACCTCGCCAAGATCCTCGACCTTGACCGCACGATCCTGTGCAAAGACCGCGCCCAGCTTGTCCGCGTGCTCTCTGAGCTTGATTCCCAGATCGTATCCGCCGATTCCGGGAAGTCCGGGGTAATTGTCCACCTCATAGGTGTTTAAGATCTGTCCACCGCTCACCATCGCCTGTTCCAATACCAGTGTGTCTAATTTTGCTCTCTGTGCGTAAATGGCTGCCGCAAGTCCTGCGGGGCCGGAGCCAAGGATGATCAAATCGTATTGCTTCATATCGGGATTCCTTCCTCTCTGATGTCTAAACTAAAATATTATATGTAAAAACCCAACTATCTTTTAGTATACCATAGACTTTTGAAATGATACAGAGTTAGTTTCTTACGATTCTCGTAACAAAAATAGTAGTATAATCTTGCAAGAAATGGTATAATAAATTGGTTTTACTATTCTGAAAAGGAGAAGATATCATGTCGAAGAAACACAATGGCGGCAGCGCGCCGTCAAAAAAGGATTTCACGAAGATGAAAACTCCGCACACTTACGCGATTATCTTCGCTGTGGTTGTGGTGTGCTGGGTTCTCACGTTCCTGATTCCTGCCGGAAAGTTCAGCACGCACACGGTTGAGTACACAGACTCCAACGGTGCAACGAAGCAGAAGACCGTTCTCATGGCAGAGACCTTCCGCTACGATTACAATCTGAACACGGACAATGTCAAGGAGTACCTGACTCAGATCAGCCAGGATGAGGCACTGGAAGAAGAACTGGGCGTGGACTCCGAAGCTCTGGATGAATTTTTAACCACCGACTCCTCTGCCTGGACGCAGGAAGACTTAGACGAGCTTGGTCTGACGGATGACGTTTTGTACGAACAGTACGGCGAATCCATCTACGATACGAGCCACAAGCTGCACAAGACGGCTAAGATCTGGGGAACCGAGGACTTTGGCGGTTTTGGATTCTTAAACTACGTTTTTGAGGGACTGGTCAGCGGCGACCGCTCCGGCTCTGCCGTCGGAATCTGCGCCTTGATCCTCGTTGTCGGCGGTGCATTCGGAATCATCATGAAGACGGGTGCGATTGACGCCGGAATCTATGCCTTTATCCAGAAGTCACAGGGCATGGAGCGTTTCGCGCTTCCTCTGCTCTTTATCCTCTTCTCCCTGGGCGGAGCAACCTTTGGCATGGCGGAGGAGTGCATCCCCTTTGCAATGATCATGGTTCCCTTTGTGATCGCCCTCGGATACGACTCGATCGTGGCTGTCACTGTCACCTACGTCGCCTCCCAGGTCGGAAACGCCGCTTCCTGGATGAGCCCCTTCTCGGTGGCAGTTGCCCAGGGAATTGCCGGAATCCCGGTTCTCTCCGGTGCGACCTTCCGCCTTGTCATGTGGGTTGTCATCACAATCGGCGCGGCCGCCTACATGATGGTGTATGCAGAACGCATCCGCAAGACGCCTACGCTCTCCGTTGTCTATGAGACGGACGCAAAGTTCCGCGGACGCCTGGCAGAGCACGCAGAGAACGCACCGGCATTTACCCTTGGTCACAAGCTCATTCTTCTGGAAATGCTTGCCGTTCTCATCTGGATCATCTGGGGCGTAACGCAGCAGGGATTCTACATTCCGGAGATCGCTTCCCAGTTCTTTGTGATGGGCTTTGCGGCAGGTGTGACTGCAATCATTTTCCGCTTAAACGGCATGACCGTAAACGGCATGGCTTCCGCATTCCAGAGCGGCGTGGCTGACCTTGCAGGAACCGCAGTCGTTGTCGGTATGGCAAAGGGAATCCTTCTGGTGCTCGGCGGTTCGGACGCAAACGTTCCCTCCACCTTAAACACCATCCTCTACGGAATCAGCATCGCGCTTCACGGCGTTCCCGCCTTCATCGGCGCAGAGTTTATGTACCTGTTCCAGAGCTGCTTTAACCTGGTTGTCACCTCCAACTCCGGGCAGGCCGCGCTGACCATGCCCATCATGGCTCCGCTCTCTGATCTGGTCGGCGTTTCCCGCCAGGTTGCTGTTCTTGCCTTCCAGTTAGGCGCGGGATTCGTGGATGCCTTCACCCCCGTTTCTGCCAGCCTGATCGGCGTTCTCGGCGTTGCAGGAATCGACTGGGGCAAATGGGCAAAGTTCCAGATCAAGATGCAGGCATTCTTCTTCATCATGGGCTCTGTCTTCATTGCCGCCGCAATCGCGATGGGACTTCAATAATTGAATATATCGCTATGGCGACATTCTTCTGAAATCAAAAAAGCAGCTGCTCCGATCTCGAAGCAGCTGCTCTTTTTTACTTATTCGTATCTAATCTTGTTCGATTATCCCAGGTACTTCACCAGAGTTGCTCTCACCGCGCCTACTCCAGCGATCTCTTCCTTGAACATCTCCTCGATCATCTCGCCGATTCCGGCCTCATACAGGTCGATACCGAAAATGTTGGCGTTGGAGAGGATGGGCTTTAACTGACCCTGATAGGTCTCAGGGCTTCCAACCTTGATTCCTGCCAGCTGTGCGGTCAGCTCAGCTGCCATGGGATCTGCGGACAGCTCAAACTCCTTGCCCTCATCGTCCACTGCCAGAAGGTAACGGCACCATCCGGCGATTGCCAGCGGGATCGCTTTGAGCTTCTTTGCATCGCCGTCCTTTGCAACGTAGGACTTGATGGTCTCGCCGTAACGGATGCCTACCTTCTGAGAGGTATCGGTTGCGATTCTCTGAGGCGTGTCAGGCATAAAGGGGTTCGGGATACGGACGTTGATTACCTCGTCCACGAAATCCTTCGGGGACAGGATACCAGGATCCGTAACAACTGGCATACCCTCAACGGGGCCGATCTGGTGTACCAGCTCATTTAACTGCTGATCCTTCATCTCGTCTGCGATCAGGTCATAGCCCAGCACGCAGCCGTACACTGCCAGAGCGGTGTGCAGAGGATTCAGGCAGGTGGTAACTTTCATGCGCTCTACCTTGTTTACGGTGTCGCGGTCGGTCATGTACACGCCAGCCTTCTCCAGAGCGGGACGACCTGCAGGGAACTTGTCCTCGATTACCAGGTACTGCGGGCCTTCTGCGTTTACAAAGGGTGCAATGTAGGTGCGCTTGGAGGTGATGACCGGAGCCATATCCTCAACGCCTGCCTTCTCCAGCTCATCCTTTACGGAGTCAGCAGGACGGGGAGTGATCTTGTCAATCATGGACCAGGGGAAGGAAACCTGGCTCTCGTCGGACAGGTATGCTACGAAACCGTCCTCAACAAAGCCCTTCTTGTTCCACTCCTTTGCCATGGTAATGATGGAGCTCTGTAACTTCTCGCCGTTGTGGGAGCAGTTATCCATGGAAACAACTGCCAGAGGCATCTTTCCAGCTTTATAACGCTCGTTTAACAGCGCGCAAACTACTGCCATCGCAGAGCCTGCCTTCTCCGGGCCATTGTCGATGTCTGCCTGGATGAAGGGGAAGTAGCTTCCGTCCGCACCCTTTAAGGCATAACCCTTCTCAGTGATGGTGAAGGAGATCATCTGAAGACCGGGGTTTACAAAGATCTCTTTTAAGCGGTTCCAGTCCTCGGCAACGCTGCTGCGAGCCTTGATCGCCTCGGTCAGGCTTCCCAGAACGCGCTTGTCGGTGGAGCCGTCTGCCTTTAAGGTGACAGCCAGCACCAGATTGTCGTAGGGATCATAGATCTTATCAACCACATCAAAGTCAAAGGTCTCTACACAGGTGATGCCCTTGTCAAGCTCACCGTTTGCAATCAGAGTGTCTGCCAGACCGCCGATGAAGATACGGAAAATGTTTCCGGCACCAAAATGAACCCAAACCGGAGACTTCTTGGTGTTCTCAGCTACTGCCGCAACGTCATAGGAAGGAAGGTCAATCCCGGCCTGCTCCCACGCGCTCTTCTCCTTTAATCCTTCTAAGGTTAATTTCATGATCTTTATTCTCCCTTCGCGCTTTTCTCAATCGCTTCCCAGAGTCCCTGAAGATAGGTAGCTCCCAGTGCGCGGTCATACAGACCGTAGCCGGGCATTGCAACCTCACCCCAGATCATACGTCCGTGGTCGGGACGGATCGGGCCGTCAAATCCGGTCTCGTACAGAGTCTTCATGATCTCGTACATATCCATGGAGCCGTCGGAAGACAGGTGTGCAGCCTCCTCGAAATCGCGCTCGCTGTTGTACTTTAAGTTTCTCACATGAGCGAAGGGGATTCTGCCCTTTGCTGCACGGATGATATCGCAGATGTCGTTCTTCTGGTTGGATCCAAGAGAACCGGTGCACAGGGTGATGCCGTTGTAGGGCTTGTCAACTGCCTTTAAGATACGCTCAACAGTTGCCTTGTCGCGCACGATTCTGGGCAGGCCAAAGATGGGCCATGCGGGATCGTCGGGATGAACGCCCATGCGGATGTCGTACTTCTCGCAGACCGGGCCGATTGCTTCCAGGAAGTAAACCATGTTGTTGAACAGCTTCTCTTCGTCTACATCCTTGTAAGCCTCGAACAGAGATTTTAACTTTTCCAGACGCTCAGGCTCCCAACCGGGCATTACAAAGCCGTTGGACATCTTCTCAACAGACTCTCTCATGTTCTCCGGATCAATCTTGTCAACAACATCCTGGTTGTAAGCCAGAACCGTGGAACCATCCTCTCTGGGACGAGCCAGCTCGGAACGAGTCCAGTCAAATACCGGCATGAAGTTGTAACATACCATGTGGATGCCTGCCTTGCCCAGGTTCTCCAGAGTGGTGATGTAGTTGGCGATGTGCTCGTCTCTCTTCTCGGTTCCGATCTTGATGTCGTCGGAAACGTTCACGGACTCGATACCCATGATGGACAGACCGGCATCCTCAACAACTTTCTTCAGACCGGCGATCTCCTCCTCGGTCCAAACCTCACCGGGCATCTTGCCCATCAGAGTGGTGATAACACCCTTTACTCCGGGGATCTGGCGGATCTGCTCCAGGGTTACGCTGTCATAACCGGGTCCGTACCAACGCAGTGTCATGTTCATAGTTTTTACCTCCATAAAGAAATATGATTAACATTCGTTATCAACAAAATAATCGGGGTACTTCGCCACGACCTCGGCACGCTCTTCTAAGTGTCTGGTCAGATGGCGTTTCATGAGAAACTGGGCAAGTTCCTGATCGTGCGCCTTGACTGCCTGAAGGATATTCTTGTGATCCTCCACAATCTTGGCACTGCTGACTGCCTTTAACGCCAGCTCTCGGAAGCGGTCAAAATGAACCATCTGCGCGCTCACAAGGGAAAAGGTTCTCTGCTTGTCAGCTGCCGCAAACAACAGTTGATGAAACTCGTTGTCCAGTCTCATAAACTCCTCGTTGTCCACTCCGTCCACATACTTTTCTTCCAGGGTCAGGTTTTTCTCCAGCTTTTGGATGTACTCCTCGCTGATCCCCTTGCATACAAGTTCTAGGATCGCATTCTCCAAAACCAGGCGGATAAACTGGGCTTCCTCAATCATCCCATAGTCCATCTTTGCCACATAACTTCCTCGCTGCGGCAGAATCGTCACAAGATCCATATGGCTCAGCTCAATCAGAGCTTCGCGCACCGGAGTCCGCGACACATTCATCTGACTTGCCAGGACATTCTCGCTCACCGCGCTTCCCGGTGCCAGCTCCAGGTTCACAATGTTGTACTTTAGAACCCGCAGCGCGTAGCTTCTGGAATTCTCCGAAGGCATTCGCTCCAGAAGTTCCATGGTCTCACCCCCGTCTCTCAGCTTACATACAAGATTATACACAGTTTTTTTCTGTTTTGTCAACTAAAAACAGACATGACTTACTTTTTTAGAAAATATAGACAATTCTACTTGGTAAATATCACAGTGGTTCTTTTTATAACTTGTATGTTAGTATACAACTATCAGCTCGAAAACGCCCCAGAAGACGTGCGCAGCGCAGAAAAAAGATCCCTCGATCAGGCTTCCTCTGCACTCACAGTGCCTGATCCTGATCCGACGGAACGTACTTGGCGATATCCTGAATCTCACAATTTAAGATTCTGCACAGATCGTTGACGGTCTTCATGGAAATATCTTGATTGTGTCTGAGACGATAAAGAGTGCTGTCCGAAATGCGATGTCTCCGAGTCAGCGTATACCAGCTTTCCTCGGATTCCTTGAGTGTCTCCCAGAACGGTGTATAATCTATCATAAATTCCCCCCGCTGCGAATAAGTATGATAGATTAAGCATAAAATATATTTGAAACCTTGAATATCTTCGTAATTGCGAAGAGCTTTCCCACAAAGCAGGAAAGCTCTCCATCTGCCTGGGCATTCAGATGATAAATCTGTCCTCCTCAGGCTCTTCTTCAAAATAATCTTTGTAATCCACCTCAATGGATTTTCTCATGCGCTTCATGCTGTAATAGAGGTGCTCTTTGAGCATTTCCTCCACCGCCCGCTCGTCCCCTGCCTCAACGCAGGCAAAGAGCTTTTTGTGTTCCTCGATGATCCGCGTAAAGTCCGTCTCGGTGATAAAATCAAGCATCCGAAAACGGGTATAGTGAAGCTGCTGCGCCTGAAGCATATCCCAGAGTTTCTGGCGGCGCATCGCGTGAAACCAGACGGAGTGCATCTGCGCGTCCATGCGGTAGAACTGTTCCGGTTCAAAGTCTTTTTCCTGAATCAAGGCTTCCTGCATTGCGATCTGGTGGCGGACTTCCTCCATCACCATCGGATTCTTGACGCGAAGGAAATCGCGAAGCACCATGGTTTCCACGGCAACCCGCATATAGATCATCTGCTTGATATTATCCAGACTCAGGAGTGTGACATACGTTCCCCGGTATGGGATGGTTTCCACAAAGCCCTGTTCCTGTAAGAGGCGCAGCGCGTCCCGCACCGGAGTTCGGGAAACGTTAAATCGAGCACAGATTTCATTTTCCCCGATCATCTGCCCTGGCTTTAGGCGCAGATCCAGGATCTCCTGTTTGAGCGTCTCAAATACCAGCTCTCCTCGGCTTTTATAATTCTTTAATTCCATCCCGGCTGCCCTGAGTGATTATTCGGGCTGCTTTCCGATGTAAGCCAGGATTCCGCCGTCTACATACAATACCAGACCGTTTACGAAGTTGGAAGCGTCGGAAGCTAAGAATACAGCAGGTCCGCCCAGATCCTCTGCCTCGCCCCAACGACCTGCAGGGGTCTTTGCGATGATGAACTTGTCAAAGGGATGACGAGAACCATCGGGCTGAGTCTCACGCAGAGGAGCGGTCTGAGGAGTTGCGATGTAGCCAGGTCCAATGCCGTTGCACTGAATGTTGTACTGACCGTACTCGGATGCAATGTTCTTGGTCAGCATCTTTAAGCCGCCCTTTGCAGCTGCGTAAGCAGATACGGTCTCACGGCCCAGCTCACTCATCATGGAGCAGATGTTGATGATCTTTCCGTGACCCTTCTTGATCATGCTGGGGATCACTGCCTTGGATACGATGAAGGGAGCGTTCAGATCCACGTCGATTACCTGACGGAACTGAGCCGCGCTCATCTCGGTCATGGGGATTCTCTTGATAATTCCTGCGTTGTTTACCAGAATATCGATCACGCCAACCTCAGCCTCGATCTTTGCTACCATTGCATTTACCGCATCCTCGTCGGTTACGTCGCAGACATAGCCATGTGCCTTGATGCCCTCTGCCTCGTAAGCTGCCAGACCCTTCTCAACCAGCTCTTCTTTGATGTCGTTGAAAACGATGGTTGCACCTGCTCCAGCCATTGCCTTTGCGATTGCAAAACCGATTCCGTAGGAAGCTCCGGTGATCAGAGCAACCTTTCCCTGAAGGGAAAAATTATCCATGTAATTTGCCATTGTATTTTACCTCCATATAAATAAGAATCTTGCTTGTAGGATTCTCCGCCCACGGCGGGTTGCCACAGCGACATTCTTCCACGATTACATCATCTCGTTGGGCTTCATGGTGTCCATGTCATCGAACTCCATATTCTCGCCGCCCATTGCCCAGATAAAGGTGTAGTTGCTTGTTCCCGCACCGCTGTGAATGCTCCAAGACGGGCTGATGACAGCCTCCTCGTTCTTCATGATAATGTGGCGGGTCTCGGTGGGCTCTCCCATCATGTGGAATACCACGTTGTCTCCGGGAACCTCAAAGTACATATAGATCTCCATACGACGCTCGTGCGTGTGAGCGGGCATGGTGTTCCAGATGCTTCCAGAATCCAGAACCGTCATTCCCATGGACAGCTGGCAGGTCTTTAACACATCCGGGTGGATGAACTGGTTGATCGTGCGGGCATTTGCCGTCTCAGCAGCACCGCAGGGACGCTTGTTCGCCTTCTCGATCGGGATAAAGGTTGTGGTGTAGGAAGTGTGAGCCGGAGCACTTACCATGTAGAACTTTGCGGGGTTCTCTGCGTTCTCGCTCGCAAAGAGCACTTCTTTTGTTCCCTTGGTAATGTACAGGCAATCCTTGTAGCCCATCTTGTACTCCACACCGTCCGCCTTGATCGTTCCGTTGCCACCGATGTTGAAGATTCCGATCTCGCGACGCTCCAGGAAATAGTGTGTTCCAAAGTTCTTCCAGCAGTCGATGCCCTTGTCAATGGACACCTCCTCGGTGGTGGGCATACAGCCCAGAGTTACCATGCGGTCTACATGAGAGTAAACGGCAACCACCTCGTTGGGCTTGTACAGGTTCTGGATCAGAAATTCCTTTCTCAGCTCCTCCGTGGTATAACGCTTCACGTCCTTCTGATTTGCGGAATAGCGAATATCCATCGTCTTTTGACCTCCTTTAAGATTTGTATTCAACCTTTTGCATTTGTATACAACCTCTTGAATCTGTATACAGAATATCACCTTGCTCTCTTTTTTTCAATGGACATTCTCACTAAAAATTCCCAGTTTTTCTGGGCAGTATCACGAGAGCCATGGTTGACGAACCGCGCACCGCACGATACACTAAAATCACATTGTTTGAGAGGAGAATCTTATGTCCATTGACGCTTCCATCTACCGTTCCTGCACCTTGTGTCCCAGAATGTGCCGCGTTGACCGCACCAAGACCACGGGATTTTGCGGCTGCGGGGCAAATGTTCTTGCCGCCAGAGCCGCGCTTCACCACTGGGAGGAGCCGTCCATCTCCGGTCCCGACGAGAAAAGCGGCGGAAGCGGTGCTGTCTTTTTCTCCGGCTGCACGTTAGGCTGCGTCTTTTGCCAAAATCGGCGCATCAGCCAGGAACATTTTGGAAAAAAATTGACTCCCGCCGCCCTTGCCGACATTTTCCTGCGACTTCAGGACGAGGGAGCCTACAACATCAATCTCGTGACTGCCACGCAATTTCTTCCGGATATTACGCAGGCACTTGACCGTATCAAGCACCGTTTGCACATCCCGGTGGTCTACAACTGCGGCGGATATGAGCGGGGTGAAACCGTACAGAGTCTCGCCGACTATGTGGACATCTGGCTGCCGGACTTTAAGTACTGCGACGACGCCATCGCAAAAGCCTACTCCAAGGCTCCAAACTACTTTGCGACTGCCTCTGCGGCCATCCGCCAGATGATCGCCCAGACGGGTGCGCCTGTCTTTGCAAATGTCCCCGGTGTGAAAGCTCCGCTCTTATTGCGCGGCGTCATCATCCGCCACCTCGTCCTTCCCTCACACCGAAAGGACTCCATCGCCCTGCTTGACTGGATCAGCGAAAATCTTCCGACCGGGCAGTTTCTCATCAGCCTGATGAGCCAATACACGCCCTATGTGAGGAGTGAACAGTTCCCGGAACTAAATCGACGAATCACTACCTTCGAGTACAATCAGGTGATCGACCACACCATCGCGCTCGGACTCACGCAGGGATATATGCAGCAAAAAAGCAGCGCGAAAGAAGAATACACCCCTCCGTTTGACTTAGAAGGGGTGTAAGCTCGAATCCGTTTTATTTTGCCAATGCGGCGCGCACCAGGTGTTTTGCAAGGACAGCCGTTGTGACTGCGCCGACTCCACCGGGAACCGGGGTTGCCGCGCCGACTTTCTCGGTCAGGCTTGCAAAATCAACGTCGCCGCAGAGTTTCCCGTTCTCGTCCACGTTGATGCCCACATCAAGAACCACCGCGCTGTCGCCCACATACTCCTGATCGAGCATTTTCGCCCTGCCAATGGCTGCCGCGAGAATCTCTGCATTCTTGCACACTTCCTTCAAGTTCTCTGTGCGGCTGTGGCAGATCGTCACCGTGGCATTTGCCCTAAGAAGCAGCATGGCGAGCGGACGGCCAACGACCATGGAGCGACCGACCACAACGGCGCGCTTTCCTGCGGGATTGATTCCATTTTTCTCCAGAATCTCCATCACCGCCTCCGCTGTACAGGGGGCGAATCCACTCTCATCCCCGGCAAAGACTTTCGCAATGTTCTCCGGGCTGATTCCGTCCAGGTCTTTCTTGGGATCAATCATCCGCTCGATCGCCTTCTCGTCGATCTGGCTCGGAAGGGGGCGAAGCAGCAAAATGCCGGTCACGTCCACATTCTCGTTGATTGCGGCAAATTCCTTGCGAAACTCTGCGTCGCTGATGTCTGCCGGAAATGCAAAAACAGTTGCGCGAAGTCCAAATTGTTCCATCTTCTTGAGCGCGCCCCGCTCATACGATAAGTCTTCCGGACGCTCGCCCACACGGACAATCGCAAGCTGAGGGATCTGTCCTCCAAGTTCTTCCAACCATCCCTGCACTTCTTCTTTGATCTTTGCGGAAACTTCCGCGCCTTTTAATGTCTCCATCCACGGTTCCTCTTTCTTCTATTATTATATATTTGTCTATCTCAGCCCAGCAAGCACATTCGCATAGATCCGATCGGCAAGCGCACTTCCCTCCCGCGAAAGACTCTCCGCTTTTTTGTTCATCGCTTCTGCCTGATCGCGGTTCTTCATGGACTTGGTGTTGATGTAAACGTTCATCGCCGCGCCAAGAAGCGCGCATCTTGCAAATTGCACGCCGACTCCCACGTCGCTGATCGCCATCCGGCTGCCCTTCTCGCCAAGAATTTCCAGAACCTGTAAAAGCTCCACAGATCGCTCCATCATCTCCAACGGAACATTTGCCCCTGCAAGAAGACGCTCCTCCATCACCGCGTCCTTATAAGCGCGCTCCTCCTCGGTCTGAGTCGGAAGTCGGTATGCCTGTGCAAGCGGTGCGAACACTTCCTCATCGCGCTCTGCAAGGCGGGTAAATGCTTCCTGCATTGCGTGCAGACGGGCAATCAGCTCTGTGATCTCCTCCTCCACGTCCGCGTACCGCTTTTTGCCAACGGTGAGATTTCCCACCATCTGTCCCAGCGCGGCTCCCAGCGCGCCCGCAAGACCACTCGCTCCGCCGCCGCCCGGAATCGGTGCTTTGGAGGCAAGTGTCTCTAAAAATTCGCCTGTTGTTCTCTCCTTGATCATTGCATTTTCCTCTTCAATCTTTTTATTGAACCGGCATCATCAGGACTTTTCCCGTGCCCCGGTAGACGTTGACCAGTCCTTCGCCGGACGCCGCAGAGCCGATCAGCGTCTTTCCAGAACGCTCCACCGTAAAGTTTAAGCTCGCACTCCACGCAACGGCAAAGTTTCCGTCGATCTTTAAGACGTCGTTTTGAAGCTCCACCTCGATCATCTCTTCTCTGGGACAGTTTGCCTCCACGCACACGATTCCGTTTCCACTCAGGCACAGGTTAAACAATCCCTCGCTACCTGCCACCGAGGAGGAGAGGTTGGAACGCATGATCGTTTGATGTTTTAAGTTGGAATCGCACGCAAGAAAGAGTCCGTCCTCCAAGACCACGGATCCGCCCCACTCGCCCACATTCAAAAGCATCAAATGTTTATACGTTGGCTCCAAAACCACAAGTCCCGTCCCCACATACTCCGGCTTGATTGCGGACTCGCCCGTCACCTTGCCGCGAAACGCCTTGTTGAAGAGATCGCCCACGCCTTTTACGCCCGTTGTCGCGGACACATCTCCTACCGTCCATTGCATCGCGCCTGCCTGAACCGTGACGCTCGCCCGGTCAAGCTCGCACAAAAGCTGCCGTTTTCTCACGTTCATCTGGCTGGCAAAGTAGGCAACCTGCGCCGTCGCCGGAGTCACGCTCAAGTCGCGCAGATACTCGATCACCGTAAACGGCCCCTGCTGTTCCAAGATGCGAATATCGTCGTTTTCCGTAAAATTTGAAATGCGGTACATCAAAAATCCCCCTCTCTCGTTGCAAATTGACTGCTGATGATAGTAGTCCTATCTTAGCACAAAGAGGAAGGGAAGACAAGTTGCGAAAACTCGCCAGCATATTGATCACAATCTTCGCTTATCGTATCTGTAACATCATCCCGATATGCGGTATCCCGTCTTCCAGAAATTCATCCGTGATCTGTCGAAATCCAAACTTTTCGTAATATCCTTTTGCGTATGACTGCGCCTCAATTTTTATCGCATCTGCATTCATCTTTTCTTTCGCGACTCGTATGCCTTCTTCTAAAATCCGGTTTCCAAATTCCTTTCCTCGCTCTGTCGTCAAGACTCTTCCGATTGTGACTTCCTCAAAGGCTACTCCTGAATCCAACACGCGCAGATATGCTTTGATCTCTCCATTTTCCTTGATATAAACATGATACGCGCTCTTGTCTTTGTCATCCAGATCTTGATACAGGCAATTCTGCTCCAGAGAAAATACGGCAATTCTGACTTTGATGATTTCATATAATTCCTCGCAGGAAAGCTCTTCAAACCGTTTTGCACACACTTCCATCATCATTTTCACTCCAATCTCCCAAAATTATATGAAAGTATAACACAAGACCGTACGGAAATCCATCTTCCTTTCATAACCTACCCAAAAATCATCGCCAGTAGACATTTTCTCAAAAATCGACTACAATCAGGGAAGGAGAAAAAACAATAGCAAGGAGATTGCAGTATGGATGAAACGTCCCAGATTATTTTCATGCAGGCGAGATTGATTCGATTAGCTTCCAAAAAATGGAATACAAATATTCAAAAAGCTGCTGCTTTTATGAATCAATACGGGCTTTTGGAACTGATCGTTTCCTGCTTTGATACCTTTCACATGGAAGGAGACAACGCCATATTCTATGAGTTGGAGCAGATTCTAAAAGGCAAGGGGGTCGATGTCGTTGCCGAACTTGGAGCATGAGCTTCTGCTTTATCACGGCAGCTATTGCGAAGTATCTCGACCGGAGCTTTCAAAATGTGCAGCCTATAAAGATTTCGGAAAGGGATTTTATGTAACTACCTCGAAAGAACAGGCAATCAACTTCATTGGAACTGCTCTAAAAAAAGCAAAAAGTCAGGGAATTGCAAACGAAACACAAGCATATGGAGTTGTGTCAACGTATCGTTTCATTGCCCAAAATGAGTTGAAGACCTATCTGTTTGATGGAGCTGACTCTGAGTGGTTACATTGTGTCGTTGCTCATCGAAAAGAAGGAATTTTCCCTTCTGTAATTGAAGAAATGAAGCAATATGACATCATTTCAGGTAAAGTAGCCGATGATGCCACAAACTTTACCATTGTCGCTTATCTATCGGGAGCTTATGGCACACCCGGTAGCAATGAAGCAGACACTTTCTGTATTAACCGGCTTCTGCCAGAAAGATTAAAAGATCAATTTTGCTTTCGCACAGAAAAAGCGATTCAGTGTCTTTCTTTTTTAGAAAGTGAGTGTGTATGGAAAAAATAACAGATCTCTCACAGGAGCAAAAAGAGTTTGCGATTGACCTACTGGTGACGCTTGTCGTAGAAGAGTTAGAAAAGAATCCGGGTGGCGATCCAACCAGTCTTTTGAGTGCCTTTGTCGCCTCCAAGACAGGCGCGTTATTGTATGACGAATCTTCCAAATTATGGTGGAACGGTCCTTCCTATATCGCCGAGCTTTACCGAGAAGAACAAAAACACAACCAAGAAAAGAGGAGTACAAATAATGAATCCAATGAACCTTCTTCAGCTCAAACCCGCGCTTGAGCGGTTTCGGGCTAATCACCCCAAATTACTTGATTTCATCCGTGCAGTCGGCGCGGACGAAAGCATCGGGGAGGGGGCTGTGATTGAGCTGACCATCACCGACGCTTCGGGAAAGAGCAAAACCGCCAACATCAAAGTGTTGCAATCCGATATGGAACTGCTGGAAGCCATCAAGAACATGGCTTCCAAATAGTTCATTGTGACCTGCTCCCTCCACCTGCCGAAAAATCATTCACTGGATGATTTTTCAGTAG